>ERZ761603.577-NODE-577-length-30279-cov-38.176383_pt1 | contig 30279 bp, 20 predicted proteins | sample MGYA00511879_ERZ761603 | MGnify/ENA primary metagenome ERZ761603 (study PRJEB28899, sample SAMN02850040) | bioreactor sludge metagenome | biome: EBPR Sludge; feature: EBPR Bioreactor; material: flocular biomat | place: Australia: Thorneside Wastwater Treatment... | reverse complement strand
CGTAGTAGAGGTCGGCGCCGTCACCACCGAGCAGCGTGTCGGCGCCGGCACCACCGTCGAGGGTGTCGGCGCCGGAGCCGCCGGTGAGGGTGTCGTTGCCGCCCAGGCCTTCAAGCAGGTTGGCACTGGCACTACCGGTAATGCTGTCGTCGAAATCACGTGAGCCGCGCACGTGTTCAATGTTCGTCAGGGTGTCGGTGCCGCCATAGCCGTCGCTCGCCAGACTTGTCCCGAGCGAGATATTGACCGTGACCCCAGCCTTGCTGGACCTGTAATCAACCCGGTCGACACCGCCCCGGCCGTCAATCTGATCATCGCCCTCGCGGCCCTCGAATGACTCAAAGGACGCGCTGTCGCTGCCCGTGAGAATGTCGTCGTAGGGCGAGCCACGAACGCCTTCGATCCTCCGCAAGGTGTCGGTGCCGCCAAAACCGTCGCTGGCGCTACCGTCCAGCGTGTCGTTGAGGGTGACAACCACCCCCGCCGGCGATGTGGTGTACTCCACCCGATCGTAACCCTGCCCACCATCGATGGTGTCGTTACCCCCGTTGCCGATGAAAATCTCGAGCAGCCCGTCGCTGATGTTCGTGCCGTTCGCGGCAAGCCCCCCGCCCAGAGTGTCGTTGTAAGCAGAACCGCGGATGCCTTCGATGTTGCTCAGGGTGTCGGTGCCGCCGTACCCGTCGCTGGCCACGCCGGTGTTCAGATTGACCGACACTGCAGCGGGCGCGCTGTCGTACGCGACGTTGTCGATACCGCCGCGCCCATTGATCAGGTCGTTTCCAGCCCTCCCCTCGAAGCGCTCCGTCAGCGTGCCGTCACTGCCAAGCAGCGTGTCGTTGTAAGCCGAACCCCGGATCTGGTTGAAATTGAGCAGCGTGTCGTTGCCCGCCGCGCCGCTTGCGGTTCCGGCTGCCAGGTCGACCGTGACGGCCCCGGTTGCATTGTGGTAGGCGACACGGTTATTGTTTTCCTGGTTCAGGGTGTCAGTGATGGCGCCACCATCGAGCAGGTCGTCGCCCAGACCGCCTTCCATCTGCTCATTGACCAGGGCGGTGCTGCCGGTGATGGTGTCGGCAAAGTTGGAGCCGCGAATCTGGTTGAGATTGAGCAGGATGTCGGTACCACCGAAGCCGTCGGTGGCCGATCCGGAGCCGACGCCAGCCCCCTGCCCCAGGTTGATGTCTACTGCCGTCGGGCTGGTGAAATAGGTGACAAAGTTGAAGTCGGTCCCGCCGATGCGGTCGAAAATGGCACCACCTTCAAGCGTGTCGTTGCCGCCACCACCGATCAGCGTGTCAGCACCACCTCCGCCGTTCAGAAGATCGTTCCCGGCACCGCCGGCGAGCACGTCGTTGTCTTCCGCGCCATCGAGCACATCGTCGCCTAAAGCGCCGGAAATGGAATCGGCGAAGGGGGTTCCGAGCAATATTTCCCCGGCAGCGCTGCCGTTCAGGAGGACCGGAGCTACCGGAGGCGGGCTGTCGTCGTCGATGATGGTCGCGTTGGCGGTGGCACTGCCCAGTGTCGCGTTGATCGGCCCGGACAACTGCACGCCAAAGGTTTCCTGGGTCTCGGCAAGGGCATCGTCGGTCGTCGCCAACCTGAGCGTCTTGACTGTCTCGCCAGACGCAAAAGTCAATGTTCCGGATTGATTCGTGAAGTCGCTTCCATTTCCGCTTGCCGTTCCCGCCACGCTCTGATAGTCCACCTTGACCGTGTTGGCGCCCGGAGCGGAGAGAGTCACCAGGAAATCCACATAGCCCTGCCCTTCAACCGTAACGACGTTGCTGATGTCAAGGACCGGCAAGACTACGGGGGCATTGTCGCTGCGATGGATGAACACGTATCCCGTTCCGTCGCCAACCGTGGCACCAAGCGCGCCAGTCACCACGACAGCGAAGACTTCGGTTGGCTCGATCAAGAGATCCTGGACTATGCCGACAGTCACCAGCTTAACCGTTTCGCCCGCTGCGAAATCCAGAGTCTGGGCCGGAAATGCGGTGAAATCGGCTCCGGCAAGAGCTGTCCGTGGTTCAACCTGGTAGGCAAGCGTTACGTTGCCGACGCTGGGTCTATCGAGAATCACGGCGACCTGAACCAATCCGGAACCCTCGTCAACAACCGCGTCGCTTACCCGCGCCACCGGTGTCCCGGATACCGCGTCGTTGTCGATGATCGTCGCGGTCGCAATGGAGTTGCCAATTTCCGCGTTGGCGCTTGGTGTGAACAGATTGAGCTGAAACACTTCCGTCGACTCGGGGATTGCATCGACGATCAGCGGCACCAGGATGGTTTGCTGCGTGACGCCAGGATTGAAGGTCAGCAGGCCGGACACACCGGAAAAGTCGATTCCATAGGACGCGCCAATCGCCGACAGATTCCAGTTCACCGTCACCGGATTCACCAGATCGGCTTCGGACAGCCGGACAGTGAAAACGGCATTGGCATCGGCTTCGCTGACGACAACATGGGCGACCGAGATGACGCTGGGCATGGGTTTTCTCCAGGGATTCGGTTGAAGGTGCTGGTTTCTTCTTTTTGGCGATCGATTGACCGAGCAGGCACACCCGAGCCGGATATCCCCCGCTGTCCCTCAAAGCGCGGCAAGCATTGCCACTTTAGCGAAGGGGAATGATCAAGTAAACGACAAAGAGACCGATCGTTGGCAAGACGCCCCACACCTCATGCAAAGCTGCTCCTGATTTCATTTCACGATCCGCACACAGTCCATCGACCGATATACCGGGCTGGGGAAAGCCCTGGTGAAGCCATGCTTCTCCCGCCCAAGGTCCCCTCTGCGGAGCGGCGGAGCCACCACCGGCGCAGAACGGTGCAGTCACCATCAGCCCGCCAACAGGCGCGACAGCCCCCTGTCAAAGAACAGCATGCGTTTCCCTTCCCAGTTGAAGGTGATCGATGACGAAACGGACGATCTGCGGCGCATCGTTGATGTCCAGCCAGTCCAGGCCGGCCGGCAGATCCGGTGGCGCTGCCTGATCGGAGGCAACCGCCACGATGTGCGGCTGCTGCGGCCAGAGCGGCGGCTTGCCATTGGCCGGCCGATAGACTTCGAGGGTCGGGATCGCCTCGTGTTTGAAGCCCTCGACGATGACCAGATCACACGGCGAGAAATGGGCGACATACTCGCCGAGGGTCGGCTCGGGCGCCCCACGCAGTTCGTTCATCAACACCCAGCGCTGGCTGCTCGCCAACAGTACCTCGCTGGCCCCCGCCTGGCGGTGGCGAAACGAATCCTTTCCGGGTTGATCGATATCGAAGGCGTGGTGCGCATGCTTGACAACCGAGACACGCAGACCGCGCCCGGTCAGCCGCGGCAACAGCTTTTCGATCAGCGTGGTCTTGCCCGCTCCGGAATATCCGGCGATGCTGAACAGCTTCATTCGCAGTCCCCGCTCTCCTCCTGACAGGGGACTGGAAAGACTGCCGCGAAGCCCCCGCCGGGTGTCCGGAAATTGGTTGTCTGACCGCGGTAGAGACGCGCCGAGACGAGCTGCACGGCACCACGGTAAACATAATTGCGCAGGTCGAGCTTGAAATCCTGCTCCACCCCGTCGATCAGCAGGCGTCGCTCGGACGGGGCGACCACTGCCTGAGCGACGTAGCCACCACGCGACACTTCTTCGAACACCCGGCGGGTCAACTTGTCGCCGCGATAGGTCGCCCGGCTGCCAAAACCGGCGAACGGCTTGAAGAACCACTGCCGGCGACTGGTCCAGAAAGCCTCGACGCCTTGCGCGACGACTTCCTCGGTACGTGGGATGCCGCTCGTCAGCAGCCGCCGCTCAGCCTCGCTCAGACCGAGTTCCCGCAGCCAGTGATCGTCGCCCAGAGCCACCAGGTTGCGCTTGTCGGCAAACAGCGCATGCACCCGTGGATGCGGGGTGAGAACCACCGCGTCGGCGAGGTAGGCTTCGCGCAACGCCCGGTTCTGTGGCTCGCCCAGGGCGAAGTCGGTGAGCCGGTTGTAAACCAGATCGACGACCTCGCCGCGACAACGCAGCGCCTTCCCGTCAAAAGAAAAATCGGCCGGTTCGGCCACCACGGCGACAAGGCCGTGCGCCACGAACAACTGGCGGAAGAGCTCGAATTCGGGCGCCAGATACTGCTCCGCCGGCCGTTCGTCGACAATGACGACGCGCGCCAGTGGCCGGTTTACGGCGGCCGGTCGAGCCAACTGCCATTCCTCGTGGAACATGTCAAGGAAGGTTTCTTCGACCGGCAACGGCGCCGGCATCATCCTGGCCACCGGCGCACAACACGCCCTTTGGGCGCTCAGCAGCCGGGCGTTGAGCAGTGCCCCACCGGCATTGGAATTAATTTCGATCAGTTGCGGTCCGTCCGGGCCAAGGTGGAAGTCATAGCCCAGAAAGACGCCGGCGGCGCGCGGCTCGTGGCGCGCCACCGGTGGCGCATAGGCCAGCACCCGCTCGCGATACTCGGGCCGGACGACCAGTCGTTCGATCAGGCTGATCAGGCGCGCCATGTGCAGGAGATGAGCCTGGCTGACGAAAACCATGCTGTCCGAAAACAGGTGCGGACGGGTGGCCAGCAGATCGGCATGCGACAGGCTGCCCGCACCGGCTTCGAGCGCCCGTTTGAGCGACGCGTGGTCGACCGAGACGCAGGCACAACCACGATTCAGTAGTTCGGCCGTGGCACGGCAGTCGGCCGGCAGCAGATCCGTCGCTGGGGACAGCGGCAGCAAGTTCATGCGCCCTCGACCAGTGCGTCACGGGCGAAGAATGCCTCCACCTCGGCCAGCTCACGCGTCCGCTGCATCGGCGGCAGACTGCGCCAGACACGCTTGCCATAGGCCTTGCTGATCAGCCGCGGATCACAGATCATCAGCACGCCGCGGTCGGTCTCGTCGCGGATGAGCCGACCGGCGCCCTGCTTGACGTTGATCACCGCGCGCGGCAACTGGTAGTCCATGAAGGCATTGCGCCCCTCGCTCTTCAATTTCTCGAGGCGTGCCGAGAGCACCGGATCGTCCGGCGGAGCGAAGGGCAGCTTGTCGATCACCACCAGCGAGAGCGCTTCGCCACGAACGTCGACCCCTTCCCAGAAACTCTGGCTGCCGATCAGGATGGCATTGCCCAGACGGCGGAAGCGCTCGAGCAGTTCGTTCTTGCTGCGCTCGCCCTGCAACAGCAAGGGCAGATCGAGCCCCTCGCGCGCCAGCCACTCGACGAGCAGTTCGTGCGTCCGGCGCATGGCGCGCAGCGAGGTACACAGCAGGAAGGCGCGCCCGCCGCTCGCCTTGAGCACCGGACAGGCCACCCTGACCACGGCCTCGGTATAGTCCGCGCTGTTCGGATCCGGCAGATTGCGCGGCACGTACAGGAGCGCCTGGCGGGGGTAATCGAAGGGGCTCTCCCAACGCGCCGAAGTGGCTTCGAGCAGCCCCATCTCGGCGCAGTAATGGGTAAAGTCGTTCTGCACGGCCAGCGTCGCGGAAGTGAAGATCCACGCCCGGGGATGCCCGCTCATCTGCCTCTGCATGATCCCGGAAATCGCCAGCGGTGTCGCGTTGAGCTGCAGGGAGTGGGTATGGGTCTCGCCCCAGCGGATGAGATCGGCATTGGCGCCAGTCTGCCAGGCCTGCAGGTGGGCGAGCAGGTCGGTGGCGCGTCGCCAGCAGTTTTCCAGGCCTTCGGCGCGCTGCGCCTGCGTTTCGAGCAGACCGGCGAGCGCCTGCAGCTCGCCGATCACTCCGCTCAGACCACCGGCAAAACCGGGCCGGGCGGCGAGCTGCATCAGGGAATAGCGTGCCGGTTCCACCGGCAGGGCCAGCCGCAGTTCGCGTGCAGCCTTTTCGAGCCGATTGCACAGGGGCGACAGATCAAGACAGTCGCGGGCCGCCGCCAGGCCTTCGATCCGCGCGTCGCGCCCCAGTTCGAGCAGTTGGGTACTCGACACACTGTCGCCAAAGAACAGACTGGCGATTTCCGGCAACTGGTGCGCTTCGTCGAAGATCACCGCGTTGCAGGCCGGCAGCAACTCGGCCGTTCCTTCGTCGCGCAGCATCACGTCGGCAAAGAAGAGGTGATGATTGACCACCACCAGGTCGGCGGCCAGGGCTTCGCGGCGAGCGGCCAGCACGAAACATTCCTTGTGCCGGGGACAGTCCTGGCCGAGGCAGTTATCCCGGGTCGAGGTGACCATCGCCCAGACCGTTGCGTTCTCGGGCACGTCGGCGCACTCGGATTTGTCTCCGCTGCGGGTCTGCAGGGCAAAGCGCGCGATGCGCCGGGCGCAGGCGGCATCTTCCCGGGAAAGGAAGCGGCCATCGTTCAACGCCCGTTCGAGGTGGTAGTGGCACAGATAGTTGGCTCGCCCCTTGAGCAGTGCCACCTTGATCGGTGACTTGAGTGCCTGGCGGATGGTCGGAATGTCGCGCGTGAAGAGCTGGTCCTGCAGGTTCCTGGTGCCCGTCGAAACGATCACCTTGCCACCGGAAAGCAGCGCCGGAACGAGGTAGGCATAGGTCTTGCCGGTACCGGTGCCCGCCTCGGCAACCAGCACACGATTCCCGGCCATCGCCGCGGCGATGTGTTCGGCAAGCTCGAGCTGCTGCTGCCGCGGGCGATAACCGGGAACACCAGTGGCCAGCGGCCCAGCGGCGGAAAAGACATCGGCGAGCAGGACAGTCATTGACGGTTCTTCGGGAGCAGCGCGCATGCTACCAGAAGCCGGGGGCGGTGGCCCTGATCATGCGCCATCGCCAGATGAGTGAGGCTCACCCGACAGGACGACTGTTGCCTGCCTACGGGCTCTTGTGCATCAGATCGCGCAGGAAGCGCACGGGAATGGCGAAGCTGATCCCCGAAGGCTTGCTCAACACCGATTCCTTGTTCTCCTTGACGAAAACCATATTGATGATCCCGATCACTTCGCCGCGCCCCAGTTCGAAGAGCGGGCCGCCGCTGTTGCCCGGATAGGCGGTCGCATCAAGCTGATAGATGTCGAAGCTGCCCTCCCTGATCTGTTGCACGACCCTGGCATTGAGCTGTCGTGCATTGGCACCGGGCAGGACAATTGGCGTGATCGCCGAGATGATTCCGCGATGCGTGACCGGCGACAGGCCCAGAGCGCCGCCGATCGGGAAACCCGTGAAGGCGACCGACTGTCCTTCGCGGACCGGTTCCGAGTCGTGCAGGGCAAGCACCGGCAAAGCCGGGCCGTCGATGCGCAGCAGGGCCAGGTCATGCGACTTGTCTACCTCGACGACTCTGGCCGGCCGCTGCTGGGCGCCTGACGCGCCGACCCGTGCGACGATCACCAGCTTCTCGCCGGCCGCCTCATCCAGCGCCGGCTGAATGACGTGCGCGTTGGTCGCCACCGAGCGTCCGTCGCCGACCACGAAGCCGGTGCCGCGCATCATGAACGGAGGACTGCGGGTCACTTGATGGGTGCCCACGACCACCACCGACGGTTTGACGCGCTCGATGATCTCGGGCAAGTCGGCAAAGACCTCTCCCGCCAGGATGCAGGCGGCGCCGATCAGACCCGTCATCCACCGCAGATATCGCATGGGCGACCGCATGCGGACTCCTACGAGCCCCTGGTCGAGCGAATGCGTGACAACTCCGGCGAAGGGGTGGTCACCTTGGCGTCATAGGGGTGGTCGTCGCGCTTGAAGATACCGATGATCCGTTTGACATAGCCCTGGGTTTCCGCGTAGGGCGGCACCCCGCGGTAGCGGTTGACCGCGCCCTCGCCGGCATTGTAGGCCGCCGCGACGAGGCTCACGTCGCCTTCGAAATAGGCCAGCAGCCAGCGCAGATACGCCAGTCCACCCCGCAGGTTCTGCTCCGGGTCGAACGGCTGCTTGACATTGAAGCGCGCCGAGGTATCGGGAATCAGTTGCATCAGGCCCTGGGCATTCTTGTTCGATTGGGCCACCGGGTTGAAGTTCGACTCGGCGCGGATCACCGCCAGCGCCAGACGTGGGCTGACGCCGTATTCCGGGGCCAACTGGTGTACGAGGCCGACGACTTTCTTCTGCAACTCGGTGTTCGGCACGATGACATCCCGACCGTCGTCGGCAAAGACCGCGGCGCGCATGCACTCCGGCGGGACCGAGGACGGCTCCCCCACGAAACGCTGCATTTTCTGCGACTGGAGGTGCCCCTGCCTGGCGGCCAGAGCGAAGAAGTAAGCCGCCAGCGCATCATCGCGCCCGATGCCCCGCCCGTTGGCATACATCCAGCCGAGACTGAACTGTGCCTCCGCGTCACCGAGGCGGGCACCCTCACAGTACAGCTTCACCGCCCGGGCATGGTCCTTGGCCACACCCTCGCCGTGCTCATGGGCCAGAGCCTCCTTGCGCAGTGCCAGCAGACGCTCGGCCTCGGCTTCCTTGGCCGCCAGCCCGGCAGTGGCCAGAGAGGGCAGGGCCAGACTCAGCAAACCGCAAAAGGCAATCGCGCCCCGACGCACCAGGGCTGAACACTGCAGGCAAGAAGGTTTCATCAATACACTCCCTCGGTCACGCTGAAGCGTGACACATACCACGGCATGGCCTCGCGAACCCCCTCCTCGATCCGGTGGCCTGGAAAATAGCCAAGCAAGCGCCTGGCCTTGCTGATGTCGGCCTGCGAGTGGCGAACGTCGCCCGGCCGGAAATCGCCGTAGACGGGTCGCAGCGCGCTCACTTCGGCCCTGAACTGGCACAAGGCGTCGCGCAGGATCTCGAACAGCCGGTTGAGCGACGTCCGGTCGTCGACCGCAACGTTGTACACCTGATTGACCGCCGCCGGATCAGCCACCGTCGCGGCCAGCAGGTTTGCCTGCACCGCGTTCTCCACGAAACAGAAGTCGCGGCTGGTCTCCCCGTCGCCGTTGATCGTCACCGCTTCGCCCAGCAGCATCGCCCGCGTCCAGCGGGGAATCACCGCGGCATAGGCCCCCTCCGGATCCTGGCGAGAGCCAAAGACATTGAAATAGCGCAAACCGATCGACGGAAAGCCGTAACAGCGCGCAAAAACTTCAGCGTACAGCTCATTCACCAGTTTGCTTACCGCGTAGGGCGAGAGCGGTCGCCCGATCTGCTCCTCGACCTTTGGTAGCGCCGGGTGATCGCCATAGGTCGAACTCGACGCGGCGTAGACGAAGCGCTGCACGCCGGCATCGCGTGCGGCCAGCAGCATGTTGAGGAAACCATCGACGTTGGCCGCGTTGGTCGCCACCGGATTGGCCAGCGAGCGCGGTACCGAACCGAGCGCCGCCTGATGGAGGACGAAATCGACCCCGCGACAGGCTTCGCGGCAGGCATCCAGATCGCCGATGTCGGCCTCGATGAAGCGATGACGAAGCCATTGTCCAGGCGCCACCAGGGCACGCACCTCTTCGATGTTGCTGCGGTGACCGGTAGCAAAGTTGTCCAGCCCGACCACCGTCTGGTCGAGCCGGAGCAAGGATTCGACCAGATGCGAACCGATGAAGCCGGCGCTCCCCGTCACCAGCCAGCGCGCCGGCTGCTGTCGCAGACGCTCGCCGAGGGCCGCCAGGGCTGGCGGTGAGGCTGGACTCAGAGACGCCACACGCTCACCCCGTTCGCCACCAGTTCTGCTTCGTCGAACATGCTCTTGACGTCGGTCAGCACGCCACCTTGCTGCAGCTTGCCGACGAAATCGGTCAACGGACGTTCCTTGAACTGCCGGTGTGCCACCGCCGCAACGATCGCAGCGGCCGCCGGCAACGCCTCCCAGGGTGTCAGTTCGACACCGTATTCATGGCGCGCCTCGTCGGCGTCGGCCACCGGTTCATGGACCACCACCTTCGCGCCGTAGGACTGCAGTTCCCGGATCACGTCGATGACGCGCGAGTTGCGCAGATCCGGGCAGTCCTCCTTGAAGGTCAGGCCGAGCACGATGATCGGTGCGTCCTTCACCTGCCAGCCATTGCGGATCAACTGCTTGACCGTCTGCTCGGCGATGAACTTGCCCATGCCGTCATTGATGCGTCGCCCGGCATTGATCACCTGCGGGTGATAGCCCAGCATTTCCGCCTTGTGCGTCAGGTAATAAGGATCCACGCCGATGCAATGGCCGCCGACCAGGCCAGGCCGGAAGGGCAGGAAGTTCCACTTGCTGCCGGCCGCCTGGAGCACCTCGACGGTGTCGATGCCGATGCGATCGAAAATGATCGCCAGCTCATTCATCAGGGCGATGTTCAGGTCCCGCTGGGTATTCTCGATCACCTTGGCAGCCTCGGCAACCTTGATGCTCGAGGCCGGGAAGACACCGGCGGTAATCACGCTGGCGTACATCTGGCGGACACGCTCGAGGGTTTCCGGCGTGTCACCGGATACCACCTTGACGATCTTGGTCAGCGTCCGCTCCTTGTCGCCCGGATTGATGCGTTCGGGTGAATAGCCGACGAAGAAGTCCTTCTTCCATTTCATTCCGGAGTATTTCTCGATGATCGGAATGCAGACTTCCTCGGTCGCTCCCGGATAGACCGTGGATTCGAAGACCACCGTCGCGCCACGCTTGAGGTTCCGGCCAACCGCTTCCGACGAGCCGATCAGTGGCGAAAAGTCCGGTTGATGCGCCTGGTCGACCGGAGTCGGGACGGCCACGATCACGAAATCGGCCTCTGCCAATGCGGCCGGGTCACAACCCACTTCGAGATGGATCGCCGCCTCGAGATCGGCAGTGCTCACCTCGCCGGTTGGATCGACATGCCGACGATACTGCGTCACCTTGCTTTCCGACAGATCGTAACCAATGGTCCTCCGCTTCTTGCCAAACTCGACAGCCAGCGGCAAACCAACATATCCCAGCCCCACCACAGCAACAATAGTCATCAGCTTTCCATTTCAGTAATCATGTTCACCTCTGTCGGGCGAGTCACCGCCCGACAATCCCGACCAATCGTACAACCCCCTACAATCCCTTGAGCAACTCGGTGACCTCGGCCTGCCCCTTGAACTTGTCCCCCAGCTTCGCCAGTTGCTCCAGTTGCCCCCTGGCTTCGCTCTTCTGACCGGACTTGATCAGTGCCTTGGCGTAGTTCAGGCGAATCACTCCAGCCTGCGGCGCCAGCTCCAGCGCCTTCTTGAACAGCTCGAGACCACGCGCCGTGTCCCCCCTGTCGACCAGCAGGACGGCCAGGGTATCCATCACTGCCGGCTGATCGGGCGCCACCTTGTTCGCCTTCTCGGCATACTCGATCGCCTTCGGATCCTTGGTCTGGCCGGCAACCCAGGCCAGATTGTTGAGCACGGTCGGATTGTCCGGTTGCGCTTCGAGCAGGATGCGATAGTGCCGTGTGGCGTTCGCGTAGTCCTTGCGGGCACTCGCTTGGTCGGCCAGATAGAGGCGGAAGCGGACGTCCTTGGTGTGCTCCTTGAGCCAGGTGTCGGCGAACCTGTCGGCTTCGGCACTATTGCCATTGGCCAGCAAGGCCGAATGCAGCTTGACCGCAAGATCGCTGCCACCGGCCTCCTTGAGTCCAAGACGGTAGGCCACGATGGCGTCGTTCCAGTTCTTGCGCGTCGCGTGCGCGTCGCCCTCGAAAATGTAGCCGACCGCCTCCTTCGGACGCTGCTTCTGCACCGTTTTGGCGATCGCCAGGGCTTCGCTGGCACGCCCGGCATCGAGTTCAAGCATCATGATGCCACGCTGGGCCTCGAGTGAGTCCGCCTTGATCTTGAGTGCCTTCTGCAGATTCTCCAGGGCAGCCGGCTTGTTCTTCGCCGCCATTTCAATCTCGGCCATGCGCAGATAGGGCACGGCTGAATCGGGTTTGAGCGCAGCCAGCTTGGCATAGGTGGCAAGCGCCTGATTGTAGTCCTGGGCGGCCTGCTGGGCACGTCCTGCGGCGTCCAGAATCTCCGGCTTGTCCGGCAGCGCGGCGAGCGCATCCTGGGCCGCTGCCAGCGCGGGCTTCACCTCGTTCTTGGCCAGGTACAGGCCAACCAGGGCCAGCCGCGGCAAGGGATCGAGCGGATTGGCCGTCACCGCCTTGTTGATCAGGCCGGCCACCTCTTCGGTCGTGCCACCGGCCTTGACACGCAGTTCGGCAAGGGCAAGCAGTGCCTGCGTGTTCTTCGGATCCTTGGCGATCACTCCTTCAAAGCGCTTCCTGGCTTCTTCCGGCTTCTTGTCCGCCAGATCGAGATTGGCCAGGTTGAGCGCCGCCGGGAAGTACGCCGGGTCGGTGGCCAGAGCCTTTTCGAAACTCTTGCGCGCCGTCGCCACATCCCGTTTGCCGAGCAGAGCAGTACCACGCAGATTGTGCGGCAACGCACTATTGGGCTGTTTCTTCTCGAGCGTCGCGATCGCCTTCAGTGCCTGGTCGAACTCCCGGCGCTGCAGATGTGCAGCAATCAGCGCGAGATCGGCGCGGTTGCCCGGATCGACCGCTGCAAGCTGCTCGAGATCGCGGAACGCGCTCTCGGTATCACCCTTGGCCAGATTGACCATCGCCAGCGATGTCCGCTTGCCGGTGTTCTTGGGGTCGAGCGCCGCCGCTTTGGCAAAATACGTCCCAGCCTTGTCCACCTGGCCGTTCTGGATGAATACCTGACCGGCGAGCGCCAGCATGTTCGAATCCTTGTCGATCTTGTCGAGCACCGGCTCAATGATGTGCAAGGCTCTCCCCGGCTGGCCACTTCGCAGATAACTGGCAATCAGGGCGCGGCGGGCAATACCGTTTTCGGGTGTCCGTGGCAACGCCTTGAGCAAGTATGCCTCGGCCTGCGGATAGGCCTGCATCTCGTATTCGATCAGCCCGGCCAGTTGCAGAGCGAGCGGATTCTCCGGCGAAACGCGCAGCGTCAGCAGAATGGCGTCCCGCGCCGCCGGGTAGTCCTTCTTCTGGTAAGCGAGCATCGCGGCCAGGTAGTTCGTCTGCGGATGGTTGGGCGCAAACTGCTTGATCGTGGCAAGCTCGCTGGCAGCCGCGTCGAGCTGGTTCTCGGCGAGTAGCTGGCGCATGATCGCGGCGTGGCCGGCAAGATATTCCGGCTTCGCCTCCACCCCCTTGCGATAGGCCACCATGGCTCCGGCAGAGTCACCCTGGGCAAGCAAGAGGTCTCCCTTGAGCTGCCAAGCATCGTGCATTTTCGGCGAGTCCTGCAACCCCTGCTCAAGCATCGCCAGTGCCCCGGGCAGGTCACCACGGCTGGCGCGCAGGCGAGCCTCGCCGATGACTGCCGGAGCGTACCCCGGTTGAGCCACGAGGGAGGCAGCGTAAGCGGCCTCGGCCAGGGCCGGCTTGTCCAGCATCAGGTATGACTGGCCGATCGAAGTCTGCAGGTCGGCCTTTGCCTCGGCGGTATTGAGCTCAGCCTTGGCCAGATCGTTGACCACCTTGTCTGGCTGCCCCAGCATGAGAAGAGTGCGCGCCAGTAGCGGAACCACCTGCTCGGCCGAGTAACCGAGGTCCTGCGCCTTGCGCAACTCGACCTCGGCTCCGGCGGCATCGCCACCCGCGAGCAATGCCTTGGCAAGCAGGAAACGTGCCTCGGCGAGCTGCGGATCCTGCTGCAGTGCATTCTTGAGCTGAATCACTGCGGTCTTGTGGTCGCTCTTCTGCAGCGAATCCTTCGCCGAGTTCAACAGATCGGCCGGCTTGTCGCCGCCGCAGCCGACCAGCAGGAGACCGGCCAGCAGTGTCGAGGCGGTTGCCTTGCGCAGCATGTACATCGAGTTACGAGTATTCATCAGAATGAGTCCCCACGGAATCGAAAAACCTGCCCAAAAAAGCTGCTATTTCAGTCCAAACCTGTGCATCATATCGTAGAGCGTAGGACGGCTGACGCCGAGCATCTCGGCGGCCTTGACGACGTTGCCGTCGGCGCGCGCCAGCGCGGCGATGATCACCCGCCGCTCGGCGTCATCCCGTGCAACCCGCAGGTCGAGAACGGTCTCCTCAGCCTGCAGGCCACCCAGACGGCCGATGTCCTCGGCCGTGATCTGATTGCCTTCGGCCATGATCACGGCACGCTTGATACAGTTTTCCAGTTCGCGCACGTTGCCCGGCCAGGCGTGCGCTTCGATGGCCCGCAGCGCGTCCTCGCGCAGCGTCATGCCACCGCGATTGTTCTCCGCCGCAAAGCGGCGCACGAAGGCGTGCGCCAGCAACGAGGCATCGCCGAGACGGTCGCGCAAGGGAGGAATGGTGACCACGATTTCCGCCAGACGGTAATAGAGATCCTCGCGAAAGCGTCCTTCGCTGATCAGCCCCTGCAGATTCTGGTGCGTCGCGCAGACGATGCGCACGTTCACCGGAATCTCCTGCCGTCCGCCGATCCGCTCGATCACCCGCTCCTGCAGGAAGCGCAGCAACTTGGCCTGCAGGGCATGCGGCAGATCACCGATCTCGTCGAGCATCAGGGTGCCGTTGTTGGCGGTTTCGATCTTGCCCAGCGTCGTCTTGGCTGCCCCCGTGAACGCGCCCTTCTCGTAGCCGAACAGCTCGCTCTCCAGCAGACTGTCCGGAATCGCCGCACAGTTGATGGCAACGAAGCGCTCGCGCCGCCTGGGCGACGACTCATGCACGCCACGCGCCAGAAGCTCCTTGCCGGTCCCGCTTTCACCGAGCAGGAGGACTGTGGCATCGGTCACCGCAACCCGTTCGATCGTCCGGCAGACGCGCAGCAAGGCCGGATCGCGGGTGATCAGGCCGGACAGGACGTCCGGCTGCTGCATCGCCTGCAGTCGCTCGTTTTCCTTCTGCAGCTCGTAGAGACGGTAGGCTCGCTCTATGGTCAGGCCAAGCATCTCGACTTCGAACGGTTTGGCAAAAAAGTCGTAGGCCCCGAGCGCAATCGCCCGCAGTGCGTTGGCGCGGTCGTTCTGACCGGTCAGGACGATCACTTTGGTGTCGGGCGCCTGGGTCAGTATCTGTTCGAGCAGCTTGAAGCCTTCGGACACCGCATCGGCGTCGGGCGGCAAGCCGAGGTCCATGGTCACTACCGGCGGCTGATAACGACGCACCAGTTGCAGCGCGCTCTCACGATCGTCGGCAGTCAGGGCTTCATACTGGTCGAAAGCCCAGCGCATCTGTTTCTGCAGCGCCCGGTCGTCCTCGACGATCAGCAGGTAGGGCAACTTCTCGGTACTCATCATCATTCCCTCGATGGATCGGTCGACTCGGCGCTGTTTCCCGCCTCGAACAACGGCAAGAGAAGACTCACCTGCGTTCCGACATCGACAGCGCTGTCAACCGAGAGCTTGCCGCCCAGTTCATGGACATACTGGAAGCTTTCGTAAGCGCCGATGCCCATCCCGGTCGGCTTGGTGGTCTGAAAAGGCTTGAACAGCCGTTCGCGAACGAACTCCGGACTCATGCCGTGTCCCGTATCGCCAACCTCGACCAGCGCCTGTGTCCCCTGACGAGTCAGCCTGATCCAGACACGTCCACTCTTCTCGGTGGCCTCGAGCGCGTTCTGTACGAGATGGCCAATGACTCGCTCGATCCGGTCCTCGTGCCCGCGTGCCACCAGCTTCTCCTCGATGCTGAGGTCGACAACGCGCCCCTGGCTGCCTTTGGCAGTCTGCACTCGCCGCACGACATCGGCCAGATCGATACCGCGCGGACCGTCGAGTGGCGTCGCTCCCTGACGCAATTGCATCATCAGTTGCCGCATCCTCTCCACGGAGTGTTCCACGGTCATCAGCATGTCTTTCTGAAATTCAGGGTTATCACGATGGCGTTCGGCATTCTTGAGCATCAGGGACAACTGCGCGACGATATTCTTCAGGTCATGCACGACGAAAGCCGACATGCGATTGAAGGAATCGAACTTGCGCACCTCGAGCAGGGCTTCACTGGCCTGCATCTGACCCAGAAAGGCCCCCGCCTGTCGCGCCGCCGTCTTGAGGAGGTCATTGACCTCCCAGTTCACGTCGATTCTCGTGCGGGCCGTGGCCAGCACGACAAAGGCGATCAGTTCGTTACCCGTGGTCAGCGGGACGACCAGCCACGCATTCGGCACTTCGACCAACCAGGAGGGCAGTACGAGACCATCGTAGCGTCGCGGCAACGAACGATACTCCTCGAGATTGATCACCCAGCCGCTTTCCAGCAGAAACCGGCACAAAGGACTGTCGGCGTCCTCGGTCGCCGGCGATGCCGGCATGTTCCAGAACGACTCCTGAGCAAAGAAGCGACCCGACGGATCCTTCAGCCACAGCGCACCGCTCGGACTTTCGACCATGTCGGCCAACCCGCGCACCACATGCCGACCCATCCCGGTGAAGCCGCCCTGGGAGGAGAGCGTCGCCGTAAAGCGCAGCCACTCCTCGCGGTAATCGTAACGATAACTGAAGAAGTGCTTGCCGACCTGCACCCGCAGTCTGGCGCGCATCGAACCCGAGAAAGTCAGGACCGCCAGGACCAGCAGCGCAGCAAACAGTAGCGCCAGTTGCAGTGCCCGCCCCCACTCGCCACCGAAGAAGCGTACGTAATAGCCGGCAGCCGCCATGAACAGCAGGTAGGTGCCGACGATCAGCAGGGTCGCCGACTGCAGCGCGGCACGTTGCGACATGACCAGCCGGCGCTTCCAGTCATGGCTGCGGATGGCCGACAAGGCCACCAGCGGCAGACCCAGGGCATGCGCGAAGCCGCGAATACTGAAAGCGTCGGCGTCGATCCGGTTGAACAACAGGGCGTCCGAGTAGAGGTACAGGTCGAACAGAAAGACCCCTCCGAGGCCGAAACAGAGGGGCTTGATGCTCCAGCGGAAATCTGGCGAGACGTTGCGGAACAGGCGCTCGACCAGAACCAGGCCATAAACGCTCATGGCCAGCGAGGCGAACAGGGTCAGGCGCTGCGACGAGCCCAGCAGATCGATGCCGAACATCGCCATGCTCTGCGCCACCAGGCCAAAGGCAACCAGCAGCAGCGCCAGGGTACCCAGCCAGCCGATCCTGAGCGGCCAGCGCTGACCTTCGCTGGCGTCCGGCTGCATCAGGATGATGAGAAAGAAGTACCAGCCGCCAAAGCGCAGTTGGTCGGCCAACAGGCTGCCGGCGAGAAAAATGCCCTGCCCGGTGAGCGCGAAGACAAGACTGAGCATGCCCCACAGCGCACACAGGCCAACGGCGAAGAACATGGCCCGACTGCGACCACCGGTGCGCCAGCCGGACGCCAGATACAGCGTCAGCAGGGATGCCAGCACCCCCGCCAGGCCGTAACTCCATGCTGCGATCATCGCCATCTTGCTGTCCATCACCGCCTGCAATCCTCGCTTGTCTGTAGCCGCATCCCAGATCCCCGGGAACCTGTCACCTGGCGCCCCGGCCAGTCAGAACCACGCCGACGGTATGGAAGAGAATCACGATATCCAGGAACAGAGTATGGTTCTTGACATAGTACAGATCATACTGAAGCTTCTGCACGGAATCTTCAACCGTTGCACCGTACTGGTAACTGACCTGCGCCCAGCCGGTCAGGCCCGGTTTGACACTGTGCCGGACAGCATAGAAGGGAATGTCACGCGTCAGTTGGTCGACGAAATACGGGCGCTCGGGACGCGGTCCGACCAGGCTCATCTCACCCGCCAGCACATTGAAGAACTGCGGCAACTCGTCGATCCGCAGCTTGCGGATGATGCGGCCGACTCGTGTCACACGATCATCGTCGGCCGTCGCCCAGCGCGGCTTGCCGTCACTCTCGGCATCTTTGCGCATGCTGCGAAACTTGACGACCTTGAACAGACGGCCATCGAGACCAACCCGTTCCTGCCAATAGAAAATTGGCAAGCCGTCCTCCAGCACGATGAGGAGCGCCGTGACCAGCATCACCGGCAGTGCCAGCAACAGAAGCAGCAAGGACACCGCGATGTCAAACACCCGCTTGACGCTGGTGCGCCGCCAACTCTGCCGGAAGCCCTCGCCAAAGATCATCCAGCCGACACGCAGCGAATCGAGACGAAGCTGCCCGAGGGCGCGCTCGAAATAGCTCGCCAGATCAAGCACCTTGACACCGGACAACTTGCAGTCGAGCAGTTCGCGCAAGGGCAACGCACCGCCGCGCCGCTCGCGCACGGCGACGATGATCTCGTCAACCTTCAGCGAATGTGCCGTATCGGACAGCGACATCGCCTGCGACAGGAGAACCTGCGACGGGACGACGATCTCCGTGTCGCTCGAGCTCGGATAGAAGCCGACGATCTCGATGTCGGGATCGGACTTGCGCAGGACACGGCCGACGTTCTCGGCTTCCTCACCCGCGCCGAACACCAGCACGCGATGGCTGAGCAGCGAACTGGGCCGACTGTGCGCGCCATGGACTCGCCGAACCAGGGTGGCGAACAGAGCCCCCAGCCCGGACAGCAGCATGAAACCCCGGTCAACCTCGGCCACCGCCAGCAGGGAGAAGACGACATAGGCCAACGGAATCGCCAGGTAGAGGGACAGCACGGCGCGTGCCCGGGTTTCCTCCCGCGTCCGGGAATGGACCCGCTGATAAATGCCGAGCCACGAGTTCAACACGATCATTGTCAGGGCAAAGATCACCGCATAGAAGACAACCTTCTCGAGTTCGAGATGTCCGCCTCCACCAAGCCAGAGCGCGGCAAGGATAACGCAGACGACCGGGAACATCAGGTCAACGGCGACCTGAGCAAGCGTCTTCCGATGAAACCAATGATTGAACACCTTGATCACGATAGACCCCCTGCAAGCATGGACAATGCCCCGCGCATGTCGTTGATGAACGATTCGCGAGAAGCCTTCCTGCGTTGCGCTGAGGAAGGATCGGCGAAACTCACGAAACGAAGGCTATCACCGCAAAAAACGGGCGACCGTGACCTAATGCACAGCCAGAGGAGAATACCGGAGTGGACCCTGGGCGGGAGGCTGGGGAGAGATCAGGGCATTACTGTGAAATTGAGACATAAAAGTATAATTATATTAAGTATTTTTTCTTTTTGAGCAGCGCTGGGGTGGCTTGATTATACACGGCCGGGCCATCTTCCCGACCTTTTCGGGAGCGGCGGGGCGCCCTCTCAGGAGGGTCGCGGAAGCACGGACCAAGGAACAGGGCAGAGCATAACAGCAAGTGAAACAGGAAAGCCGGGCGCGGCATGTCGAGCAAGCTGGAAAAGGCACCAACGACCAGGCAACCGAACAGGGCTGCCAGCAGGTACGGCGCCGCGGCGTGCTTTGCTCCAGGGCCGCGCAGCAAATTGGCCACGGCCAGCAGCACCAGGAGCAGCAGGAGAGACAATCCAACGACTCCCTGATCGATCAGCAACTCGAAATAAAGGCTGTCGACATGCCAGGGCAGGAAGTAGTGACGAGCCGCAAAAAACCAGTGCGCCAGGCTATTGGCAAAATCGCCGTTGCGCAGCAACTGTCGTCCGTCGGCATCGATCAGGCTCAGGTCATCGAGCTCGACCACTTCCCCCGGGCCCAGCAGCCGCAAGGAAAAGAACTCGGGCACGGCGACCTGCCACGGCGACAGCGAAACCTGGCCAGCCGTCAGGGACAAGGAAAGACGATGCCAGCCACCGTCGCCAACCGGCACGAAGGCAAGCGCCTCGGCGCAGGACGCAGCGTAAAGCAGGTGTTTGCGACAAAGCCCGACGATCAGGCGAACCGGCTGCGGCGCGCGCACCGCCATGCTCAGCGTGTACTCGCCGGCCACCGGCGCCGGCAGGCGTTGCAACAACTCGAACCTGCCGCGCTGCGGCCAGCGGTGATACGTTCCGAGCAGGGCCAGGTGCCGGTCCTCGCCGTCGTCCATCAGACGCAGGCGCCCCGGTATCGCGCGCCCCGGCACCTGGTGCGAATAGTCTGCCGGAAAACGCCCGCTGCCTCTGCCGAAGACAAGGTCGGCCGGACCATCGAGGAGACTCAGACCTTCTCGCCAATGCTCCAGACGTCCGACAAAATCACGCTCGCCAGCCGCCAACCGGGCGCCCATGAAGTCCCCCAGGCCAAGGACCGCGAGCAGTTCGACGCAAAGAAGGATGGCCAGCGCCCGATTGGCGCGCCTGCGCCAAAGCTCGTTCTCCCACCCGCCGTGGACCGGGCCGCGCACCTGGACTGTATGCCCGGGCCACCACGCCACCGGGGTCAGCAGGCAGGCCAGGATGAACAGCGAGAGTCCGACAGCCAGATAGACGGCACGCGAAAAGGTGGTCAGGCAGGCATAGGCCGAGAGTACCGCCAACACGGCGGCGAACACCCAGCACCACGGCGTCGGTGCCCGCCGTACCGCCAGGACGGCAAAAGGAACGGCCAGCGCAAGAAACGCGTCGAGTGCCGCGCCACCCACGTGCATCTCCCAGAACAGGGCCGTGGCGCGGTAGGGGGTCGAGAAGTCCAGCAGCCCGGGAAAGCCGGCACGCTCCCGGACGATCGCCAGGGCGACACACCCTAGTCCGATCGCCACCCCGCCCGCCAGACAACGCATGGCACCTGCCGGGTCGCACTGCAACAGGCGGCGCAGGGACGGCAACAGCAGCATGACCCAGAGAAAGCCTTTGGCCACCCGCAGACTGTTGAGCGGCTCTTCATAAGCCTGAAACCACCCCAGGGCAAGGCCTCCGGCATCGGCCAGACCACGCGCCATGGCGAAAACGTACGAAACGGTCAGCAAAACGAGGACGATCATCGCCTGGCGCTGCCGCGCGGTATCGCCCGCAGCGTCCGTGCCGGCCAGGGCACGCGACTCCGGGCACGACCAGGCTCCAACCTGGCCAGTGGCGCGCGCTCGCCGCACCGCGCACCAACGCTGCACCGCCAGCAAGCCATGCGTGCCGGCCGCTGCACCGAGGACCAGCAGATCGAATTCCTCGACGCCGATCCAGCCGGTCCACGGCGAGAAGCCGGCGATCGGCAGGCACGCCGGCAGCACGGCCAGCCAGAGGGCGGGCCGCGCATAGACGGCGATGCACCAGATGAGAAAAGCGGCGCACAAGCCGGTGGACCACAGTGGATGATGCAGCGCCAGAAGCGCGCCCAATCCCAGGCTGAGCAGCGCCAGTACGCCATGCAGCCAGATCACGAATAGACCCTCACAGCGTTCAGCGCCCGCCGATGGTGATAGCGCGGCCGATTCTGTCGTCGGGAACTGGTTCTGTCAATCGAGCTCGGCCTGCGCCATGGAAACCGGGCAGGCGACCAGACAGGGCACACTGCCCGGCACACGCCGGGCGCGGCGCCCGACTTGCCAGTCACCACGGAATGGCGTCTAATCGACGACCATCACGCCTGCCGGCCGGCGCTGATCACGCCCGCGGGGCCAACGGAGGAAGCGAAAGATGTTTGCACCCGAATGGTGGCACTGGATCACCCTCGGACTTGTCCTGACGATGGCCGAAATGGCTGTCCCGGCCTTTTTCATCGTCTGGTTCGGCTTGGCTGCGGTTGTCGTCGGGCTCATCCTGCTGGCCGCGCCCGACCTCGCCCTGCCCACCCAGATCCTGCTCTGGTCGGTGCTGGCGGCAGCCCTGGTCGGGCTCTGGTTCCGCTATCTCAGACCGCGCACGGTGAGCGCGGTCGGCACCTCCGCCGCCGACGTGACCGGCGAAGTCGGCGTCATGGTCGGAGACATCACCCCGGAGACGCGAGGTCAGGTCCGCTTTCAGAAGCCCCTGCTTGGTGCGGACCTCTGGGAATGTTATGCGGAAATGGCGATCAGGGCGGGTGAACGGGTACGCATCGTTGCTGTCGAAGGCAGCTACATCAAAGTGGAGAAAGCAAGATGAGCGGCATGACCGTATTTTCGATCGTCCTCCTCGCATTTGTCGCAGTGACCGTCGCCAACGGGGTGCGCATCGTCCCGCAAGGGGAAGAGTGGATCGTCCAGCGCCTCGGCAAGTACCGCACCACCCTGCTGCCCGGACTGCGCTTCATCATTCCCTACATCGACGTCGTCTCGCACAAGGTGACCACCAAGGACATCATTCTCGATGTTCAGGAACAGGAGGTGATCACGCGCGATAACGCCGTGATCGTGGTCAACGCGATCGCCTTCATCAAGGTCACCGACCCGGTCAAGGCCGTTTACGGAGTGGAGAACTACTCCGAGGCGATCCGCAACATGATCATGACCACACTGCGCTCGATCGTCGGCGACATGGAGCTGGATCAGGCCCTCTCGTCGCGCGACATGATCAAGGCGCGCCTGAAGGCGGGCGTCGCCGACGAGGCGCTGGACTGGGGTCTGACCGTGAAGTCGGTCGAGATCCAGGACATCAAGCCATCGCCGTCGATGCAGCGTGCGATGGAAATGCAGGCCTCGGCCGAACGCGAGCGCAAGGCGATGGTGACACGCGCCGAGGGTGAAAAACAGTCGATGATCCTCAACGCCGAAGCGCGCCTGGAATCGGCCAAACGCGATGCGGCGGCGCAGGTCACCCTCGCCGAGGCCTCCGCGCAAGCAATCGCCAAGGTCACCCGCGCCTTTGGCGACAACGAGTTGCCGATGCTCTACCTGCTTGGCGAGAAATACATCGCCAGCCTCGGCAAGATCGCGGATTCCGGCAACACCAAGCTCGTTCTCCTGCCTGCCGATCTGCAGGGCAGCCTGCGCGGGCTGTTTCAGCCAGTGACGAAAGCCGGCGGCTGAACCATTCACCCCGTCCGGAAGGAGGGCAACCATGAACGCAGCCTGGATCGTTTTCGGCCTGTGCCTCGTTTTCGTGCTCGCAGCCGCGATTCCGCTGCTCCGCGATCGCGACAGCGACCGGAAACCGCCCTTGCCGCGCAAGGAGACCCTGCGCGACTGGCGAAACGAGCGGTAGGCGCTCACTCGGCGCAGGCCGATCCGAGTTCTTGCCGGATCTGCGCCAACAACCCCGGCTCGCCACCGTGCTGCTGCTCGGCGAGCGCCGGAAATCCGGGCCAGCCCGTATCCAGCCAGTCGCGCCCGGCAAAATGGCGCGCCCCATCGTAGCGCGCAATGACGCGGAAATGGACATGATGGTCGACCATTAGCAGCATATCGCACGTAATCCTTTGTATTTATTAGCGTCGGTTCCACTTGACGCTTTGCGATACCCGCTCAGATACCCGCTATTTCATTTGATACCCGACCTTCGATGGAACCGAAAAACGAAGTCACCATTTTCCATCATTACGCAGTGCGATGAAACCCTGATTTACGGATGGCGCCATTCCTTTGGGATCGACTGTCGTAACTCGCGAAAAAGTCGATGTCACCCCGCTGGACGGGAGGACGCCCGCCACAACTTGCAAAAAAATCGAGGCAATGCCGCCTGAGCGTCGCGATGACCTCGACCCGCTCCGTCACGGCGCTTGCTCAAACCCCAGCAAGCCCCGCGCCGTCGCTACCGCGTCGCGTACTCCACCGCCGCCGTCGCGCGATTAGGCCGCGCCACGGCTCAGTGCCTCCTCCGATCACCGCCTGACCTCCTGCCCCGCTGCCGCTACGCCACTGCGCTGGCTAGCAAAAGGTTGCTCGCCCGCTTGCGGCTTGCAGGCAGCTACCGTGTCGGGTGCCCCACCGCGCCAGAGGCTGCGCCACTGGCTTTGCCTCTCCTGCTATCGCCGTCCCGCCAGCACCGACTTTTGGCCTTGTCGAGCCTTGTCGCGTTCTGCCCGCCGCCTGCGCCGTCGTGCTGCGCACCACGGTTCCGTCGGCTACGTCAAAACCAAACGGTTCGCTCTGCTCATTGGCACGCAGGCCGCTCCGGGGTAAATGCTCCGCTGCGCTGCGCATTCAACATAACAGCCTCTTACGCAAAGTCGGCCAGCCGCTACGCAGGCTTCGCTTGGTGGCCGACCGCTGCGCACCCTGCGGGTTCGCGTAATGCGGCGTTATGTAGGCTGCAGCGAGGGCAAGCGGCGTGACAGCCGGACAGCACGCGCGGGGTTGCCGGCGTAGCCGCCGGAGCCGTGAGCCAGCCTCACCGGCTGACGGCGGAAGCGGCGGAAAGTGGCGATTGCCGAAATTTTTTGCAAGTGGCCGTCGTGACCGGACGGCCACTTGCCGAACGCGACAAAGCCGTGGCGCGGATTTTATGCGCGACGGCGTGGTGGAGTCCGCGACACGGTAGCGAGGGCGCGGGGCTTGCTGGGGTTTGAGCAAGCCCCGTGACGGAGCGGTCCAAGGTGGTCTATCGCAATCCCCGCACTGCGTATATAATTCCCTGCACATACCCGCTGGCAGCGTGCTGTCGGCTCAAGGGGCCACATCTTCGGGTGTGGCCCTTTGCCTTTCTGGAGTAGGCATGCACACTTGGGTCTATATCGACGGCTTCAACCTCTACTACGCCATCCGCGATTCCGGCTGCAAATGGCTCAACATCAAGGCGCTGACCGAAGCCGCGATGCCTGCCGGCATCGTCGTCGAAAAACTCAAGTACTACACGGCGCGCGTTTCCGGCATCGCCGACCCCGACCAGCCCCGACGCCAGCAAATCTATTACAACGCCCTGCGGACGCTGCCGGAAGTCGAACTTTTCTTCGGGCAATTCCTCGCCAAAGCGGTTTGGCGCCCCGTGCTCAACCTGCCCGTTGGCGACCGTGCAATTCAACATGGAAACGGACCGACGACACTTCCGCCCGATAGCTACCCGGTTGATCCGGACGCGGCCGTCAATGGCAATCAGCGCGAGTCGCTGCCCGTCGGCAAATACGGCAAAGGCAACAAGGTCCGCCAACCCGCGCCCGATGCCGTCAAGGCGCTGGTGCATGTCATGGAAGAGAAAGGCTCGGACGTCAATCTGGCCTGTCACCTCATCAACGACGGCTGGGCGGGCCGCTACGACGCTGCCGTGGTCATCTCGAACGACACTGATCTGGTCGAACCCATCCGCATCGTCGTGCAGGAACTCAAGAAACCGGTCACCCTGCTTTGCCCGTCACCGTTCGGTGCCGCCAAGCCGCTCGCGGCGGTGGCCAGCCACGTTCGGCACATTCACGCCGCGCACCTGAAGACTTCCGTTTTCCCTGACACCGTGCCGGGGACGGGCATTACCAAGCCGGCGAACTGGTAGCTATCTTCTTCGGCAGGCTTAAGCGGGGCTGCCTATCTATGTTAGAACGCACTTCTGGATTTTTTAGAAACGTTCCCGCTACCGCGCTGCATTCTGATGGTGCTGGTGTAGCGTGCGTAATCTTCAAATTGGCGGACAGGCGTTACGCTCACAGTTTCTGCATTGCCAATCGCAAGAAAATATGAGCCAGGGCAAAGGCTCCCGAAATACACCGTACCTCCACTGCTTCGCTGAGTCTTGATGACTTTCGAGTTGCCAGGTGTCCCTTTTCGCAATTCGACAGTAACCCCTTCTCCGAATGTCTCCAAGTTGATCGTGAACTCAGTAGAACAAGCGAATGTGACAGCCGAATAGGCGAACAGAGCCGCTCCGAAAATCAGACGATTGCGCATATCCACCCCTTTACACTAAATCGCAAAGCCGCAGGTGAGGCCAAAAAAGAGCAATGGCGTTCAAGCCGTGGGCTCCGTATATCTCAATCTACGAGCGAGAAGCCTCGTGGTGCCAATCTTGAAATGCGTTTGTGATAAGGACATAAATACACGGTCCCCACATCTGTTCCTCCAATCGATAGCCGATAGGCATCAACACTTCCCGGGGTAGCGTCGGTTGACATTGAACCAAGTCGGTTTGCCTCAACCGGCTTACCACGATAGCGCAACCTGCCCAAGTAGAGGTTGCTCCCTCTTACGGATACGGTCGGCACCGGATTGGATGCAGCCAACCAAAATTCCCCGTAACCGCCTGGCACTTGGTCCTGATCTGTCCCTTCCGAATAAATCCAAGGCATGTCGCCAAGCATTTCGTTCAATAATGCAGGATTCCCTCCCATTTGTCCCGCATGAACGGCTATGGTGTCGTATTGGCGCGCCTCGCCTTCGATGTAGGAGAATATCGCGTAGGCTTCAGCCTCGGAAATTCTGCCTTCTGCCCTCGTAATGAAGCTCCTGACAAATCTTTCCTCTGAATCCAATTCGCTGATGTGGAGCAAAGTCTTGCACCCCGCAACAAATCCTTTCAGTTTTTCCTGAGGTATTTTCCCATTAGCCAACGAGTCGACGCGCTTGCAGTCTCTTGCCATGTCCGCCTCGCCACCAGGAAAAATCACCGCATTGATTTTTCGGAACATGTCTTCCATGTCCCGCTCCTGCTTGGATTTGAAGAGCCCGAAGAAAGCCATCACTTCCTCCCGTCAGACAATGCCAGTGTAGAGACGCATGTCGTCAGACTCTCGTGCGTCAGCCGGCATCAACCCCCACAGCCTGCCGTTAACCTTTTTCAGGTCTTCCCAGTCTTGGGCAGCGACATGACGCTTGCCAGCCTCGATTAGCTGCCGGGCCTGCAATTGGTCGTTCATCGAGTGGCTGCTTTGCGCAAGATGCTCAAACATGCCAACAAGGAAGTCGGGCATTCGCATGAGAATAGCGAAACGGATTCTTTCGATCTCGGAGGTTGCAGCCTCGATTCGCTCTGGGTTCGAGGAATTCACGAACGTTTGCTCGCGCGCGACGATCTCCCGGAACAAATGTTTCTCCCGGTCATTCCCATGGTCGGAAACCAATGCAGCGACTTCTGACTTCGCCTCGAAGTACGCCGTCTTTGCCGCGTCTACTCGCTTGGAAGCAGTCAGCTCAAAAACATCCTGCGCGACCTTGCGTTTTTTATCTTCCAGCTTGAATCTGTCGTCCGTCACGTCGTCATGCGAAAGCGCCCCGCATTCGGCAATCAGCCCCTGAACCTGAGATAGCAGCTTTTCTAGACCCTGCGCTGCGTCAGCATTGCCGTTGGCCTCGGCCTCATCGATTTCGGATTGAATTTTCGATTCGAGTTGCAAAACGTCGGTTGCAAGCATCTTGGTGTCAACCTGCCGGGCTGTGCCTTTGAACACTTGGGAAAACTCTTGCCCGGTGCCGTTTAGATAGGCCGAAATGGTGAGATCGCGTGATTCAGAAACCTCAAACGTCAAATCGATTTCTGTGCCCCGAATCAAGTCCCGATTGATCTGCTTTCCCGAAATCAGCAGAACACCAATCGGCTTGTTTGTCGAAGAGTGCCGCTCTGATGGGCCTTCGACGACCATAATGCGAATTTCGTCATCCGATCCTTTGACAATGGTCTTCGCCACCTCAACAGAACCCTTGCTTTTGGCTGGCAAAACGCCATTTTTCGCGAAGACCCGCTTGAGCCGTGTATCCTTGTTCGCCACGTCGTCCACAACCAAACAAAGGTCTTCGGGAAGCATTTGGCCCGCGACGCTATAACGCCCCTGTGCAATCTGGATGGCGTCGAACCCAACGTCTACCGGGTTGTTACCAGAATCCAGGACGGCAAACTTAAACAGGTTGTACGCCCCTTCACGCAAGGGCAAATCCTCCGAAATCCTGGCTGCCAGTGCTTTCAATCCGCTGTCAAACGAACCATCTTCACTGGCAATGCGATAAAAGAGGCCGGCAACATCGCCCTCGAACTTGGCGGTGAAAATCTCCTCAGTCTCCTGCGTGTTCTTGTTATAGACAGCCCTGATTTTCAGATTTCTGGAGTTTTTTGGGGATGCCGTCTTCTCTACCGCACCAATTTCCTTCGTTCCGGCAAACCATGCGGCACCTACCGCGATGGCGTTGGTCGGGTCGATGGACGTGTTAACGGAAATGCCCATCAGTTCCTCGATCCGTTTGCGCACGAACGGAATGTACGCACCTCCGCCAACCATGAGAACGAATTTGAGGTCGTCAGGGCGCAATGAGTTTCTGGTCAGAATTTTCTTCATCATCTCCGCTGTCCCATCTATGGCGGATTTGATAACGTCCTCGAACTCCGAGCGGGTGAGAGTTAGAAGCGAATCGACCGGTTTCCCGTCTTCGTCTTCCAGACTCACCATGCCGAGGTCAATTTCGGCCGAGGTCTTTGTTGAAAGCTCGATTTTTGCCGCCTCAGCCGCGTGCAGCAACCGATACCAGAGCTTGTTGTACTTGCCCTTCTCGCTCTTCATTTGAGCAAGCAGATCGCCGAAGTTACCTCGCCGACAAATCTCGGGAACGATGACCTTTTCGACAAGTAGCGCGTCGAAGTCGGAGCCCCCGAGGTAGTTATCGCCCTCGTGGTCAACCACAGTCAACTCGCCCTCGACGATTTTCACCAGGGCTACGTCAAACGTGCCACCGCCGAGGTCATAGACCATCCATTGAGAATTGCGCAAATCAATGCCCTTCTCCTTGTTGGCGTAGGCAAGACTGGCTGCAATCGGTTCTTGCAGGAGGATGACCTGCTTGAACCCGGCGGCCAACCCCGCCTCCTTTGTGGCGTTCGACTGGACCGTATCGAAGGACGCTGGAATGGTAAGAACAGCAGCGTCTATTTGCTCGCCCGAGTGAACAAAGTTTTTCAATTCCTTCAGCACGAAGGCTGACAACTCGACCGGTGTCTTCGAGCCCGCAGTCAGCTTGATGGTCTCCGTCGTCCCCATCTTCCGCTTGAAGCGACTGGCGACACCCTTGGGGTCCTTCTCAGCGTAGGTGCGTGCCTGATCGCCGACCATGATTCGGTCGTTCCGGAATGCAACGACGGACGGCAGCGTCTCCTTGAAGCCGTTCGGATTTTTGAAAACCTCAACATGCCCCTTTTCAAATTTGGCAATCAGGGAATTTGTGGTTCCCAGATCGATGCCGAAATTAATCGTTTTGCTCATTTTTCGTTACTCCCTTCCCTGGATTCCAGAACGACAATTCCCCTTTGGACGACCTTGGAGAAAGCTGCATCGCCCGCTCGGATAATCGGCTTGATTACTTCAACGACGACAAGGTTGTCCGTCCCGCTCCCTGAAATAGTCGCGTCAAGGTCCGTGCGCGTTTCCTTGAATTCCTGTCCCATTGGGTCGTCGTAAAACACACCCATCTCGGCAAAGATGTCTTTCATCTTGTCGATATTCCGTTTCGCGTTTCCAGCGTCGCCGTGCAGCGCGAGCTTCTTCTCGATTTCATAGAGATTGTTCAGTGTGGCGAGTATCGACTTGGGAATTTCCATCGCAAATGCTTGTGCCATTTAGTCGTCCGTCCCATTTTTTATGTTTGCCAATATCTTGAGCAGAGGCGCGTTTTCCGTGTCTCTGAGTGAAAAAGAAACCCGCTTCTTTGGCTCGCTGGCATCGATGATATACAAATCACCATTGTCAACCGAAACTCGCACTCTATTCCAGGGCGTGAAATGCTGGTCAGAAAAGATCCAGCCTTTGACTTCGTAATGAATGCCTTGTCTCGTTACCCTGCACGGCCCGACATCAATATTGCTGCCGCGCGATAGCCGTTCCTCAGTCTTGGCCACGAGCGACGGAAAAACGTAGTTCAAGGCTGCACTGAGCAGGTTGTCAAAAAATGACTTTTGCTTGTCGAGCTCATGTTGACTTGCTTTCCACTGGAAAACGATGCGGCGCCCATCGTCGGTTGAAAATCCGATCAGGAAATCCCATACCTTACCGGTATCGCCGGGCGTAATCACAGCGCCCCACCTGACAGAGGAAACGTCGCTGGCCGAAATAAACCTTTCTCCCTGGCGCACACCCTCTTTGGTGATTTCCCAGCGCAGGCTTCCGCTCGACAGTTTCGCCTCATGCTTGCGTTCCTTGCGAATCAAGTCCTCGATGGTTTTGACGTCTTCCTCAATCGTCTTGTTTGCCGCCGCCGACCGGAACTTGAAGCGTTTGGCGAGTTCAATGATTTGGCGCGAAAGGTCGATGTCGTCGTGGACATTGAATGCCTTGACCGCGAGATCACGAACCGAATAAACGGCGTCGTTCTGGAACTTCTCAAAAAATACCGGCAAGAGATTCATGATTTCAAGCAGTCGATTACCTTCCAATAGCTTCTCGACTGCCCTTACCGTCGGTTTAATTTCGTCTGCTCCCTCCCATAGATCGTTCAGCGGCTTAACGAGAATCTCCACGGCCCGCTGAGCGCTCCGAAAGCAGTCGTCCTCCATAGACGTTGGTACCCAGCGCCTTCCATCCAGAAGGCATTCAACGACAATAGAATTCCCCTGGCTGATTGCTTTGGTCAAAACACGGCTGAACTGCGGGGCAAAAAGTTTCCCGAGCCATTCGAGAAAATCGTCGTCGTACTCAATACGCTCAATCGTGTCCAGTTCGGAAGCATCGGCCTTTACCAGAAAGTGCTCGTGAGACCCTTTGGTAAGAAATTCGAGTAGCGGCTTGTTGGAAAAGACTTGCCAATGCCAATCCTTCTTCTGGTCATCGTTGAGTTCATCGCAAAGGCCGATTGCTGGCAGTGTCCCGCCGAGTGGTGTAAGAGCTGAAGGTTTGGGGTTTGCCGTGG
>ERZ761603.576-NODE-576-length-30320-cov-79.480456_pt1 | contig 30320 bp, 34 predicted proteins | sample MGYA00511879_ERZ761603 | MGnify/ENA primary metagenome ERZ761603 (study PRJEB28899, sample SAMN02850040) | bioreactor sludge metagenome | biome: EBPR Sludge; feature: EBPR Bioreactor; material: flocular biomat | place: Australia: Thorneside Wastwater Treatment... | reverse complement strand
GACCACCGAGATCTACACTCTTTCCCTACACGACGCTCTTCCGATCTGCCGCGCGTGGCAGCGAGGCTGCGGCTGGAGCGGCCAGCGCCAGGGCCAGCGCCAGCGCCAGGAGCACGCGCTGAGCGAACGAAGCTGGACGTCCTCGCATCGTCAGCGTGCCGGCGGGCCGCGCTACAGCGTCGCGGCCGAAAAGGTATCGCACTGGCGTACGTCGCCGGTTTCCATTCCGCGCTTGAACCAGCGAACACGCTGCTCGGACGAACCATGCGTGAAGGATTCCGGGACGATCTGGCCGCGCGTCTGCCGTTGCAGGCGGTCATCGCCGATCGCCGAGGCAGCGGTCAGCGCCTGTTCGGCTTCCCCGGGTTCGAGGATTTTTTTCATGCTGTCCGCCCGGTGTCCCCAGACGCCGGCAAAGCAGTCAGCCTGCAGTTCCAGTCGCACCGACAGCGCGTTGGCGGCTGCCTGGTTGCCACTGCGTTGCTGCGCCCGGTGAACCTTTTCAGAAATACCAAGCAGGTTCTGCACGTGGTGGCCGACTTCGTGTGCAATCACGTAAGCCTGCGCGAACTCGCCCGGGGCGTGAAAACGCTCACGCAGATCACGGTAAAACGAGAGGTCGATATAGACCTTTTGATCGGATGGACAATAGAAAGGGCCCATGGCCGATTGCCCGGTACCGCACGCGGTCGGCGTCGTGCCGCTGAACAGAACCAGCCTCGGTTCCTGGTAGCGCTTCCCCGCTTCGGCAAACACCGCCTGCCAGGTGCCTTCGGTGCTGCCAAGCACTTTCGCCACGAAGACCCCCATTTCATCGTTGGCCGGCGGTCGCGCCGCCGGGCGCCCTTGCCCCGACGAACTGGGCGAATTCGAGGCCAGGCCGAGAATCACCGATGGATCGATCCCGAAGAAATAGCCGGCGGCGAGAGCAATGACCAAGGTGCCAATGCCGACGCTGCCGCGCCCCATGCTGATACCGCCGCCGCCTCGCCGGTCCTCGACGTTCCGGCTTTGCTCCTGATCATCCAAACGCATGCTTCATCCTTTCAGCGTGTAGCGACCCCAGTCGATCAGCGCCAATCTTAGCAGAACGCCGCTTGCCTTCGAGCGTTGCTCGGCGAGGCGAGCACGCATGAATCGTCCTCCGATCAGGCGGTTTGTGTGGTCGAAGCAGGCAGAACGTGCACAGCATCCAATTTTCGTGCATAATCCGCGCACTTTTTACAAGAAGGGGCTGTCGAGGCCCTTACACAGGAAGGGGGCATATGGATACTCTCTATTGGTTGGCCGTAGCCACTGTGGTCATTGTGTTGTTTTTCGACTACACCAACGGCTTTCACGACGCGGCGAACATCGTGGCGACGGTCATTGCCTCGCGTGCCATGACTCCGGTGCAGGCGGTTGTCGTCGTCGGCGTTTTCGAGTTTCTCGGGCCCTTGCTCGGTGGTACGGCGGTGGCCAATACCATCGGCAAGTTCGTCGACTTGTCGACGGTCGACAAGCAGCTCGCCGTGCTGATCCTCTTCTGCGGCCTGCTCGGGGCGATCGTCTGGAATCTCGCTACCTGGTGGCTGGGCATTCCATCGTCCTCATCGCACGCCCTGGTCGGTGGCCTGGCCGGCGCGGTGGTTGCTGCGGTGGGTTCGCAGTACGTCATCTGGGGCTGGGAGCCGCTGATGCAGCAGGGCAAGCTGCTCGGCGTGATGAAGGTTCTGGTTTCGCTCTTCGTTTCGCCCTTGCTCGGTTTCTGGGTCGGCTTCGCCATCCACCGGCTCGGTCGCCGGCTGCTCGCCGGTGCACGGCCGACGGCGAACACGACGCTGCGTCGTATGCAGTTCGTCACCGCTGCCGGCCTGGCGTTCTCGCACGGCGCCAACGACGCGCAGAAGAGCATGGGCATGCTTACCCTCGTGCTTGTCCTCGGCGGCTTCATTCCGACATTTGAAGTGCCGTTCTGGGTCATGCTGTCGTGCGCGATCGCCATCACGCTGGGCATCCTGTCCGGTGGCTGGAGGATCGTTCGCACGCTCGGCTTTGCCATCTACCGCGTTCGTCCGCTGCACGCCTTTTCGACTCGCAACTGACCTCGGCCATCCTCATCCTTTCGGCGTCGTATCTGGGCGCGCCGGTGTCGACGACACACGTCGTGGCGACCTCGATCATGGGTATCGGCTACTCCGAGCGGCCGCGCGCGGTGCGCTGGAAGAAGGCGAAAGACATCGGCAAGACCTGGCTTTACACCATTCCGGCCTCGGCGATTACCGCAATCGTCATCTACGCCATAGCTAAAGTCGTCATCGGCTAGACTAAAACCCACCTCAGGAGATAACTCATGGACGATAACCAAACCAAAGCCAATACGCCGATCTTCCGTCGCCTGTACGAGCGCGTCTTCCCGACGGTTGCCGACTTCTTCGGCATGCTTGCCCAGCAGAGCGCAAACGCAGCCGAAACCACTCGCCTGCTCGTCGAGTTCATGGAAACGGCCGACCCGGCGGTCAGCCAACAGGTACGCGCCGACGAGCACGAGGCCGACCGCGTCAAGGCCAGCAACCTGAACGTGCTGAGCGAGGCGTTTTCCACCCCGATCGATCGCGAAGACATTCACAGCGCCATCATGACGCTCGATGACATCGTCAATTACTGCAAGTCGACGGTGGTCGAGATGGATGTTCTCGGTCTTGCGCCCGACAAGCACAGCCTGGAAATGGCCCTGCACCTGCGCGAGGGTGCCGAGGCGCTGGCGCGCGGCTTTGCCCGTCTATCGACCGACCCGGCTGCTGCCGGTGGTGACGCAGCGGCAGCGCGCAAGGCGGAGAGAACGGTTGAAAAGGCGTACCGGCGGGCGATTGCCGATCTCTTCCAGGGCGATGACTACCTGAACATGTTCAAGCGGCGCGAAACCTATCGGCACCTGTCGAACGCGGCCGACCGCGTGTCCGACGCAGCGCACTCGCTCGACAACATCGTCGTCAAGCTTTGCTGATGAGGAGATAGCCGGGCTGGAGGGTGATGAACCGCGACGTCATTGGCAAGCGCTCGAGATCGAAGCCGCTGAGCCGACTTTGATGTTGCAGTTCAGGTGCGTGGCGTGCCTTTTCCACGAGGATGGCACGCCGCGACCACTTTGGCCCCCGCCAGCCGGCGCTCAGCGCGCTGGTGGCTTCAGGTAGTGACGAATGCGCGCGGCGATTTCGGCGGGCGGGGTGCCGTAGGTGAACTTGCGCAGATAGCGCCCGTCCGGGCCAAGCAGGTACATGCCGGTCGTGTGGTCGACCGAATACTCGTCGGGGGCGGCGCCAGCTTGCTGCACCTTTTCGAAGCGCACCCGAAAGCTCTCGGCGGCTTTGCCGACAAGCGCGGGCGATCCGGTCAGACCGCCAATGCGCGGGTCAAAGAACGCAACATAGGCACGCAGGACACTGGCCGTATCGCGTTCCGGGTCGACGGTGACGAACAAGGCCTGTAGCCGGTCGGCGTCCGGGCCGAGAGCGTTCAGCACGACGGCCATCTGCGCCAGCGTCGTCGGGCAGATGTCTGGGCAGAAGGTGTAACCGAAAGACAACAGTTGCCAGCGTCCACGGAAGTCTTCGTGGCTGACTGCGCGTCCGTTCGTGTCCATCAGCAGGTAGCGACCGGTGAGGGGCGTCGCTGCAGCCGTCTGCGCGGGGTCGCCGTCGCCGTCGCCGTCGTCCTCGGCGAGGGCGATCGGTGGCGTGACAGCGCCGATCAGCAGGGCAAGGAAACTTGCGCGTATCAGGTCATTGGGGAAGCGGTGCATGCCAGGTCCGATGGCTGGTGCGAGGGTGGAGTAGCGATTATCGGGGCGTTTGCGCCTGCTTTCGTTGATCGGGCTCAAGAATCCCGGGCCTGGACTCCGGCCGCGGCGAGTGAACGCCAAGCGGGCGGCTGATGAGTAGTAGTGTAGACTGCGCGCCTGGTTTTCCTGGTGTGCCGGCAACGGATTGTCGGCAGTCAATTCCCCATTATGGCTCAACTTCATCTCCTGCCGGGCAAGGACCGCTCCCTCGCCCTCCGCCATCCATGGATTTTCGCCGGCGCGGTCGATCGCTTGAGCGGTCGTGCCCGGCCTGGCGATACGGTCGAGGTCCTGGCGGCCAGCGGACGGCCGCTCGCCCGGGCCGCGTGGAGTCCGCAGTCGAAGATTCGCGCGCGCGTATGGACCTTTGACCCGGAGGAAAGCGTTGACGATGCCTTCTTCAAGCGTCGCGTGCAGGCTTGTCTCGAGCGCCGCCGGGCCATCCCGGATTTGCGCGACGAGGCGGGCCTGCGCCTGGTCCATGGCGAGTCGGATGGCCTGCCCGGCCTGATTGCCGATTGCTATGGCGATACGGTAGTCGTCCAGCTCACTGCTGCCGGTTCCGACAAGTGGCGATCGGCGATTGTCGGTGCGTTGCGCCAGGCGACCGGGTGCGAGCGCATCTACGAGCGATCCGACTCGGACGTGCGACGGCTGGAGGGACTGGCTCCGGTCAGCGGATGGATTCTTGGCTGCGCGTCCGGGGATATGCCGCATATCTCCGAATACGGCGTGCGCATGAAAGTTGACGTGGTCAGCGGTCACAAGACAGGCTTTTATCTCGACCAGCGCGACAATCGACGACTTGCCAGGGAACTGGCTGGCGGACGAACGACGCTCAACTGCTTCTGCTACACCGGTGGCTTCTCGCTGCAGGCGCTTGCTGGCGGAGCACGTTCGGTGCTCTCGATCGACTCTTCGGGCCCGGCTCTGGCCAGGGCCAGGGATAATCTGGCGCTCAATCCTCAACTCCCGGCCGAGCGGGCAGAGTGGCGCGAAGCCGATGTCTTTGCAGAGTTACGCGAGCTGAAGAACGCTGACCGGCGCTTCGACCTCATCATCCTTGACCCGCCGAAGTTCGCTCCCTCGGCCTTGCATGCAGAACGTGCCGCGCGCGCCTACCGCGACATCAACGTTTTCGCCTTCCGACTGCTGAACCCATCCGGTCTGTTGATGACCTATTCGTGTTCGGGCGGGATCAGCAGCGAGTTGTTCAGGCAGATCGTCGGCGAAGCCGCGCTGGCCGCCGGGCGCGAGGCGCGCATCCTGCGCCGCCTGAGCGCGCCGGCCGATCATCCGGTAGCGCTCGCGTTCAGTGAGGGGGAATACCTGAAGGGTCTGCTCTGCCAGGTCGAGTAAGCTCCTTGGCCGGATTATCGGCCTTGTCCGACCAGCGTGGGAGTGCTTGCTGGTCATCGCCCCAGATTTGCTGCACGCGGGCGTCGCGCCCGCAAGCGTAGCGGTAGTAGGCGTAACGGAGCGGGTTCTTGCGGTAGTAGTCCTGGTGGTACTCCTCAGCTCGGAAGAAAGTCGACGCCCGGCGGATCTCGGTGGCGATCCGCGGCAGACGGCCGCTCGCCAGCAGCGCGTCGCGCGACGCCTCCGCCAACTGCTTTTCGTCGTCGTCCTGCCAGTAGATTCCGCTGCGGTATTGGCTGCCGATGTCGCAGAACTGCCGGTCGGCAACCGTCGGGTCGATGTGACGCCAGAAATGGTCGAGCAGTTGTGCGTAGCTCAGGCGTTGCGGGTCGTAGGTGACGCGCACGGCTTCGGTATGGCCGGTTATCCCCAGACTGACCAGGGCATAGCTGGGATTGGCCAGGTAGCCGCCGGTGTAGCCGGATTCGGCTGCGATGACCCCCGGCAGTTGCTCGAAATCTGCCTCCAGGCACCAGAAGCAACCGCCAGCGAAAATCGCCGTCCTGCCTTCGCTTGTCCCGCTGGTCTGGTCGTCGGCCGGGTTCGGCGCGCAGCCCCAGAGTCCAAAGACGAGCAGGATGGCGAGCAGCGTCCGCCTCATGTGCGCAAGGCCGGCAATGGCTCGCCTTGGGGAACGAACTGCAGCGCCACGCCGTTGTTGCAGTAGCGCTTTCCCGTCGGTCTGGGACCATCGTTGAAGACATGCCCCTGATGCCCGCCGCAGCGCGCGCAGTGGTATTCGGTACGCGGATAGATCAGCTTGAAGTCGGTTTTCGTCGCGATCGCTCCCGGCAGCGCTTGCCAGAAACTTGGCCAGCCTGTTCCGCTGTCGTACTTCGCCGCGCTGTCGAACAGTGGCTGGAAACACGCGGCGCAAACGAAGGTGCCGGCACGCTTTTCGTCGTTCAGCGGACTACTGCCCGCGCGTTCCGTATCGTCTTCGAAAAGCACCCGATAGGCAGCGAGCGGCAGCAACGCTGCCCATTCGCTCTTGGCTTTCTGCAACTGACCGGCGGCCCCGCCGGCGGCGCCGCCACTGCACGGCGCAGCCGGCAGGACGAAAGCGGAAAGGCAGCCCAGGCACTTGAGCGATTGGCGACGGTTCATGATCTCCTCCTCGGAAATGAAATGGCAAATGCTCGGCAGGCAGACAGCAGGTGCGCACGCGGCGCGTCAGCCACAGCGTAGGACACTTGTTCGCCGCGAACGTTGATCTGCCCATTGGTCGTGCGCCGGCCGGGAAAACTTACACCGTCGGCGCCGCGGACAAGCCGCCCTGCCGAGGAAGTGCTGCTGACAGCCCGGCGGCGGGCGGCAAACGTCGGCACATGTGACAGAATGCATAAAGCTGCTGACTTGGAAATTGCGGTGCGCCCGGCGATGTGTTACAAGTCAGGCTTATCGCCCAATCATCTACAGTTTTTATCGCCCATGGTTTTTTCGTTCTTCAAGAAGCAGAAACCGCCGGAGAGAAAGATGATCAGCCGGCCGGCCGCGATTCCGCGTCCGAAGGAGGATCAACGCCTGGGAACAGTCGCTCCCTTGGCTGAACAAGGGCCGATAGCTCCATCGGTCGAACTCGTTGGATCGGATCTGACGTATCCAGCGGCGGTGGTCAGTGAAAGCCGGGTGGCCGAACCCAGCGCTTTCGAGTTCAGCGAGACGGCGCCCGAGTTCCAGATTGAAGCGGAGGTTGATCCGGTCGACGCCGAGGCGGAAGAAGCCGCCATGCTTTATGCCAACGGGCAGGACAGTGCGGTACGTGCACTACTTGAGCAGTCGACGCGGAACTATCGTTCGGCTCGCGGCGAGCGCTTGTGGTTGATGCTGTTCGACTTGTATCGCCTGAGCGGTCAGAAGACCCCGTTCGAGGCGCTCGAGGTCGAGTACGCCGAGTTCTTCGAAAAGTCACCGCCGATTTGGCGGGACGCGGCGGTGAGTGCGGTATCCTCGCCGGCGATGCCGACGGTTCTCTTCAAGGGCGATCTGTTGGCCGAGAACGCGGCGGGCTTCGACGCTGTGCGCGTTGCGCTGGAGCGAAATCCGCATGTTCGTCTTGATCTGTCGAGCATTCGTCGCGTGGACGGCGTCGGTTGCGAAAGGCTGCTCGAGCTCCTGCTCAAGGCACGCCGGAGCAAGCGCGAGATCGAGTTGCTGGGGCGCGACCAGGTCGGCATGCTGCTCGATCGGCGTATCGTTGCCGGGCAGGCGACCGATCGGGGGTGTTGGTTGCTGAAGCTGGAGATCTGTCAGTTGCGCGGCCAACTGGCGACCTTCGAAGAGCTCGCCATCGACTATGCGGTAACCTTCGAGATTTCGCCACCGTCCTGGGAAGCGGATCGCGTGGCAGACCCAGGACGGGCACCGCTGGTGCTCGCGCCGGTCGACCATCTGCAGGAGGAGACCTATGTTCTCCGGGGCGATCTGAAGGCGGCCCGATTTTCCGACCTGCTGGCCTATGCAAAAGCCAACGACCCCGTGCTGATCGACTGTACCGCCGTCACCCGCATGGATTTTCTCAGCGCCGGGGCGTTGCTCAATGTCCTGACGATTGTCAAGCGGACCGGGCGCCAGATTGTCTTTCGTCACCCAAACTACTTGCTGGCCGAGTTGTTTCGCGTCGTTGGGTTGAAGAACGTGGCGGACATTGTCCTGCCGAGAAACTAGATCAGAAAGCGGGTGTTGGCGATGGAGCAGTACCACGGAACGACGATCCTGTGCGTGCGCCGCGGGAATCGGGTGGCCATGGGGGGTGACGGGCAGGTAACGCTCGGCAACATCGTGATCAAGGCAAGTGCACGCAAGGTGCGGCGAATTCATCATGGGCGCATACTTGCCGGTTTTGCCGGGGGAACGGCTGACGCGTTCACCCTCATTGAGCGCTTTGAGGCCAAGCTCGACAAGCATCAGGGCAACCTGTTGCGTTCCGCGGTGGAACTGGCCAAAGACTGGCGCAGCGACCGCGCCTTGCGCCGGCTGGAGGCAATGCTGGCCGTGGCTGACCGCGATAACTCCTTGATCGTTACCGGCAACGGTGATGTCGTCGAACCCGAGCACGGCATCGCCGCCATCGGTTCGGGCGGCGCCTTTGCCCACTCGGCAGCGCGCGCCCTGCTCGAAAACAGCGATCTCGAACCGCTGGATATCGTCCGCAAGTCGCTGCAGATCGCGGCCGACTTGTGCATCTATACCAATCAAAACTTCACTCTCGAGGCACTGGACTAGCCATGTCGTCGATGACCCCGCAGGAGATCGTTCACGAGCTCGATAAACACATCGTCGGTCAGGCGAAAGCCAAGAAGGCCGTGGCGATCGCCTTGCGCAACCGCTGGCGGCGGGCCTTGGTTGGCGAGCCGCTGCGCCAGGAGATCACGCCGAAGAACATTCTGATGATCGGGCCGACCGGCGTCGGCAAGACCGAGATCGCGCGCCGCCTGGCGCGTTTGGCCAGCGCGCCGTTCATCAAGGTCGAGGCGACCAAGTTCACCGAGGTCGGCTACGTCGGCCGCGATGTCGAAACGATCATCCGCGATCTGGTCGAAGTTGCGGTGAAGACCGGTCGTGAGCGCGCAATGAAAGGTGTTCGCGGGCGCGCCGAGGACGCTGCCGAGGATCGTATTCTCGATGCACTTCTGCCGTCGGCACGGAGTAATTTCTTCGGCGAAGCGCAGTCGGCGGAAGACGGGACGACGCGCCAAAAATTCCGCAAGAAGCTGCGCGAGGGCGAACTCGACGAGAAAGAGATCGAGATCGACATCGCCGCTCCGGCGATGCAGGCGGAAATTTTCGCGCCTCCCGGCATGGAGGAGTTGACGGCGCAGATTCAGGGCATGTTCCAGAACATGGGCAGTGGCCGGAAGAAAGCTCGCAAGCTGAAAATTACCGACGCGCGCCGGCTGCTGATCGATGAGGAAGCGGCCAAACTGGTCAATGACGAAGAGGTGAAGCTTGAATCCGTGCGCAACGTCGAGCAGAACGGGATCGTCTTTCTCGACGAAATCGACAAGATTGCTTCACGCAGTGACACGCACGGGGTGGACGTTTCGCGCCAGGGCGTACAGCGCGATCTCCTGCCCCTGGTTGAAGGTACGACCGTATCGACCAAGTACGGCATGATTCGCACCGACCACATTCTGTTCATTGCCAGCGGGGCGTTCCACCTGGCCAAACCTTCGGATCTGATTCCCGAGTTGCAGGGGCGGTTTCCCATACGAGTCGAGCTCGACTCATTGTCGGTCGCCGACTTCGAGCGCATCCTGACGCAGACCGATGCCTGTCTGACGCGACAATACGAGGCGCTGCTCTGCACTGAAGGCCTGCGTCTCGAGTTTGCCTCGGACGGAATAAAGCGCCTGGCCGAGATTGCCTGGTCGGTCAACGAGCGAACCGAAAACATCGGCGCCCGACGCCTATACACGGTGATGGAACGTCTGCTCGAGGAGGTATCGTTCTCGGCTGGCAGTTCGGGCGCGCCGACAGCCATCGCCATCGACGCGCGCTATGTCGACGACCGACTGGCTGATCTGGCGAGGAACGACGATCTGTCGCGCTACGTCCTGTAGACCCTCGGGAAGCCGCTGCTCCGCCGTTCGGGCGTTGGTCCGCCCTACGGCAACATCAACTGCTCGTTCTCATACACCTTGAGTTCGCGCTGGCCATGGCCGCCGACGTAGTAGGTCACCCAGAGAATTTTCGGGCGGCCGACGGCCGGATCGGAGCCCATCGTGCGGTTGTCTACGCGGATCGAGATGCGGCCATCGCGGACCATCGAGCGCAGGCGTGAGGTGACGTCGAGGCGGTTGTGCCCCTCACCATATTGCGCGCTGACGATTCTGACGCCGCCCGGCGGTGTCTCGCTGCCGCTGTCGTGGCCCCAGCCTCCACTCCAGTTCCCCTGACCCCAACTGCCGCTGCTCCAGCCGGTAAACCGGGCGCCATCCACCATTTGATCCTCGCCGTACTCGAATGTGCGCGTTGCACCGTTTGGTCCACGGGCAAAAATGCGCAGCGTCTTGACCACGCCCGGATCCGGATCCCGGCCGAAAAGCTTGTTGGTGACACGGAAGGTATTGTCTTGCCGTGCAAGCTCGCGCAACTGTTGCGTCACGTCGATATTGCGGTAGCCGGTGCCGTAGCGTGCTTGCAGGATCTGCCAGCGCCCGCGGTCGCCATGCTCGTCGTCGGCGGCATTGCCCCAGCCGCCATCCCAGCCGCCCTGGCCCCAATTCCCACTACTCCAACTGGTAAACTGGTTGCCGTCTACGATGTCGTCCTCGACATACTCGAAAGTGCGTGTCCGGCCGCCCGGGCCGCGCGCGTAAATGCGCAGCGTCTTGACGACACCGGGAACGGGATCGTGCTGAAAGGCCTTGTTGCTGACGCGGAAGGTAATGTCCTGGCGCGCCAAGTCTCGCAGGCGTTGCGTTACGTCCAGGCTGTGCTCAGCCGTACCATAGCGTGCCTGCAGGATCTGCCATTCGCCGCGGTCGCTGTCGTACTCCGACCAAGCGGCTGCCGACAGCAGCAGGCAGATGAAGAAGGCGGTGAGGCGGGGCAGGATCAGGGTAGAAAGACGTAGCGTAGGCATGGCCAGAGTATTCCTTTCACAAGAGGACAGGGTTTGCTGCAGGAACGGTCATCGGGCAAGATCCGGCTTGCTGGCGAAGCCTTCGCCGACGCTACCGCTTTCCCCTACTTGACAACCATCACCGGCAGGTCGGTCAGATGGATGACCCTGGTCGTGACTGACCCGAGCAGCATGCCGGCCAGCGCGCCAAGCCCACGCGCACCCATGACGATCAAGGTACAAGCGTGCGTCTTGGCGTAATCAACGATGCTTGGCGCGGTTTCGCCGACGAGTACATGACTGGAGTACACCAATCCGGCGGCGGCCAGATGGTCGCGCGCGACGCGCAGTGCTGCATCACCCGCCTCTCGGTGGTAGTCCTGAACCACGCCGTCGTCGACAAAGCGGGTAACATCGGTGGGCAGGGGTGCCTGTACGTTAACCAGATGAATCTCGGGTTTACGCGCCTCCTCGGCGGTCTGTCGGATGACATGGTCAACGGCGTGTACTGCCGCTGGCGATCCGTCGACTGGAATAAGCCACACTGCAGTCATTTCTCGTCTCCCGTGATCTCTCGCTGAGCGGGCGTAGCCAGTGAGTCGCCGACCTGCCCGGGATGTCGTCGTCCCGCCAATTGCTTGCCGATGAAGACGACGAGCAGGGCACCAAGCGTCGATGCAGCGTATCCTGAATGCGGAATGGCCGCGTGCAGCGTCGTCGGCAGTCCCGGATCGCTGATCAACATGCCACCGCCGATCCAGCCGAGCAAGGCACCGCCGGCGGTGATCACGATCGGGAAGCGGTCCATCAAGGCGAGCACGAGTTTGCTGCCCCAAACGACGATCGGTATCGACACCGCGATGCCAAAGACGACCAGGATGATCGATCCGTGCGCTGCTCCAGCGACGGCAATCACATTGTCGATACTCATCACGGCATCGGCGACGATGATCGTCTTGATCGCGCCGATCAAGGTCGTGCTTCCGGCGACATCGCCGTGTCCGCCCTCGCCCTCGTCTTCCGGCTGAATCAGCTTGATGCCGATCCAGAAGAGGAGCACGCCACCGACGATCTTCAGGTAGGGGACAGTGAGCAGTTGCAGGGCAAAGTAGATGAGGACGACGCGCAGGCCGATGGCGCCCACAACACCCCAGAAGATCCCGCGATTGCGTTGCTTTTCGGGCAGCCGTCGGCAGGCCAGTGCGATGACCACGGCATTGTCGCCGCCGAGCAGGATGTCGATGGCAATAATTTGCAGGACCGAGATCCAGAATGCCGTTGAAGCGAAATCGGGCATGGCGCGTCTGTCTTTCAGGCGGTTGCTGGCTGTCCGACTCTTCGTGCAGGACTGGCCGGCGGGCGGCGAATCGAATGCGAGCGGACGACTTCAGCTAACGCCGGCGTCCAGCCCGGATTCTCGCACAGAATCGCTAGACTTGCCGACTGACCATCTGGCGATTGCCTGGCGCCTGAAGCCAGGAGAGGACGGCGCCGCGCAACGCGGCGCCACCTGGTGATGCGACATCGGGGGGCGTCACACCGCTGTCCGGCGAACAGCCCCGAGCTCAGAGTCTGTCGATGGGTCTGCGCGGCCGAGCTGCCACCTTGCTCACTCCTTGCCGGCCGCAATGCTCTGTTTGGTTCGCGTCGGGCACCCTCGTCTGCTCGTCGCGATCCATGGGCAAGCGCTCAGTCCATCGCTTCGTAGAGTGGCAAGGTGAGGAACTCCGGGTAGTCCGGCGTCAGCGACATCTTGTCGAAAATCACCGCTGCCCGGTCATAGCTGGCCGTGTTTTCGCCCTGCGCGCTGACCGTTGCCTTCACCTTGTCGAGTTCCTCGGCGATCATCGCGCGCACCATTTCCGCGGTCACCTTGCGCCCATCGTCGAGAACTCCGCGCGGCGAAACGACCCATTGCCAGACCTGCGAGCGTGAAATTTCGGCTGTCGCTGCGTCTTCCATCAGATTGTGGATCGGCACGCAGCCATTGCCGGCAAGCCAGCTTCCCAGGTAGTGGATGCCGACATTGACGTTATTGCGCAGGCCGGCCTCGGTAATTGGCTGCGAAGGCTGGAAATTCAGGAAATCAGCGGCGCTGAAGCTCTCCTCGCGCTGCTTGTCCCACTGATTCGGCCGATCGCCGAGGACCCTGCGAAACTCCTCGCCGGCGATCTCGACCAGGCCGGGATGCGCTACCCAGCCACCGTCAAAACCGTCGTTCGCGTCGCGCGCCTTGTCGTGACGAATCCCGGCAAGCGCCTTTTCGTTTGCCACCGGGTCGTTCTTGATCGGAATCAGCGCGCTCATGCCGCCCATCGCCGGCGCTCCGCGCTTGTGGCAGATCTTGACCAGTTGCAGCGCATAACTGCGCATGAACGGCACTTCCATCGTGATGGCGCCCCGATTGGCCAGGCAGAAGTCGGCGTTCTTCTTGAACTTCTTAATGCACGAGAAGATGTAATCCCAGCGCCCGGCGTTGAGCCCGGCTGAATGCTCACGCAGCTCGTAGAGGATCTCTTCCATTTCGAAGGTGGCGAGGATCGTTTCGACGAGCACCGTCGCCTTGATCGTACCGCGCGGCAGGCCGATGTGCTCTTGCGCCATGATGAAGATGTCGTTCCACAGGCGGGCCTCATGATGCGATTCCATCTTCGGCAGGTAGTAATACGGCCCGGCGCCGCGTGCGATCTGCTCCTTCGCGTTGTGGAAGAAGACCAGCGCGAAGTCGAAAATTCCGCCGGAAACGCGTTGTCCGTCGATCGTCACGTGCTTCTCGTCAAGGTGCCAGCCGCGCGGGCGAATCTGCAGCGTGGCGATCTGCGGGTTGAGCGAGTACTCCTTTCCGGCTTCGTTGGTGAACGAAAGCTGTCGCCGGATGGCTTTGTACAGGTTGACCTGCCCCTGAATCTGGTTATCCCATTTCGGGCTGTTCGAGTCCTCGAAATCGGTCATGTACGAGTCGGCCCCCGAGTTGAAGGCATTGATGATCATCTTGGCTTCGACCGGGCCAGTGATCTCGGTCCGCCGCCGTTCGAGGGCTTTTGGCAGCGGCGCGATGCGCCAGTCCCCGTCGCGAATTGCCTGCGTCTCCGGCAGAAAGTCGGGCATTTCGCCGGCATCGATGCGCGCCTGGCGGGCGACGCGTGCCTGCAAGAGTTCCTGCCGGCGGGGTTCGAAGGCGCGGTGCAGCTTGGCGACCAAAGCCAGTGCGTCATGGCTCAGGATCGCTTCGTATTCTGGCTTGATCGGCGCGTTGACGTGCACTCCGGCGGGCAGGTTGAGGCTCATGCGTGGGCTCCTATCGGTAGAGGGGTGGACTGTCCAGATATTCTATTGGAGCGCGCAAGGGAAGAGAAGGGCGCAGAAAAGCAAAGTATTTTTTACGCCAGGTATAGAATGTGAGCGTGGATCAGGTGAAACAGCTTCAAGCCTTCGTCAATTCGGCAACTCGCGGCAGTCTCTCGGCAGCGGCTAAGCTGGCCGCGGTGACGCCGGCCGTGATCGGTCGCCGACTCGACGCGCTGGAGATGCGCCTCGGCGTCAAACTCTTGCTGCGCACGACGCGCAGACTTTCCCTGACCTTCGAGGGGCAGGCCTTTCTCGAAGACTGTCAACGCATACTCAACGACCTGGCCAGCGCTGAAGCGGCTGTTTCGCTCGGCGGGGTGCGTGCTGCCGGTCATCTGAAGGTGTCGGCGCCGGCGGGCTTCGGCCGGCGCCACGTGGCGCCGCAGGTGGCTCTGTTCATGCAGGCGAATCCGGGCGTTACCGTTCGCCTGGACCTCGCCGACCGCCTCGTCGACCTGTTGAACGAAGGCGTCGATTGCGCGGTGCGTATTGGCGAAATGCCCGATTCGAGCCTGGCAAGCAGCAAGCTCGGCGAGATGCGCCGGGTGGTCGTTGCCAGCCCGGCCTATCTGCAGCACCATGGCACGCCACGCACGCCGGCCGAATTGGCGGGGCACAACTGCCTTGCCCTCGATCAGCAGCGTGGCTGGGCTTTGCGCCAGACAGCGGGCGGCGAAGTCACCAACCAGAAGGTGTCCGGAAGCTTCGAGTGCAATGACGGCGCCGTCCTGCACACCTGGGCTCTCGCCGGAAGAGGCCTCGCCTGGCGGTCGATCTGGGAGGTGGGAGAAGACCTGGACAGCGGTCGTCTGGTGGCGTTACTGGAGGAATACGCGGCGCCGCCGGTCGGCATCTATGCGGTCTTTCCGCAGCGCCGGCACTTGCCGTTGCGCGTACGGCTGTTTATCGATCAGTTGAAGACGATCTTCGGCGAGCCCGAGTATTGGGGTGATGGTCGACAGCCGGCGGCCTGTCCGGGCGGGTGATCTCCGCGGCGAATTCTGTCCGTTGGGGGCAAGCCCTCGGTCGTTGTCGGGCTGGCCGATGTGCACACCGCGTCGAGCCCTGTCGGCAGCGTCATTTCGCCACTACGCTGGCTTTCCGGGCCGCCCGTAGCAAGGCTTTTCGGGCCTTCTCGGCGCGGATGTGGGCGAGTGCCTGTGCTCGATTGCACTCCTTGCAGTACGAGTGGAGGCCGTCGGAGCTACGGGAGTTCTTGTGGAAGTCGAGCACAGATTTCTCCTGCTTGCACTTGACACAGACCTTTGTCTCTTTTGTATTCATGGCAATTGATCGTCGGGGTTGGTTGTTGGGAAGATGAAGCCCATCAGTGTTGTTTCTGGTCTTGGCCAGTCCATTTGTATTTTCTATCGATGAATCCTACGCTAGCACAACAGGCGATAGCGCACCATGCTTTGGAGGGCCATCGTCCCGGTTCGCCAAGTGTTCTGGCAGCGCACTCGCATCGCCCTTCGTCTGCGTTGTTACAGGCATGAATTCTTGACCTAATTTGGTTAAACACAAGTGACGTGCGTCACGCTTTACATTAGGTTGGTTGACCGCAATTCGGTCGGTATGGTGGCTCGCCGCTGGTTGAACGCGCGCCGGGATCATTCTCGATACCGGGCAGTCGACCGCTTCGATCGGTCCGGAGTTTCGGGGGTCCAGTCCATTCGACATCAATTCGCCGAGTTGATGGCCGTCACCGGGTTTGCTAATCTCTCGTTTGGGTAAGCCGAGCGAGTCGGCGCGACGGCGCCTGCTTCGTACAGATCACAGGACCGTTTCAAGCTGCGGGAAGATGATGAGTGAAGTGTGGTGGGTTCTCGCCTGGGCGGCGATGCTGTGCGGTTTTCTGGGAGTGTTCCTGCCGCTCATACCCGGTATCCCGCTCCTCTTCGGCGGGATGTTGCTGGCTGCGTGGCTTGAAGATTTCACGCGCATCGCGCCGTTTACCGTGCTGCTGCTTGCGTTGCTCGCGCTTGCTGCCTGGTTGTTCGAACTGCTTGCTTCGGTCTGGGGCGTCAAACGCGTTGGCGCCAGTGGGCTGGCCATCGCCGGCGCGGGCGTCGGTGCGGTGGTCGGAATCTTCGCGGGCTTGCCGGGGCTGGTGCTCGGCCCGGTGATTGGCGCGATCTGTGGCGAGTATCTGGCGCGCCGCGACGAAGGCCGCGCGGTGCGCGCGGGTGCCGCCGCCGGAATCGGTTTCATCGTCGCCGCAGTCGGCAAAGTGGCGTTTGCCGTGGCAATGTCCGCCGTGTTTGCCTTCGCCTGGTTTATCTGATGCCGGGCAGCCGACGCTCAGACGCGTCGAGCGGCAGACGATTCCGCCAGCACCAGGTGGCCGCGCCTTGCGTTCGTCAGTGCTGGGGCGTGCGAGGTCGAAGCGGGGCAGGCGAAGCAGCCTGAGCGGGAAGCCGGAGCCGGCGTGCAGCGTCGGTGGGCGTTGCTCCGTACTCGACGACGCCGATCAGCGGTGCGTGCAGCCGGGTCCGCAAGGTTGCCAGGTTCTCGTCGAAGCGCGACATCGCCGGGTCGATCCGGTTGGCCACCCAGCCCGCCAGCGTCAGACCACGTGCGGCAATTGCCTGAGCGGTCAACAGCGCGTGATTGATGCACCCCAGCCGCATGCCGACGACCAGCAGAAGCGGTAGGCCAAGCGTCGCGGCGAGGTCGGTGGTATCGGTCGATTCGTCGAGCGGCACGCAGAAGCCGCCCACCCCTTCGACGACGAGTGCGTCGGCGAGCGTCCGGAGTTCGGCGAAACAGGCGACGATGCGCTGGATGTCGATCGCCTGCCCTTCTTCGCGTGCTGCGATGTGCGGTGCAACGGCGGCGCGCAAGGCATAGGGATTGACCAGCTCACGTGCCGGGTGAAACGACGAAGCGGCGAGCAACCGCTCGACATCGTCGTTGCGTCCTTGTGCGTCGCAGCCCGCCGCCACCGGCTTCATGGCAATCGCCGTCAGCCCGTCTTGGCGCAGGGCGTGCAGCAGCGCACAAGCAACGAAGGTCTTGCCAATTTCGGTATCGGTACCGGTAATGAACCAGGCGGTTCCATTTTTCATTTGCGTGCGTAGGCCAGAATAACGTCGTAACGCGCGGGCAAGCCGGCGGCCGTACGATGCTGCTCATAGGCTGCCTGAACGCGCTGCCAGGCATGTCGCCCGAGCATTCCGCGCCGTCCCTCGTCGCCAACTGAATTGGCGCCGATTTCCTTGACCGCCCGCAGTAGCGCCTGCAGGTCGACATAGTGCAGCTCGATAGCTTCGCGCTGCACGCTGATCGCCGAAAAGCCAGCCTGCGCCAATGCTCTGCTGACGGCCTCCGGTTCGCTGAAGCCGAGTGTATGGCGGTGGTTGTCGACGCCGACAAAGGCCTCGCGCAATTCGCGAAACGTTTCCGGGCCGAGTGTGCTCAGCGCCAGCTCGCCGCCTGGCTGCAGGACGCGCTGCGCTTCGGCCACTGCGCGCGGCAGATCGCACCATTGCACGGTCAGACTTGACCACCAGAGGTCGAAACGCTGAGCAGCAAACGGCAGCGCCTCAATATCAGCCGCAACGCAATCTGCTCCGGCCTGGCGCGCAAAGACCAGCATTTTCGGGGCGAAGTCCACTCCCACGATGGTCGCAGCCGGCCAGCGGCTGTGCACAAGGCGGGCGCCGAAACCGGTGCCACAGCCGGCATCCAGAATAGTGGCAGGGGTGGAACGTGGGGTGAAACCCGCCAGCAAACGTTCGCAGACGCAACGTTGCAGCACCGCGGCTGCGTCGTAGGATGCGGCGCAGCGATCGAAGGACTCGCGCACGCGCCGCTTAGGCGGCAATTGCGTGATGGCAGAAATCGACGACATGACGGACGAAACGCTCGCCGTTGGCGAGAAAGGGCGCGTGCCCGGCCGCCGGGAATGTTTCCAGCCTGGCGTGTGGCAGCGCACGCGCCAGCCACTGCGCAGCGGCAAGCGGGTTAAGCGGGTCGTTTGCCCCATGCAACAGCAAACAGGGCAGGGAAATAGCGTGTACTGTCTGGCGTAGATCGATCTCGCGCAGCCAGTCGAGTCCGCGCTGCAGAGTGCTTGCTGCCGGCGTCGGTGACTGCCGCAGGGTGAGGAGGAGCGCTCGCGTGAGCCGGCGGGGATCGTCTTCTCCCTGGCTGATCAGGGCGGCAAAGCGTTGCAGCGCTTGCTCCGGTCGGCGTTGTACCTCACCGGCAAAGCGGTCGAGCAGTTGCGCTGTCTGAGCCGCCGGCCAGTCGTCGTCGCACGTGAAGCGCGGCGTGCCGCCAACCAGAATCAAGGCGGCGACGCGCTGCGGGAATGATAACGCGGCGTGCATCGCGAGCGATGCGCCGAGTGACCAGGCACACAGCGTGACCCCTGCCGGCAGCGATTCGATCAGTCGCCGGGCCGTCTGTGCGAAGCCTTCATCGTCGTCGGGCGATGCCCCGTATCCCGGCAGGTCGACCAGATGTACCCGGCAGTTTTCGGCCAGAGGGCCGACCAGCGGCTGCCAGACACCGGCGCCAATTCCCCAACCGTGGATCAGTGCAAGCTCGGGGCCGGTTCCACTGATCAGGCGCATGGCAGCTCGCGCAGGCTGTCCACGAGCAGGCCGACCTGTTCGCTGCTGTGCGCTGCGCTCAGCGAAATGCGCAGGCGTGCCGTCCCGGCCGGTACCGTTGGCGGGCGGATCGCCGGCACCCAGAGGCCGCGTTCGTAGAGGGCATCGGCCAGCATTACTGCCGTCTGGTTGTCGCCGATGATGACCGGCTGAATGGCTGTCGTCGACGGCAGCAGGCGCCAGCGCGTGCCGGCCAGCCCGTCACGCAACTGCGCCGTCAGCCGCCAAAGGTGCTCGCGCCGGGCGTCGCCGTCGGCAATCAGATCGAGGCTGGCGGACAGCGCGACGGCGAGCAGCGGGCTCGCTGCGGTGGTGAAGATGTACGTTCGCGCGCGCTGCATCAGCCAGGCGATGACCCGCTCGTCACCGGCGACGAAAGCGCCGGCAGCCCCCGCCGCCTTGCCGAGCGTGCCCATGTAGAGCAGACGCCGGGCGGCCGGCAGAGCGAAATGCGCCAGGCTGCCGCGACCGTTGCGCCCGAGCACGCCAAAACCGTGCGCGTCGTCGACGACCAGCCAGGCATCGTAGCGTTCGGCAAGCGCGAGCAGGCCGGGCAGCGGGGCCAGATCGCCATCCATGCTGAAGACAGCGTCGGTCAGGATGAGCTTGCGTCTGGCCTGGCTGTTGGCCAGCAGACGTTCCAGTTCCGCCAGGTCGCAGTGAGGATAGCGTTGGTGGTCAGCGCGCGCGAGGCGGACCGCATCGATCAGCGAGGCGTGGTTCAGGCGGTCGGCGAAAACGGCATCAGCGCGCCCGAGCAGCGCCGGAACAATGCCCAGGTTCGCCATGTAGCCGGTGGAGAAGAGAAGCGCGCGGGGAAAACCGATGAAGTCTGCAAGCTTGCGTTCAAGTTCAGCATGCGGCGTCAGATGACCGCTGACGAGGTGCGATGCACCGCTGCCGACGCCCCAGGCGCGTGCGCCGGCACACGCTGCCTCGACCAGCGCCGGGTGCGTGCTCAGCCCGAGATAGTCATTGCTGCAGAAGCTGACCAGGGTGCGGCCGTCGATCTTGGCGAGCGGTCCGCACGGCCCCTCGAGTGTGCGCTGCCGACGCTGCAGGCCGTCGCGCTGGAGGCGCTCGAGTTCCTGCTCGAGTTCGTCCCAGATCATTGCTGCAGCGCGTCCTCAAGCGCGCCGATCGCACGCTCGACAAGAAAATCGCATTCGCTGCGGCTGATCACGTAGGGTGGCATGAAGTAGACCGTGTTGCCGATTGGCCGCAGGAGGATCTCACGCGCAAGCGCAGCGCGGTAGAAGCGCAGCGCGAAAGCTGGGTCGTCGGTCAGGACATCGAAGGCAGCGATCATGCCGCGCTGCCGCAGGTTGCGTACGCGTGGGTGATCGGTGAGCGGGCTCAGGCGTTGGCCGAGATGCTCGGCGAGCGCACGGTTGCTGGCGATCACCGCATGTTCGGCAAACAGATCGAGCGTTGCCAGAGCAGCGCGGCAGGCGAGCGCATTGCCGGTGTATGAGTGCGAATGCAGGAAGCCACGGCTGATCCTGTCGTCGTAGAAACTCTGATAGACGTCGTCAGTGGCCAGCACGACCGAGAGCGGCAGATAGCCGCCTGATATCCCCTTTGACAAACAAACAAAATCGGGCTGGATGGCAGCTTGCTCATGGGCGAAGAAACTGCCCGTGCGACCGCAGCCGACAGCGATTTCGTCGCAGATCAGGTGCACCTCATAGTGATCGCAGAGCTGGCGGGCCAGGCGCAGGTATTCCGGGTCGTACATGACCATCCCGCTGGCGCACTGGACGAGTGGCTCGACGATCAGAGCGGCGATCTTCTGGTGTTCGCGGGCAAGGCGAAGTTCCAGGTCGGCCGCGGCACGTCGGGCGACGTCCGGCGCGCTCTCGCCGCTTTCCGCCAGGCGCGCGTCGGGGCTGGCGACGGTGGCGGCCGAGCGCAGCAGCGGCGCGTAGGCGTCCTTGAACAAGGCGACATCGGTTACCGCCAGCGCGCCGACGGTCTCTCCGTGATAGCTGCCGGTCAGACAAAGGAAGTCCTGCTTTTCCTCGCGTCCCCGGTTGCGCCACGCATGGAATGACATCTTCAGCGCGATTTCGGTCGCCGACGCTCCGTCCGAAGCGTAGAAGCAATGGCCAAGCTTGCCGCCGGCGAGTGCCGACAAGCGCTCTGAAAGCTCGACTACCGGGCGATGCGTGAAGCCGGCGAGCATCAGATGTTCGAGTTCGTCGAGCTGAGCGCGCAAGGCGGCGTTGATCTGCGGGTTGCAGTGGCCAAACAGGTTGACCCACCAGGAGCTGATACCGTCGAGGTAACGCCGGCCTTCGAAGTCGATCAGCCAGACCCCTTGGCCGCGCGCAATCGGGATCAGCGGCAGCGCCAGACCGTCCAGCGCGTGCTGCTTCATCTGGGTGCACGGGTGCCAGACGGCGGCCAGGCTGCGCTGCAGCAGATGATCGTTGTTCGTCATCCGGAGGCTGCCTTGCTTCAGTGCAGCGTCTGCGATGGCAGGCCGGCTTCTTCCGGCATCTCGGCGTGAACCGTATCGCCGTCGGCGTTCGGATACAGCGGCGCGCCGCAGTCGTCACAGAATTCGTACGGGAACTGCTGGTCGAGAACGACGATTTCAGTCAGCCCCGTCTTGCGAAGCGCAGCCTCGATTTCGCCGGGAACGTCAGTATTGTCATCCTCGACGCTGAGCAGTGGCCAGACAACGCCGTGATAGATTGCATCGCTGTCTAAGGGTCCGAAGCCGATCCGGTACTCCTCGAGCCTTTGTTCGTGGAAGCCACCGACCACGGCACGCATGGTTTCCGGTGCCTGCCCCAGGGTGGCCTGAAGAAAGGCAACGGAGGCATGCAGAGAATAAGGCCGCGAGGCGCTGTCCGCCGCTCGACAGGCGGAATGATACGCGTCGGCAAGCAACGGTTGGTACGCGCAGCCGGTCAGCAAGGGCTCGAGGCAGGGTCCGCCTTGCCGCACCCATTCCTTCAGCGCCGCTTCGCGCGTGCTCTTGTCGGCCTCGTTCCAGCGGAACAGGGGCATCGCGCGCGGCACGGCGAGGGCACCGAGGATGTAGCGCGTATCGGAAAGGAATCGATTGGTTTGCGGCATAGACGATGCATCTACGCCGAAGTCCTCGCCGGCGAGCGCAGCGGCGCCGATCTTGTGCATCAGTTGCCAGGTGTCGACGAAGCTGTGCGGCAACTGATCCGGGCTGTAAAGATAGTCGGCAAGCGCCAGCTTGGCGCCCACAGCGAGAACGTGGGCGCCAAGCTGAACCTTGATTGTCTGCAGTGTCGATCGGGGTATCGTTGCCGTGGGGATGGAGAAACGCGACCAGCTCAGGATGGGCGCGGCAAAAAGCAGGATGTCGGTTTCCTGGCCACGATCCATCAGCGTGCAAGACTCGGCGTGCGCTTCGATGACGTCGGCCAAGTCGTCGTGGGCCATCGGGTGCGTATCGAACAGGCGGTCCAGGGCGGCAGTCAGGTCATCTTCAGCGCTATCGCGGAACAGCCGGCAAACGAGTTCGCCGAGGCGATTCTGCCAGAAGTCGTCCTCGAGCTTGCCGCCGGACTCGGCAAGACCGATGGCCAGGCGGCTCAGCTCCGCTGCGTCGGCCGAAATGCGCTTGCGTGAAGAGAAGCGGTTGCGTTTCATCGTTGAAGGCCTGTGAGACGGTCAATCGAGCATTGTACCAAGTGGAGCTACACCGGGGGCTACTGCATCGCTGTCTGCTCCTGGCCATCGCCGTCACTCCTGGCGCGAGCGCTCGCACCCGGCCAGGAACGCGGCCTGTCGCCAGTGCATGGCGCTACCGCCGCTTCCCGGTCGTCTGTCGGCCTTGCCGCAGCCGCGCCAGCGTGACTCAGGCGATGCGCAGTTCGGCCAACGACGCCAGCGTGCGGTCGTCACGGATGTTCGGCGTGATGATCAACTCCAGTACATCTGTTCCGGGAAGATCAAGCCGATGCTCCTCGGTCTCGCATGTCGAACCGCAGGGGTCGAAATTCCATTGCTGGCGCACGATGTCGCGGAACGACTGCCCGCCGTCCGTCGAACAGCGCAAGACGTACTCCTGCGTCCGCTCGGCGGCGGTCTCGACGAAACGCAGACGAATCCGCTGCAGATCGCGCGCCGGCGCGAACAGCAGTCTTATCGTCTGCCGGCCCGGGATGGCAGCGCGCCAGCCGTTGTTGCTGCCGGGCAGCAGCGCAGCCTCGATCGGATGGTGGACGTCTTCCGAACTCAGTTCGACTTCAACCAGATCCTCGATATTCAGCCACTCGGCATCGCTCGTCGGCGGGGCCGACCCTGTATCGGAAAGCAGTCGCTTGCGCACTTGTCTCTTCTCCTGTAAAGCGGGTGCCGTGCACCCGCCTGGCTCAGCCCGTGGCTTCGCCAAGCCGCTGCGCGACTTCCTGTTCGGCGAGCGCCCAATAGCGCGTGGAACAATCGCGGAAACCGTCTTTTTCGGCAATGAAGTAGGCCGCCGACTCGATCATGCGGTAGCGCTCTTCCGGGCTTGGTCTGTTTGCCGAGAGTGCGTCGCTGGCGGCCTCGGCTGGCGCTGGCGGTTCGCCCGGCGGCGCGACGACCGGCTCTGCCGGCACTGGAGGAGCAGCCTTCTTTGCCGGGGTTTTCCTCTCAGCACTCGGGGCGGCGGTCTTACGGACGGTGGGTTTGCTTGGCGTAGGCTGGCTGGAGACGCTTTCGCTTGCCGCAGGCTTTCTGGTCGGCGTTCTCTTGCTCGTCGTCTTTTCTTCCATCGTGCAGTTTCCTTGTCGTCTGGTGTGGGTGTCGTACGTTCGGTGGGCGCTGGGAAACCGCCTCGAACCTCTACCGAATACTCGAGCAGGATAGAAAAATCAAGCCTCTTGGTCAAGGCAATTCCTCTCGGCGAGTAGAGAACAGGCCATTCTTCCGACTTGCCGCGTGGGCCGCGCGCCTGGTGGTGGCCGACCGGCCGCGGGGCGGACACGGTCTGTGACGGAAATGAGACAAATCGCGCGTTGTTCCCGTGAACCTCGCGCCAAGCCTTGCCCACCACTTGCGCGTCTGTCAGAATCCGTTTCCAGCGCCCGGGTGGTCCTCATCTTGACCAGCCGCGGCGGGCCATCTCTAGTTCTTACGTTTGCCCACCTATTGGAGAAGTCCCTATGCAAAAGAAGCTCATTGCGTTGACCATTGCGGGTCTCGCTTCGGGTACTGCCGCCGCGCAAACCAACGTCACCGTTTATGGCGTTGCCGATGTGGGCTATGTATACAGCGCAGGTGATGCCGGTCGAAACGGCCTGGGCGTCAGAATTCCCGGCACGAACAAGTTCAGCGGACTGGCTGGCGGTGGCGTCACGGCAGGCAACCGCCTCGGCTTCAAGGGCGAAGAGGCGCTCGGCAATGGGCTGAAAGCGGTGTTCACGCTGGAGTACGCGCTCGAGCTGGACACTAACGCGGGGGTCGGGAGCACCGGTGGGCTGAACGCGCGGCAGCAGTTTGTCGGGCTGCAAAGCAAGTTGGGTACCGTTGCCCTGGGCCGTCAGTACGCCCCAGGCTTTGACGCGACGGCGAACAACGATGCACTGGAAGCGACCGACATGAGCATCCAGTCGAACTTCAGCGTCTATGCCGGCAACACGATCACGCCAAACAGCCCATCGCGCTATAACAACTCGATTTCCTACACCAGCGGCAACATGTCGGGTCTGACGTTGAAGGCCATTTACGGCTTCGGCGAAAATGCGGTGGGTGGCTTGAACAACACGAGCACCAGTGACAATGGCCTGCTCGGTCTGGGGGTCAACTATGCCCGCGGTCCGATCAATCTTGACGCCGTCTATCACAGCCGGCAGAACGTCACCGTCGGCTATCCGAACGCGGCTGGCCTCGGTAAGGATATCAACGAGTGGTATCTCGGCGGCAGTTGGGACTTCCAGTTCGTCAAGGCGTATGCCAGCTATCAGGCATTGGATAACAAGAACGCCACGACCCTTGGCATCGACGACAACACCTTGTGGACCGTCGGGATCAGCGTTCCAGTGTTCAAGTCGGGCGTGATCGGTCTGAGCTACGGCAAGCTGTCGATCGACCGGAAGAACGCGTCGGATGGCGCAAGCACCGGCTGGGGCGCCATGTATACCCATTCGCTGTCCAAGCGGACGGCGGTTTATGTCGCTTATACGTTCATCGACAACGACCGCAATTCGATCGCCATTCAGACGCAGGTCGCCAACGGTGGCGCAGGAATTGGTGCGGTCGGCGAGAGCAACTATACGCTGGGTACAGGGATTCGGCATTCGTTCTGACCGATTTCTCTCGAGTGCAGCATCGACGGGCGCTTCGGCGCCCGTTTTGTTTGTCACGCCGAGGCCTGTCGAGCGTTGCTGCGCAGGCGTTTCGTTGGCAGGGTCCACCGCTCGTCGCGTCGCGCGTTGTAAGCTTGTCAGGGTGGGGTGTCGTGCCGGCGGACGTTCCGACATGGAAGCGTCGGCAGAACCAATGAAAGGAGTGCTATTCGCATGAAAGCAATGCTTATCGCTGTCGTGCTCGCGTGCGCCGCGGGATCTGTTGCGGCACAGGTTTCCGTTTCCGTCGGTGGAGCGGGCGGTGTCAACGTGAACACAGGCGGTGCCGATGGCGTGAACGTCAACACTGGCAAGGCGTCTTCCGGGACCAAAGCGAACGGTGTCTACGTCAATCCAGGCAAGACTTCGTCGTCGATCACGCATTCGCCCGGGACGCGTGTCACGACCAGCCGGGATGATGACGCTGAGGCAAGCGGGATCAGCGTGGTCAACGGGAATGTCACCATCGACGGCGTCAAGGTGCCACCGTCAGCGACTCGCTGGACCGGCAAGGACGGGACGAAATATCGCATCAAGCGCTCGGGCAAGGGCAACGTCAGCGTCGAGGAGATCGACGAATAGGTCGTAAGCCAGCCGCGCCGCTCGCTGGTTCAACCTTCGGCGCTAGTGTGTGATCGATCATCCGGCGGCGCGGTATTCGCGCCACGCACTCCAACTGAAAACAAGCAGACCGGACCAGATCAGCGCGAAGCTGAGCAGGCGGGGCATCAGCATCGCTTCACCGAAGACCCAGACTGCGGTGACAAACTGCAGGGTCGGATTGATATACATCAGCATGCCGAGGGTAACCAGGTCGAGCCTCTGGGCGGCGGCGGAAAAGGACAGCAGGGGCAGTGCCGTGAGCGCTCCGGCACCGATCAGCAGACACATCGTCGTCACATCGTGCCCGCTGAAAACGAGGTGGCCGAGTTCGGCCTGCCAAAGTGCGTACAGTCCACAGAAAGGCAGCATGGCCAGCGTTTCCAGCCAGAGGCCCGAGACGACATCGACTGGCAGTTGCTTGCGCACGAGCCCATAGGTGCCGAAGGTCCCGGCAAGGAACAGCGATACCCAGGGAAGTCTGCCGAGCCAGAGGATCTCGTTGCCGATCGCGGCGACGGCCAGTGCGACCGAGATCCATTTCAGGCGATTTAATCGTTCGCGCAGGATGAGCAGACCGAGCACGACGTTGACCAGCGGGGTCAGGAAGTAACCGAGGCTGGAGGCGATGACCTGCTGGTTTGCCACCGCCCAGAGAAACACCAGCCAGTTGCTGCCGATCAGGAGCGCCGCTACGGCCAGCATGAGGACTTGTCGCTTCGTCCGCAGTGCGGCCAGGACTTTGCGCCAATCGCGGCGCAGCGTGAGCAGCACGGCGACGAAGGCGCAGGCCCAGACGGCGCGGTTGCTCAGGATGTCAAGCGGCGGGACGTGTGACAACTGGCGAAAGAAGAGCGGAAAGAATCCCCACATGCCGTAAGCGAGCAGCCCGAAACCGACGCCGACCAGGTGCGAGTTGCTGCTCATTCGCTCAGTGCCTGAGCCACTATCGGCTAGCCGCGCAAGCTGTCGCAGTCGGCGGGATTTGCTGTAGGCTAGGTGGTTCGGAGCGAACTGCGCGTCTGAGGTGCGTCTTGCTCCGGCCGCGCGCGCAGCGCGAGGCGCTGCGCGAGATGATCAAACACGCGAAGGAGGAGCAGAGATGCAGCCGGGGAATCAGATGGCGACGCTTGGCGGAGGGTGTTTCTGGTGTCTTGAGGCGGTCTTCGAGCAACTGATCGGCGTTGAATCCGTTGTTTCGGGCTACTGCGGTGGTGATCTCGAGGAACCGACGTACGCGGCGGTGTGCGCCGGGACGACGGGGCACGCCGAGGTCGTGCAAGTGAGCTTCGACCCGCAGCAATGCAGTTACCAGCAGATACTTGAAGTCTTCTTCGCGATCCACGATCCGACGACGCCTGACCGGCAAGGTAACGACGTGGGGACGCAGTACCGCTCGGTGATCTTTGTTCATTCTCCCGAGCAGCGCGAGCTTGCCGTCCAGACGATCGACGAGCTCAGCCGACAGGCGTTGTGGCCGGCGCCGATCGTTACCCAGGTGCTGCCCGCGCCACGCTTCTACCCGGCTGAATCGTACCACCAGGGCTACTTCCGGAAGAACCCCGGCCAAGGATATTGCCAATTCGTCGTCAGTCCGAAGCTGGCGAAGTTTCGCAAACGGTTCGTCGGTCGCTTGAAGGCGAGTCGATGAAGTCGCGCAGGTCGCGGATGAAGCGCTCGCGTTGCCACTGGTGCGGCGAGTGATCGGTGCCCTCGTAAACGTGCAGCACGGCGTTGGCAATCCGGCTCTTGACGTAGTGCGCGGTTTCGCTGCGGTAGTAGTTGCTCGCTCCACCGTAGACCAACAGTGCGGGAATGTCGATGCGGTCCAGTGTGGCGCGGTAGTCGGCTTCGGTCAGGCTTTGCCAGCACGCGATAAGCGGCGCCGGGTCCTGTTCGCGCAGCCATTTGCGCGCCTTGTCCAGGCTCTGCGGATGGTCGCGATACTTTTCGCGAGCGCGTGGGTTGAGACCCATGCCCCCGAGGCGGAGGACGGACTCGGCAAAATCGCTCGCCAGGTGGCGGAGGAAGGCAGTCGAGCGTTCGCGGTCGAAATCGCCGTAAATTCCGTTCAACCAGCTATCGTCGGTGAGCAATTTCGGTGACTGGTCAATGAAGCACACCTTGCGCAGATTTCGGCAAGCATTCTCCATGATGTATTGCCACAGGGTCAGAGCGCCCAAGGAGTGCCCGACCGCGACCACCTGGTCGAGTTGGTAGTGGTCGAACAGGTTGCGCAGGTCGCGCGCCATGCGCTGCACCGTCGGCACCGTGTCGCATAGCAGGCGGTGGCCGCCGTGCCCGCGCGCATCCCAGCGGTAAACGCGGTAGTCGGGGGTCAGTTGGTCGAGAAAAGGTCCCCATTCGCGATGGCTGGCGGTCCAGCCGTGCAACATGACGATGGGCGGACCGTCACCGGAAATCTTGACGTGGATCTTCTCTCCATCGTCAGCAACGAAGTGCGTCATCGGACAGGGCAGCAAGAGAGTTGCAGCGCGGGTGCGTCGCGGGAACGCCGACCATGATACGCCGCTGATGCGGCTTTGGGCGCTCAGCCCTGAGAGATCCGACGGAAAAAAGCGCGCCGAGACGATCCAGGTTTTCTTGTCGATGGCGCGGCCGCTGAGCGGGGGGCGCCGGGCAGCGGCTCGAACATCGCAGCCAGTGCCGCAAGCGCGGCGGCGCGCGCTGCCGTTTGTGACGAGAACTCGCTGGGTGGAGCAAAGAGCGGACAGTATTGGAAGGTCGCAACCTCTGCTGTCGGATCATGGTCGGCGATGAATTCGAGCGGACCAATCGGGAATTCGAGCCAGCAGCGTTCGCCGCGCCGCCGATCAGACCACAGGCTTCCGCCGCCGGGGAGGAGAAACACATTGATGAACCAGGGCGTGATCACGGCGCCGATCCAGTCGCCAGCGGGAGCTGGCGCTGCCGCGCCGGGGTGCCCGTCGAGCAGCGCCGCGGCCGGGTCGGTCGTTGCCGGGTTGCCCGGTTGCCAACGTTGAAAACCGAGTGCTTCGACCGACAGCGCAGTGTTGACGAAAGGCATCTCATGCATCGTCTCGAACCAGATGCGACGATACATCGTGGTCAGGCGAGGCGCTGGGTTTTCGCCAATGATGTCGGCTGCGGGCGGTAGTTCATCGCGAAACGCCGGTTGGCGAAAGCCGCTGCTCACGTTTGTCTCCTCATGTGCTGATCCGGACTCGTCAGGTCAGTGAAATGAGCGGCTGGGTCGTAGTTGCCGGCGAGTTCTGCCGCGAGTGCGGCGAGAGCGTCCTCGATCAGCGCGCGCTCAGCATCGGCGACCACTTCGCGCGCCAGACCCAGGGCGACCAGTACCCAGGTGCCGATGGCTTGTGGCCCGATGAGCATCAGGTTTACCCGCTCGCGGCGGATGAAGCCAACTTCTCGCCGCTCGACGATAGCGAAGTCAGCACTGTCGTCCGTGTGGGCGACGATCTGCATGGGCAGCGACAGACACATTTCAGGTGACCCGCGCAGCTTCGCGCGGCGCGGGGTGGACGCCGAGCGCGCCGAGTTCGCCGACGATCATGCGAAGCAGCTCGGGCATGGCAGCTTCGACCACCGGGGTGAGTTCAAGGCCAAGCGCCAGCGACTGCGGCTGCAGCCCGAGAATGGCCGTGTAGCGGGGAGCCCGGGCGAGCAACTCGAGCGTCGCGAGGACGTCGCACAGGCCGATCTGGTGCGGCGAGAGCTTTGTCCTGAAAAATACCGGCACCTGCTCGCCGACCAGACGGATCAACGTGCCGGGTTCGCGCTGGGCACGAATCGCGTCGACGACGATCAAGGCGTCCAGGTCCTCCAGTTCTTCAAGCATTTCCATACCACAAGTGCCAGCGTCGATCAGCTCGATGCACGCCGGGAGACAATAGGCCAGCGGCAGGCGCTCGATGGCGCGGACGCCCAGCCCCTCGTCGCCAAGTAGAATGTTGCCGGCACCGAGAACGACAACGCGCATTGCCCGGCCTCAGCCGCACTGCCGCGATGGCGGTGAACACGCCGCGAGGCCTGCTGCTTTGCGTCCGAGCGGCTGCATCAGGCGGGATCGACCCTGACCACCGGTCGCGTTTCGTGGTCGACGACATGGACGGCGCAGGCGATGCACGGATCGAAGGAGTGCACGGTGCGCAGCACTTCAAGTGGCTGTTCCGGATTGGCTACCGGTGTTCCCACCAGGCAGGCCTCGTACGCACCTGGCGCGTCCTTTTCGTTGCGCGGTGCGGCATTCCAGGTCGTCGGAACGACGCATTGGTAGTTCTTGATCTTGCCGTCGGCGATAACGATCCAGTGCGAGAGAACGCCGCGCGGGGCTTCGTGTACGCCGAAGCCGGCGATCTCACCCTGCGGGAAAGTCGGCTTGTTGAAGGTCTTCAGATCCCCCTTCGCCATGTTCGCCAGCAGCAGGTCCCATTGGGTGGCCAATTGGTCGACGGCGACAGCGCAAACGATGGCGCGTGCCGCGTGGCGACCGATCGTCGAATGCAGCGCATCCAGGCCGACCTTGGTCTTGGCGACCGTCGACACCAGGTCGAGGGCGCGCGTGGCGTAGTCTATCGTCGGCTGGTGCTGCGCGGCGACCATCGCCAGGACGCGCGACAAGGGGCCGA
>ERZ761603.574-NODE-574-length-30410-cov-66.010641_pt1 | contig 30410 bp, 45 predicted proteins | sample MGYA00511879_ERZ761603 | MGnify/ENA primary metagenome ERZ761603 (study PRJEB28899, sample SAMN02850040) | bioreactor sludge metagenome | biome: EBPR Sludge; feature: EBPR Bioreactor; material: flocular biomat | place: Australia: Thorneside Wastwater Treatment... | reverse complement strand
CTCCGGCTCCGGCTACGGCTCCGGCGACGGCTACGGCTCCGTCTCCGTCTCCGGCGACGGCTACGGCTACGGCGACGGCTCCGGCTACGGCGACGGCTCCGGCTACGGCGACGGCTCCGGCTCCGGCTCCGGCGACGGCTACGGCTACGGCTCCGGCTACGGCGACGGCTACGGCGACGGCTACGGCGACGGCTACGGCTCCGGCTACGGCTCCGGCTACGGCGACGGCTACGGCTACGGCTCCGGCTCCGGCGACGGCTACGGAGCAGAATAAAAAATTGGAAGGCCGGGCATGATCCATGTTTGGGCGATTCTCTTACTATCCGCCGCTTTCGGAATCGTCGGCCGGATGGATTACGAAGCCGCCCTTGATGACCAGGAAAGAATCATTACTTTGGAGAATGCTAAATCGATGAACGACATATACATTCCTGGCCCCGGCGACCTCATGCCGACTTTCTCCGGCCACCCGCACGACCCGAGGACTCCTGACAATGACGACGACGCGGAAGTCGAAGTGATAAACGACGTGAGATATTGGCTGAATCTTGCCCATGTCTCGGCGATCAAGGGCGACATGGCCAAGGCCAGGCATCAAATGCTGCAGGCCAAGACCCTGTTCGACGACTTCTTTGGACAAGATCAGTGATTCGCTATTACCACGACGTCGACCAGGGCTCCGAGCGGTGGCACGACCTACGTTGCGGAATCCTGACGGCCAGCGAAATCAAGCTAATCCTGACTCCGACGCTCAGGCCGGCGCGCAACGACAAGGAGCGCGCCCACATGTACGAACTGCTAGCGCAGCGCGTTACAAAATACACCGAGCCGGCATACATAAGCGACGACATGCTGCGCGGCCAGGAAGATGAAATCGAGGCGAGGATCGCTTACGCCGAGCATTTCGCACCAGTCCGCGAGTGCGGATTCATCACGAACGACGACCATGGGTTCGTTATCGGCTACTCGCCGGATGGACTTGTCGGAGACGACGGGCTGATCGAGTGCAAGTCGCGCCGGCAGAAATACCAGATGCAGACGATCGTCACGGACGCTGTCCCGGACGAATACATGCTGCAGATACAGTGCGGGCTTCTCGTGTCCGGTCGAAAGTGGCTGGATTTTATCAGCTACTGCGACGGGCTTCCGCTCTTCACGAAGCGTGTCTATCCGGACTTTGAGATTCAAGAGGCAATCATAGCGGCGGCGCAGGACTTCGAAGATCGACTTGCCGTACTGCTGGGCGACTATAGGTGCTGGCTTGGGATGCAGTCCGGATTGATCAACACGAAACGAAACGTTGAGCAGGAGATAACGCTATGACTCAGATTGACTTGTCGAAGACCATTGCTCCGAAGAGCGACCAGTTGAACGCCGACGACCTCATCGGCGGCCCAAGAACAATAACCGTGACGTCGGTCCGCCTGGCGGCCGAAGACCAGCCTGTATCGATCCATTTCGTCGGCGACGAAGGAAAGCCGTACAAGCCTTGCAAATCCATGCGCCGCGTTCTCGTCAAGGCGTGGGGGCCCGACGGGGCAAAGTACGCCGGACGGTCCATGACGCTCTATCTAGACGAAACTGTACGGTTCGGTGGGGCGGCTGTCGGTGGGATTCGTATTAGCCATCTGTCGCACATCGATAGGCAGGTGACGATGGCCCTAACGGCGACCAGGGCGAAGAAAGTCGCCTACACCGTGGGAGTTATCTCTGCCTCTGCCGAGGAGGCTCATGATCTATCGCGAGAGGAGATAATTGATCAGCTCGAGCACGCAGCGAGAGATGGTCGGCTTCAGGAGGAATGGTCTTCCCTGACAAAGCACCAGAGGCTTGCAGTCGGGCAGGAGGAGATTGCAAGGATCAAGAATATCTCCGAAATGTAGCGTTTCGCGTTAGAAACGTCCACCAAAGAAAGGTAGAAAATGGCATCAGTTAACAAGGTCATTCTCATAGGGAATCTCGGCGCCGACCCGGAAGTGAGATATACACCGGCAGGCAATGAAATCGCCAACATCCGACTGGCGACAACGGATTACAGCAAGCCAAAGAACGGCGGCGAGCGGGTAGAAAATACCGAATGGCACCGGGTCGTTTTCTTCGGGACGCTCGCCGGGGTCGTCGGCCAGTATCTGAAGAAGGGATCGTCCGTCTATGTCGAGGGAAGAATTCGAACCAACAAGTGGCAAGACAAGGACGGCAACGAGCGCTACACGACAGAAATCATCGGCAGCGAAATGAAGATGCTCGGCCCGAAGCCGTCCGGTGATTACGCACAGGCTAGGCCAGCTACTGAATATCCTGGAAAAAAGAACTCCGGACCGCAAACCCATAAGACGAGCCCTTATGACGAGGGCGACGACATCCCGTTCTGAGCGTACGAAATGCCACCATTTTCTATCCCGGGTCTGGTCGAACAAATAGAGCAAATCGCTGCTTGTGCCATGGCTCTCAAGGAAGAGGACGATTCCAAGAGGGCATTATCCAATACGATGGCCTCTGCACTTGAGAAAGCCCGTATTCGCAGACAACAAGAAATAGAAGCGCTCTATATAAAGTGCATTTCCGAAATAGGCCCGGCGTCTGTTCGCAGAATAGCTGATTATCTCGGGCTTACCACAAGCACGGTCAAGAACCGAATGGTTAGACTTCGGAAAAAGAACCTTGTGCGTGATGTCGGGACTTTCCAGCGCAGGATTTATGTTGTTTCCTGTTCCCTAGATGGCATGTAGTTTTAAGATGGGATATAAGCATGACAACTCCAATTACTGCTAGAACGCTGGCGCTTATCTATGCGGCGCAGGCGCGCATAGAGGCCATGAAAGTCGAAAACGAGTACCGCCAGAGGACGGGATATGGTCCGTCGTACGGGGAAGATGACTTCTTGGTAGAAGCAGAAAAACTCGAGGAACTTGCCGTGTCGATGAGTAAAGCGCAATGATTGAGCAACCGTGGGACGACGACAGACTCAAGATGAGCGGCGTATTCATCGGCTGCGTCACAAAAGATAATGCTGACCAGATCATGCGCCTTCAGAAGGACAACGCTGGTAAGGCGCAGGACGCGCCTTTTGCAGATGGTGAGGAATCCGAATCGGCGGTAAAGAAGCCGGAGGAGAAGGCGCCGGCCGCCGCAGGCCCTGACGCCACCGCTGCCCTGCGAGCTTTCGCGCAAGAAGTCTTCGACTACTTCGATTTGTCCAGCTTCGGCATGGAAGGCAGCGAGCTGCAAGAAATCGCCGAAAAGCACGGACTCCTGCGACAGGAAAAGCGGCATGAGCCGTGCGGCAAGGACTGCCGATGCGAGTGGGAAGTTCATTTCGACAGCGACTGGAAGACCGGAGTTATTTGCTACCGAAGGACGCCTCTCTTGACCGGGGAGCAGGAGAGCACGACAGACGCTGGGCATGATGAGCTGTCAAGGAATCCTTGACAGCTGCCGCCTATCGATGACGCACATAGACGTAACTGAGGCGCTGATGCTCTGCGCCGCACTGCTGGAGGAAGGCTATATAAGATGGCTCATACCCCTTGGCAAACCATGAATACCGCACCAAAGGATGGCACCGCCATCTTGGTGCTTATGGAAGGAAGTGACGTTCCGCAAGCGGTGCGTTGGACAAAGGCCCGCGCAGGGCGAGGCTATCAAGTGGGTGGCTGGCGCATGACGTGGGACGATACACAGCTGTCGGAAGCCGATGGCCCGCGCTACTGGATGCCTTGCCCAGATGACCCAGACGCGTGTGACGGACTGAAGCCCTGCCCGTTTTGCGGCGGCGAAGCGGAGATGCACGAGATAGACGACCAGGACGAGTCTGGCAAACAATTAGCGGGAAGGGTGACAGAATGCCAATAACATACACTACCGAGAGCCGCATAAGTCCAGCGCAAGAGCGCCTCTTGGAATCGCTGTGCGGGCCGTATCAGCCGGCCACTAAGGCCGACGTGCAAGCGTTGTCGTCGGTGCTCGCCGAGCTTGTCGCGCTGCTTCAGCCACCGAGCGCTGTGATCTTGACCGGGGCCGAGGTTGAGCGCGCTTTCGCCGATTTGCGCGGAAAGCCGAAGACCGCCGCGCAGATGCGCTACGCACTCCTGGCGATGAAGTCTCTGTCGGGAGAGCCCCCGTGCTCGACGGAGCGCTGCACGACGAGTATCCGGAGGTTGCATCGGAATGAAGCGTGACTTTTTCACCTTCGCCCCGGACGGCGTTCCGTGCGACGGATGCACGCGCTGCTGCCACGGCGACGCAGTGCGGCTGCTGGCTAGCGACGACCTGAGCAAGTACCAGACGGAGCCGCACCCGTACATGCCGGAAGCGCGGGTGGTGGCGCACAAGCCGATCGGCGACTGCCTGTACCTCGGCGACGAAGGCTGCACGATCCACGACACGAAGCCGCAGATGTGCCGCGAGATGGACTGCCGCCGCATAGCGATGGCGATCACGTGGACACAGGCACGCAAGATGGCGGCGCGTGGCGCGCTGCGCATGGACGTTTGGCGGCGTGGTAAGGAACTGCTTGCTCGCCTGGACCACATGGCCGGTCTTTCCCTAGCTCCGCTGGCCGAGAGGCGGGCGGAGATCGCCAAGAAGCTCGGCCTGTAAGGGCCGGGAAGCGCGATGAAGTTTTCCACATCAACCGGGGCCGTCGTCACGGCGGCCAACTCAACCGCCGCGGCCGCCATGGCCGCGGAATACGGGCTCGGCACCATCGTCGGGCCCGTGGCGGAAAAGCCCGCCCGCCGCGCGCCGAAAATGTCGGTCGCGACCGCGGTGCGCCTTTTCGCAGAGGCGCAAGAGTGGCCACAGTGTGGCCAGGACTGGCCGATGGGCGCGCAACAGCGCGCGGCGGCCGATGTCATCGCAGCCAACCCTGGCTGCACCGATCACCTTTGGTAGGAGTCTGCACATGCTGTTGAACGCTTTTTCGGCGAACATGATCGCCGAATTCCCGGTTTCCGTGACCTTCACGGAAATTTCCCCGGCGGACGCGCGGGCGCATCTTCTCGCCGAAAGCTCCGGCGAGGCGGAGATTCGCTCGGCGGTCGGCCATGCCGAGACGGCGGCGGTTTTCTCGTCGGTGCTCGGGCTTCCGGTGCCCTGCCGCCGTGAAACCGTCGTCCTGGCGCGCGGCGAGAGCGCCATCGTCGGCCAGTACTCCGGCCCGCGACTGCCGGAAGGCGCCACATCGCTGCCGGAAAACGCCACGCTCCGGTGGCTGCGAGTGAGCGTATCGTGAGCGACGATACGCTCAGCCGAATTTCGCTCACATCGAGCGCCGTCGAGCGCTGGAAAGCGCTCGCGCGCCGTCCGGAGACCCTCGCCAAACTCCGGGGATTGCCGCCGGTGGCGATCCCCGACGAGCTGGCGCGTGTCGAGGCGGACGGATCGCTGACGATCTACGTACCGCTTCCCGAGGGACGCGGCGAGATTGCCATGCGCGTCGAGGCGCCAGAATGGGCGTGGCGTGGGAAACAGAATCAGTGATCGCTTCAGGAGAAGAAAATGACCGTTTGCTTCAAAGTCTACCTACGCGAAACGGGCGGCATGCGCTCTGCCGCCTGGGAAAAAACGACGACAGTAGATCAGGACGCCGCGCGCGCGGCTTTCGAGGCGCTTCTGAAGCGTCGGGATTTGGACGGCAAGGGCGTCGCGGCGGTGCTATCGTATGAAAACCAGCACCTGGCTTTTCACCGATTCGATAGGCCGCCTGGCGATCCGGACTACTGGCGCGATCGGCTGGACGATATACCCTGGCGACGGGAAACCGCGCGGCGAGGCCGAGGGAATGTGGCCGGTCAGGGTCGGCAGGCGAAGATCGACCCGGAAGGCGGCGCCGCGACGACGATCACGGTGCGCGTGGCCGAGAGGCAGAAAGAGACGTTTCTTCGCCTTGGCGGCGCGGACTGGCTTCGGGGTGTGCTCGATGAAGAAAGCGAAAAAATCGCTTGACTTCTTGTTTGTATAATGTACAATACAGACATCGAGGCAGCACCGACCCGGCGGGCTCCGGGACTCTGAAGAGGAGAACGAAATGAGCCACTACTACCAAACCGCAGAAAAAGGAAACCTGACCAAGCACGGCTTCGATTACATCGACGCCGAAGGGCTTGCCGACTTGCAAGCCCAAGTAGACGAAGCCGGAATCGCCCCGACCATCAATACCGGCGACGTCGTCGCCTACGAGATGGGCGACATGATAGCCGTCATAGTCAAGGCTTCGGTGTTCACCGAAGCCGCACAAAAGGCCGCCGCGGCGGGAGTGGCCTTCAAGTGATACTCCGTCTTCGAGCAGACCAGGCAGGGCTCGACGCCCTGCCTTTCGAGGCCACCCGGCACGCGCACATCGCTGCGGCGGTCGGCGAGTGGCAACGCACCGGGCATACCTTGCCCGCGTCAATCGATCTGTGGGACGGCGAAAACGAGAATCCTACGCGCACTGGCCGAGGACGTAGAGTCCCTCGATCGAGATCGGCTGAAGGATTTCGTCCGCGGCCTGCTCGAAAAGGTGGAAATCGACCTGGCGGCGTCGACATTCCAGATATCCTACCGGCTCAGCGCCGGGGATAGAGTGGCGTCCCCACGGCTAGGCCAGTCTATCCCCGGCGTGCTGATGTGGTTTGCGCAGTCGTTGCGGGCGGCGTGAATACGCAGACAAGAAATCTCTTGACTTCTGGTTGATCTATGTATATACTTCATACATAGACTAACAGCGAGGAGAGAAGAAATGAAAGATTATGTTGTAACGGTCAGAATAGGCTACGACAAATCCAACACCCTCCGCTACATAGAGAGCGGGAGCGGGGAAATCTACGAGTGCTATGGCGTAGCGACAAACGACGCCGCGGCAAGGAAGATGGCGGCAGAGGTGCGCAAACGAATTGCCGAAGAAATGTCATCAAGAAATGTATCCAGAACATTACGTGATGGCACCTAATGGAGGACATATGTACTATCTGGTCGAAAGCGAGTACGGCGGGGGGGTGTTGGTCATAGAGGCGTCTTGCCCAGCAGAGGCAATAGAAAACGGCCGGGGCAATGGGATGGTCGGAACCCTAAACGCGGTGCAAATCGCCTCTGCAGAAGAAGCTCGGCAGAGAATCACCAGGTTGGTCGGTGAAATCGAGCGGGACTGCTCAGATTACAACTCTCGACATGAGGGGGGTTGTATCCGGTGGTTCAGGCTAGAGGCGATAGAGCTGATGGAGAAGTTCTTCGCTGGCCGTTGGAGCTTCCATCGCGATCGTACCTTGCAGAGATTGTTGCTTACTGTCGGCCCGTGGGACCTGGTGTTCTTACCGTACAAGAACGCCGAATCAAATGAGTGGTCCGTAGAGGTTATGCCGTGAGCACGCGCGGCGGGAAGCGTCCGAATGCGGGACGGGCCAAGGACTGCGCCGGGAAACCGGCGAAGGCGCATCAAGTTACGATCGACGACGAAAGAGCAGCCAAGGCCCGCGCGGCCGGGAATGGGAATCTGAGCCGTGGAATAAGGGTGGCCATTGATGCGCTTCCGGAAGTTCCTGTTAACAACGCGGACACCGAGGGTTAGCAATCACCACTTGAAGTGGTCCTTGATCCACACAAGGCCGGCCACCAGCCCGGCGACGACCGGGATGGCGAACTTGAAGGCCCCTACCATGATCTTGCTGCCTCGCCAGAGCAGGATTATCTCATCCAAGACAGCCTTCGTTTCGCGTTCCGCGTCCACGTGAGCGAGCATGCATTCGTGCGTCTTCTTGGCTAGAGCCTCTATCTCGTCGAGTCTTTCGTGCAAAGAGGCGGCCTCCTCGTGCCATGAAGATGGAATGTCGCTCGCGCGCCGGTCTGGAAAGCCGTACATTATCCGCGCCTCGCGTAGTGGCCCTGCAGGAATGTCGCATCCTGGCCGACGAGGAATCCAAGGGTGCCGCTCCCGCTGACGAGACCCCATAGCTCGACATAGTCGGTCGAACCGTCCAGGTAGATGACCCCTGAAACGTTCACAGACGAGGAATTGGCGTTGAAGGCGGTGTTGCACGAGGCGGTACGCACGGCCGACCCGTTCTTGCGGATCGCTGCGGAAACATTCGTCAGCGACCCGCTGGCGTATCCCGTGATTTGCCCGGAGATCGCATAGTACCCGGCGACCAGCGGAGCGAACCGATAGTTTGTGGAGCTATCGAACGCGGCGTCTGTGTCGAACTCCTCGGAGTCCAACTGGGCCTTTGTTGCCGCGCCCGCGGATACCGTCTGCGTCGACGCCGAACGGCAGGCGCAGAACGCCGGTTCTCCGGACGGCTTGCCGAGCAACCGAAAGTACGTACCGTCGTAAATCACCTCCGCCACCGAGCCCGCGAGAAGGTCGCCGGCCGCTATGTCCTGCGCGGCGTACTTCTTTATCGTCTTGGCACCGATCGCGTTGAGGTTGATCGTCGCCGAGCCGGTGTTTGTCGTTCCGACGACGAACGAGAACCGCTGCCCGGCGGCATAGGCGGACATCGATACAGGTGCCGTTGCCGTGATGGCGTTTGCCGTCCCTGCGACGCCGGTTAGCGCTACTAGCGATCCGTCCTGCACCTGCCCGGCGGTGGCATAATCCGTACGCACTATTGCTGCTGCGCACCCCGTATGCTTGTATCCTCCCATTGGAAGGTTGGCCTGGGCCGGCGTCTGCCCGTCGACAGCGATGGACGCCGTAATGGCTGCAGAAAGATCATTGACCAGCGTATTATGCGTTGTGGCGAGAATCGTCGTTCCGGCAACCGCCGGCTGTCCTGCTGGCGGGGCATAGACCCCGACTCCATTGCGTGGCATCGTTTATTCCTGGTGGAAAAATGGAATACTGGCTGTGGTCGTTGCTTCTGCGCCCTCTGGCGGCCTTTTTACTTTTGGCGTGCGTTGCCCTGCCGATCAGGATGCTGATAAGCAAGAAAATGCCGGAAGGCAAGATGAAAAGAATTCTCCTGCGCCGCATCGCCGGAAAGGCAGACGCTTTTACCCGGTGACTATTCGCGGGTGACGGCGTTGTAGATCGTCGGCGCCGCAATCGCGCCGCCCTGAGAAGCGCGCAATAGGTACTGCCCGAGTTGTGACTGCGGCCCTGGCGCGACCGACTGAAGGGCGGCTGCGGCCTCTTGCGGGTTGGTCAGGAGGAAGGCGAGTTTTTTCCGGATGTCCTCGTCGGCGCTTCTATACAACACATCTGCCCCGCGCTTCAGCCATCCGCCTGGAACGCTCGCCAGGTTCTGTACGAATGTTGGGATGCCCGCCTCGGCGGCCAAATTCGACATAGACAGCTTCTGCACCGTATCGGAACCGACGCCACGTCCGGCCATCTCGGAAGCAGCTTTCGCCTCCGCATCTTTGGCGACTCCCTGAAGAAGCGCCATTTGCTCTGGCGTCATGATCGATCCGAGCTTGGCGTTCTTCATCCCGGTTACGTGCTGAGCTAGGCTGTCGCCATTCCGCAGGGCATTCGCATAGCTCTGCGCGTTCATTCTGAAAGGCGCGTTTCCCTGATCGGCTAGCGCTGGAACCAGTCTCCTGTAGAGTTCCTGTCCGATGTCGACCTGGCTTATCGGGCGGCTCATCTCAGCGTATTTCTCACGCGCCGTCCGATACTCTGGAATCTTGTTTTCCACCCAATTCAGAAAATCTTCCCTGGTCCCAAGCGCGGCCGATCGTTCCGCGCCTTGCATGCCCATCGCCGGCGTGCCTATCGCGTCATCGAGCCCCATCTTGATGTCGTGCAAATCGTAGCCGCTATACTTTGCCGGTGGGGGAGGCAACGCCGGAACGATGGGTTGTCCATCCTCACCCAGGATTAATGAGGCCGGCTCGCCTTTAGGTTTTACCTCTTGAAAACTGGACTTTTCACCACGTTCAGAGGCTAACCTTCTCGCCCTTCCAATGGCCTCCTTCATCGACGGCCTAGTCAGCAACGCGTCGAATTCTTGGTCGCCGGTGGCCGACCCGGTCTTCGCCTTGGAATACAACGGGCTTACGATAGATTCTCTGGAAGCGACAAGAGCCGATCTAGCTTCCGGCGTCTGCGCCACTGATTGCAGGGCCGTGGCGAGCGCAGACCTCTGCTCCTGGTCGAGTGCGCCGTATGCTGCCGGGTCAATCGCGCGCATGGTCCGGTCAAGGGCCGACACTCCATTGTTACGCGCCGCCTGAGCCGTCGAAGGCTGGAAGCCTGGCGTATTGCCACGCGCATTGGCCAGAGTCGAAGGCAAGCGTGGGGCGTCGTCTCCTGCTGCCCGGTAAATCGTCTTCCCGGCAATGCGCGTGCGGCCGGCGTCCGTAAACGGATCGACCAGAAGCGCGCGCCCGGTGCGAGCCGCACGAATCCCGGCAGGAACTGCCGCGCCCATACCGGCGCCGAGCGCCGTATTCCACAGCGCTGACTCGCCCTCTGCTGTCGGCTGAATCGATCCAGTCAAGCCGCCAAGGATGGCGCCGCCCGCGATCGTGTTCGCGCCTGGCAGCATGGCCGTCGGCGCCACGAGCGCAGTCCCGCCGAGCACTTGCCCGCCAATGCCGCCCGGACGCTTGCCGATTGCTGCCGCATCTTCCGCCCAGGCGTCCGCGGTATTCTGCGCGCCTTCCACACCCAGTCGCTGCGCCCCGCCGACCAAAGGAGCGGCCAGAGCGTTCTTGAATCCAGACAAGAAATTCTCGACGCGATCGGAAATGGACGCCGGCGGCGAAATCGCCTGGGAAGGCGTGAGCGGGCGGACCATCGACGTTTTTTGCTCGGGCGCCGCGCGCATGCGCCGCACTTCTGCCGCGAGAATCCGTGCCGCGTCCGCGTCTCCGGCGGCGTCCGCCCTGATAAGCGCCGCTTCGATCTGTTCCAGAGTCGCCATTAGTCTGTGCCGTACTTTCTCAGGATTTCATCGACGCTCGGCGCCGCTTTCCCAACGGCCGGCTTTTGCCTGTACGCCCGGTTGGTGTCGAGCGGCGCGGCTCCGAAGTTCTTGCGCAGAATGTCGAGTTGCAGTTGCTGAAGCTGCGCGCCGCGCTCGTTGATGCGCTGAATCTCCTGCAGTCTCTGCCGCACGAGCTTCTCGTCGCTCAGGTTGTTGATCAGTTCGTTCCACGCTCTTTGTGAGTCTCCCTCGGTCTGTACGCCGGCATTGAGCCGCAACGACTCGTTGCGCAACTTTTCCAGAGTCGCCTGGAACGAGGCAAGGTTTCTACTGTTCTCGTCGGATATGCCGAGGTAGTTTTTTGCCTTTCCGGCCAAGTTGGTGAGCGTCCCAAGCTGCAACTCCCTGGCTTCGATCTGCCGGTCGATGGCGGCCAAGTCGGCGTTGATCGAGCCGGAAGTTCCGATCTTCTCGATGATCGCCTGCTGCTCCTTGGCGGCCGACTCGGGAATCTGCGTCGACTTCAGCGGGATGCCTGGCGAAGACTCCTTCTGTTTTCCGACCCCGGCCAGCCGCGTTACTGTGGCAATGTACTTCTGCGTCTCGGCGGGTAGTTTGCTCGGGTCGGCGCCCGCCTTGATCCACTTGTCGACGTTGCCCTCGCCCCAGTTGTACGCCGCCAGGGCATGCTGGTCGTTGCCGTACTTGGTTTGCAGCCGGTCGAGAAGCGTCTGCGCCATCGCGACGTTATGCAACGGGTTTTTCGGGTCGCCGCCGAGACCGGCCGCCGTTTTAGGCATGATCTGCCCGAGGCCGATTGCCCCTTTGGGAGAAACGGCGTTCTGGTTGCCGTTGCTTTCGGCCTTGATTACCGCATCGATGAGAGGCGCGCCGCCCGCGGATTGTTCGACGACCTGCGCTTCCGTCATCATCTTCTGGCCGTCAGCCGTCGGCACGACTATCGGCTTGTATCGCGACTGCGCGGCCGACACTGAACCGGCCTGTGTGCCGGCGATGTTGGCCGCCGCGTCGGAATATCCGGGAACCGCCGAGGCCACGCCGTTGTTGAGCATGATCCCCTCGCCTACCTTCGGCTGGAACTCTCGGCGTCCTGTGAGCATGTCTATGGTCGTCGTCCCAGGGTCCATCTTGTACATAGCCTTCCCTCGACGCTCGGCCTGCTGCTCAAGGCCCACCTGGCGCGGGTCCTGGCCTTGCGCCGCCCAGTTTTTCTGGTCCGTCGTCAACTCGAGCAGGTTTCCGATGAGCTTGTTTGCCAAATCGGTATTCCCCATCACCATTGCCGCCTTGGCAGCGTTGCGCAGCCTGGCCACTTCCGGCGGAGTCTGCGGCATGGCCTGCTGGACCTGCTGAACGAGCCCCGGGTCGGGAGGCCCGCTGTCGCCGTTCTCGTCCCCCCACTTCTGGACCATGCGAGCGGCAGCGTTCCCATCGCCCGAACTGCCGAGCATGGAGTCGATCGCGGCGGCCTGCCGTTGTTGCAATGCCTGCGAAAGGGCGATTTGCCGTTCGTCGGCCCGGCTGGACAGGTACGAACCGCCAAGGGCCTGTGCGAGCTTGGCGACGGCTTCCAGAGGGCTTTTTTTCACGGCCCATCCGCCGACCATTTCGGTCGGCCCCATCGGCTCCATGCCCTGCCGGCGAAGAAGGTCGGCAAGTTGTTGCTGGCGCATGACCTGTGCCTGCTCCGAAGCTAGGTCGGGGGCAATCCCGGCCATCGTGGCCGGCGCAACCGCGGACGTGAAAGGGTTTCCTTGTGGCATCAGACTTCCCCCATGGCTTCATGGATCGCCCTATCGAGGGCAGTTTTTCTTACTTCGTATTCTGCATACAGCGCCGGATGCCGGTCTCGCATCAGCGCAATCCTGTCGGCGGAGTCCGCTCTGTAGGCCGTGCAGTCGTAGCAGTCCATGGACGAGTGCTTCAAGCCAAGATGTTCTGGCAAAGGGTTCATGAACCTCCCGACGTACGACAAAACGTCGTCATCGGTCCAGTCGGCGATCGGCTGGCGATAGGTGACGCCTTGTACGACGTCCCCGTCGCGCGTCGGCGACTTTCTTTTGTCCGCGTTGCGCTGTCCAGTGATGAGTTCCTTGATTCCGTTTTGCACACAGTATCTGAGCATTGCCATGCCTATATTCTCGATGCAGCAGCGCAGATACGGCTGGATCATGACTGGTTTCGGACCGCAAATGTCGCGCCCTTCGCGCGTCCAATCGGTTGGGACAATATCGGAAGGCAATCCCCAGTACGCGTTCTGCCCTTCCCGATCAGAGATAATTTCCGTGAAGTTCGGGCACAAGCACTTTACTTTGTTTATCGTGTCGATAACCTCCGGATGGTTTTTCCCGGTGTTCACCCATAGGACTACAACATCTTTTAGGCGATGATGATTGATCATCACACAAGCTAACGAGTCCTTTCCTCCGGAGAATGCGATAGCCGTGGTAAGCATCACATTATCGCTGCCGCGGCGACGGTGGCCGCGGCGCTTACCCCGGCGGTCGTTGTGGCGTTATTGCTCGCCACGTTCGAGTTGTACAGCCCCATGTTGTACTGATTCTGCCCCTGCGCCGCGCCCAGGTAGTCCGGTCCGGAAGTCGTCGCCTGCTGCGGAACGTTGGTGAACGACGGGTTCGTGACCTGCGAACCGGAGCGAATGGCATTCAGGATGTTGATTGGCTGGTTCTGCAGCGCGCCGAGCAAGCCGAGTTGATGGTTCTGCGCGCTTTGCCCGACATCTATGCCCTTCAGCGCCGCCTGCATGCGCATGTCGTTCTCGCTTTCGTTCTGCTGCCGCCAGGCGTTTCTGTAAGCCTCCGACCCCTGCATGATTCCCTGGTTGGCGAGCTGCGTCTGCAGGGCGGCGTGCGACTGGTCGATCATCGGCTGGAAGCGCGACATGAGCGCATCCTGTCCGGTCTGCCCAGGATTGACCATGCTGCGCGGCAGGTCGCGCAGCGTGATGTTGTTGTGCAACGCCTCGCGCACATACCCGAGCCCTTCGTCAGCCAGCCCAGCGAGATCGAGGCTGGTACGGTTTTGCTGGTCGAGCAGCGCCTGTTGTGCCGGAGCGAGGCTCTGTATGGCCGTCCAGCCATCGTCCGCGGAGCCGATATAGAAGTCTTCTATGCGCGGCTGCGGAATAGCGGGCGGCGCGCCCGATTTCGATGACGACCCGTAAATTGGAACCGCTGAGGAGAACCCCTCGGTGTCTCCATAGGCGCGCTTGAAGGCCGCCGCCGGGTCCGGGGCAGGAGCCGCCGCGGCGGCCTGACTCGCCCGCCAGTTCGCCATCGCAGCATCGTAGGCGGCCTGGTCCAGATGGCGGCCCGAGTTGCTATACGTCAGGCTGCCGTATGGCGTGACCTGATTTACCCGGTTCGCCGCGGCAGCGGCCCGCGCGGCTTCGAGGTTTCCGGCGGCCGTCGCTTCAGCGGCCCCGCGATAGTCCGGTTCAGGCGGCGATCCCGAGCTTTTTCCCATATTTGCCCTTCCAGTATTTGCAATCCGCGCGCTGCAAAGCGCAGAAAATCAAGTCCCCACCACTCGCCCAGGCCGGAATCCTGCCGACGGGGCGAAATCCGAAATGGCGCACGAGCCCCAGGCTCTTCGTGTTGTCCTCGACGACCGGGCAGACGATCTGCTGAACGCCGAGCTGGCGGAACGGGTAGTCGAAAATGGTCGCGACGAACCGCGGCGACAGCGTGCCCGAGGCGGCGAAGTGGGCAAAGACAGAAACCCCGGAGTAGTCCTGAAACCACGCGGCCGCCGTTGGCGTTCCGTCCTCGCTGATCATTCCGATGCAGGACGAGTTCTCGGGCGTCCATACCATGTTGCACTGCTCGGCGACCCACGGCCCGAGAATCATCTTGTCGAAAGACAGCGGCATCAGACGACCCCTCCCTGTTCGACTAGGTAATCCGTCGCGGCCCATCGGACCCGGATTCCACTGCACGCGCCGAGGATGTGCGCGGCCAGGCTGTGTCCGATGGCAAAACAGGTTTGCCAGTCAGTTTTGATCGCCGGGTCGCTGCCCCACGTCGCCTCGTCCCATTTCGCGGTGTCCCACACTCCGGCGGACGCTGGAGTAAAAGACGGAATGCTGGTCGGCGAGGATGTGTCATAGTTGGCGTTGACGCCGATGGACAGGACAGGGCTTCCGTCTGTCGAGATGAGCGCCCGGACCATCTGTACTTTGCACTGCTGAGCGCCGGGAGCGAAACGGGAAAATGCCTGTTGCGCCTCGAAATTGATGTTCGATCCGTTGTCCGACTGCGTATGCCACGCCTTGCCGACATACCCGGAGCCGCCGAAATAGAGACTCCCCTGATGCAGTTCGAAACACGCGGCATCCCACCCGACAAAGCGCGACCACGCTCCATGCAGAAGGTTCTGCACGAGCTGCACGCTCTGAGTGGGGCTGGTCGGTATGTTGAGCAGCAGCATGTTCTGCGCCGGGAAGAGCTGCGTTTCCCACCCGAACAGCGAGCCGTAGTCGGTGGTGTAGCCCTGCACCAGAGATCGCACCTTGTCGGTCAGCTTGTCGGTCCCACTGACCAGGGTCAAAAGCGTTTTCGACAGGGGAGCCAAGCCGTCCCGGCAGATGATGGCCAAATCGCCGCCAAGCTTCATCACGCAACGCCGGCCGATCGGCGCGGCAAGATCGAAGACGCCGACGAGCGACCACGTCGACGTGGACGCCGGGTCCGACCCCGAATAGATGGCGACCTGTCCTTCGCTCGTAATGAATGCGGCGTAGTCGTCTATCCCGGTCCCCGAGTCGAGCGACCACGATCCCATGGCGACGAGATACCCGCCGAGTCCGAAGAGTCCGGAGAAATCAATCTCGGTCGCGGCGCCACCGATCGAGAGGGCGGAGAGATACCAGACGCTCAGCGAGTCCTTCTCGACGAACCACAGGCGGGACTTGTGCGCGCAGACATGAATCAGCTTTGCGCTGTCGACTCCGGTAATGTCGTGCGTCCCGTCGCCATCGCGCCACCATGCGGAGCCGCTGTACCCCTGCAGCTTGTCCGCGCCGTTGACCAGGATCAAAAAGTTCCCACCGGCCGTGCCGAAGTTCGTGTGCTGCCACTTGTCCGACGTCCTGCCGGAGACGACCGCCGCCCCGACCACGCCGCCCGCCGAGGCGTCGTAGATGTTGGCGCCGACCGCCGCGAACAGGCGCGGCGTGCCGGTCGGCGGGGAATACGACGCCAGCGTGTTGATCATCCCGGACATCCCGGTTGCGTACTTCGAATAGCCGTTCCGCAAGAAAACGTCGTTGGGCGTACAGTAGAGGTTGTCCAGCCGGATAGCATCGGTGGGCTTCATCTCGGCCAGCGCGTCGCGGGCGTTTATGCCGTCTACCGGGGCCGGGACAGTCAGCGTGCGGCTGACCTGATTGCGGCGGATGCGTTGCTGTGGGGAACGCATCTACGGAATCCCCCATGGTCCGGCAGGAACAACCACGAACGGCCGCACGTCGTCGGCGCAGCCATCCATGCGCAACGTCGGTTTGCTGGCGTCGCGGCACATCAGGTCAGCGGCTCGCCGTTCGTACTTGGCGAAGTCCTCGGCGTAGTCGAGCCCCTTGGCCTGCTTCCATCGCCATATCGTGCCGAGCGTCAGCAACTGGTCGTCGATCAGCGGCGTGTCGGCATCGTTGCTCCACGTATCGGACGTGCTGCCGGCCGACTTGCTTACCCAATTCCGGCTGGCGTACTCGAAATAGCACGAATCGCCGGCCGATGGCGCCGGGTAGAAGTACAGCGAATCTCCCTTGATGCGGAACGACGACCACGGCCCGGACAACTGGCTTGCCTTGTCCGCCTGCCACTTCTGCGGGCTGCTCGGGCCATAGACAGGCCGCTGTAGCGTGCGGTTGTAGATCGTATCGTTGATGATGTAGCCGAGTCCTGGCGCGATCGACGACAGCGCGCCCTGGAGTTCAGCCGCCAGCGTGGTGAATGTCGCCTCGGCTTGCAGCGCCTGCCACGGATAGCGCGCGGCAAGCTCCTGGCCTTCCTCTTCGCTGATCGCGACAAGCTGGATGATCTGCTGGTCCGTCGATGTGACCGCGGCGTTCGGCGCCAGAATGCCGATGCGACGGCATGCTGTCTGAATGATCTTCAGGCAGGACCACGGCATCTAGGCGGCCTCTTCGACCTTGCGCGGACGTCCCGGCACGCGTCTCGGCTCGTCGGACGCTTCAAGCAGCGTCAGCCGGGCCGTCAGTTGTTCGAGCCGTTCCCGCAGTTGCCGATTGGCTTCATTGGCGTCGGCAAGCTCCTTGACTACCGGCGCCAGAGACTCCTTGGACTGCACATCGGCACGCGCAAGGTCGCGCAATACGCGCCCGTCCATTCCGATCTGAGAAAGCCCGGAATCGGGCGTTGCCGCCAAGTCCTCGACCGTCGGGAACTTCGCGCGCAGCGCCTCACGGCGCGCCTTGAGGATGCGCTCCCAGGTGATGATCGGCGTTCCATGCCGCGGAATCTCCCGCCCCTCGCGGTACAGGGCCAGACCCTCTTTGTATTCCTTGGCCCAGGCCATGGAGTACCGCCCGGCGCGCGCCTCGGTCATCTTGCGCTCGATGAACTCTTCGGCGAGAAACTCCATGGGGTCGCCCTTGTGACCGTGCGGCGTGATATAGATGAAAGTCGACACTCTCGGCACTTCGTAACCGCGGATCGCCGACTGCTCAGGGTCTGGTCCATTCTCCCTGTCCTGGAAGAAAAAGTAGGGCACGCGTTCTTGCTGTTGCTGGTACATGGGATGACTCCTTGATTAGCGGTAGCGCTTTGCTTTGCCGTCGTGTGGCGACAAAGAAAAGCGCCCCGAAGGGCGCTTGCTCAAGTCCTGAGCGGGGGTCGTTACAGAATCTGCCCTTGCGCGTGGGGGAAGTTGATCACGGCGCCGAGATAGCCGGTGAAGGTTCCCGTCAGCGTGATCGATCCCGAGGCGGTCGAGTTCTTGTCGCCGAGCGTCCCGATAGCCGACCCGGTGTAGATGCGCTTGCCATCGGGATCGAGACCGGCGGCGACCGTCGAGGCCGGGATGCCGGTTCCGGACAACGCCATGCCCAGGAAGATTCCGTCGTAGCCGTTCGGGCAGTAGAGAATGCCATTCCCGGCTTGGGTGGTCGCGTTGACGGTCTTGGTCGCGGCGTTGGCCTTGCGAACGCGGACGTTCAGCAACTGCTTGCCGGCCGCCAGGGCGCCGGCCAGGCCAGCGCCAGCAACCGCCGCGGCCGCGTCCGCCGCCACGTCCGACGTGCTCTTGAGCACCGCGAAGCCCTGCACCTGCGCCCAAAAGTACGTTCCGGACGCCGCAGGAGTCATCGCCACGGCAAACGGGAAACCCTGCCCCGCCGTGCTCGGGAGAAGCGCGGCCTGGTAGAGTTCATCCCACATGACCAGCGAGCCCTTGATGACGGTGGCGTTGCTCTTCAGGTAGATGAACGTTCCGGTCCCCCAGAAGTTGTCCACCGCCGTGACGATGGTTCCAAGGGGCTCGCGCTGCGTGGTGTCGGCGACGGAGAAGTCGTTGAATGCCGGAGTCCCGGCAAGAGGGGTGATGTGTGCGAACATGTCTTCTTCTCCTTAGGCCTTCAAAACGCCGTTCAGGCTGCGGTTCGCGCAGACCAAGTTGCCCATCCAGATGAGCGTCTTGACCATGGCGTCCTGCCCGATGGCATCGACAGCATCCAGAACCGTGATGTTCGCGTCCTCATGAACGACCGCCTCAAGGGTGTTCGTGTTGAGGAAGTAGCCATGCGCCGCCGGGATGCCGCCCGAACTGTCGAACACAACGTCGGCCGTCTTGTACTTCATCGAGACCATGCCGCCCTGGCCGTTGTCGGACGGGGCATAGCGCTTCAGGCTCGACTGGCTTTGCTCGAAGAAAGTGAAGTAGTCGTCGGAAAAGACGATCAGATTGGGCGTGTCGCCCCCGCGAGTGAGCCTGAGCCACAACGGGAGCATCAGGCTCTCGATCGTCGTTGCACTCGGGGTGATCGCCGATCCGCCCTGCAAAGGGGCCGCGGCGCTTTGCACGACCGATTGCCAGAACGGGTAGGTCGTGCTGTTGATCCCGCCTACCGTCCCCGTCCCGGCGTCGGAAACCAGCGCCTGCAGGCCATTGACCTGGTTGGCCGCGGTGCCGTCCGAGTAGAAGTCGGTGCTCAGCCCGTTGGCGAACGAGTTTTGCGCGTTGCGGATTTTCGCCTTGACGAAGTTGATGATTCGGCTGGCCCCGTTGTTGGTGCGCATCTCCAGACCGGAGATGGCCACATTCACCGCGACCTGCCGCCACGGGTATTCCGCGGCCGACAGCACATCGACGGCGCCGATGTTGAGCGGGTCGAACCCCGAATAACGCTGGTACGTCGAGTTCGAGGCGTACTCGAGGGGGCAGACGATCGAAAGGCCGCCGTCTTCTTTCCGGATGCGGTCTCCGGCGGTGAGCTTCCGATAAAGCGCGTTGTGCTTGGAGACGGCGTCGGCGATGTCGCCCCGGTGTTTGCGCAACGTAGTCGTGACCAGCTCGCTGAACACGTTGAACGCGCCAGCCGCATAGCCTTGTCCTGGTGATGCCATGGTGAGAGTTCCTTATGCAGAGAGCCGCGCAAGCGTGGCTCGTATTGTGTCGTCAATGGTGCCTATGGGCGCCGTGGTCGGCCCGGACGGGCGGGAGCGCACATGCACTCCGGCCGCTTTCCTTGCCGCTTCTGCCTTCGCTGCCGCCTCCTTGCGCGCTTTCTCGACCTGCTGTTGAAGTAGGGCTTGACGCGTCGATGGATTGGCATAGATGGCCTGCTCATAGGCATCTTGTAGGCTCTCTGCCTGGCCGGCTTGTAGAAGCGCGGCCATGTGGCCCTTCACCTGCTCAAAATGACTATGTGACTGGTCGGCGGCGAAACGCAGTATTTCGCTGTGGAGCGCTTCCTGCTCTCGGCGCTGTTCCGCCTGTGTTCTGCTCTCGACCATCCCCCGTACCTGGCGCAGTTCCTGCTGGAGCGCGGCGTAGTGCGGGTCGATGGCCTGTGGGGTGGCTTGGGAAAACTCGGCGACCTGCCCAAGGTCGATGCCGTAGTTCTTCGCGAGGTAGGCGAAATACTGCGTTTTGTCTTGCTGGCTTCCGTGGCGCAGCCGGTGATCGGCGGCCATCAGTTCGGCGACCGCCTGATCCGGGCCGATTCCCAGGCTATGCAGCGTGGCAGCGTAGGGAGATACGGCGCGCTCTATGGCGTCGCCGAACGCTGCCTTGACGCGGTACTGTTCGATGCCCTTGTGGAAGTCGGCTTCGCGGCGCAGCACTTCGCTCTGCACTTCGGCAGGCAAGTCGGCCCACTTGGCGGCAACTTCCTTGCGCCATGTGTTTGGCGCAGGCGTCGGCGCGGGCTCCTCAACGGGGGGTTCCTGATCGTCCTCGGCGGCTTCCTCGGCTTGCGGTTCCGGGGATGGCGCCTCCTTGGGGGCGAACTTCCCGTCTGCGGAGCGCGGGCGCGAGGCGGTCTTTGGCTCCTCGGAAACAGGCTCTTCCACGTTGTCGCCGCGCTTGCTGATTTCATCCAGCGTCTGCCGGATGGTGTCGTCGATCGACGGTGCGTCTTGTTCGGCTACGTGTTCCTGCTCAACTTCGGCGGTCACGCCTTCGTCGTATGGCATGGTTCAGTCCTTCGTCAATGAGCGGGAACTTCCCCCGCCCCCGGCGCCTCACGGCGTTACGGATGTGTGGTTAATTGCTTGCTTTTTTGAAACTTCCCGGGAATCCCGCGGGAAATTCCGGGAATCCCGCGGGAAATTCCGGGAATCCCGCGGGAAATTCCGGGAATCCCGCGGGAAATTCCGGGAATCAGGCGGTCAGGGCATCCCGCAGTTGCGTTGCTGCCTGTGCCGCCGTGTTGCTGCTCGTCAGATCAACCCACCGGCTACGGCCCGCATAGGGAGCCGTGACCCCGACCGCATAAACGGTCGTAATCGTCGGTCCCGGCTGGTAGGTAACGAGGGTGATCGTTCCTCCAGTCGCGGCCGCGTCGAGTTGCGCGACCAGAGATGCTTCGGTGAATGCCACTTGCGTTCTCCTATGCAGCCAGCAAGGCGTCTTGCTGGCTCGGTGGAAGGGCGGCGATCGTTTCGCCTATGGTGCGCTCTACGCGCTTGTCAAGGTCTTGCTCTGCGTACCTCCGCTGCCGCTCGGCTTCCGCCCTTTCAGATTGCAAGCCCTCCCACTCGCGCGTTCCGGTGCGCTTGAAGTCCTCCCGGCGCTCGGCGCGCGAAGTGATGATCCGACCGCTGGCCGGCGACTCGTACGCCGGTATATCCGGGAAACCGGCCGGCGCGCTGAAGATGCGCTTCTGCGTCGCCTCACCGCAGCAAGTCGGCGTTTCGTGACATTGCGCAACCGGGCGGATGTAGTCGTGTCGTCGCCCGCATTGCAGGCACTCGCTTTCATATATCGGCATCAGTCTTCCGATTCCTGGTTGTTCGCCGCGATCTGCGAAGATTCCAGCGTGGTCGCGGCCGAAATTTCTGCTACCTCAACCTTTGCGGCGTTGTTCATGTGCGCCAGGAGAATCTGCAGCTTCCGGTCGGCCTCGGCCATGCGCTCTTCAGTCTCGGCGCGCTGCATTTCCAGCCTAGCGTCTATCTCGGCCTGCATCTGCGCGCGCTCTGCTTCCAGTTGATTCTGATGTGCGTTCTGCTGCGCCTGCGCTTCCTGCTTGTGCTGCTCGATCTGCGCGGCGATCTGCGCTTTCTCTCGCTCGAGAGCGATCAACTGTTGGTTGTGCGCGGCGGCCGCCTGCGCCTTGATCTGCTCGATTGCCTGTTGCGCCTGCGCCTTCCCGGCATTGGGGTCGGGCATTGGCGAAGGCGCCTTCATCTTCTCGATGGAATCCTCGACGGCCGTTCCCATCTTGGCTCGCCTCACCACGGCCAGCATGATTTCGCGCACGGCCTCGATGGGCATGGCGCCACGCTCGACCGCCACGCCGAAGCCCTGCGCGATGGACGACAAGCCGCCAAGGAGCTTCTGCATGTCGTCCATGTTCGCTTCCTGCGTCGCCGACAGCGTGCTGTCCGTCTCGATGTCCACCCGGTAGGTGCGTGTCGCGTCGTCGCTCATCGCCTGCTTCACGGCTTCCCACGTAATCACGCCCGGCTGCGGGGGGGTCGGGGGAGGCGGGCTTCCAGACTGTACGGCTTGCTGCGCGGCGGCCTGCCACTGGTAGACGGCCTGCTGGTACTGCTGCTCGACCTCGGCCTGTCGTGGAAATGGCAAGAGCGTCATCTTCGCCAGCGTCTCGATCTGGAACTTTTCGGCGATGATTTCAGCCTTCAAACGGATGATGTCGCGGATGTACCGCTGCACTTCCAACTGCATGCGCTGCAAACGCTGCGTTCCCCACTGCGTCTTGATTTTTTGCGCCCCGAAGGTCTCGCGCGGGTCCGACGCGGAGCGCATGATGTCGGCGATGCCGTTCAGTTCATAGATTACCGTTTTTGCCTGCTCGCGCTGCTGGTAGAGGGCCGTAAGAATGGCTGCCGCATCGGCTATCGGCATCATCCAGATGGCTTTGTCGAGCCCGCCGCGGTCGAGCAACGCCGTAACGTTTTGCGCGGGGATTAGCTCGTTGTCCCCGGCCTTCATCAGTTCGCCGACTTCTGTCAGCGTGCTGTCATAAATGCCGCGGTTTTTCAGGCCCTCGATCAAGCGGTTGATGCGCGCGCTGATTCGGTTCAGTTCGCGCGCTTGCTGTTCATACTGCGTGTAGAGGCATGCCGGGACGAGCGTCGTTGCGCTCTCGATCGCATACAGCGGGCGCGGGATCGGGAAGAACCCGGACAGCCCGAGCGGGTCATCCGTGATCAGGCAGGGCTCGTCCATGGTGCGGCAGATGAACAGCACCTGTTTTTCTTCTTTGTCCCAAATCTCCCATACCTCGGCGCGCTTGAAGTGCTCCTTGATGTCCTCGTGGCAGGCTTCCTTGTCTTCCGGTTCTTCGAGAGGGACCTTTTCCCCGACATCGGAGCCGAACTTCTCGACGCAGTCTTCCCTGCTCATCGAGTGCCTGAAGGCGATGGCCGATACGTCGTCCCATGTCTTGGCCGGGCAGAGGATGCGGAAATCGTCCCACTGCACGCGCTCGCAGATCACGGATTCCCACTCGATCTCCTCGTATGATTCGCTCTCTTGCGGGTCTTCGCTGCCCGGCTCGGATGGCTCCATGTCGCCGCCGGCGTCGTCCGACGAGGCGATGTCCGGAACGTACCGCACGCGCGAGACGGCTCGCCCCGGCAGCAGCATATCCATCACGCCGCCTTTCATGGCGCCGTCGAAATCGTATGTGTCCTGCGCGAACTCGAGCGCCCGCGTCAGCGTCTGCGCGACTGCTTTACCGAGCGGGTCTTCGTCCTGATACCGGCGTCGCACGTCCGGCTGCGGCAACGAGTTGTAGACCGCCTGGCGTAAAGTTTCCGTATTCGGCCACAGGATGTTGTAGCTGTTCGCTCCGGGGTCTTCCGGCGTGTAGAGCTTGATGACCGCCTTGGCCTTTTCCCGCCACTTTTCCTCTCGCCGGTCGGCGAGCTTGAGTTCAGTTTTCCAGCGGCGGGCGATGGCCTGCGGGGTTTTCTCTTCGCGCATCATTGCCGGAACTTCCCGCTGGAGCACATGGGTATTTCATCGCTCACGCCCATTTCGGCATGCGTCGTGGTTTCGTCGAAAATGCGCACGCCCGTGGAGTAAACCGCTTTTTCGACTACCGGCTCCATCAATTGCGCTAACCCCGTATACGCGCCGGTTTCTACAAACACCGAGTTCCCAGGATACCCTATATGAACGTTCCGCAGGGCGCACACTCGCATCCCACCGTACCAAATATCCAATTCGCCGTTTCCGTCTGTTGAATACTTTGCCCTTACTACAATTCTAGCCCATTTGTCATATATTATTCCGACATCCGAGACGGCTTTTATCTCTTCAATATCTGAAGGCAGCGCAGGGTTCTGCACTGCAGACGAGTGTGCAAGGACATAAAGCGAATCATGGTAAACACCAAGGATTATCGGCGGCAGATGCGGGGCGCCACCGCTAGACCAGTCATCGTGTATTTGCAGAAAATAGAAGACGTACGGGAAATTGTCGTCGTGTTGGCTGCTTAACAGGAGGCATTCCCACTCATACCATTCCTCGAAAGGCGGCATTCGCTTGTAGGCGAGAGCACATATTTCGGCCCTGTACCCTGAAAGAACAGGGGTGTCTGTTATTTTACGAACAAACCGGACGACGTATCGCCCGTTGTTAATTGGATCAGGAACTACGGCTATTCTGTCGCCGTCACATGCCAGGATTGGGTCGTATTTGTACAGATCGGAAGAGTTGACAATCCGACCGTCGAATCGCAAGGCCATTACGGCGCTTCCTCTGCCGTCAGCCTATGAAACGGGATGCTGTGCAGCCGCGCAATAATTTGCGCCGGATTTGATGGCGCGGAGCTCCGCCAAACCAGCATCTGCGCCTCGGATATTTTCGAGTCGACTCCATCGTAGTTCGTGAAGTTAATAGCGCCGCCGATTACCAAATCTTTTATGGCCACATAGTCCTGCAAAGGCAGCGCTTCATTGAGCCGGTTGACCAGGCCGTTTATGTACGCGCTCATGGTCCGCGCTTGTCCATCGACAAACAGAGCAAACGACACATCAACCGGGTCCGCCCCGGCGACGGCGATCGTTGTGTCGTTCATGAAGATGTTTGTTCCTGAAGAAGGGTGAAACCCGATGACTACCCGCCCGGCCGGGGCGGACCCGCCCCCTGACACAGCCTTGATGGTGCCTTTGAACCCTGGCCTTGCAGCCGATACCCCGGTCCCGAAGAACGGCGTATCGACTCCTGGAAGGGTAAACTTGCCGCGCAGAAACAAAAGAAATGAATCGCCGTTTGCGTAGCTCCACGCGCTGTTGAAGGTGGCCATGGCGAGCGAGGCGAAATCGCCGACGGCGTTCGCTTTTGTCGCCATGGTCAGATAGCCCGGTGCCGCCGTCCAACATCCCGGCTGCGACAGCGCCTGTCCTGGAGTTCCGGCGGTTCCGAAGGTGACAGAGTGATTCCCCTTGCCGCTCAGATCGGTACACTGCGTCGCTAGCCCGGTATCGCTGACCATTCGCCAGTCAAACAAGTAGCGCGGCGATGGCGTGGCGAGCAGGCTGTTTTGAATCGGCCCGAGAAAGTCCATTATTCGACTCCGAACGTGATTGACAGAGTATTCGTCCCGCCGCCTATGGCGCTATCCGTCCTGATGTAGATGACAGGCTCGCCGCTGAACGACATTGCAGGGACGATCTGGCCGGAAGCGATGGACAGGTAGTAGCCAGTCGTCGCCAGACGGTGCGTGGCATCAATCAGGCTGGCTGCTTCGAAGCAGATGCGCAATGGCCCCGCAGTTCCGCTATCGGAATATGCGATGCGAGCCTGAATGGCCCCCTCGGGAACGTCTACCGCCTGCACGGTATTGGTGATGTTGCGAATGATTCGCGATGCCATCCCGCCCATTACGCCGGCACCTTGGCAATGACCGTAAGCGCGTTGCTGCCAACTCCGACGTCGGACGTTGCCCTGAAATAAAGGTACGTCGGCGACGTGGTCGGCTCGAAAAGCATCAGCAACGGGAGGTCGCCTGAACTGAGTTCTCCATGCGCTGTGTCGTCGGCCAGCCTGGCGGTCGCGTCCAACAAACTGGCGGCCTCCACAACAAAACGCAGAGCGCCGGACGTACCGGACTCTTTCCACAAAAGCGCCAACTCGGTTGGCGCAGACGGCAGGAGCAGTTGCGTAACGCTGCTATGCGATATATTGCGAAAAGTCGTCATCACGGCCGGGCCTGGCATCCCGTCGCCGTACATGTCCATGGCGGCGTGCTCTGCCGCATGCCCGGCGAGCGCTTCCGCCTGCGTCTGTCCCTCGCCCCCATACGTCAGCAAATTGGCCCCGGCGACGTTCGGATACCCGATCGCCCCAGGCGTCGCCGACCCATCCTGTCCGATGAGCGCCATTATGCGAGCGCCAAGAGTTGCGACGCCGTGGTCGCCGCCATCACTCGTCCGCCGTTCAGTTCAATCGGCAGGACAGTTCCTACGGGCGGCGCCTTGACGACGACTCCTGCCGTTGTAGCGTCCGGAGAAATGGTCAAATCGCCCGCGCCGCCGACGTAGATCGCCCGGCAGTTGAGCAGCGTGCTGTCGCTCGGCGTGATCGCCTTGAAACTGCCGTACGTTGCATAGTTCAGTTGCATACCTATTCTTGCTCCATGCGTTTGCGCTTCTGGTCCGCTAGAATCTCGTTGATGGTCCGGTGAATCCTGAATCTGATCGGAGGAGGCTCTTTCGGCCGCATCTCCTCGCGCCATACAAGGCATGCGTACCTGAAGGCGTCGGCGTAGTGGCTCGTCCAGTCATGGCGCGGCTTGTCCCGGAAGCACTTCTTGTCCTCGTCGTACTCGCGCTGGTACTGCTTGAGCGCGTCGATTCCTTCCGCGCAGTCCGTCGATATGCGACAGTCGGCCAGAGACAGGCGGGCGGCCTGGATGCCATCGATCAGGCCAAGATCAGGAACAATGCGCGTTTTCCACCCGAGAGAGCGGAACTGCTCCTCGATGCTGCGGCCCGTCTGCAGGCTCTTGGCGCGTGCGTCATGAGGCAGCCATAGCCACGTCCCATAGTCGTATCCTCTCGCCTTCAGCACATCGTTGTAATGCGCAATCGGCATCCCGCTATTGCTGTAGCATCCGACCAGGCGTAGCTCTTTTCCTACCTGAAACCACCAGATGGCCGTGTCGTCGCTGAACCCGAGGTCCATGACGGCGTGGACCTTCATGGCCGGGTCGTACAACCCATCGACGATGCGCCCTTCCTGCTCGGCCTGCCACAGTTCCTTGCCGAAGAACGCGCCAGGCAGAGCCGCGTCGAAATCGCACTCCATCTCCTGCCTGAATGCGTCCTCGGTCAGTTCTTTGCGCAGCGCGGCAAGCTCTGAATCTGGCAACAGGCTGGACTCGCTGGCCTTGATCGTCATGCACAGCCAGTCCGGGTCAATCTGCGCGCGCTGATACACATCATGAAACTGGTTGCGGCCCTTCGGCGTGCCGATGATGATTGCCCATCCTCCACGGTCAGCGAGTGCCGGGCGGATAACGTAGCCCCAAACGCTCGGCTTCCAGTCGCCATACTCATCGGCGACAATGCCATCGAAGAACAGGCCCCGCAGTGCGTCTGCGTTGTCGGCGCCAAATAGCTGAATTCGGCTGCCGTTCGGGTAATCGATGCGCAGCTCGGACTCATTCACCGAAAGCCCTGGAATAACTGCGCTGAATCTCTTGAGGTAATCCCACGCGACGGATTTCGCCTGCCGGTAGAAAGGCGCCACGTAAGCGTATCGCCCATCCTTGCGGCTCGTTGATAGCGCGCGTCGGATCAAGTCATTGACGCAAGCTACGGTCTTTCCTGCGCGTCTGTGGGCCACCACGACGGCCCATCTCTGCGCCCGGTTGTGCAGCGGCTTGAATGCATCGCGCGGCTTATAAGGTATGACGATACGTACCTGTCTCACTCATCCTGCCAAGCGAACACGTGTTCGATAGCGCCGCCGTCCTTCCCGGTGACTTGCAGCGGCAGCAGCTTCGGATAGATGGTGCCCCAAAAGACCCTTTCGTTCTCCGGAGATTTCGCCGCCCATTCGCCGAGTCGCTTGTGACCGCCGAGAGACTCCGCAGCGAGCGCGATCGCCTCTAGTGCCGTGCGCGTCGTCTTGCTTGTCGCGCCCTTGGGCTTTCCTGGATTGCCTGGCCCGAATCGTCCCGTATTTTTCGGCGCCTGTTCTTCACTCATCGCCTCTCCGGGTCGCCGGTTAAAGCGAATCAACGGCCGCCTTCAACGCCGCTTTCGAGGCGGCCACAACGTGCAGCATGTCGCTTATTTTTGTGTTCAATTCCGCGATTTTATCCTGGTGCTCCTGCTTCGAATCGCGCAGCGCTTGAAGCACTCGCTCATTCTCTGCATGGGCTTGCGCGGCGGAAACCACGGCTCTTATTTCGCTTGGGGTGGCCATCTCTTGTCGAAAAAAAACCGGCCATTCGCCGGTTGATTATCTTGCCCGCTGCTCACGCACAGCGTAATAGAATTGTGCGGATTATTCCGCGGCTTGTCAAGCGGCCAACATATTCGAGACGTCCTGCTGTATTTTGTCCAGCCGTTTGTATAGAGTCGATCTTGAAATGCTCGCTCTCCGGCAGACCGCACGCCATCCGCCCCCTATCACGTACATTTCGAAGCATAGGGTTTTCTCCGATGTGCAGAGACGATTGACAGCCGCACTAACCGCCTCGTAATCGTCGGCCGATCGAAACACCCCAAAAGGAATGCTGCTTCCCCAGGCGCCGCCCCGAGGAATATCGCGGAACATCGGACAAAATGGGGGGAACCCAACTTTCCGCGATTCTTGGCGCAATATCCACCGCCCCCACGCCAGCATCAAATCATGTACAGAAGAGATCAATTGTCCGTCGCCTCCACTCCAGAATACTAGCAGACTGCTGTACTAACGTACATATGAAAAGGTCCTCGAATATCGAAGAATCTTCTTGACATCCTGATCTTTGAAGTATATACTTGATTCAAAGGTAGGCGATTGGCGCAGACCGAAAGAGGAGGAAAAAATGAAAAAGTACAAAATCGATTACCGCTCCGGCCTTGAGTCGGAGCAAATAGCAGAAGACGAATTCGGCGCTCTGATCGCTGAGTTTGAGGCTGCCGGATCAGGAGAACTTCCCAGTGTTGAAAGAACGTTCTCTGGCGGAGATTGGCAGTTCGCCGTTTATGCGGCCGACGAGCCGCAGTATCCATTCTCTACGGCTTACTTCGCCGTAGTGTGAGAATCTTCAGAGATCATCAATTCCAGCCTGGCGAGTGCATTCCATGCCACGTGTGCCGCGTGCGATAGGCCGTCCTCGTCAGGCTTTCCTGTGGGCTCGGACAGCAAGTGGCGCAGCATGGCGTCGGTGTATCTCCGCAGACCGTTCTCCACGTGCCTCCATCCGTCCTCGCTGTATTTTTCCGCGCCGAGAGTGCCGACCTTTGATACCTCGAGCAGGGCGCGCGAGAAGCTCAGGATGACCAGAGAGGGGCGCACCTTTCCGGCGTCGTCTTTCCTTCCTTTATCTTGATGCATTACCTGTGCCATCCTCAAGAACGCCATCATCGCCGGAGGACGCGGACCCCGGCTTCAGGCGTCCACGCCTTCCATTTACCTCGCCGAGCAACCGCATAACCCGCTCCCTTATCTCACCGCCTTTCGGAATCTCTGTCGCCTGCCAGGACAAAAGTCCGGCGATGATCTGCCCGCCCTCGGTAATGGGCGGCGGCAGAAGGCCGGATACGTGCGCGGCCTTGAGACGCCCTGCGCGGACTCCGGAATCGAGCGCGGCCTCTCGCTTTCCGGCGTCGCAACCCAGGCTAGGCAACCACTTCGGAATGGATCGGCTGCCGCCGATTATCCTGTCGTAAGCGTCTCGGAAGGCCATTCTTGCCCCGACCTCGTCGCCGGCCTTGAAGATCGGCTTGGCAATCGCGGCGGCCTCGGCGATCTGCTCGGTCCAGACGACGGTTTCGTCCTCATCGTACGACTTCAGAGCCATTGCCCACGCCTCATTCGCCGTTGGGTGGCCGACAGAAGACGCGATCCGTTCCGCCACGTCGGCCACCGTCAGGCGGCCCCGTAGCTCCCTACGGCAGCGCGTGAGCGCCGAAAGCACCTGATCTTCAGGGTAGTCCGACAAGTCGGCCTCGAACACCAGCAACGCCGCTTCGCTCAGCTCCGCGCCAGTCAGTTCTGCCGTCGCGGCAATCGCCTTGAGCACCGCTCCACCACGCTTCATGCTGCCGCCTCTCTTTCCGCCAAAATCCGGTCAACAACCCCGCGCATCGTCCCTGTGCGCTCCTGCTGTCGCGCCGTGATCCCCGTAACCTGGCGCTGAGTCGCCCACTCGGTGCGCAGCTTCTCGGAGTCCGCCAGCATCAGACCGACATCGTGGCACTTCCTGGCGTAGTGGGCGTCGTGGTGGCCGAGGTAGTACCGCGCCACGTGTGGCGCCTCGACTGCTCCGAGGCGCCGGACGAACGCCTTGACCGCGGCATTGACCTTCGCGTTACGCACCGGGGCGACGCCGTATCGGTCCTCGTAGGCGAGGCTGTAGGCTGCCCATGTCGCCCGGCACGCGTCCTGCAGCTCTGGCGACAAGTCCGCGGATCGCCGAGGCTCGGCCTGACCTGTCGGCAAAAGCTCGCCTGGCGAAGCCGGACGATCTTCCGCGGCCGGCATCGGCGAAGCCGATCCGGGAATGTCGGCCTGGCCCGTATCGACCGGCTCGGGCTCGGCGATTTCGCGAGTGGCGCCGGAAGGTTTTGACTTTCCCCTCGTGGACGGCAACGGAGACGGAGACGGAGACGGAGACGGAGACGGAGACGGAGACGGAGACGGAGA
>ERZ761603.573-NODE-573-length-30436-cov-36.759488_pt1 | contig 30436 bp, 23 predicted proteins | sample MGYA00511879_ERZ761603 | MGnify/ENA primary metagenome ERZ761603 (study PRJEB28899, sample SAMN02850040) | bioreactor sludge metagenome | biome: EBPR Sludge; feature: EBPR Bioreactor; material: flocular biomat | place: Australia: Thorneside Wastwater Treatment... | reverse complement strand
GCCACCACCGAAGCGCCCGCTGCTACCGAAGCTGCCCCCGCCGCGTGCTCACCCGACCCGCCGGTCCGTGCCCGCGCGTCTGCCAGCAAGGCGCGCCAGAGCGCCGCCTGCCAGCGATGCCTGTCAGCCAGCGGTGTTTCTCCTCCCCGGGCGTCGATCAATATGTCCTTGCCCGCCTCCCAGGCCGCCAGCCAGTCCGCGCGATACACCTGATACTGATCGAAGAGGCCGGCAAGACGCTCGGCAATCTGAAAGCGCTTGCGTCGATCGCTGTCCTTGTCGAGAAAACCGAGCAGTGGCGCGTACTCCGGTTGGTTGATCACTTCCGGCAGCAGCCGCATCAAACGCCACACCAGGCGCGATTCGTCGAACGGTGAATTCTCCGGTACCGCCTGTCGCCCGAGCAGCGCGCGATAAACCTGCCACACGAAGCGCGACGGCAGCGAGATTTCGAGCGCCGCGGCGATCCCGCATCCTCCCTGTTCCTCGCCCGCATCGGCGGCGAGCGCCAGCTTGAGCCACTGCGCAATGCCGTTGCTCTGCACCAGAATGACCTCGTTCTCGAGCGGCGCCAGCGGATAGCGCTTCATCCAGGCAACCACGAGATCGCGCAGCATCTCGGCCTGATTGCCATGGACGAGGATCAGACCGGGTTGAAGAACGGGCGAGGACAGGAGCTACTCCAGGCAGCAGGAAGCGGTGAGCAAGGCGCCAACGATAACCCAGAAGTGGACATCCCGCCATTCTGGCGAGGACCCGGTCAAGCGGATACAGCAGGCCTCGGCCGACACCCGCAGACACCCTCATCAGGACTCTCCAGCACCGATCGCGAGTCGTCAGGCAGTAAAACCACGCACCGGCAAGCGGGCCTGTTCAACGCGTCACCCGTCGCCTGAAGATCCAGACATGGTCGTTCGAAGGTCCCTCGTCATAAGCATAGCCATCGACGGCGAACTCCTTGAGGCCTGCCGCGCCCACCAGGCGATTGACGATCGCGAAGCGTGCCATCAGCCCACGGGCGCGCTTGGCGTAGAAGCTGACCACCCGGAACCTGCCGCCACTCCAGTCCTCGAACACCGGCTGGACGACCGGCACGCACAACTGTTTCGGCCATACGGCCTTGAAGTATTCCTCGGAGGCGAGGTTGATCAGCACCGCCGCTCCGGCCTCGCGCAGCGACCCGTTGAGCGCCTCGGTGATCCGCCCGCCCCAGAAGGCATACAGGTCCCGACCGCGCGGATTGAGCAAGCGCGTCCCCATCTCCAGCCGATACGGCTGCATCAGGTCGAGCGGCCGCAGCAGCCCGTAGAGACCGGAAAGGATGCGCAGATGGATCTGTGCGAAGGACAGGTCTGCCGGCGACAGCGCAGAGGCGCCGAGTCCGTCATAGACGTCGCCGTTGAAGGCCAGGACCGCCTGTTTGGCATTCTGCGGCGTGAACGGCCGCACCCACTCCGCATAACGCGTGGCGTTGAGCACCGCCAGTTGATCGCTGATCTTCATCAGGCTGCCGATCTGCGCCGGTGAGAGCTGGCGCAAAACGTCGATCAACAGTTGCGACTGCTCCAGAAAGAGTGGCTGAGCGTGTTCGGCGAGGGTCGGAGGCGTCCGGTAATCGAGGCTCTTGGCGGGCGAGAGGACGAGGATCATCTACTGGCTCCAGAAGCGGGGCCATTCCTGCCTGCCCCGATAGTTTGCTAATATCCGTCGATTGTAATCGACGCTGTCCATCGGGCGCCGCTCGTGGCTCGACTTCTTCGTCACCGCACCGCCCATCGCACGGCCTCGCTCCACCAGCAAGAATCTGAATCAATGGAAGCCCTCCTCCGCCGCTTCGCCACTCCGGGCACCGACCTGAGCTCCCTGTTCGCCGAGTTGGTCGATCAGATGCGGCCCGCCGATCCCACCGATTTCGAGTCCGCGCGGCGCAATCTGCAGGCCCTGTGCTATGTCCTGAGCACCGATGCAGAGCTGCGCTCCGGCTTGCGCGAAGCCCTTACGACGCTGTTGCGCACCTACCGCCACACCGAGCTGTATACCGCAACCGGAATCCTGCCCAACACCAGTTTTGGCGCCGAGGGCTTGCGCCGGATCGGCCACAAGCTGCTGCCCGAGGTGCTGGACCCCGGCCTGTTGCGCAGCGTGCTGCGCATCGCCTTCGACCAGCCGAGCGACCGGCGCTGGGTGATCGGCGTCGGAGAGCAGGCGTGGGTGCAACTGATCGAGGCCATGCGCTACGAGGAAGGTCAACCCAGCGAACGCCTGCCGCCATCGTTGATGGAGTTATTGCACTCCCTGCGCGTTCTCTCGTACTGGATCGCTGCCTGCGGCATGGAGCCGGAACTGCTGCGGCTCGAACCCTCACTCGAAACGCACGAATCGCCCTTCGTTGCACAAAACCGGGAGCTGGGCGACTACCTCGAGGCCTTTCCAGAGCACTGGGGCAAACCGCTTGCCGCGGAGGTGGACGACCGTCAACTGCGTGTGCTCTTCAGTCAGTGCCAGGAGGTCATCGAACGCGTCCGCCGCAACGCATCGAGGAACGGCACCAGCATCCGCCTGACCTATCACTTGCAACGCCTGCGACAATTGTTGCGCCGTTGCGGGCAACTGCTCGACATCCTCGCCACACTGCAGAGTGATCCGCGCGGTCCGGCTGCCTACCCGGCGATCGCCTCGCTATTCACGCAACTCGTGCGCGACGAATGCCTGCGCAACAACCTGCGCCGCCATTGGCGCCAGAACACCGAGCTGATTGCCTTGCGGGTGACCGATAACGCGAGCCACCATGGCGAGCACTACATCACCGAAACGCGTGACGAATACTGGCAGATGGCGCGCTCGGCGATGATCGGTGGCATCGTCATCGCCTTCATGGCGTGCTTCAAGATCCTGCTCGCCAAAGGCCACATGCCACCGCTCACCGGCGCCCTCGCCTTCTGTCTCAACTACGGGTTGGGCTTCTGTCTGATCCACATCCTGCACGGCACCGTCGCCACCAAGCAACCGGCGATGACCGCCAACGCCATCGCCGCGAGCATCAGCGAAGCCGGCGGCGAACTGCGCGACGTCGAGGGGCTGACCGGTCTGATCGCCCGCACCTGTCGCAGCCAGATCGTCGCCATCCTGGGCAACGTCTGCATTGCCATCCCGCTCGCCGGGCTGCTTGCCTTCAGCATCTTCGCGCTGAGCGGCGACCCCTTCACGAGCCAAGAGAAGTCACTCCACCTGCTCGAGGAGCAGAGCCTGGTGCACAGCGGTGCCGTCTTCTACGCCGCCATCGCCGGCGTCTGCCTGTTCGTTTCCGGGCTGATCAGCGGCTATTACGACAACTATGCGGCCTACAACCGAATCCCCGAGCGCATCCTGCAACTCGGCTGGCCACGACGGCTGTTCGGCGAGGCTCGCATGCGGCAGGTCGCCACCTACATCGGCGACAACCTGGGCGCGCTCGCCGGCAACCTGCTGTTCGGCTTCCTGCTCGGTGGCACGACGCTGTTCGGACTGCTGGTCGGTTTACCGATCGACATCCGACACGTCGCGTTCTCCTCGGCTTTCGTCGGCATCGCCTTCGTCGGTCTCGACTTCGCCCCGCAACCCTGGCTTTTCCTCTGGGCAGCACTGGGTGTCGCGGCGATCGGCTGCATCAACCTCGCGGTCAGTTTTGCGCTGGCACTGAACGTCGCGCTGCGCGCCCGCCAGGTTTCGGAGTCGGCCTGGAAAAACCTGACGCGCGCCGTGCTGACTCATCTCCTTCGCCAGCCGAGGGACTTTTTTCTGCCCCCGCGACGATCTGGCTCGGCCGTCAGTCCCGGCCAACTGCCGAGCGGGGGTGACTCTGGCGCGATGCGTTCGCCTTGACCGGCACACGGGTTTTTCCTATGCTGCGTTCAATGTGCCGGAATCGGCTGATACGTCTGGCAAAACTCTCACACAGCGAAATCCATCCACTCCCATTGCAAAGGAATCACCATGACTGAAGTCAAAACCACCACCAAGAAGGCACCGGCCACCAAGAAGGCTGCGACAGGCGGGACGGCCGCTGCGGAGGCGCCCGTCAAGGAGCCCACACCCGCAGTGAAAAAGACGGCGACTGCCAGTGCGGAACGAAAGACCCCGGCGAAGAAGGCTGCAACACCAGCCGCCAGCGCAAACCCCGAGCCGGCTCCGGCACCGCTCCCCACTCCCACCGCGGCGCCGGAGACAGACAGTGCCGCGGTTGCCAAGCCGAGTGCCGAGGAGCGTTATCGCATGATCGAATCGGCGGCCTATTTCATCGCCGAAAAGGATGGCTTCCAGGGATGCGCCACCCACTACTGGAGCGTCGCCGAACAAGAAATTGCGCTCCGGCTCGGCGAGGTCGAAGCATGATTTCGCCGCACCCGGCCCCGGCAACGCGTGCCGGGAATGCCGGGGAAACCGCATGCGCAAACGATTGATCAGCGAGCGCGCAGCGACTGCCTCGCCGCTGCCAGCAGACTGGCTGAATCTGGAAGAACTGGCGGAGGTGGAGATCAGCTCGGAGGACGCCGCCCATCCGATCGAAGCGGCCCTGCTGAGCGGCAGCGGCTGGCGGGCAGCGCAGCCCGGACGACAGACCATTCGTCTACTTTTTACGCGGCCGCAGCGTGTGCGGCGGATATTTCTTGCCTTCGTCGAACCTGCGGTGCAACGTACGCAGGAATATCTGCTGCGCTGGTCCGGCGATGGCGGGAAGTCGTTCCGCGAGATCGTCCGCCAGCAATGGAACTTCAGCCCGCAAGGAGCCAGCTCGCAGACCGAGCAGCACGAGGTCGATCTCTCCGGGGTGGGCGTGCTCGAGCTGATCATCACGCCGGATATCGGCAACCGCCAGGCCTTCGCTTCTCTCGCTCGGTTACGCCTCGCCTGAAGCCGGGGCATGGCCAGTCGCCAGAGCCACGGCCAAGCGTGGGCTATCATTAATCCGAATGGGTCTGCACTTCAGGCCGGCCAGCGGTAACCATCAGCCTAGCTGCGCAGCCCCTGACCCCGCTCGGGAGAGCGCGCCGGATCGCCTGATCAGCGGGCAACGCGCCCCCTCGATACGAGCCGGGCCGATCCGTTCTTTCAGTTCTGCTTGCTCTTCCTGGGTGCACGGTGAGGCCTCCTGCCAGCCGAGCGTGCGCATGCCCGGATAAAGAAAGGTGATTGACTGCTGCGTCAGGGGCGCCTATATTCTGTGAAAGCGCCGTTATATCATTTCCGTGAATCAGCAGACGTGACCGGTGTCCGGACGGAAACGACAAAGAAACAGCCAAGCGACACGGTTGGCGGTTGTCCTTCCGGTTGGCCTCCTGGCTGATCGACGTGAAACAAACGCAGCGATGACGCGGAAGGACGAGCCGGGGGTAGTCGCGGATCGTACCGAACCGAAAGCCTGACCAGACGAGGTGACGCAATGCCCAACTTCAGACTGGACTTCGAACCAACGCAGTGCGCTGCTCCACCACGGGGCTTCGCTCACCGGCAACCGGCCGCTGAACCCGGTCAGGCCGCAGTGAGTCCGACCTCAAGTCCGACCTCAAGTGCAACGATCACCCCGCCGTCGATTCGACCCGGCATTGCCATGTGCGGCCCCTGAGCGGACGCTGCACACCCAGAACCCATCATCCACTTCAGCGAGGGACACACCATGGCCAGTTACCTGCATCCCGGCGTCTATATCGAGGAACTACCGAGTGGTTCGCGGCCAATCGAGGGAGTCGGCACCTCGACCGCCTGCTTCATCGGCTACGTCACCCGCGGAGCAGTCGGCGAGCCGACGCTGATCAGCAGCTTCGACGACTACCAGCGCAGCTTCGGCGGCCTGCGGGAGGACACCGGGAGCAACCGTGGCGACGACATGGGGCATGCGGTGAGCGCCTTCTTCCTCAACGGCGGCGGCAAAGCCTACATCGTGCGCGCGATCGCTGGCGGTAGCGCCACGCCATCGTCCGGTACCGTACGCGATGTCGCCGATACGGCCGATCTGCTGGAGATCGAAGCAGCCAACCCCGGAGCCTGGGCCAATGGCCTGGTCGTTCGCTTCGTCCCGCGCACCCTCGGCGCCACGACCCGCTTCACCGTTTCGGTCGGCACCCTCGACGGCTCGAGCTTCGTGGCACAGGAGAGTTTCTCCGACCTGGTACCCGAACCCGGCGCCCCGACCGATATGATTGCGGTCGTCAATGCCAGTTCCACGCTGATCCGCCTGACCCTGCCGGCCGGCGGTGCCGCGGCCCTGCGCAACCGCCTGGAGACCCCGCTGCCGGAAGCCTCGCCACCCGCCTCGCCACCGGTACCGACGCCACCGCTCTCGGTCACCCTGGGCAGCGGCAGCGACGGCAATCGGCCGCTGCTCGCCGATTACCAGGCGATCCTGACACCACTGCTTAAGGTACGCGACATCAGCATCATGCTGCTGCCCGGCATCTTCTGGGGAACCGTCGCCAACCAGGCGATCATCAACGCGACAGTCGCCCATTGCGAAACCATCCGCAACCGCATGCTGCTGGTGGATCCCGAACCGGGTAACGAACTCAGCAACGAGACCGAGGTGAACTCGCTTGACCTGCCGACCTCGACCTACGCCGTGACCTATTATCCGTGGGTACGCATCGCCAATCCTTTCTACAACCCGGATGCCAACCCGGCCGCAGCACGCACCCTGCTGGCCTCGCCGGCAGCGATGGCGGCCGGCCTGTGGGCGAAGACCGACGGCCGGCGCGGTGTGTGGAAAGCGCCCGCCGGAATAGAGTTTCCGCTGCTCGGTGCCGCTTCGCTCGAGTTCGTGGTCGAAGATCCGGAGCAGGACTTCCTCAATCCAGCCGGCGTCAACGCCATCCGTCGGCTGCCCGGCTTCGGACCCGTCGTCTGGGGCACCCGCACACGTTCGACACGGGCCAACCCGGAATGGCGCTACGTGCCGGTCCGCCGGACAGCGATCTTCATCGAAGAGAGCATCTACAACGGCATTCAATGGGCAGTGTTCGAACCCAACGACCATCGCCTGTGGGCCTCGCTGCGCACCAACATCGAAAGCTTCATGAACGGACTGTTCCGGGTCGGCGCCTTCCAGGGCGAGAAATCGAGCGATGCCTACTTCGTCCGCTGCGGTCTTGGACAGACGATGACGCAGGGCGACATCGACCGCGGCCAGGTGATTGTCCTCGTCGGCTTCGCGCCGCTGAAGCCGGCCGAATTCGTGATTGTCCGCATCCAGCAGAAGGTCGCCCAGGAGTAACACGGCACACAGGCTTTCCGTAGGGCGGGTCGCCACCCGCCACGCCGGCCTCGACCGGCTACAGCTAAGGAGATACGCAGATGGCTGCCCCAATGTTTCCGGTAAACACGCATCGCCACGATCCCTATCGCACTTTCAAGTTCCAGATCCTGGTCGATGGCCGGCCAGTCGCCGGCCTGAAGAAAATGAGCGCTCTCAAGCGCAAGACCGAGCCGGTCAAGTGGCGCGCCGCAGGCGACCCGAGTACCGAGCGGATACTGCCCGGTGGTACCAGCTACGAACCGATCACGCTTGAGCAGGGTCTGTCACACGACCCGATATTCGAAAACTGGGCCAACCTGGTGAATAACATCGGCGGCGATGCGGCGATGTCGCTGAAGAACTTCCGCAAGGACATCATCATCAACGTGCTCAATCTGCAGGGCCAGGTGGCGATTTCCTACAAGGTATTCCGCGCCTGGGTCTCCGAATACCAGGCGCTGCCCGACTTCGATGCCGGCACCATGAACGCCGTCGGCATCCAGAGCATCGTGCTGCAACATGAGGGATGGCAGCGCGATGCGGCGGTCGCGGAGCCCGCCGAGACCTGAGGCCATATTGACCGTGGCTGCCATGCTACGCCAGCTTCCCGGCGGACTACCGGGTGACCAGGGCAGACGCCGCAGCTATGCCTTCCGGCGTGCCGACGGTGCCCTCGAAATGGCCCTCGCCGATGCCGTGAACGAGGCGGGCGACACGCCTGATGCGGTTTCGCGCGCCTTGCTCGCCAGCCTCGCCGAACTGGCAGGCGAAAGACCCGGCCGCGCCGCGGTGGATGCTTTGTGCGTCGCCGACCGGCAGTTCCTGATGCGCGCGCTCGCCGCCCACCTCGGCCACCAAGGGGGCTGGTTCGATGCAACCTGCATGCATTGCGCAAGCCCCTTCGACTTCCGCCTCGACCCGACCGGGTTACCGGTGAAAGAGGCCGGTGACGCCTTCCCGCTGGCCCGCCTGGTGCTCGACGACAAGCCGCTCACCCTGCGCGTCCCCTGCGGCGCAGACCAGATCCGGGTCTTGCGCGAACCCGTCGAGCAACGCCGTGAAGCCCTGCTGCGCGGCCTTGAAGTGCCCGACCCCGAATCCGGCAGTGCTCTCCCCGACCAGTTGACCCAGGAGCACATCGCGCACTGCGAGGCAGCCCTTGAAGCACAAGCGCCCGAAATCACCCGTGAGGTGGCCGCCTGCTGCCCGGAATGCGGCCAGGTCAACAGCGTCGGGATCGACCCCTACGCCGTGCTGGCGCACAACCCCGCCGGTCTGCTGGCCGAGGTGCACCGGCTGGCTTGGCATTATCACTGGAGCGAGGCCGACATCCTCGCCCTGCCGCGCGGTCGGCGCAAGAATTATCTGGCGCTGATCGACGCGGCCCGCGGCATGACCGGCTAGGACGGGCCATCATGGGCATCCTCGACGACACACTTTCCGACGCCAGCCGGCCATTGGCGCAACTGACACTGCGCCGCTCGCCAGCCAGCGACTCCGAATTCGGCCCTGAGCCTGCCGACGAAACCGGCGATGCGCTCACGGTCTACAGACTCCAGAAGGATGGCGGATCGATTTCGCCAGTGGCACCACCCGCCCCACGGGCGACGGATGCAGGCGCCCCCGGGGCAAGCCCACTCCGCGCCCCGGTTGGGTATTTTTACGACGCTTCGCTCCAGTCTTTTATCTCGATTGATGGCCTGGAAACAGGTAAAGAACCGGCACGCACGTGGAACTCTGACGCTACGGATAGGCAAGAGCGATTGGCTTCTCCAGACTTCTCTCATCGGTTGTCTTACGGTGTGTTGACTGGGTCCTCAATCTCCTCGAACCAAGTTCCCTCCCCGTTTGACGACCCTGGCAAACTTGTTCAACGGATTGACAGCTCTGATGGAATGCGACGGACAACGGGGCGCGGTGCCCCTTCTGGAGAACTCTTGACGACCGTCGCCACATCTGTGACGCCGATCTCCACCGATGTCACACCGGTGCGCGAATCGCACGGAACACCACCGGCCGCCAGCAGCCAGGCAGGCAAGACCGGCAGTGCGCTGGCTGCCGCCGACCGCGCGCCTGCGCTAGCGCCGGACACCCGGTTCGTGTCACGCGGCGAGAAGCGCCCGGAAGCCCAAGCAGAATCCAGGGTACTGCCTGCCGCAACACCGGCAGCAGCCAGTGCCGGCAGCCGGTGGGCGGATTCGGTACCCGGCATACCAGCAGGCCAAAGCCGCATCGAAACCGAGGACCAGCACACCGCACTGCACAGCACCGCAGCCGCTCCGGCAGCGCGACTGTCGATCGGCCGCATCGAGGTGACGGTGATCACACCGCCGCAACCGGTGGCTCGACCCACCGCGGCACCGAACGACGCTTTTCTCAGCAAGCACTATCTGCGGCGCTTGTGATGCGGCCAGCGATCCCCTTCCACCCCGCAGACGTGCCCGCCTCCGGCCGGCCACCCTTCGGCATGGGTCGATCTTGCCCCCCGGTTCGGGAGAACTGAGCCATGGCGGTCGGTCTCTCCTCGCTGGCACAGGTCTGCCGCAGCGTCGCCCAGCAGCTCTCGGCGGGAATCAATGCGGCTGACCGTTCGCGCATCGACGTGCTGCTGGGTACCCCGGCGGCGGCGGCGCCGACCGAGACCGACAACAACCATCGACTGAACCTCTTCTTCTTCCGTTTCGAACCGTCTGGCTTCGACGGTGACCTCCTGCCCGGTGAGAACTGGCTGCTGCGCATGCATTGCCTGGCGACCCCCTTCTGTGTCGATGAGAATCCCATCCCGGCCGGCGAGAACGACCTGCGGGTAATCGGAGAGGTGCTGCGCCACTTCCATGAGAACCCGCTGTTCGACCTGCCCGTGGACGGCGAAACCTTTCGCGTCCAGGTGATCTTCCTGACCCTCGGACTGGACCAGCTCAACCAGCTCTGGGCGACGCAGGGCGATACCGTCTATCGCCCCTCGGCCCTATTCGAAGTGAGCCTCGCGCCGGTGATTCCACGCCTTGCGATGCTGCCGGCACCCCTGGCCGGGGCGGTCGGCCTGGGGGTGCGCGCCACGCTGAGCGCCAGCGCTGCGGGGATCGGCGCCAGACCACCGGAACTGCCACCGCTGCTGCCCGATACCCGGCGCGAGGACTGGACGCCGGCTCTCTGTCTGGTCGATGGAACGAGCTGTGTACAGTCACTCTCGTTCGCCGTCGGCAGCCCGCAACTCGCCGTCTTCACCCCGCGTGCCTGGGTCGCCGGCGCAGTGGGAACTTCGGTCAGCCTGTGCTGGGAAACCTGGGAAGCGACCAGCGGCTGGCTGCCGCAGACACCGTCAGCCCCCTTTGCCGTCGTCGACCCGCTGATCGACCCCGACGCCGTCGCCAACGCCAGCCTGCAGACGACGGTGCTGCCCTTCTCCGATCGCGCCGGCCAGATGGTGCTCTATGCCGAGCGTAGCTTCCTTCGTTTCGACGGTGTCGCGTTGACCCTGCGCAGCAACCCGGTCCTCGTCACCCTGTTCGAGGTCGCGCCGTGAACGCCCCGCATCCCGACCTGTCGGCGCTGATCCAGCTCACCCCGGAGTGGGAGCGGCTGCAACTGCTGGCCTATTGTGTCTCGCTCAACCGCAACGGTGGCGAGGTCGGCGACACCGACCTGGTGCGCTTGCGCGAACTGCAGGCGGCGGTTGACGCGCTTCGCTCGCCGGGCGGCATCTGGGAGCAGGTACTTGGCGAACGCCTTACCCCGGTCGAGTACGACGTGCTGGTCGCGGTCGCCGGGCCGGAATTCGAACCGCGGCTCGGATGGGCCTACCAGAATCTGCAGGGCGGGCAGAAGGATCCTTGGCCGAGCCGAGCCCTGCTGCACGAACTGTTTGCCCTCGAGCCACACCAGGGCGAGAGCCTGCGGTCAGCGCTGGCACCCTCGGGCATCCTGCGCCGGGCACGCCTGGTGGCCATTGCCCGCGACGAGGCCTGGCAGCCGCTGCAACCCGAAAGCGGTCTGATCGCGCGTATCGCCGGGCGGCGCTGGCAGCCACCCGCGCCGCCCGGCTCCGAACCGGTAATCGGCGCCGCGACCTGGGATGATCTGGTGTTGCCCGCCGACCGCCGGCGCATGCTGCGCGAGTTCATGCTGTGGATAGAACATCGCCACACCGTCGAAGGCGACTGGGGCGCATCTTGGGCGGGTGGACCGGTCGCCCTGTTCGCCGGCCCGTCCGGCACCGGCAAGACGCTCGCCGCGCGGGTAATCGCCAGCGCCATGGACTGGCCACTCTTCCGCATCGACCTGGGCCGCCTGGTTTCCAAGTATGTCGGCGAGACCGAGGAGAATCTCAACCGTCTGTTCGATGCCGCACACGATCAGCCGATGGTGCTGCAGTTCGACGAAGCCGACGCGCTGTTCGCCAAACGCGGCGAGATCAAGGAAGCGCGCGACCGTTACGCGAACATGGAGGTGAGCCATCTGCTCAGCCGTATCGAGAGCCATCGCGGCCCGGTGATCCTCACCACCAATCTGCGCCGCAATCTCGACGCCGCCTTCACCCGCCGCCTGCAGATGGTGGTCGAGTTTCCGCGCCCCGACGTCGAAGCCCGCGCCACCCTGTGGACCCGCCTGCTGCCACCACGCGCACCACTTGCCGAGGGGGTCGATGTCGCCGAACTGGCCAGTGCCGTTGCCCTCACCGGTGGTCAGATTCGCAACGCCGCGCTGCACGCCGCCTACCTGGCCGCCGGAGCCGGCGTCCCGATCGGACCCTCCGAACTGGCGTTGGGCATCTGGCGCGAAATCAACAAGGACGGGCGCGAGTGCGTGTGCAGCGAACTCGGCCCGTTGGCCGTCCATCTGCCACAGGAGTGTATCGATGGCTGACAACCTGCGCTCGGCCACGCCGCCACCGGCAGTCCCGGTGCTCAGTGTTGACACGCTGGCCCTGACCCTGCCGGCCGGCTTCGAGCGCCGTGCGGCGCGTATCGGGCGGCTGACCGCCGAAGCCCTCGCCGCCTCGCCGCCGACGGCGCGCAGCGCCGGGATTGCGCAACTGCGTCTGACGCCGCAGGTGGTACAAGCTCACTGGAGCGACCGGCGGATTGCTGTTCAATTGGCGCAGGCGATTCGCCAGCGCATCGACGGAGGCCTGTGATGCTCAACGCGTTGAAGGGGTTTCTGCTCGAATACGCGGTTGCGGTGCCGCCGCTGGTACTGTCCTTCGAATTCAACCCGCAGCAGATCACGCGTAACCGGTCGGTGACCATCACCTTGGGCAGCACGCCGGCCACCCGCGGCGGCTTCGACTTCTTCCTGCCCACCGAAACGCCACGCGTCTCGCAGGGCGTGTCGCTCGAACCCGAGAGCTTCGACGTCGAAATCCTGCTCGACGCCACCGATCGCATGAACGACGGCGACCCGGTCGCTCGCTCGCTCGGTATCGAACCCGAACTGGCAACCCTGCGCAGCATGGTCGAACCCAAGACACAGGGCCCCGGCGGCGTACAGATGCTGGCCAGCCTCGGCATGGGGGGCAGCCGTGCCTTCCAGCGCAACGAGTCGGCATCGGTTCTGCTCTTCGTCTGGGGCACCCATGTTTTGCCCGTTTTCCTGAAAACCGTCGGCGTCACCGAAAGCGCTCATCTGCCCAGCCTCATTCCCTACCGCGCAACGGTCAAACTGAGCTTGCAGGTGATCGAAGGCAGCAACCCGTTCTACCTGATGGAAAAAGTGCGCCAGACCGCCTTCGCCGCCCTGCACACCGGACAGGCGGCGGCCGCCGCGATCGGAGGGCTGCTCTGATGTTTACCAAGCGTTCGCGCTACCTTGGCACCCGCCGCTTCGAGCCCCACGAAGACGGCAGCTTGCCCTTCAAGGGCGTGCGTGCGCGGGTCATCGGCCCGGCCACCCCGGTACTCGAGCATGTGCTGCAACCGGGAGAGCGCCTTGATGCGCTGGGCGTGCACTACTTCAACGACCCCTATCTCTGGCATCGCATCCTGGATGCCAACCCGGATCTACTGTGCGCTGCCCAGCTCGAAATCGTCGGCGCGCCGTCACTGCCGCGCCTCCGGCCGGGCGCCGACGAACCGCCGGCGCCCACCAGCGGCAGCCTTGCCGACTACGGCGAGATCCTGCTCATCCCGCGGGCCAAGGAGGGGGGCGCATGATCACCGACCTGCTGGCCGGGTTCTCGCGCGAGCCGGCCGAGTGCCTCGTCAAGATCAACGACACGCCGATCGAGCAACTCTATCCGCTGCTCGCCGAGGTGACGGTCGAAACCGGCCGCAATGCGCCAGACACCGCCACCCTGACCTTCGAGACCCGGCGAGACGAACGCGGTGAATGGCTGGTTCAGGACGCCACCGGTCTGTTCGACAGCACGCCACTGATCCGCGAATGGAACCGCATCAGCATCGTCGCCGCCTTCGGCAGCCGCGAGGAGGAGGTACTGCGCGGCTTCATCCGGCAAATCCGTGCCGAGTACCCGGAGGATGCCGGCAACGCCAAACTGGTGGTCGAATGTCAGGACGAATCACTGCAGCTCGACCGATCACACCGCCGCCGTTCCTGGGGCAGCGAGCAACTGCCGGCTTCCGACCTGCAGATCGTCAGCGAGACGCTGGGCAGCTATTCCGGTCTCGCCCCCGATCCGATGAACGCCCCGGGTCAGACGCGCATCGTCGGGCTCAACCAGGATGGTACAGACATTGCCCTGCTGCAGGCGCGCGCAGAGGAAAACGGCTACGAGCTGTATTTCCGCCGCGGCATGGTGTACTTCGGGCCACCGCGCGTCGGCCTGCCGCTACCGCAGCCGACGCTGGCGGTCTACGCCGGCAAGGCCGGCAATTGCATCTCGATCAACGTCACCGCCGACGCGCATCAGCCGGATGCCGTTGCCTTCGATCTCGCGGCCGCCAGTGGCGAGGGATCGAGCGAGGTCATCGTCGAACCCGACCTGCCGGTGCTCGGCAGCGAGCGCGCCGGCAATCCCGAAGCCGGCCTGCCGCCCTTCGTCTGGCGCATGAGCGGCGATGCCGGCACCGCTGAAGCAGCGCTGCGCGCTAAGGCGCTGCACAAGGCCAACGAGGCCGACCTGCACAAGATCCAGGCCGAAGGTGAGCTCGACGGAACGTTATATGGCCATGTCCTGCTGGCCGGACTGCCGGTCGGTGTGGACGGCGTCGGCAGCCGGCTTTCCGGACTCTATTACGTCGATGGCGTCACCCACACCTTCAACACCACCGGCTACCGCCAGCGTTTCCGCCTGTTGCGCAACGCCTGGGGCGACAATCTCGACAGTCTGCCGGGTGGCGGGCCGCTGGCTACGGTGATGGGCGGCATCGACCTCTCCTTCGGCATCGGGCTGGGGCCATGAGCGATACCGAACGCGCCCTCGTCCAGACGCTGCGCAGCCAGCGCACGTTCGGCAAATACCGTGGCTTCGTGGTCGACAACGCCGATCCCGACCGACGTGGCCGCGTCAAGCTACAGGTGCCGGCGCTGCTCGGCGACCAGGCGACCGACTGGGCACTGCCCTGTGTCCCCTATGGCGGCCTGGCCGACCAGGGCTGGTTCTGTGTGCCCGAGGTCGGGGCACAGGTATGGGTCGAGTTCGAGGGCGGCGATCTGACCTTCCCGATCTGGACCGGCACCTTCTGGCAGGCAGCGGGCGACCCGCCGGCAGAAGCCACGGCGCAACCACAGTCACACGTCTTCAAGACGGCCGGCGGCCACTACCTGTCCTTCGAGGACAGCTCGGGCGCGGAGCAGGTGCATCTGGAGCATGCCGGTGGCGCCACGCTGGATATCGACGCGCAGGGAACGGTGGCGCTGACCGACCAGAACGGCGCCCACCTGACGCTCGACGCCGCCGCCGGCGAGCTGCTCATCGAGGATGCCAACGGCAACAGCCTGAAGATGTCGGCCAGCGGCGTGACGGTGGAGGACGCGAGCGGCAACAAGATCGAGATGGCCGCCTCGGGCACCACCGTCAAGGCGATGAAGATCGTCGTCGACGGCCAACAGGTGCTGCTCGGCGGCGAAGGCGGTGAACCGGTGATCAAGGGCCAGAGTTTCCTCACCCTGTTCGCCACCCATGTACACACCTGCACCGCGCCGGGCAGTCCGACCTCGCCGCCGATTCCGCAGGGTGAGATGTCCAGCCTTTCGTTCAAGGTGAAAACCGCATGAGCCGCCGACTCGCCGACCCGCCTTACCTGGCGTTTCCCCTGCGCATCACCCGACCGGCCGATGCACCGGCCACCGATCTGCGCGATTGGCCGCGCCTGGCCAGCCGGGCGCAGCACATCCGCGGCCAGATCGAACAAATCTTGTTCACCGTGCCGGGCGAACGGGTCTTCCGACCCGAGTTTGGCGCCGGCTTGCGCACCCTGCTCTTCGAGCCCAATGCCTCGCCCCTCTGGCAGGTCACGCAGCGGCGTCTGGCGGCGGCGCTCGGCGAGGCGCTGACCGGCGAGGTCGATCCGCGTTCGCTGGAGATCGAGGTCAGCGGCGCCGATGCACAACTGGTCGTGCGCATTGCCTACACACTGGCGGCGATCGGCCGGCGTGAAGAACTGTTCCTGAGCGGAGGAAGCAGCTGATGGCTCTCAACCCCACGGTTCGTCTCGACTATGCCGGCGGTTGCCCGGACTGCGGGCGGCGGCGGGTCGAACTGCCCCAGATCCTGCCCGCGGTTGGCGACGATTTCGACTGGGACCTGCGCGATTACGACGGTTTCCGGCTGTTCATGCTCGAAGCGCTCGCCGCACGCTTCCCCGAGCGCCGGCGGTGGACACCGGCCGACGTCGAGGTGGCGCTGGCCGAGGCGCTGGCTGCCCAGCTCGACAAGCTTTCCGACATGCAGGATCGCGTGGCGGCCGAGTTCACGCTGGAAACCGCGCGCCGTCCCGAAACGGTGCGTCGCCTCCTCCTGCTGATCGGTTACGACGCCCTGCGCTTGGCACAGGACCTCGGCGCACCGCCCTTCGATCGCCCACCGGCAGTCGGCGACACTCGCAGCGCCAGCGAACGCCTCGAACAATACTGGCTCGATCATCCGGAACGCATGGAACTGGCGCGCCTCGCCGGGCCACGCGCCATCCGCAATCAGCAGCGCATGGTGACACTCGAAGATTTCGTACTGCGCCTCTCCGAGCATCCACTGGTTGAACGCGCACATGCCTGGGAATCCTGGGGCGGCTCCTGGCAGTTGATCCGCGTCGCGGTGATCCCGGCGCTGCGCCGTGACCTCGACGCAACCGGACTCTGGCCACAGACACTGGCCGACCTCACCACCCGCTTCCACGCCGAGCGCGGCCTGCCGCTGCCGCGCCTGGTCGATGGCCCCAGCCTGCGCGCCATCCTGCTGCCCTGCATCGAAGCCTACCGCATGGCCGGTCAGGCGGTCGAACTCGGATGGGCAGTCGAGGTCGGGGTGCTGCTCGCCCTGTCCATCCAGGTGGCCGACAACCATTACCAGAGCGAGGTGCGGGACGCCGTGTCGCAGGCCCTGGGCACCGGACCGGGCGGCTTCTTTGCGCCGGGCCGGCTGCGCTTTGGCGAAGATCTGTGGGCCAGCGACATCGTCCAGACGTTGCTCGCCCTGGGCGGCGTGACCAACGTCTGCCTCAATCGCTTCAAGCGGCTCGGTGACCGCTTCCCCGATCAGGCGAGCAGCGGCCGCATCGCGCTCGACGGCCTGGAGGTCGCGGTCTGCGACAACCTCCCCAACAACCCGGCGCGTGGCTATTTCCGGCTGGCGCTGCACGGCGGACTGCGAGGCTGACATGGCACGCGACCTGACCCGCTGGAACCGTGCCGGCCTCGACCGCGTGCGCTATGTCGATGGCAACGCTGCGGTATTTCTCGAACGAATGCGCACACGGCTGGCGACCGATTTCCCGCAGTGGCCGGCAAGCGCCGCCGAAGACGCCGTGTCAAAGGAGGCGATGGAAGCGGTCTACCAACGCAACCCGGATGACCTGCTGTGGCAGCTCACCCGTGGTTTCGCACGCGCCAGCCATGTGCTGACTGAGTCGCTCGACGCCCTCGCCAATGAGGGCTGGCTGGGCACCGCCACCCAATGGGAGAGCCTGCGCCGGCTGACCGCGATGCTCGGCTACGCCCCGCACCCGCCCGCCTCCGCCTTTACCGAGCTGGCAATGGACTACAAGGCCGGGACCGTGGGCAAACTGGCCGCCGGTTTTCAAGTCAAGCATACGCCGCCAGACGGCGGCAAACCGCTGATCTTCGAAACGCTCACCGATCTCGATGGCGACGCGAGCCTGAACGAACTGCGCCCCAAGGACTGGAACCGCAACCCGCTCCGGCTCAGTGGCGCCACGCTGACCCTCGCCGGAAAGCTCGACAAGCTCAGGACCGGTGAGCCGCTGCTGCTTGAGGACGAGCGCGACGGCCACCTGCAGGCGCACCTGATCGTCGGCGTGCATATCGGCGAGAACAGCACGACGGTCCATCTGGCGCCGCCTGTGTCGCGCCAGGACGGCTTCCTGCGCGGATTCACCCGTTGCCACCTGATGCCCAAGGACAGGTTGCGGGCGATCGGACCGCGTACCACCGGCGCCGAGGTCGGCCGCAGCCTGCGCCTGGCCGGCAGTCTCGAAGGTCTGCGTGCCGGCGATCTAGTGGCCATCGGGCGGCCCGAAACCAAACCGCTCTATCGCCGCATCAAGGCGGTGCAAGGCGAGCATGTCATCTTCCACGAAGCGCTCGGCGAGGTCGATCTCGCCAACAGCACGCTAATGACGCCGATCACCGTACCGATCGCCCATCTCGGCGGCAACCGCCGCCTGATTCCCCCACCCAGCATCAGCCCACCACGTGCCGGCTGGAGCGTGCGCACGCTTTACGTCGCCGGCGACTGGAGCTGGCTGAACGGACGCTGGCTGGCCGACATCCGCCACGCAGGATCCCCTTTGCGCGAATATCTGCCGGTGTACGAATGCATCAACGCCGATTACTTCCCGCCCGCCGGTGACAGCCAGCGCGCACAGCTACTGGCCGGCTACACCGCGATGACGCTGACCTGGTCACCGGCCGAGGACCGTACCGCCAGCGGCCAGCCGCTCGGTCTGGACAATCCGCAGGCCCTGCTGGTGGCACCCCGTTCGCCCGGCCCGTGGCAACCGGATACCTTCCTGCAGAAGAGCGACGACGGGCGGTTGAGCGAACCGATCGTGGTCGAACAACCGAAGAAGCTGGCTCCCGGCGACCTTGCAGTCGTCGCGCGCGGCGGCAGCCTGGCCTGGGCCAGGCTGCGCCACGTCAGCGTCGATACCGAGAACGCGCTCGCCCGACTCGAAACCGTGGCCGGTTGGGAAGACCGTGGCGACGGTCCGTTCTATCTCGAAAGCAGCCGTGTCTTCGGGCATTTCGGCGAGATTGGCGGCCTGCTCGACGCGACGCTCAACCAGACGCCGATCAGCGACACCCGGATTCCGCTCGCCAGCCTGCCGGCAGCGCTGCGCCCTGGACGTCTGTTGCTCGCCGACAACGGCACGGCGGTGGTGTCGACGCGCGTCAGCGAGCTGTCGCCGCCCGGAGAAGCACCCTGGTTGCAGCTCGCCGACCTGCCGCCCAAAGGCAGCACCTTGGGCAACCTGCGTCTCTCGGCCAACATCGCGCTGGCGGCGCATGGCGAGACCAAACCGGCCCGCGTCCTGGGTAGCGGCAATGGCGCCATCAATAGCCAGCGCTTCCTGCTCGATCTCAGCGATGTGAGCTTCGTGCCCGACCCGGCGATGCCGGCCGGGGTACGTGCCGATCTGGTGGTCAGCGTGGCCGGCGAAGTGTGGACGCAGCGCGCCAGCCTGCGCGATTCCGCTCCTGCCGAAGCGCATTACCAGGTTCGCCAGAGCGAGGACGGCAAGCTGTGGATCGAATTTGGCGACGGGCGAAACGGCCGCCGCCTGCCGACCGGTGGCAACAATGTCCTTGTCACCTACCGCCAGGGCGTCGGCGCGGCCGGCAATCTGGCGGCCGGCAGTCTGCTCAGGCCGGTCCATCCGGACCCGCTGCTTGCCGCGGTGCGCCAACCGGTGGCGGCCTCCGGTGGCGGCGAACGCGAATCGGTCGCCGCGCTGCGCGAAAATGCAGCATCGGCCCTGCTGGCCCTGGAGCGCGCGGTATCGCTCTCCGACTACGCCGCGCTGGTCCGTGCCAATGCCGGCGTCGCCCAGGCCAGCGCTTTCCGCCTGCCAACCGGGCGCGGCCAACGCGAGAAGGTCGAAGTGGTGGTGGTACCGGCCGGAGGTGGCAGCTTCACGCCGGCGCTCAGGTCAAGTCTCGAAGCCTTCCTGCTGGCGCACACACTGCCCGGCGTGCAGGTGCTGGTCAGCGCCTACCAGCCGGTTGCCATTCGCCTCAGGGCGACGATTCGCGTGCGGCCCGAGGCTTTCGACCGCGAAACCGTGCGCGCCGCAGTGGTCGACGCCCTGGCCGCGGCCTTCGCCCTCGCCAGGCGTCGACTCGGACAGGCGCTCTACCGTGGCGAAGCCTATGGCGTCGCCGATGCGGTGACCGGCGTCGAGAACAGCGATGTCGAGATCCTGATCGATACTCCCGTGGCCGCCAGCGTACGGCGGCTGGCGCTCGATGCGAACGGCCGCGTGCTCTCGGTGCACCCGCTGCCCCGGCAGTGCGTGCACCTGGCGAGCGTCGCCGACATCGAGGTACGTGTGGAGGACTTCAGCTTATGAGCACCCGGCCGATGGACTTCGCCACCCTGCTCTACCGGCAATTGCCGGAGGTCTTCCGGGAACGCGACAATACCAGCGAGTTCCCCGACGGCAGCCGTTCTCCCGGCGATCTGGCACGCCTCTGCACGGCCTGGGGCGATCTGCTCGATGCCCTCTACCGTAGCCAACTGCAGCGCTACTACGACATCTTCCCCGAGCAGGAGGGAGCAGCCGATGCCGAAGGCCTGGCGCGCGGTTGCCAACCCTGGGTGCTGCCCTACCTCGCGCAGTTGCTCGACGTGCAACTGATCGCACCGCTCGAGGCGGGTCGCCGCGCCGAGATCGGCCACGCCATTGCCTGGCGACAACGCAAGGGTACGCCACTGGCGGTCGAGGAGATCGCCGAACGCATCGCCGGCATCGAGGTGGAGATCCGCGAAGGTTTCCGCAAACTGGCGACGACTCCCTGGGCCGGTTTCACCCTGCTGCCGGAGAGTGTTTATGGTGAGCCGGATGGCCGCTTCGACCGCCGCTTCCGCCTGCAGCGCGTCGAGCATCCGGGGCTTCCGGCAGGCAGTGTGGACTTCCGGCACGCTTCGCGAGCGATCCGTGCCGATGCCGACAGCCCGGCCAGCAAGACTTCCAGCTTCGCCGGCAGGGTGGTGCCGTGGCGGCAGAAGTGGCCACATGGTGTTCCCTGTTTCCCGCGCAGCTTCCAGGACGTCACGGCACGCACCGCCGACCTGCGCACGCCGGATGCGGCCGGCCACGGCCACGCCCACCCGCGGCGGGTCGTGCTGCATGCACCACCTTTCGCGGGTTTCTTCGCCCCACAAGCGGCGAGCGTCCAGTGGACGGTCATCCGCGACGCCGTGCTCGGCGGCCAGCCCCTGCCCGCCGCGCTGCCCCTGACCCTGGTCAACACAGCCGACAGCCGCGCGCTCAGCGGGGTCGGCGATGCGCCGGTGCGCATCCGCGGCGTCGTTGAACTGAACGGCGTGTTCGACTGGAGCTTCGCCAACCTCTGGTTCGACAACCGGCTGGAAGTCGGCGCAGGCCGTGTCGCCGCCGCCGGCTGCGCCTTCCGCGAACTTTACATGCACACCGTCGATGCCGCACGGCCGGTGGTCACCGCGCAGGCCTGCCTGTTCAAGCGCCTGCTGGCGCCGCGCAGCCTGGTCAGCATGGAGTTCGTGACGGTTCTCGAGCGCCTCGTCTGCGAGCGCCTGCAGCTCAGCGACTCCATCCTTCTGCCAGCACCGCACAAGGACCTGCTCGACAATGACGTACCGGCGGGTGGCTGCATCCGCTACTCGCGCCTGCCCTACCTGCCGCTGCCCGCCGATTCGTCCGATCCGTCGCTGGCCAACGATCCGCGCTGGATCGCCCAGGGGCGGCGCTCGATGCTGCGCGTGCACGCGGCGAGCTGTTCGACGCTGACCCCCATCTTCTGGAACACCGAATTCGGCGAAGCGGGGTGTGCCGTGCTGCACCCCACCGCCGACGATCGTCTGCGTTTCGGCGCCGAGGACGGCGGCGAGATGGGTGCCTGCCACGTGTTCGCCTACACGCTGCGTGAACGTGCGGTGATCGAAAAGCTCAAGGATTTTCTGCCGGTGGGCATCGAGGCGGTGCTCGCCCCCGATGCGAGCCTGGTCTGCGCTCCACCGCAACCGAGATAGGACATAGCCCATGAAAACCCAGATCTCTCGCGACACCTTCCAGCCCGCTCGCAACTACTCCGGCGTGCAGCTCCAGCAAGGCCGGATGATCGTCGACGCCGACTGGAACGAACTCTCGGATATCGTGCGTGCCCGCCTCGAAACCGCGCTGGCCGACGCCGTATCCTCGGGCGCGCCGTGCGTCGGTGGCCTCGAGCTGTTCCTCTCCGGTGCTAACCTGCGCATCCGCCCGGGCCGCATCTACGTCGAAGGCGTTCCGGCGGCGATCAGCGGTCCGAGCAGCGGCATCGTGCTGACCGCTCAGCCCGACTACCCGAATTCTCCCGCACTGCCGGCCGCCGGCGATCTGCGCTTCTATGCCGACCTGTGGGAACGTTCGGTGACCGCCCTGGAAGACTCCGAACTGATGGACCCCGGCCTGCATGGCGCGGACACCGCGGCGCGCAGCCAGACCATGCTGCAGGTGAAATGGTGCGACCCGGCGCTCAACCCCTCCGATGCGACGATCAACCCGCCGCTCGGCAACGCTCCGCTGAGCTTGCGGCTGCGCTCGATCGCCGCCGCCGGTGACCCCTGCGACCCCTGTGCGGCCGAAGTCGAAGTCGATGAGCGAATCGGCAACTACCTGTTCCGCGTCGAGGTGCATGCGGTCGAACGCTCCGGCGCCGACACCCTGGTCACCCTCAAGTGGTCGCGCGACAACGGCGCCGAAGCCTACGCCGTCGGGGCGACGCCGGCCGGCTTCGGACAGGGGTCCTGGGCATGGGAATTCTTCGACGCGGCCAGCGAGAGGCAGCTCGGCAACCACCTCACCAGCGGCTTCCAGGCGCGGCGTGGAATTCTCGCCGAGAACTTCACGGTTCCCGCGGGTGCCACCGACCCCAAGGCCTTCGTTCGCCAATGGGACGGCTTTGCCACGATCAACCTCGGCAGCAACACGCTGCTCGGCGGACTGGACCGCGGCACCACCCTCTCGGCGGCGCTTGCCGCTGACGCACACGGCCGGGTGGACATCGCCGGCGGGACATTCTCGGCCAACCTCGAGCTGCTCGAAATCGACCTCGCCTACGCCGGCCGCAGTTTCGTTCCTGGCGACTACTGGCTGGCCACCGTGCGCGAGGCGGTCCAGTCGAGTGGCGACCTGGTGCTCGACGCACAGCCGCCGCGCGGCCCAAGGCACCATTATCTGGAGCTCGGCCGGCGGATCGGCGGCGCACTGCTGCCGCCACCGGGAATCACCGCCGACGCACACCGCCGGCGCCTGCATTTTCCGTCACTCGCCAACCTGACTGCGGCCGATGTCGCATTCAGCGAACCGGCCGGCTGCAGCGGTCTCTACGCCGGAGCGCCCAATGTTCAGGAGGCGCTGGCCCGCATCTGCCAGATCGGCGCCGCCAACGTCGGCGTCACCCTGCCGACGCCGCTGCCGGCCAACACCGTTGCCAGCCTGCTGGCGACGCAACTCGGCGCCGGCTGGCCCGACCTCGACGGACAGCCGCGCACGCCATCGGTCCAGGACATGCTGCAAGCTCTGCTGCTGACCGCCAATGCCGCGGCCCTGCCCTACACCGTACCGACCTGCGGCACGCCTGCCGCCCCGACCGTGCGCAGCCTGCTCAATCTGACGCCCGGTCCGAGCCAGGTCGACGCGGTCCTGCAGCAACTGCTGTGCAACCTGAGCGGTGACCGTCTACCGCTCAACCCGGCGACGCTGACCTGCCCGGACCTGATCAACTCCGGCGAAACGACACTGCAGGGCGGGCTCGACTTCCTCTGCCGGACCCGGCTGACAAGCTGCGCGGTAACCGTGCCGGTCGGCCAGCTCGAAACCCTGCTGCGCGATTTCGCCGCCGGCAACGTCAGCGACCTGTGGCTGTGCCTGCTACCCGGAGAACATCGCATCGAAGCCGCTCTGACCATCAGCGGCAAACGCAGCCTGCGCATCAGCGCTGCCGCTGCCGGCGCCAGCGCACTGCGCGTGGTGACCGGCGTACTCAGCCTGGAGGCCCAGGAACTGGGCCTCGAAGGGATCGGCGCCATCTGCGTCACGGCTTCGCGCGTCGTGCTGCGCGCCAACCGCATGGTCGCCAACCGCTGCACTTTCAGCCGCAACAGCAGCAGCGACAGCCTGCCGCCGATGGTCCGTATCGAGGCACTGAGCAATGGCGCCGAGCTGATCTGGCGCGACAACGTGATGAGCGACACCTGGTCACGGCCGGTCGAGGCGGGTGGCGGCTTCGACGTGTTCAATCCGGACCTGGTGGGTAACGCCGCGGTGGTCGCCGCCGCCAACAATATCCGCAACAACCCCGGCATCTACCAAGATGCCGTGCTCTATGAACAGGCTGCCATACAGCTTACCAACGCCGTCAATGGCATGACCGGCGCCGAGCGGCTGGCCTGGCGCGACCGGGTGAACAACGCGCCGCGCGAGGCGGCAAGGGCTGCCGGCCTGGACGAGCCGCTTGGCCGTGCCGCGCTGATCAACAACGCCCTGCTGATCGACAGCCAGCCGCTGCTCGCCAACGCCAGCTTCGGGGTGCGCGACCGCTTCGAAACTCAGAGCAGTTTTGTCGGCAGCATCGACCGCATCAACGCTGCTGCCGGCAATGCCGCTGCCGTGCGGGCCGAAATGGACGAACTGGTGGCGATTCTCTTCGAGTTCGGCTATGGCGTGGCGCTCGGGGTGGCCAGCAACCAGCTCTCGGGCAGCCTCACCGACAACCATTTCGACGGCGAGCTCCTGTTGATGAACGGACTCAACAGCGGCCTCGACCCGCAGGACGTGACCATCGCGGCGCGCAGCGGCACCGTTGCCAACAGCGTCGGCAGCGCCACCGGCCACCTCAGCCTCACCGGCAACCGCATCCAGCGCCTGTGGGCACGGCTGCCCAACGGCTCGGTCGGCAACAACACGCTGCTGCAGACGGTACCCGGCTATGCTTCGCTGTCGCTGTCGAGCAACCAGTTCTTCGAGTTTGGACATTCCGTCGTGGCGGCGGTACTCACCGTACAGGGCAATCGCTTCATCGATGGCGGCAGCGGCAGCCGTTCTATCGCCCGCCTGCTGGGCAATCGAACGGCGATCACCGGCAACGTCGCCGCCGCCGGCAACGAAGCGGCGGTGATCACGGTGGTCGGCCCGTCAATGGCCGCATCCGCCAATTTGGTGAGCATCAACCGCGTCTAGGGGCGAATCGGGCGGCGGCAGCCGCTCTGCGTCTCGCCAACCGGACCAGAAGATTGCAGGAGAGGAGGTCAAGCATGCACACCCATCTGATCCGCTTGCGCAGTCGCGCCACCGTTTCCCGCGGCGTCGCGCCACCCCACCCGCAGCACGCGCGCACCGCTGCCGAACGGCTCTCCACGGCGCTCGGCAGCCCGCTGCAGACCAAGCTGACGCTCGGCGCACCGGGCGACGCGCACGAACGCGAGGCGGATGCCGTCGCCGAACGCGTGCTGCGCATGCCCGCAGCAGTCGGCTCGCTGCACCCGGTCGGCGAAGGCATACAGCGCATGTGCAGCGAGTGCGAGGAGGAAGAAGCGGTGCAGCGCAAGACTGCCGAGGAGGAGAGCGAAGAGGAAGAAGTGCAGACCAAGGCGAGCGCCAATCAGCCGGCCGGTGGTCAGCTCGCCACCACGACCGCCACCGCCATTCAGTCGCAACGCGGCCGTGGACAGCAGTTGCCGGCCAGCGAACGCGCCTTTTTCGAACCGCGTTTCGGTACCGCGCTCGACAAGGTCGTGCTGCACACCGATGGCGGCGCGGCCGATCTCTCTTCGAGACTGTCGGCGCGTGCCTTCACCGTCGGCCGCGATGTCTTCTTCGGCAGTGGTGAATACCGTCCAGGAACCCCCTCCGGCCGTCACCTGCTGGCGCACGAACTGACCCACGTCCTCCAGCAGGACGGTGCCTCGGCGACCCCGGTTCGGCGACTGTCGATTTCCCAATACCACTTTCACCAGGGCACTTGCGGCGAACGCAATGTGCAGTGGGTATTCAGCCTCGATGCGCCGGCGGCAACCGACGGTTACATCGTGCAGAAGGTGGCGCCGACGGAAGTCACCATGGGCTGTGGCATCTTCGGTGGGATGTCGCCTTCGGCGGAAGTGTACTGGGAAGCCTGGAAGATCAAGAAGGGTGACAAGGTTGACTGGACCACCACTCGCGATTCGTGGACCGACGGCAGCAGCTATCCGGCCCACCCCAATGGCCTCGGCAATCAGATCACTCCGGGCCTGGTGAAGTTCTTTCCGATTTCCACGACCGGCGACCTGGGCGATTTCGGTGTCGCGCCGGCAACCAGCAATGGCTGGGGCCCGGGCAAGGTCAAACGCGCCGGCGATCTTCCCTCGACCGCCAGCGAACCGTCGTGGTGGGGAGACAAGCCGGTCGAAGGCCCGGCGACGCGGATGGCCAGCTCGAGCTGGGCCTGTTGCGACCCCGACCCCAAAAAACACACCAGCGAGGTCAAGGCCAAACCCTGAAAGAGGGACCCGCCGCCATGCAAGAGATCGGCGTGCGCAGCAGGCGATACCCGCTGCCGGATGCCGGCGACGCCCCCGACGCGGAGCATGCGCGGTGAAAATCCGGCAGGCGCGGCAGGCGGCGCCCGCCCGGCACAGGGCGACCCCCTTGCCGCACCCGCGCAGCGATGGCGGCGTACGCGAGATCATCCGGCGACAGGACAAACCACCAGAGAGGAAAGGGTCGGAGGCTTCGGCGCTGGCCACCGGCGTCCTGCGCAGCAGCGGCTTCGGCGACTGGCACTATATCGCCTACCTCGACCAGCGAACCATCCTGCTCGCCCGCAATGTCTCCAGTACCCATCGCGAGCGGCGCATCGGCAGCATTCCCTGGATCACCCGCAACCCCGGAAACATCACGGTTTCCCAGAAACCCGAGCAGGAAACCGGTCCGGGCCCCAGGGAAGCTTTCAGGCAGGGCGCCTACGCCAAAGGCGGGACCACCCAGCAGGACCCGGCAACCTTACGCTACGCGGTATTCCCCAGTGTCGCCGAAGGACTGGCGGCAATCTGGCCGCAACTCGTCGTGCTCAATCAGAGCAACGGTGGCAAACTCACTCTGCTTGGCGCAATGAAGATCTTCAAGGGTGTCGAAGCCAGCGAAACGACAGGGGTGAAGGACAGCTACGTGGCGGAAATCGCCGACCTGCTGACCGACATCATCCTCGAACACGGCGACACTGAAGAAGGCGCCGAGAGCGGCCCGGGCCCGGCGCGCAGCGCGGCGCGCAAGGCGGCACTGGCAATTCTCGCCACCCCGATGAGCCAACTCTCAGCCTCCGACGTTCGCTTCGACATGGCCCGGGATGCACTGGTGCAGAAGGAAGGCGGGCTGAACGCCCCGGGCGTCACCTACCATTGCGCGCAAGGCTTTCTGGCCAACCATCGCACTGCTTACAGCGACGCGCAGTGGACGGCAATCGAAGCGCTGAAGGCTTCCGTACCGGTACTCGGCGAACTGCGCCGCGTCCTGGTCTGTCCCTGAGATCTCGCCATGCAGACCGCGACCCTGATCCAGAAACCGGCCCAGCCAGCGTCGAGCGTGCACCATGGCCGCCAGCCACACGCCGGCGAGGTTCGCCGCAGTGTCGCTCCGGACTCCCTTCGGCAACCAGCGCCCGGCGCCCGCAGCCCGATCGCGCAAGCCTTGCGACCGCGGCTCAAGCTTGGCAAAGCGGGGGACGAAGCGGAGCAGCAGGCCGAGCGGATTGCCGAACGAGCCAGCAAGGCCCCCACGCCGAGGGTGGGCCAGGTGGCTTCACCGCCGACCGGTAGCGTCGCGGTACGCCGGGCGATGGCTCCCGCTCCGCCTGGCGGCACCGAAGCGAAGAGCGATGAGACACGGCTCCCCGAGTCCATCGAGGAGCGACTGCTCGCCCTGCAGACAGGCGGGCAGCCCCTGCCAGTGGAAGTGCGCTGCGACATGGAGGCGCGGCTCGGCATCCACCTCGAATCGGTGCGCATCCATACCGATACCGAAGCGGCACGGCTCAACCAAGCGGTCGGCGCCCACGCCTTTGCCATCGGCGAGCACATCGCCTTCAATCATGGACGTTTTGCGCCTGATCAACCGGCCGGTCGCCATCTGCTGGCACACGAGCTGGCGCATGTCGCGCAACACCGCCAGCAGGCCGGCACGCTGGAGCAGACACCGGTGCGACGCGGTTTCTGGAGCGATCTCTACGACTCGGCAGCGGAGACCCTCGGCGACATCGCCGACTGGGCCTGGGACCAGGTGCAGGAATTTGGCTGGCGGCTGGTGCGCTCGATCTCGCCCGAGTTCGAACGGAGCCTGCGCGCCATCCTCGACGAAGGCATCCTGGTCTGGCTGGGCCGCCAGGTGGCGCACGCCTGGGACGCCTATATCGGCACCCTGCGCGCACTGGTGCCGTTCGACGGGCCGCGCCAACTGATCGACCTCTTCGCCGGCATGGTCGAGCGTGCGGCGGCGATCGTCGCCGCCCTCGCCTCCGGTGACTGCGCACCGCTGATGGCGGCAATCGACTCGCTCAAGACCTTCGTCGTCGAGACCGTCGGCGTCGCCTGGGACCGGCTCACCGAATTCCTGCGGCCGATCGGCGAATTCTTCAGCGAACTCTGGAACAACTTCGGAGCGCCCGCCGTACGCTGGCTGCAGGACTTCGGCGGCGTCGTCTGGGAAGGCATACAGGAACTGGGGCGGCGCTTCTGGGAGTGGATCCGGCCGGTGCGCGAGGCTGCCGAACGGGTGTGGAACTGGTTCAAGGACCTGCTCTTCGGCTCCTCCGAGGCTGACGACAGCGGCGCCAGCCAGGGCGGCGTGCTCGGCTGGATCAGCCGCAAGGCCGGCGAGGCCTGGGACTGGGTCAAGCAACAGACCCGCCCGGTGTGGCAACCGGTGGCTGACTTCGCCAGCCAGGTGACCGAACTGATCCCGCCCGCCTTCGTACGCGAGATGGGCGAGCATGCGCAGCAGTTGTCGGCCGATCTCGACGCCGCCGGCGGCGGCCTGGAAGGTGGCGATGGCGTACCCGAGAATCGCGACACGCTGGCCTCGATCCTGCCGTCGGTGGAGAACATCATCGCTACCGTGCGACGCATCATCGTCGGCGCCGGCGAATGGGTGTCGGCGCGCATCGGCGCCATTGCCAGCGCCGTCAGCAGCCTGATCGGGCGCCTTGCGGCCGATACCCTGTTGTCCTGGCTGGCGGCAGCCTTCGGCTGGCTGTCCGAACTGCTCCAGACCCTGACCGGCTGGGCGCAGCAGCAGGTCAGCGGCCTGTTCAACTGGCTGGTGCAGGGTTTCGACGCCCTGACGCCGTTCATCCGGCTGGTGCTAGAAACCGTGCGCAAGGTCATCACCATCGCCGGCGACCTGTTGCAACTGCCGCTGCTCATCCTCAATTCGATCTGGCAGCAGGTTCCGGCCTGTATCCGCGAGCCGGTCGAGAGCTTCATCCGCAACCAGATCCTGGCCCGCATCCCAGTCTTCGGACAGTTCTTCAGCGATCCCGAACTCTGGCCGCGCGTGCAGCAGACCGCGTTGACCATCCTGCGGCGCCTCTTCGTCGACGGTGACATCGCCGGCGCGGCCTGGCTGTTCTTCCAGTCGATCCTGAGTCTCCTGGGTTTGCCGCCGGAACTGGTCATCCAGGTACTGGCCAAGGCGGCCCGGGCAATCGGCGACATCCTCAGCAACCCGATCGGCTTCCTGATCAATCTGCTGCGCGCCATGGGCGCCGGCATGATGGGCTTCTTCAGCCGGATCGGCACCCACCTGCTCACCGGCTTCACCGGCTGGCTGTTCGGCGCGGTGCGCGAGGCCGGCATCAACCCGCCGGCCGACTTTTCGCTGCGTTCCGTGCTCGGTTTCGTGCTCGAGGTGCTCGGGGTGACGGTGGACAACATCTTCCGCCACCTGTCCGAACGCGTCGGGCCGGAAGTCGTCGCCCGGCTGCGCAGCATGCTCGACATTGCCACCGGCGTCTGGGGTTTCGTTGCCACCCTGGTCAACGAAGGCCCGGCCGGCCTCTGGCGCGAACTCAGCGAACGCCTGTCCAGCCTGTGGGATAGCGTGGTCGAAGGCGTCGTCGGCTTCATCACCGAACGCGTCATCGGTTGGGCGACGCGCTGGCTGGTTTCGCTGCTCGACGTCACCGGCATCATGCCGGTGATCAACACCCTGATCGCCATCTACCGGGCAATCGAGTCGTTCATGGAGTATCTGCGCGAACTTCTGGAGATCGTCTCGCGCGTCCTCGACGGCGTCATCGGTATCGCGCGCGGCGCTATCGACGAAGGTGCGACCTTCCTTGAGAACGCGATGGCCGGCGCACTGCCGGTCGCCATCGGCTTCCTTGCCAACCAGGCTGGCCTCGGCCGGCTGTCGGCCCGGCTGCGCGAGATCCTTGGCGGACTGCGCGAACGGGTCGACCAGGCGATCGACTGGCTGATCGAACGCGCTCTGCGCCTCGGCCGGGCAGTGCTCGACCTGGTTCGGCGCGGCGCCGGCGCGGTGCGCCGTGGCGTCAGCCGGCTGCGTGAGTGGTGGCGATCCAGGCACGGTTTCCGTGCGGCAGACGGCGCTGAGCACAGCGTTTACATCCAGGGTAGCGGTCGCTCGGCGCAGATCATGGTGGCCAGCGAGCCAACGCCGTACACCACCTTCATCCGCAACACCACGGTGCCGGCCGACAAGCGCGCCGACAAGGAGCGCGCCGTCGACATCGCCCAGCGCCTCGATGCGGCGATCGATAGATCGGAAGAGCGTCGTGTAGGGAAAGAGTGTAGATCTCGGTGGT
>ERZ761603.572-NODE-572-length-30466-cov-50.118871_pt1 | contig 30466 bp, 26 predicted proteins | sample MGYA00511879_ERZ761603 | MGnify/ENA primary metagenome ERZ761603 (study PRJEB28899, sample SAMN02850040) | bioreactor sludge metagenome | biome: EBPR Sludge; feature: EBPR Bioreactor; material: flocular biomat | place: Australia: Thorneside Wastwater Treatment... | reverse complement strand
GAACCACTGACTTCCACCGTGTGAAGGTGGCACTCTACCACTGAGTTAATCGCCCAAGTTCCAGTCGCCTCGCTACGCCGCGTCCAGGGACGCAAGCAGACGTGATGTCACGCGCGGGACATCTGTGCGATTGAGGTTCACGCCGGCGGTGCACCAGAAAGTCGTTCAACCAAGGCGCTGTCCGTGCGACCAGACCGACAGAAGGCAGAATTACATCACAGGTAGGGCGTGCGGTCAATCCGAGGACATCGCGACCAGATTGTCTCGGCCCAGGTCCCGCGGCCTGGAAGGGTTGGCAGGACCACGGCCTGGCGGCACGCAGCGGAGCCTGTCTCGCCAGCTCAGGCCGGAATCAGGAAGTCCTGGCTGATGCCATCACCGAGTTCGTAGATGCGATCCATGAAATCGGTCAGGTACTCGTGCAGCCCTCCAGCCAGTACGTCGTCGATGCGCGCGAAATGCAGTCGGGCATGGAGGACGCCAGCCTGCCGTTCAGTTTCTGCCGAAGCGCCGTTGGCGATCAACTGCAGCATGCGCACGATGCCGTCGGCGCAGGCATGCAGCGATCTTGGCAGATCCATGCGCAGGATCAGCAACTCGGCGACACGGGCCGGGGTGATCGCGTCGCGATACACCTTGCGGTAGACCTGAAACGCTGACAGCGAGCGCAGAAGTGCGCCCCAGCGATAGAAATCGCTCGCCCCCTCGTCATCATTCTGGCGAAGGATGTGATATTGCATGTCGAGAATGCGGGCCGTGTTGTCGCCACGCTCGAGTAATCCGCCGAGGCGGATGAAATGCAGGGCATCGTCCTTGAGCATGGTCCCGAAAGTGACGCCACGCGTCACTGCCGCTCGCAGCTTTACCCAGTCGAAAAACTCGCTGACGCCGCGGGCGAGAATGTGCTCGAAGTTCTGCTGACGCAGTTCGATCCAGGTGCCGTTGACGGACTCCCACATCTCGGCAGTCAAAGTGCCACGCACCGCGTGCGCATTCTCGCGCGCGGCACGCAGGCAACTGTAGATCGACGATGGGTTGGCAGCGTCGGAAACCATGAAGCGCAGGACATTCTCGACATTGACTTCGCTGTAGACCCGTGCAAAAGCGTCCTCCAGACTGTTCAGTGCGAGTATCGCGCGCCAGTTCTCGTTCTGCGAAGCAAGGGATTGCGGCACCAGGGACATCTGGTAGGACACATCGAGCAGTCGTGCCAGGTTCTCTGCGCGCTCGGTATAGCGCGCCATCCAGTACAGGTGATCAGCAGTGCGGCTTAACATGTCGGGTTCTCCGTGGCTCTCAATCTTCCAGCACCCAGGTATCCTTGGTGCCCCCGCCCTGCGATGAGTTTACGACCAGCGAACCCTCACGCAGCGCCACCCGTGTCAGGCCGCCCGGCACCATACCGATTCCGCGTTTACCGGATAGAACGAAGGGGCGTAGGTCAAGGTGCCGCGGGGCAATGCCTGATTCGACGAAGGTCGGGCAGTTGGACAGCGCCAGAGTTGGCTGCGCAATGTACTTTTCGGGTGCAGTGACAATACGGGCGCGAAAATTCTCTATCTCGGCCCTGGTCGACGCAGGTCCGACGAGCATTCCGTAGCCGCCGGCCCCGTGAACTTCCTTGACCACCAGTTCTGAGAGGTGTGCCAGTACGTACTTGAGATCGTCCGGCTTGCGCAGCATCCAGGTGGGCACGTTGTTCAGCTTCGGCTCTTCACCGAGGTAGAAGCGGATCATCTCCGGCACATAGGGATAGATCGACTTGTCATCGGCGACACCGGTGCCAATCGCGTTGGCCAGCGTGACGTGGCCGGCACGGTAGGCGGACAGTAGTCCCGGGACACCCAGCATCGAGTCTTTGTTGAAAACCAGCGGGTCGAGAAAATCGTCATCAAGCCGGCGGTAGATCACATCGATCCGTTGTGGTCCCTGCGTCGTGCGCATAAACACGGTTTCGTCCTTGACGAACAGATCTCGTCCCTCGACCAGTTCGACGCCCATTTGCTGCGCCAGGAAGGTATGTTCGAAGTAAGCGCTGTTGTAGGCACCAGGGGTGAGCAGTACAACCGTCGGGTTGGTGACTCCTTTCGGCGCCACCGTGCGCAGGTTTTCAAGCAGCATGTCCGGATAATGCTGCACCGGGGCAATCATGTGCCGTGAGAAGAGTTCGGGGAAGAGCCGCATCATCATCTTGCGGTCTTCGATCATGTAGGAGACGCCACTTGGCACGCGCAGATTGTCCTCCAGGACGTAGGACTCACCTGCACCGGCGCGAACGATGTCGACGCCAGCGATATGTGCGTAGATGCCGGACGGCACGTCGACGCCCATCATCTCGTGGCGAAACTGCGTGTTGTTAAGCACCTGCTCAGGCGGGATGCAACCCGTCCTGAGGATCGCCTGCTCATGATAGATATCGTGGAGGAAGGCGTTAAGCGCCTTCACCCTTTGCCACAGACCAGTCTGCAGGGCCTGCCACTCCGCCGCGGGAATGATACGTGGGATGATGTCGAAGGGGATCAGGCGCTCGGTGCCAGCCTCCTCTCCGTAGACCGCGAAGGTGATACCGACGCGGTGAAACGCTGTATCGGCTTCCGCGCGCTTCCGCTCAAGACGCTCGGCCGGCATGGTTGCCAGCCAATCGGCAAAGGCGCTGTAGTGGGGCCGCAGCGTCCCGGCCGGATCGTACATCTCGTTGTAGAAATCTGCGCTCATGATGCTCACCGCCTGTGTAGGTTTATCCAATCAAAGCATAAAACATGCCACATTATCGACGCGTCAAAAAGTCAGGAAAGCGAAGGTCGGCAGCATGAATTGATGCCAGAAACCGGTGCGCAGACTGACTGTGGCGCACCCTGATGGTGCGTCTTTGGCGGAAATTCGGCTGCTTCGCCGGGCTCTGGCAGGCAAGGCACACCACAAGCCTTGACGAGGCGCTCCCAAGCCAGCAACCGCGCACGAACCGAGCGTAGCATTGCCCCCTCTGTCTGCATGGACGGCGGTGCGGTACCAACGCCACCGCCGCTGTCACCCAATCTGTAAAGAAAGCTGGACGGCAGGCGACCAGGTGCTATAATGCGCGCCGCACAATGCAGGGTCCCTGCGGCGTGCAGCGAGCATCGCGAACCTTGCCGTAACTCTCAAGCCCTCCTGCCTTCTGGTGTCGATTCAATCAGCGCCGTTCTGGCACAAAGCTTTTGTGCTGATTGGTGCTGACTTCTGTTGATCGAACAGCGTCTGTCTCTCAGCTTTTCGTTGGTTGGCGTTGCCTTTATTGCTTCAGCAGTGCGCCACGCCCTTGTGCCTGCGCACGGCACATCCACACGAAAGAGAACATGACTTTTGCAGAAATCGGCCTTCACCCGGCCATCCTCAAAGCACTGACCGACTCCGGCTACAGCGAACCAACGCCGGTTCAGACTCAAGCCATTCCCGCTGCCCTGACCGGCCGCGACCTACTGGTTTCCTCGCAGACCGGCTCCGGCAAGACCGCTGCCTTCATGCTGCCGGCGCTGCATCGCTTTGCCTCGGAGCAGCGCCTGCCTGCTGCCGCTCGGACGGCGGTCCAGGAGCGTCGCCCAGCACCGGGGCGCGGTTATGATCGCCACCGCTTTCAGGCGGCGAAGCCAAGAATGCTGGTGCTGACGCCCACCCGCGAACTTGCCCTGCAGGTGACAGCGGCAACCGAGAAGTATGGCCGCCAGCTCAATCAGGTGCGGGCAGTGGCCATCCTGGGAGGTATGCCTTACCCGAAGCAGATGGAGCTCCTCGGTCGCAATCCGGAAATCCTGGTCGCCACGCCAGGTCGCCTGATTGATCACATGGGTTCGGGGAAGATCGATTTCTCGCAGTTGCAGGTGCTGGTCCTTGACGAAGCCGATCGCATGCTGGACATGGGTTTCATCGAAGACATCGAAAGGATCGTTGCGGCGACGCCTGCCTCGCGCCAGACAATGCTGTTTTCGGCGACGCTCGACGGCACCGTCGGAGAACTGGCTCAGCGCATGACGCGCGCTGCACTACGGATCCAGGTCGATGCGGTTTCGGCCAGACACGACCATATCGAGCAGCGGATGCATTTTGTCGACGATCTGGCGCACAAGAACCGCCTGCTCGACCACCTGCTGCGTGATGCGTCGATCGATCAGGCGCTGGTTTTCACCGCTACCAAGCGCGATGCCGACACCGTCAGCGATCGCCTGAACGTCGCTGGGCTCAACGCTGCGGCGCTGCATGGCGATATGCATCAGGGTGCCCGTAACCGTACCCTCGCGGCGATGCGTCGCGGTCAGGTGAGAATCCTGGTCGCTACCGACGTCGCCGCCCGTGGAATAGACGTTCCTACAATCACGCACGTGTTCAACTATGATCTGCCGAAGGCCGCCGAAGACTATGTGCACCGGATTGGTCGCACCGGTCGCGCCGGCCGCAGTGGTCTGGCGATTTCGCTGGTCCATCACGCCGAGCAATTCAACGTGAGGAAGATCGAACGCTTCACCAAGCAGATGATTCCGGTCGAGGTCGTTGTCGGCCATGAGCCGACTCGCCGGCCGTCGGCCACTCCCCGCCCGGCTGGCAAGCCAGCCTGGAAGGGCGGCGAGAAGCGCAGCTATGGCCAGCCGGTCGGACAAGCCGATAGCCACTTCAGCAAGCCATCCGCTCCCCGACGCGATGGCCCGCCGCCTCGCACGCCCTACCATGAGTCCGCGAAAGCCACTCACGGCGGCGGCCGCCGCACCTACGGCGATCGCTGATAGCCCCGGTACTTGACTGAAAAACCCGTCTGGTGCGGGTTTTACTTCGCCATCGTTTGCTCGTTTGATCACGATGGTATCGCCTTTCGACGAGTGCGTCCTCGGACCGGGTGGGTTATCCGAAGCCGGCGGGGGCCCGTGGGTTGCGCGATGAGTTGCTCAGGAGGCGCTCCTTTGCCCCTGTGAAGGAAGCTGCTCCTCCTTCCTTTCGAGTCGGTCTTCGAGTTCACCGATGCAGGCGGCGAGACTGTTGCCTGACTGCTCCACCGCGGTCAGAAGCTTCTCTTCCAGCTGGTCCAGTCTGGCCAGGATGGCCGGATTGCTGGCAACCGTCGATCCGGTGCCGCGGCCGGCCAGCTTCTGCAACTCCGCCTCAAGGAAGCTGCGCAGCTCGGTGAAGCGTGAGGCCTCGGCCTTGTCGGCCAGTTCCCGGTTGACCTGCAGTTCCTGTGCATGACGCCGGGAGTCGAAGAGTGCAGAAGCCTGCACGTAAACGACAAAGACCAGGAAGAACGCGGTGAGAAAACCCACTACGCCGAGCATGATGACTCCGAGTGGCGCCTGCACTTCAGCCAGACCCAGGGAGAGCGTGGTTGGAGTGATGAAGGCGCTCCAGTTGAGTGCTGAAAAAGCAGCAATGACGCCAAGGACGAGCAGCAGAAAGACGGTGCGAAGCTTCATGAGGGGATTACTCCAGCATTTGTGGTCGGGAAAAGGCCGCCAAGGCGCCGAGGAAATTGCGACAGTATCTCAGGCTTGGCGATCACTCGCCAGCTTGTCGCCGACTTGGCCGACACCTCTGGTTGCAGTGTCAGGGGAGATCAGCAGACCGCATGCGGGCGAGGATGATCGTCGTTTTCCTGGCCAGACCCGGTGCGTTGCGGTTGCGATCGTAGAAGCGAGGGCTGGGGACCATCCCCGCAAGTCGCGCGGCCTGCTCGGGCGTGAGCTGTGCGGCAGTCACGCCGTAATAGTGACGGGCCGCGGCCTCGGCGCCAAACACACCGTTACCCCACTCGATGACGTTGAGGTAAACCTCGAAGATGCGCTGCTTGCTCCAGATGGTTTCCAGCATCAGCGTGACAATCGCCTCTTCAGCCTTTCGCCAGGTCGTCTTCGCAGGGGTCAGGAAAAGGTTCTTGGCGAGTTGCTGCGAAATCGTCGAGCCACCGGCGACGATGCGCCCCTTCCTTTGGTTCTTCTCGATTGCGTGCTGGATACCTTCCCAGTCGAATCCCTCGTGATCGACGAACTTGGCGTCTTCTGCGGCAATGATTGCACGCTTCAGGTTGGCTGAGATGCGGTCGTAACCGACCCATTGCTTTTTCAGTTGTGCCTGTGGATCCTTGAGCTGCAACTCCGCGAGGCGAAGGCTCATGAAACGAGTGCTGTCCGGGTTGAACCAGTTCCACCACAGAACCCAGCCAAACAGCCAGAACTGATAGAGAAGCAGCAGGGCGATGCAGGCAAGCAGCAGGCGCTTCAGCCACCGGGTGACACTCATCGCGTCGCCGAAGTGGCGGCATCGGCGACGCGCAGCATGGCCATTACTGGCTCCGTGTCAGGCCGAATCCCGCGCCAGACGCGGAATGCTTCGGCTGCCTGCTCGACAAGCATGCCAAGACCATCAGCCAGGCGCGCCACGCCCTGGCTCCCGGCGAAAACCAGAAAAGGCGTCTGGCCTTGGCCATACATCATGTCGTAAGCCAGGCTCTCGGCCGCAAAAATCCCCTCGGGCAAGGGCGGGAGTTGGCCGCTAAGGCTGGCCGAAGTGGCGTTGATCACCAGATCGAAGGATTGGCCGGCGAGCTCCGCGTAATCACAGCCACGTAGCGAAGCGGTCAGGGGCAAGCGTTGTGCGAGATCGCGGGCCCGATCGGCGGTGCGGTTGGCGACCACCAGCGCTGCCGGTCGAGTGTCGAGCAAGGGCCCGATGACGCCACGCGCCGCGCCGCCCGCGCCAAGCAGGAGGACGCGCTTGCCAGCCACCTGGTAGCCCAGATTGAGTGTCAGGTCACGCAGCAGCCCATAGCCATCGGTGTTGTCGCCGAGCATGCCTGCCCCGTCGAAAACCAGCGTGTTGACCGCGCCGGCAACCTTGGCCCTGCCGGTCAGCCGATTTGCCAGCAGGCAGGCTTCCTCTTTGAACGGCACCGTGACGTTGGCACCACGACCGCTGCCAGCGACAAAACCACGCACAGCATCGACAAAGCCATCCCTTGGCGCCAGGATCGCTTCGTAAATGAGGTCCTGGCGGCATTGGGCAGCGAAGGCCGCGTGGATGGCCGGCGACAGGCTATGGCCAATCGGGTTGCCGAAGACACAGTAACGGTCGCTCATCGTCTGGCGGCCTTGGTCTCGAGGCTGTCACGCTGGGTAAAGTTCCAGGTGCGGGTAATCTCCAGGACATCGGTATCGTGCCGGATGGCGGGCGGGAAAGCGGCGAAGGGCGACGCCATGGCGACGATCCGGCGAGCGGCATCGTCAAGGATCTTGTGGCCTGACGAACGGTTGATTTCGATTCCGACGACCGTGCCGTCGCTCTGGATCGTCACCGTCAGGACCAGGCTGCCATAGAGTTTGCCCCGGGCTGCTTCCGGATAATTGAGGGTGCCAACGCGTTCGACCTTGATCCGCCACTCCTCGAAGTATTGTGCGAAGCGGTATTCCATCGCACTGGTCCCGATGAACTTCTTGCGTGGCCGCCTATTGTAGTCATCGAGTTCCTTGGCGATCTCGCCTTCAAGGCGCGCCATCGCGAGTGCGCTCTGCGCGAGGTCGCGACCGCTGGCATGGGGTACGGGCTCCGGTTGCGCTTCCCGGTCGGCAGTCGGAGCGACCATGCTCTTGCTCTCAACCGGCGTCGCGAGTCTTTGCTGATGGGCTTCAAGCGCCTGGATTCGCTTTCGCGAATGCTCGAGGTCATCGCCTTCCTGATGCCTGGGTGCAGGAGGCAGGGGTGTCTTCGCGCGCCGATCGTGTTCGGTGTTGCCGCCATTGTCCAGGTTGGCCTGTGCCTGCGCGTGGGCTTCGGCAGGGGGGCGGGCCGAACGGCTGTTCACCAGAATGACATCGAGTGCGCGGTCCTTGAAAGTCCGCGACGCGTCGGGGAATTTGAAGTGGAGTGACAGCACCAGGCCGTGTAGCAGCAGCGATACACCGAGCGCCAGCCACAGCCTGTGTTCGGAAATCCATTGCATGACCGAGTCACGCGAGCCGGCGTTCACTTCAACCCATCGCCTCCACCGTTTCGTCCTCGGCCCCGTCCTCGGCAGTTCCTGCAGGCGCAAGCGTTTCCACGTATCGGCAGCCGAGAGCAAGCGTCAGGTAGTCAATCGACTCGATCCGCAACCGAATTCGTTCGCCGGGCTTGAGATCCGGCGCCGAAGGGACGCGCTGGGTGAGCGGAAGGTGGTCGAGTCTGGCCAGGTTTTCGCGGCCGACAATCGTCGCCGCTATGGTGTCCATTCCTTGCTGACGCAGCCAGCGCAGACACCAGTAACGTTCCATGGCGCGCTGGAATTCGGCGTAGGCACTGTAGGTCAGCTCGAAATCGCGCAAGGCCGCGAACAACGCGTCCGAGCGGGCTGCGAAGGGTGGTGTCTCACCAGTCAGGCAGGCGATCAACTGCCACTGATTGAGCAGGTCAACGTAGCGGCGCAGCGGCGACGATGACCAGGCGTACTGCTTTACTCCCAGCCCTTCGTGCGCCTGTGGTGAGGTGCTCATTCGCACCTTGCCACCGGTCTGCACGCGGTAGATGGCGGCCACTCCCTTGTGGGCAAGCAGGCCACCCCAGGTGCTGTTGGCGACGATCATCAGTTCGGCGACCAGTTTGTCGAGTGGGCTGCCGCGCCGGCGCGCAGAGATCTCGACCCGGCAGGCCTCGGCATCGACAAGATCACCGTCGATGCGAAAGTTGTAGTCGTGATTCCCCTGCATCGCCGACGGCTTGCCTCGCCGGCCTTCGCAGGCATTGGCGAGATGCCAGAGTGTCAGCAACTCGTCACGAAAGGGGAACTCGGGCAGCCCATTGGCAATCGTTTGCTCATTGAACTGCGGCTCAACGTCGTGATGGCGCAGGTTGGCTACGACCGGAACGATCTCCAGGCGCGACTCACAGGCAGTTATCTCGAGTTCCGGCGTCACCGTGAGGTAGAGTGAAACAGTCGGAACCTCGCGGCCGCTCGAGAGCGTGAACCGTTCGACAGCCGTATTCGGCAGCATGGTGATCTTGCTGCCCGGCATGTAAACGGTCGATAGCCTTGCGCGCGCGATCTCGTCAAGTGGCGATCCCGGCGCAATCCCCAGTGATGGGGCGGCAATGTGGATACCGACTCGCCAGCCCAGGCCGGGCAGTGTCTGGAGTGAAAAAGCGTCGTCAATTTCGGTGGTCGTCGCGTCATCAATCGAAAAGGCCTGGACGTCGGCACGTGGCAGGCCCTTCGGGAACTGCGGCGCTTCGGTTGCCGGGAAGGCAGTGCCACGCGGGAATTGTTCGAGCAGAAAGCGCTGCAGGTGATAGTCGTACGCCGAGCGGATGGCACCGCATTTTTCAAGGAGGTGGGCGGCCGTCAGGCCGGTTTCGCTGCACGCCGCTTCCAGTGCCTTGGTTTCACCCCGGTTCCGGTCGGGCCTGTAAAGCAGTTGGCCGAGAATTGGCGGGAACTCGGGCGGCAGCGAGAAAGCCGTGAGCTGACCGACCATGCGCTCTATGCTCAGAGCTTGCTGGCGTTTTTTTTCAAGACCGGTGAGGGCCGCCTGGAGAATTTCGGCTGGAGCCTTGCGGAAACGTCCCTTGCCCTTGCGGTGGAAATAGATTGGCGCCGAGTGCAGGGCCAGGAGTAGCGCCGCAGTCTCGACGGCGGTACCGGTGTGACCGAAATACTCGCTGGCGAAATCGGAAAAGGAAAACTCGTCGTCACCCAGACACTCCCAGAGAAAGTCGGGCTCGATTTCGCTGGCCAGAACTTCGGCCTGATCGAGCAACGCCGTCGGTACCGGTTCGCTGTAGCGCAGCAGTACGTTCGTTGCCTTGATTTTGCTGCGCTTGCCGGAGACCGTCTCGACCTGCAGCGAGCTGTCGTTGTCGGTAACAATGGTGGCCGCCTTGAAAGCCCCGTCTTCTTCGAATAGAACATGCATCGCGCCGATTATAACCCACAGAATTCAATGATTTGCGGTATCAGATCAGGGAAGCGCGTGAAGCTGTGATCGCCGCCCTGGAGGATGCTTTGGCGGCTGCCGGCATAGCGCGCGACGGCCTGACGATAGTCAAGCACTTCGTCGCCGGTCTCGACGAGCAGCAGGTAGCGCGAGGGCGTGACGGCGGGCGTATCGAGCGCGCACAGCTGTTCGACGTGCTCGCGAGTGAACTCGAAGGTCTCGCCGGTGTGGAAGTTGGTGTGGGTCCCGACGAGTCCAGCAAGCAGGACTGGCGCCATTACCGCCGGGTTGATCAGGACGGCACGCAGGTCGTGTTTCTCGGCCAGCCAACTGGCGTAATAGCCGCCGAGCGAGCTGCCGACCAGTGTTGTCGGCGCCTCCCTGCTGGCCAGCAGAGCTTCGGCGGTGGCGATCGCTGCCAGGGGCACGGGTGACAAGAGTGGGCATGCGAAGCGGTCGCCAAGGCCGGCGGTGCCCAAGTGCTCGCCGAGCAGCCGCGCCTTCCAGGATGCCGGTGACGAGCAGAAACCGTGCAAGTAGAGAATCCGCGGAGCTGCCACTTCAGCCACTGCTCCAGGAAATCACGTCGAGATGCCAGGTCACCAGCACGACGATGCCGAAAGCGATGCGATACCAGGCAAAAATCGAGAAGTCGTGCGTGCTGATGTAACGCAGCAGCCCGCGCACCGCCCAGAAAGCCGAGATAAACGAGGCGGCGAAACCAATCACCCACATCCCGACGTCGTCGAAAGAAAGCAGTGCACGTTCCTTGTAGAGCTGATAGATGCTGGCGCCGATCAGCGTCGGCATGGCCAGAAAGAAGGAAAACTCGGTTGCCGCACGACGCGACAGCCCGAAAAGCAGGCCCCCGATGATCGTTGCTCCCGAGCGCGAGGTGCCCGGAATCAGGGCCAGCGCCTGGGCAAAACCGAGCTTGATGGCGTCCGTCAGCGACAGGTCGTCGATCGACTCGACACGGATGCGATGCTCACGGCGTTCGGCCCACAGAATGATCAGGCCCCCCACGATAAAGGCCGTCGCCACTACCGGTGCGTTGAACAGGTAGGCCTTGATCGCCTTGCCGAACAGGAGTCCGATGATCGCCAGCGGCAGGAAGGCGACCAGCACGTTAAGCGCAAAGCGCTGCGCGGCGCGATCGTTCGGCAGGCCAAGCAGCACCTGAGTGATTTTCGCCCGATATTCCCAGCAGACGGCGAGCATCGCGCCCGACTGGATGACGATCTCGAACAGCTTGCCGCGCTCGTCGTTGAAATCGAGCAAATCGCCGGCCAGGATCAGGTGGCCGGTGGAAGACACCGGCAGGAACTCGGTGACGCCTTCAACGATGCCGAGAATCAGAGCTTTCAGCAAGAGCAGCAGGTCCACGGCAGGCTTTCCGCAAAAAGCGGCATTCTACCACTCAGGCTCGGGTTGCCTGCTCCAGCGCCGATAGCCAGGCGATCGCCTGGTCCCGATCCTGACCGCACATTTCACCCGACGGCTGCAGCCCAGCGCAGCATGCGGGCCGCTCGGGGCATCCCCACAGGCGGCAGCTCTGGTCGTCGGTCAGATTGGCGCAGCGTTGTCCAGCCAGCTTGCCCTGGGGGTGGCCAGGCATCGGTGTGGTGATCGAGGGTGCTATGCAGCAGGCGCCGCAAGCTGGGCGGCAGTCAGGCAGCGGCAACATCGACAGCGGTTTCGGGACTCGCAGTCGCGGCGGGAGATGGCTCATCGACGGCAATGGCCTCGGCGCCGCCATGTCCCAGTCGCCTGGAAAGTTTCGCCGCGGCATCCTTGGTGCTCAGTGCCATTGGACTGTCCCAATCCAGGTTGAAGCTGCCGATGATGCCCAGAGAGGTGATGGCGGCGACCATCCGACCGGTATGATCGAAGACTGGGGCACTGAAACCATTGATCCCTGGTGTCACGCTACCCGAAGCGCGGGCAATGCCATGGCGACGAATTTCGTCGAGTTGCACCGCAAGCGCCGGGAGCACCGCCACAGGCGTGCTATTCCTTGCCGCAGCCGTTGCCTGCACTTCGGCGTCGAGCATTTTCCTGAGATAGGGCGAGCGGTAGAAGGCGGCGAAGGCCAGACCAGTGGCCGAGGAAGTCAGCGGCAGGACCACACCGGTGCGCAATGTGACGGTCACGGGGCCGCCGGCCTCGACCCAACGCACACAGGTTGCGCCGTGATTTCCCCACATAGCGAGCGCTACGGTCTCGCCGATGTGTTCACAGAGATCGTCGAGCACCGGCCCCGCCAGCCGCACCGGATCCAGTCGTGCCAGACTCGCCAGCCCCAGTTCGAGCGCAAACTCGCCGAGATCGTAGCGCCCGGTATTTGCATCCTGTTCGACGAGTCCCATGCGCATGAAGCTGACCAGGTAACGACGAGCCTTGGCGGCCGGCATGCCGGCGTTGCGGGCAAGGTCACGCAATACCATCGAGCGTCCGTTCGTCGCCAAGGCCCGCAGCAGCCTGTTGCCAACCTCGATCGACTGGATGCCTTGGCGCTGGTTGGTCGCTTCCGTACCGGTGGACTCGGACATTCGCCTCCTTCATGCGCTCAGGCGATCGCCTGCAGCGCGGCGTCGTAGTCGGGCTCGTCCTTGATTTCCGCAACCAGTTGGCTGTGCAGCACCCGATCGTCACGGTCGAGCACGACCACTGCGCGTGCGGCCAGGCCGGCCAGCGGACCATTTCTCAGCGCAACGCCGTAGGCTTCGAGAAAATCATTTCCGCGCATGGTGGACAGCGTGATCACCTTGTCCAGGCCCTCGGCACCGCAGAAGCGGCTCTGCGCGAAAGGCAGGTCGGCGGATATGCAGAGCACCACGGTATTGGGCAACTCGCTCGCCTTCTGATTGAACTTGCGCACCGAGGTGGCACAGGTTGGCGTGTCGATGCTCGGAAAGATGTTCAGGATCTTGTTCTGGCCGGCAAAGCTGCTGAGGGGAACGTCGGCAAGATCCTTCCCGACTAGCACGAAGCCCGGCGCTGTCTGGCCTTGCTGCGGGAAGCTGCCACTGAGCTGAAAAGGTTTGCCACCGAGCGTTACTGTGCCTGTCATGTCGATTCCTTATCACGATTAAAATGGGAGCGATCTGTCGAGAAGCGTCGATTGCTTTCGTCAGTGTCTCTTGGTCACTATTACACGTCCTAAGTTCAGCAGGGACAGCCGTTCTCAAGTCTGCCGTACGAGTTGGCGGGAGAACTCGGCGCTGGCCGATCAACTAATGCAGAGCCTCCTGAACCTCTTGCGCGGCTAGCAGGCCGGCAGTTGAGCGCGGCACGGGAAAGCGCTAGCGTTCAGAAAATGCTCGAACTCGGCAGCGGGGAGTGGCTGGCTGAACAGGAAACCCTGCATGTCGTTACAGGCAAGGTCGCTCAGCAACTTTCTCTGGGCTTCGGTTTCCACGCCCTCGGCCAGGATGCGCAAACCGAAGCTGCGGGCGATACAGGAAATGGCGTGAATGATCGAGGTCGAACTGTAGTTCGTGGGGTTCAGATCGCGAACGAAGGACTGGTCGATCTTGATGCTGGTGATCGGGAAACGGCGCAGATAGTTGAGCGAAGAATAGCGCGTTCCGAAATCGTCGATTGAGACCCGCAGCCCGCAGTTGCGCAGTTGCTTGACTATGCTTATGTTCTTCTCGGCATCCTTCATCAGCAGGCTTTCGGTAATTTCGATATCGACGGCGGCTGCCGGGATGGCGTAAGCGCTTATTCGCTGAAGGATTCGTTCGGGCAGGTCGTCGCGTTCAAATTCTTTCGGTGAGAGGTTGATGGCCAGTTGCAGGCCGGTGAATCCCTTGTGCCGCCAGGATGCTAGCTGACGCAGAGCCTGGTCAACCACCCATTCGCCGAGGTCGACGATCATTCCGGTTTCTTCGGCCAGGGGAATGAAGGCGTCCGGCGTCATCAACCCATGTATTGGGTGATGCCAGCGGATCAGTGCTTCCATGCCTATCGTCCGCCGCTGGCTGAAGTCAATCTGCGGCTGATAGTACAGTTCAAACTGATCGCCACGTTTCAACGCGTTACGCAGGTCGCTCTCCAGCGTGATGCGCATGCTGTGGCCGCTATGCATCTCCGGCATGTACTGGAGATAGCCGTTCTTTCCCTTACCCTTGATCTGGTACATGGCGATATCCGCGTTGCGCAGGAGAACCTCCGGGGTCTTGCCATTGTCCGGGTAGAGCGAGATCCCGATGCTGACGGTGGTAAAGAAGTCGAGGCCGGCGATCTTGAAGGGCCTCTTGAGTTCAGCCAGCATCTTGGCAGCGATTACCCCGGCATCTTCGCCAGCGCCCAGATCGGGCAACAGGACGGTGAACTCGTCACCGCCCTGGCGCGCGAGCGTGTCGCCGGAACGCAGGCAACTGCGGGCCCGCTGGGCAAAGCACTTGAGCAACTCATCACCTTCGTGATGGCCATAGGTGTCATTGACCAGCTTGAAGCGATCGATGTCGATGAACATGACGCCGACCCGCTTGCCTTTCCTCTTCGCCTGTGTCAGGGCAACTCCCAGGCGATCCTTGAACAGGATGCGGTTGGGGAGACCGGTGAGCAGGTCATGAAAGGCCTGAAAAGCAATTGTTTCCTCGGCTTTCTTCCGGTCGGTGATGTCTCGCGCGACGCCGGAAGTGCCCATGAAATGCAGGTTGGCGGGCCCTTCCTCTGCGGTATACAGGCCTTGGGCACTGAGGATGGTGACGATCGTCCGGTTCTCAAAGTGGCGAACGCCCTGGGTTTTCGTCTGCAGGCGCACTTCAACGTTGGTGCTTGCCCGATCGCCGATACGGCGCTCGTTGAAGGCAAAACGAGCGTGCTCCAGGTCATCTGGATGAACGACGACCGAGTAGTGCTTGCCGAGGAGTTCGGCCGGCATGTAGCCAAGCAGTGCCTCAACGCGGCCGTTGACGAAAATGAAGGAGCCGTTCCTGTCCAGCGTGTAGATGAGGTCCGGGGACCGCTCCACCAGGAAGCGATGCAAGCGTTCAGAGTGTTCGAGTCGGACCGTCATCAGTGCATGCTCCCGCTCGATCTGCCGACGGCGCAGCACGCGGGCCACGGTATCGATCAGTTCTCCAGGGTCGCCATGTTTGCGGATGAATTCGAAGGCGCCGTGACGAAGGGCGCGGATTGCAGAGTCGATGGATTCGTCTCCGCTGAATACGACGACGGCCGTCGGCACATGCTTGTCAACCATCCATTGCATGACTTCAAGCCCATTGATGTCGGGTAGATTGAGATCAAGGATGAGGACGTCCACATCGCGGCGGTCAAGGCGACGCTGGGCTTCGCGACCGGTACCGCATTCTTCGATACGCCGGCCTTCGGCAGTGAGAAGTTGCCGATAGACGGCCCTGATTCGCTCCTCGTCGTCGACGATCAGGATGCTGCTGCTGGTTTGCCGGATGTCCGGAATCTGCGGCGAAAAATCAACGTCGGCTATGGCTTTCATCGCTACTCCTGGCAGGTGTCCGATGACGACATCGTCTCTGAGCGTAGTATTTTTTCGTTGCTGCCCTGGGGCTCCGTCTGGTTCGCTGTCGGCAATAGCAAGGAAATCATTGTTCCCACGCCTGGTTTGCTCCGACAAGTGACCGGAATTCCCAGTCGTTGTGCCAGTGCGCCGACGACTGACAGGCCGATGCCACGGGCGCTGCCAATGCGACCATGGGCCGGTCGATACAGGGCGCTTATCGCCGCTTCGTTCATGCCTGGCCCGTTGTCGTCGATTCTCAGTTCGGCGAAATACCGCCCTTGGTGGCGGATGCCGTCGGTCAGGGTGAGTCGGAAGTGTTGTCCGCCGGCAAGCGCTTCAGAGGCGTTCTTCCACAGGTTGAGGAGGATCTGCTTGGTGCTGTCGCGATCGCAGGCAATTCCGATCGCTTCCCTGGGCAGGATTACTTCCACGGCTATGCCCTTCGAATCGAAGAGCGTCTCGCGATAGAGCAGCAACAGTTCGCGGACCAGGTCTGAGATGTCGACGATCTGCTCATCAACTGCATGCGCGGGCATATCGCTCATGCGCCGGACAATGCTCGCAACACGTTCGATCTCTTCCGTCAGCACGTTCAGTTCGTGGCGAACATCGGCTTCCTGCGGCAGCTTGCTGTCCAGTATTCGAAGATAGCCTTTGATGATTGTCAGCGGGTTTCCCGCTTCGTGAACCATTCGCCTTGCCTGGCGCGTAAAGCGCGCTGATGCCGCCTCGGCAGTCTGTACGCGAGACTCCCGGGCTTGGCGCCAGTTGTCCAGGCTCAGGCCGGCAATCCGTCCGAAGTTGGCCAGGCATGGCAGGCGGCGGGAAAGGTGGGCGTACTGGCTGGCACTCAGCCCGACGACAATGACGCCGACCGCTTGTCCGTGGGCGATCATCGGGATACACAGCAGGCCGTTGCTGGCAAAGGCTCTGGCAAACTGGATGTCCATGAGGGACTTCGCGGGGGCTGGCTCGTGGTCATAGGAAGAGCAGATCTGCTTGCTGATCGCTGCCGCCGTGGCCAGGCTTCGATGCGCCTCGGGAAGGATGCTGACCTGGCCAAAAATGGCTGCCTGCCCGGTGAGGCCCTTGCCGGTCAGTCGGCCTTCGACCGGATCGCAGAGCAGAAAGGCGAGGCGGTTCAGCTCAAACAGGATGCGTGCTGATTCACGCAGGGCCAGCAGCACCTCGGCATTGGTCTCGAGCGCCAGAAGTTCATCCTGCAGGGGTTGCAGCAGGGCTTTGTGGCCGATCAGGCTGGCGATCTGGCCGGTGGCATCGGGCTGCGAGCGGGTTCGCACGTTGAGTACCCGCGGCAGGCCGGCAGCGCTGCCACAGGCTGTCTTCTCCTGGGGGGCAATGCCGATGGCGTCGGCAACCATGCACATGCGCTGTCCGGCCTGGTTGCTCAGCCCACGCAGCCGACTGCTACCGGAGTCACCAAACATCTGGTCGGCGAGCCTTCCCAACTCCTCGGGCACCTCGTCGCAACCGGCGAGCGCGTGCGCCATCCATACCACCTGTGCCAGTTGGGCGGCGGTCACGATCTGCTCGGCCGGCAGGTGGTGGAAAAGGATGCCGTCAGCGAACGGCGAGTCAAGTTGCCACTGATCTGCCAGCCAGGTACCAATCTCGCCATGGTGAACACCCAGTTCCGCCACTTCCAGTTCCGATAGCGTGGTTTCGCTGGTACAGGTGGCGAGCAGCTTCAGATACGGCTCGCCCAGGGCGGAGAGCAGAATCAATTCGCCGACATCATGCAAAAGGCCGGCCAGATAGGCTTCGTCCGGTCGCTGATAGCCGATTGCTGTAGCCAGGCTTCGGGACAACTCGGCGACCAGCAGCGAGTGGGTCCAGAACCCTGAGAGATCAACTGCCCGCGTGGCTGAGCGCTCATCGAACAGGCTCTGAACCGATAGACAGGTAGCAATCGAGCGAACCAGACGGGTACCGAGCGCAGTGAGGCAGCTCTCGATACTGCGGAACTGGTTGCCACGTCGGATTGCGGATGAATTGGCGGCGGTAAGGACCCTGGTACACAAGCCGGGGTCTTGCTCAACCAGCTTGGCGAGCTCGGCCATGGTCGTACCATCATCGTCAACCAGTTGCAGCAGTCGCAGCAGTATCTGCGGTGGCGATGGCGCGCGTCCCGACTCTATCGCGTGGCGGACGGGCTCCGGCAGGCTATACATCGTGCTGGCGGAAGGGGCTGTACGCGGTCCTCGTAGCAGCGGGCGAGAGGGAATATCCGTGCATGGCTGCTGGTTTCCCTAGTCAGGCGGGAGGCCGTTGGCGCGAACTGTCTGTTGTCCGGGAGCGCTGCACAAAATCCCGACGATCCGGGATCGGTCGAGAAGAATCGGAACCGCAATTGGTCGGTCCAGGCTGAGTGCCGGCAAAACCGTGAAGCTCCTTCGATAGTCCTGGTTCATCGTCAGTTCTGTCAGATTCGAGAGAAACACCCATTCGCAGCGCCAGTCACCAGTCCGCCAGCGATTGACGGGCGCAAAGGTTTACATAGTACTACGAAGTCAGCGCTCACATCGCGCGCCAGGCGGCACCAGGGTGGTCAGCCGCCAGTCCGGGCACCGTCCCCTGAGCGTGCCCGTGCTGCGGCTTGCCGTCAGCGCCCGGGCAGCGTCGGCACCCGTGTGCTCCTAGTCGAGCTTCTTGAGATAATCCTTGGTGAATATCTTGTCCGGCAGATCGCGCAGCTTCATCCCGGCGTACTCGAGCACGGACTGTTCGCCACCACGCAGCGCGTCTTCCATCACCAGTCGGGTGGGGCGCTTTCTGCCCTCCATGGTCTTGAAGTTTTCGTACTTGCAGGTCTTCAGCAGACGATTGGAGAGTGAATAGAACTCCGCCTTATAGGGCCAGAAGTCCTTCTCCCGGACCCAGTAGAGCACTCGTTGGTAGGTCACACTGCGGTCAACACCCGTCAGTTCCAGCACGTGAAAGTCATCGCTGCCGATCTTTTCACTCCGTAGCAGTTTCGGGTGGTAGTCGGCAGCGAAGTTGGCCCGTGCCAGGTCGCCGTTGGCGACTTGGCCGGTCAGCCGCTGAGAGAGGGCGAGCCGGATAGGTTGCGAAACATCCGGCATGAAAACCCACAGGTCGCGTCCCTTCATCAGCATGATCTGGCCACGTTCGGAAGCGGGTTCGGTGACCATGACGACGCTGTTGCTGTTGCCTTTTGAAAGAACGCGGTACTTGCGGACGTCGGTGGTTTGTCCGCTGCCGATGCTGGTGATACTTACGTCCACCTGAAAGCCCTCTGCCGGGAAGCGAACCTGATCGGCCTTTTCGACGATCAGCCGGGCCTCGGTGTCGTCGCCTGCCGTTGGCTGCTCCGTCTCCGCCGCCTGTGCTGGCGAAGCCCAGGCCAGGACTACCGCGGCGAGAAGAGCCAAGGCGCTATTGACACCAGAATGACGGATAGTCATGATTTCCATAGTTTTCACCCTATTGTGCCGACCGTTGACGCGGTTGGCAGGAAGTGCCACCGCATGAAGGTTGTCCGCATAGAACATGTATACAAAGATTATCAGCTCGGCGAACAGAAAGTCCAAGCCCTCAAGGACATTACGCTGTCGTTCGACCCGGGCGTCTTCCTGGCCATCGCGGGACCTTCGGGCAGCGGCAAGACTACCCTCCTGAACCTGATTGGTTGTATCGACACCCCGACCAGCGGCAAGATTTACATCAACGACCAGGATGTCAGTGGTCGGACGCCAGATCAACTCGCCGATCTTCGCGCCCGGACGATCGGGTTCATCTTCCAGACCTTCAATCTGCTGCCGGTGTTGTCAGCCACCGAAAACGTCGAGTATCCGCTGCTTCACCGCCGGGATGTTTCGCGCGAGGAGCGTCAGCGGCGAGTAGCCTACTTCCTTGATATCGTTGGCTTGTCGAAATACGCCAGTCATCGCCCGAATCAGTTGAGTGGTGGGCAGCGTCAGCGGGTCGCCATCGCCAGGGCACTGGTCATTCAGCCGGCGATTGTGCTGGCGGATGAACCGACGGCGAACCTCGATCACAAGACCGGCGAGGAAATCCTGCTCCTCATGAAGCGGATCAACCGCAAGTTCAAGACGACGTTCATTTTTTCCACCCACGACAAGCGGGTGATTGCCAAGGCTGACCGCCTGGTTCGCGTTGAGGACGGCGAAATCGCCTTGCTTGGCATGCGCTCGCATACCAAGTGGTCGGTCGCTCGCCATCGTCCATCCGAAGCCGGCACCAGCAACCATGATACCAGCAGCCAGGCCTCCGAGATGTCGGCTGCAGGCGGGGGGAACAGCAATGCCGATCAGAATTAACCAGCGTTCCGCCTGTCTTGTCCTGGTGCTTGCGAGCGCAACCGTGTCAGCGGCGGATGAGGGCGTCGGCGGCGCTGACCAGGCAGGCCACGATGTCGCTACCCCACATTCCGTGCGGTCAGCTGGTCTCCTGCTTGCCGCCGCCGATACCCTGCCCAAGAGCCGGGATGCCCTGTTTGCCGACGACGAACCGGCAACGGAATCGCCGCCGGCAGAAAGTCGGGAATCGCTCTTCGGCAACGACGAGCCGGGCCAGCCGCAGGCTGCGGAGCCGCCGACCAGCCGGGACTTGCTGTTCGGTGACGACCAGCCGCAGAAGCCCGGGACCGCCTCGGCCGGTTCGTCGTCGCTGGGTGCTGCTGGCTTCAAGGGCTTCGTGCAGAATGTGATGGCCTATACCTATGCGAAGCCGGCCCACTGGTCGGAGATGATGACCCGCGTCGATCTGAGTGCGCAGGGTGATCTCGGCAGCAACATCAAGTGGAAGCTGGGCGCCCGCGTCGACTACGACGCAACTTATACCCTGACCGATTTCTATCCGCAGGCCGTGGCCGATGACCAGCGCTTCAATGTGCTGCTGCGCGAGAATTACCTCGACATTGGCGCCGGCGACTGGGATTTCCGCTTCGGTCGCCAGCAGATCGTCTGGGGTGAGATGGTCGGCCTGCTCTTTGGCGACGTGGTTTCCGCCAAAGACATGCGGCAGTTCATCCTGCCGGAATTCGAGATCCTGCGCATTCCGCAATGGGCCGCCAGGGCTGAATACTTCAAGGACGATTTCCACCTTGAGTTGCTCTGGATCCCGGTTGCCAGCTACGACAACATAGGCAAGCCGGGCTCGGAGTTCTATGCATACACGCTGCCGCCGCCGCCGGGTTTTAGCGAGGTCATCGAAAACGAGAAATTCCCCTCGCGCAGTCTTTCCAATACGAACTACGGTTTGCGCCTGTCGGTGCTGCGAGACGGATGGGATTTGGCGGCTTTTGCCTACAGCAGCATGAGCGTTGCGCCGACCTTCTACCGGGAGATCCGTGCTGGTTCACAGCCGACGGTGATCTATCAGGCCAGGCATGACCGGATCGATCAGTTCGGCACCACTCTGGCCAAAGACCTCGGTTCCGTGGTTCTGAAGGCCGAGGCCGTCTATACGCGTGGTCGCGGCTATGAGGTCACCAACCTGACCGACCCTGATGGGGTCGTTTCCCAGAACAACCTCACCTGGGTGATCGGTCTGGACTATACCGAGCTGGCCGATACGCGGATCAATTTCCAGATCTTCCAGAGCCATGTCTTTGACCGCGACCCGGATATCATCCCGTCCACCAACGAGAACGGCTACAGTCTGCTGGTCAACCACAAGTTCGGCGACAAGGTCGAGGCGCAGGCGCTGTGGATCTCCAGCCTCAATCGCACCGACTGGATGCTCAGACCAAGAGTGAGCTGGAACTTCGAAAAGAACTGGCGTCTGGCGGCAGGCGTTGACATTTTCAATGGACCGCCATTGGGTTACTTCGGTCGCTACGACAACAGGGACCGCGTCTATACAGAGCTGCGCTACAGCTTTTGAGTCGCCGTGCCTCTATCCATTGCCGGTGACCAGAACCGCGGCACCCCGCAGCTGACCGCTGCGCAGTCGCTCGAGGGCCTCGTTGGCCGATGCCAGGGGAAACGTTTCCACTTCGGTCCTGACGCCGGCCCGTGGGGCGACAGCGAAGAATTCCTCGCCGTCGCGTCGGGTCAGGTTGGCGATGGAGCGAAGGCAGCGCTCTCCCCAGAGGATGGAATACGGGAACGCGGGAATGTCGCTCATGTGGATGCCGGCACAGACGACCGTTCCGCCCTTGCGCGTGTGTCGAAGCGCCAGCGGGACCAGATCGCCGACCGGTGCGAAGATGATTGCCGCATCAAGTTCTTCCGGGGGCGCCGCGTCGGCACCGCCGGCCCAGGCAGCGCCGAGCTGACGGGCAAAATCCTGCCCATTGATGTCGCCGGGCTTTGTGAAGGCGAATACCTGGCGTTTCTGCCAGCAAGCAACCTGCGCGATGATGTGCGCGGCGGCGCCGAAACCGTAGATGCCCAGGCACCGCGCATCGCCGGCGGCGACGAGCGAGCGATACCCGATCAGTCCGGCGCAAAGGAGCGGTGCTGCCTCGGCGTCGGAGTATTCATCCGGCAGCGAGAAGCAGTAACGCTGATCCGCCAGCGCGAACTCCGCATAGCCGCCATCCAGCGTGTAGCCGGTGAACTCGGCCGCGTCACAAAGGTTCTCGGCCGCGCTCGTGCAGTGGCGGCAATAGCCGCAGGTGCGTCCCAGCCAGGGTACCCCGACGCGCTGGCCGAGGGCAAAGCGCTCCACCCTGGCACCCTTTTCGACCACGATGCCAACGATTTCATGGCCGAGAATGAGCGGCAGCTTGGGTTGTTTCAGATCGCCATCCATGACGTGCAGATCAGTCCGGCAAACGCCGCAGGCACGCACTTCGAGCAGGATCTGTTCGGCGTCTGGGCTTGGTCGGGGCAGGTCGGCGAGCCGCAACGGATCGCCCTGGGCATTCAGAATCATGGCCTTCATGTGCATCCCCCGCGGTCACTTCCTACAGGCGAAACCCGTTTCCTGCACGTATTCGGGCCAGGGCCTTGCTGTCCCCAGCAGAGCGCGCGCAAGCAGGCATAGGCAGATTCTAGGCGAACGCCGCCGATATCTCCAACCTGATCGGGGCCGGCAACCCGAATGCCGCCGTGACGCCGTACATTCTTCCCGAAATCGCCGGTAACCCGGGCATCTTTCCGCCGCCTGCCGATTTGCCACTGCTCGAAATGCTGCGCCGCTTCGACGCGAAAACCCGCCGGCTGTTGTCCTGCATGTGGACCGAGATCAAGGTCCGCTGAAATGTTTGGGGCAGGCGCTCAGCCCGCCCGGAACGCGCGCACGCCGAGGATCACTCCACCGACCAGCAGCGCGATGCCGAGCAGCGCCGTACTGCCGGGCAGCGCGCCTCGCCAGATGAAGGCGTAGGCAAAGGCCGCCAGCGTTTCAAAGACGATCAACTGGCCGGCGAGCGCGGTCGGCAACAGCTTGCTGGCCCGGTTCCAGAGCAGCGTGCCCAGCCACGAAGCACACAGGCCGAGGGTCAGCATCAGTCCGACGTAGCGCAGCGGGTACGGCCCGAGCGGATAGTCAAAGCTGTCGGCCTGTCGAAAGAAAAGTCCGGCAACCGCCATGCCGACAGCCGCCAGCGGCAGCGTCGCCAAGCCCTGGGCGACGGCCCAGGTGCCGGAAGCCAGTGCCGGCCGCTGGCGCAGCCAACGGGAATTGCGTACCGGATACCAGGTCCAGGCCGCGACCGCCGCCAGCGCCAGCAAGGCCCCCAGGACGTGGTCGTGCACCTTGCGCTCCTCACCGAGCAAGGCCATCTCATGGCTGTTTACCAGCGCGATACCGATCGCGATGACCACCAGCGATGGCAGCAGGCGGCGCCACGGCAAGGCTTCGCTGCCGAAGTTCGAGACGATGGCAATGACGATCGGCAGTGTGCCGATGAGCATCGTCGGCAAGGGCGCATCCGCCAGCTGGATCGCCGCCGAGAGGAAGAGGTAATAAAGGATGTTGCCGACCAGCGCCAGTTCGAAAGCCCTTTGCCAGTCCGGCCAGCGCAATTGCTGCAGGTGCGGCAGGTTGGCCCAGGCGAGCAACAGCGCGATGACGCCGAAGCCGAGGTAGCGGCCGAACGAGAGCATCGCCGGTGGGTAGTCGGGCAACATCAGGGGAACGGCGAAGACCAGTCCCCACAGCAGGCCGGCGCCCAGCGCGCAGGCGACACCTTCGACGAGGGCGCGACCAGCCGGCAGTTGGGGCCGCATGGCCCGCACCGGCATTCCCGGGCCGCGGTTTGCGTCGGCTTTCAGTGGCGAAAGATCGGCAGCGTCGGCAATGGTGGCCACTCGACGGCGTCGAGCATGTTCTTGATCACCAGCCCAAGCTCGGTGTCGCCGACGATCGACAATTCACGGTTGAAGAACAGCGTGTCCGGATCTTCCTGGCGTGCCAGCAGCTGCAGGAAAGCCGACAGATTGGCCCGGAAGCACAGGTCCGGCGCCTGTGGGGCGGTGAACAGCGGCCGGAAGAGGCCGCCCCGATAGCAGAAGCGGGCCTGTCCGCCAGCGTCAATCACCTCGACGACAAAGCTTCGCCCTTCGAGCAGCGCCAGGCTGTCCTCGGGGAGCAGTCCGAGTTTGGCTGCGGCGTTGAGCGCCGTCGCCAGGGCCAGCGCGTGTGGCCATTGTGGCAGATAGGCGCCGACTGCCGAGACCAGGCTCGGCAGTCTGAAACGGCGAATCAAAAAACCCTGGCTCATGAACAGGTTCCTCCCATGGGTGTGAGTGTGGATCGCTGATGGCTCACGATGCCGGCCTCGCCGAACCAGTAGCCATCGACCAGCCCCTCGCTAGCCCAGTCGGAAGTGTCGGGCTCGCTTGGCTGACCTCGGCGTGCGGCGTCGAAAGCGGCGATGATCGCAGCCATCGCCCGCGGTTGCGGACTGATACGGATGACCTCGACGCCCATCGCCAGCAGTTCCGGAACCTGCGCCAACAGGTTGCAGGTCTGCGCCGACATCGTCTGGATACCGTTGATGGTCAGGAACGGCTGCCCTTCGCGGGTGCGCAGCGTCATTCCCTCGGGGTGATCGAGACACTTGAACTGGCAGTCGTCCTTGTTGAGATTGTAGTGCCGCGCGGTGAAACAGCGCGCCGAAAAGGCCAGCGGCAGTTTGCCGAAGACGAAGATCTCAGTCTCGACGCCGGCCGGGCGACTGCGGTGCAGCGTTTCGATCAGCCGGCGGTCGCCTTCGAGTGGCGGTAGCCAGCGGCGCATGCCGTAGCGGGCAAAGGTGGCCAGTGTCGCCTCGTTGTAGATGTTGAGATGCGGTCCGGCAACGAAGGCTGCGTCAGGGCGGCTGGCAGCAATGTTCACCGCACCGAGGTCGTTCGCTTCGAGCAGGCAGCCGGGGATTTCGCCGATTTCGTCAGCCAGGCGCCGCAGCGACTTGAGGTCACTTTCCGACTCGAGCAGCGCCTGGGCCGAAACGACGACCTGCTTGCCGGTGGCGCTCAGGTCGCGCACCAGCCCCAGCCAGTCGGCCGCGCGAATCTGCTGGCGACGCGAGCAAACCACCTCGCCAACGTAGAGGATGTCGATCGCCGGATTCTGCGCCATCTCGGCATAGAAATCGAAGACCTCGTGCTTCGGCCAGAAGTAGAGCAGCGGTCCGAGAGACAGTTTCATGCCTGCTCCCGCACTAGCGCCACGGCCGGTTGTAGGCGCCGAGAGTGACCTGGCTGCCTTCGGACAGTCGCGCCAGCTCGGCCAGCCATGCCGGCCTGACGTGGAACCACTGATCGTCGCTGGCCAGTTCGTCAAGCGCAGCGCGCAAGGTGCGGGTGACCTGGGCGACGTAGGTCGGGCTGCGCTGGCGCCCCTCGACCTTGATCGCCGCGACGCCGATTCGGGCGATCTCGGGCAGGATTTCGAGCACATTGAGGCTGGTCGGCTCTTCGAGTGCGTAATAGGTTTCGCCCTGCACCTCGAAGCGTCCCTTGCACAGTGTCGGGTACCCTGCCGGCTGGTCGTCGCCGAAACAGTCGATCAGGATGCCGTTCAGACGGGTCGTCATCTGTCCGGGCGATTTTTCCCATTGCACGTACTTCGCCGGCGAACAGGCGCCGACCGTATTCGGCGATTCGCCGGTGGCGTACGACGACAGCCAGCAGCGACCCTCGTTCATCACGCACAGGCTACCGAATCCGAACACCTCGATCTCGACCGGCGTATTGCGAATCACCGTTTCGACCTGCGCCAGCGTCAGCACGCGCGGCAACACCGCGCGTCGGATGCCGAACTCGCGGTGGGCAAAATTGACCGCTTCGTAGCTGGTTGCCGAGCCCTGCACCGAGAGATGCAGACGCAGGTCCGGGTGACGGCTGCTGGCGTAGTCGAGCAGGCCGACGTCGGCGAGGATCACCGCATCGACGCCAAGCTCCGCCGCGCCATCGACGGCGCGCTGCCAGTCGGCCGCTCTTCCCGGCTGGGCGAAGGTATTGATCGCCATCAAAACCTGGCGGTGACGCGACTGGGCGTAGCGAATACCTTCGACCATCGCCTTGTGGTCGAAATTCAGGCCGGCGAAATTGCGTGCATTGGTGTCGTTGCGGTAGCCAAGATAGACCGCATCGGCGCCATGGTCGATTGCCGCCTTGAGCGCCGGCAAACTGCCAGCGGGACAGATCAGGTGGGGGACTTTTCGGCGCGCCATGGTGGATCTCGTCAAGCGAAGCCGGGGAGTATAGTCAAGCCTGCCTTGCCGCGCTTGATTCTGGTCAATTCGCGAGTGATTGCCGTGGAAAAAGAAACGGGGAAGGCGCCTGGTGGCGGGGCGATGTTGCGATCTCTCGCGAGGTGATACCACCGGAGAGGAGTCTTCCCGACTCGACGCCGTGTTGGGTGGGATGATGGCGAAAAGGCTGTGGAACAGGACAAACGCGTACCCACCGCGTTGCGGAAGCCGTGCTCAACAGGTGCCGCCGGCTATCCTTGGTCACTGAACAAACGAGAAGCAGTGATGTGCTCTCGGTGTATGCTGCTGCCCTGTATCCCGAAACGTTGCTTTCACGGCTATTGGATACCGTATGGAAGGACCAGTCGCATGACGCACAGCCTTCCGGACGGCGTCTTTCAAGGTGCTCCAGTGTGCCGAGTTCGGGAGAAGAATGGCCCAGTTGGACGAGCTCGGTTGGGGAAGAGCTGGGCCAGGCCATCGCAGTTGTATCTTTTTTTGGGTATCCCCAGTCAAGAAACCTGACGGGAGAAAACTTCCGGCCGGGGCCTTCGTCGATGCTCTTGCGGCCGTCGGAATCCCTTGTTGGCTTTGAGGCAAACCGTTCCGCTGGCTTGCGAACACCACTCTCCGGTCGGTCGTCGAGGACGGAGGAAGCGAGTACATGGTCAGGCGTCGTCCCAGTGGAGAGTGCGCGCCGCAATGGCCTTCGCACTTGGCTGTATTTCAGGGGAGATGCTGCCTTTGGAGCCAGACCATTGACTGGGCTTGCATTTCCTCCGCGCAGCGGCTTCGTCTCAATCTTTGGGGGTTAGCGGTTTGGTGCATTTTTCACCGGGCTTGCAGGCAAGGACCCCGCGAGTACTAGCATCAAGCATCAGGTAGGTTGAGAAAGCGCCTCCGACCATAAGGACAAAGATTGCAAATGAGACGGCTTCCGCCGGAGCGCGCCTGACGTTCGCCAGAGCCGCGGCGACAAGGCTGGCCAGGGTAGCAGCAACTAGTAGTTCGTACCGATAAAACCAATACATATCAGGCGACTCCGATGTTGAACTTTTTCCACCGAAAGATAACGGGGACCTGATTCATTTCGTCGATGCCTTTAAGGATGCGGGTCTTGAGTTCGTCAACGGACTCAACACGGATGTGGCGAAGGAAGGTGCGTGCCATTTTTGAGAAGGCACACTCGATGAGGTTGAGCCAGGAACCATGCTTGGGCGTATGAACATACTCGAATCGTCCAGGACGCGTCGCGAGGAAGGCCATGGTCTCCTTCGAGATATGCGCCGAATGGTTATCGAGGACGAGACGAATGATCGCTTCAGGAGGATAGTAGGCGTCAATGTCTTTCAGCAATTCAATGAACTCGGCGCTTCGGTGTCGATCCTCGGTATGCGCAAAGATGTGGCCAGAGTGGAGATCGATGCCGGCCAGAATGGAGACTGTGCCGTGACGGACATACTCATAGTCACGCCCCACGGTCGTTGCTTTTCCCGGCATTGGGGGCAAGTCGGGGGCCGTCAGGCCAAGCGCCTGTACTCCGGGCTTTTCGTCAACGCTGACCGTGTAGATGGGATTCGGGCGCCCATCATGAACGGCGCCCTCGCGGTAAAGGGATACATCGCGATAGATCATCAACACCTCCTGCATCTTGCGGTCGAACTCCGGATCGCGCCGCTCCAGGTAATAGCGAATCTTGTGCGGCTTGATCTGGTGCTCGTTCAGAATCCGCCAGACGGTACTCTTTCCGGCTTGCGCCAAGCGAGGATACCCGGTCCCCTCTGCACGCTCGGAGATAAACTTGGCCAGCGCCGAAATCGACCACAGCTCGGCTGCCAGTCCCTGATCTTTGGGCTTGGTACAGGCCACGCTGACTACCCAGGCCTTGGCCTCGTCGGTAATCTCGGGATCATGCGGGCGATGGTAGGCATCCTTGAGTCCGGCGGCCACGCCAGCCGCCAATGCCTTGTCGATGCATTTGCAGATCATCGGGGCGTTGGTGTAGTATATTGGCATTAGCCGGGGTGTGACGTAGTTTGGCTGTCCGAGGAGATGGGTCATGGCAATGAGAGTGAAGCCGGACACTGGCGAGGTGGGGCTGAAGCAACGGTACCGGGTGACGAACTGGTCGGAGTACGACCGGGCCTTGGTCAACCGAGGCAATCTGACGATCTGGTTCGATGACGCGAGTATTCGGGATCAGTGGACGCCCCCACCACCGGTTGGCCGTGGCAAGCCGGGGCTGTACTCGGAAACCGCTATTCAGACCTGCCTGACGATCAAGGCCTTGTTCCAGTTGCCCTACCGCGCCACGGAAGGGCTGATCAAGTCGCTGATGCGCCTGTGTCACCTGGACCTGCCGGTGCCGGACCACACCCACATGTCGCGACGGGCCGGTGAGCTTACGGTGAAGATCCCGCGCCGGCCGCGCAAGGGACCGACGCACGTGGTGGTTGATTCGACCGGCCTGAAGATCTTCGGCGAAGGCGAATGGAAAGTGCGTCAGCACGGGGTGGGCAAGCGCCGCACGTGGCGCAAGGTCCATCTGGCCGTAGACGAAGCCACCAAGGACATCATCGGCATTGAAGTGACCACCACCGCCTGGGGCGACAGCGAAATCTTGCCCGGCCTGCTCGACCAGATCGAAGGCGAGATCGCCCAAGTCTCGGCCGATGGCGCCTACGACAGCCACGGCTGCCATGCGGCGATCGCCGAGCGCGACGCGCGTGCCACCATCCCGCCCCGCGACGGTGCGGTCACGTGGGGAGATCACCATCCCCGCGACGCCATCCGCCAGGAAATCGAGGCCAAGGGGCTCGACGGCTGGAAGAACGATAGCGCCTACCACCGGCGCAGCATTGCCGAGAACATGATGTACCGGCTCAAGCAACTGGGCGACAGCCTGTACTCCCGAACCTTCGAACGGCAGGTCAACGAAGCCCACGTCCGGGCGGCGATCATCAACACGTTCACCTACCTGGGCATGCCGCAATCTGTCCGGGTAGGGCAAATTGCGCCTGCTGCATGACGAAGAGCGGGGATAGGGGGAGTTCATGCCGAAAATGAGAAATCCAGTTCTATGGAATATTAGTAATTGCTAATAGTGCACCAACGCCGATCATCGGACGCCCAACACCCACCCGGCGCATGACGTCACTAATCGACAACCCATCGGCGTAACCCAGCAGCACCTTGGCTCGCTCGACCTCACGCACCGGTGCCGTCCTCGATCCCGAAAGTTCCACGAGCATCGCTCGTTGCTCCGCCGTCAACACCAGTGCCGCCCGATTCGTCTTCCTGGCCATGATTACCTCCGTCAAGCCTTGTGTAAAGATCATGGCTATTATCGCCTATTGTGTAATTGTATTGGCGGAACGTTCTACTAGACGCTCTCGACAATGTCGCCTCCGTCTTCAACGAACTGATCAAAAACCTCGTCCAGATTGAGCCAAACCGATCCTGCCCCAGAAAGTTTACCAAAAACCCCATTTATCAAACGCTTACAAAAACCGGGTATGACTATGGCGTGTAAGCTTGGGAGCATTGATCACCGAGTGGCTTCAGTCGCTGCGCTACAAGCAAGTAGAAGCCAGGATACGGATCCGCCTGAAGCAGATCGAAGCCGGCAATCTTGGCGATTGCGAGTCTGTGGGCGATTGGTGTCTTGGAACTGAGGGAACACCTCGGTGCCGGTTATCAGTCCATTTGGGCTGGCAAGGCCATTCGATCGTCATTTTGCTGTCGGGTCGGTCGAAAAGGACTCGGGCGACGGATATCAAGACGGCCAAGGATTACTGGGCTGATTGGAAACGGAGGCAAACATGAACAAGAAGGTGGCAGCAGCAGTTTCGCATCATGACCGCGAGGTAGCCGAGCTTCGAGCGCACCGTGAACTGGCGGTGGCGTATCTAAAGGCGGCAATGTAGTCACTGGACGATCCCGATGACCGTGCTGCCGGTCTTCTTGCGTTACGAATATTCGAGGAGGCTTACGGCGGGCTGGCGGCGGTGGCTGTCGAAGCGGGCATGCAGAGAGTCGCTATATCGTACCTTGTCGCCCAAGGGCAATCCAACGCTGAAAACTCTGATGGCGGAGTTGAAGGCTGTGGGCATGAAGCTTTCGGTTGAGCAAGGAAAACACGCCACTGGATGAAGTCTTCAGCACGTGTCGTATTGAAATTTTCGGTCAGTAGGCTTCAGGAACGGCGGAACTCGCCGGTTCGGGAACCCTTCACGCAACCGGGAGAACCTGCCTACTCCTCATCATCGCCCTCGCCATCGCGGCGCGGGACGGTTTGCGGATCGCAGGTGATCGGACGGTAGATCTCGACCCGGTCGCCCGGCCGGAGGGGCGTGTCGAGTTTCACCAGGCGGCCGAAGACGCCCACCTTCTGCGTTT
>ERZ761603.566-NODE-566-length-30571-cov-59.178267_pt1 | contig 30571 bp, 15 predicted proteins | sample MGYA00511879_ERZ761603 | MGnify/ENA primary metagenome ERZ761603 (study PRJEB28899, sample SAMN02850040) | bioreactor sludge metagenome | biome: EBPR Sludge; feature: EBPR Bioreactor; material: flocular biomat | place: Australia: Thorneside Wastwater Treatment... | reverse complement strand
ACCTCAAGCGGTCGCGGTAAGAGCGAGAACCAACGCCGGGAGCGACGGAGGAGAGAGCAAGGGCGCTGGGGTGACTACACCAGCGCGCAGCGCTTTAGTTCAACTATAAATACCTCTTGCGCTTCTTCATCATCTGCGAATCGAACAACCTTGGCCTTTGCACCGAATTTCGATCTAATGGTCTTTCCGAGCTTCCTCTCAAAGGGCGTGGGAGAGTACATTTTTTTCCTTAGAAAAGTGCTGACATATCTGCAAGCGCATGGCTTCGATTCGAAGCAGGGATCTCGGGCCCATAGAGGTCCGGATTATTATGGCTATCAAGAAATTTTTTCCGCGTAGTCCGTTTTTCTTGCGCATTATTAATGCGCCGGAATTCGTGGCCGGGCAAGTGTCCTATATCCCACGGCTCACTCTTTTTCATGATGCAATTTGATGCTCAGGCAAAACTGGATGGCGGCATCGCAAAACGTGGCATCACGTCGCTGCTTGCCGTGGGGGCTGCCAAACCAGTGCATGTCTCGATCGAGCCAGACCGACAATGAGACACGTCGCACCAGCGCAGCGTCGTACTCTCGCCAGTGGGTGGTCTTGTACCGCCGGGTGGGTTTGCTCGCTTGCTCTGGCATGCACTCATCCTACAAAATTTGAGGTTTGTGCAACAAAGCCTATTTTAACTATGTAGAGACAAGTTCTTGATGGCCTGGACATCCGGAAATCATCGTTGAAAAATGATTAAATGCAAGACCTGACCCCGATGGTGCGTCAATACCCGAATTTTCTCAAGCCTCGGATCGGTTCGCTTGGGAATTTTTCAGCGTTTCCATAATCCTAATCATAATATCCTTGCTCAAACACCAGAATACTCTCACAATTACCTGCCGGGTCGTCCTTGGCTAACGGCGCATAAAGACTAATCCCTAAAGAACGCGATATTGCCCCATCAACTTCAATCTCAAGCGCCGGGTCTTTTGATAAGAGAAGAATCTTTGCAGCGTCAAAGCCCATTCCAAGCAAATCTTTTCCCTCAAAAACGGGTTGTGCTGGTAAAGCGAACTCAAGAGCTTCCAGCTCACCAGAAGCTTTGTAATACGCAAATACGCCAACGCTCGGAAAGTAATCACATGGATAGGTAGCTTTCGACGAACGCTTAAAGGATTTAAACTTTGCTTTTATCAAGCCCCTAACCTCCAAAGGAGACATTCCAAAGTCGATAGCGCCAACCCCTTGTAGAGACCGAATTTCGTATCCCATATCATTTCCTCCCCAGTCCATTCGTATAAATCAACATCTGCCTAATGGCATCGTCATACTTACTACCAAACTTCGATCGTATATCATCTATATCCATTTTCTGAGCCGCCTTGAAATCTCCTTGATCGATTAGTTGACGTTGTTTCTCTCGATATTCCCTAGCTTCTTTAGAACTACCCCAACTGGCAGTCTGACGATGGTCATCAACCTCCATTGCAATGGCAGGACCTTTATTTCTCGGAAGGTCGCTAACCGAGTTAGCAGGTATATGGTGCGACTCATATCCACGTTTCCCCTTAACTTTACCATGAGCGCCACCTCGCTGAGTCTTTGCTTTCCTTGTAGAACGCCTCTTCTGCGCCCCCTTCTTACCCTTCGGTTTACTCTTTCTCTTTCCTGCTGATTTCCCTTTTCGTTGTTTACCATGCGCCAAACCATCAAGATCCACTTCAGTCAGCGGATTGGCGCTGTAGGCATAAACATTCAGGCCACCCGACGTGCCGAGTGGGTCGGATTCGAGGAAACGTCCGAGCTCGGGGCTGTAGTAGCGGAAGCGGTTGTAGTGTAACCCCGTTTCCGGATCGTGCCAATGACCCGGAAAGCGCAGATCGAGTGCGATGCGGCTGTCCGGGGCAACCTCGACCTTGCCGAAGGGCGACACGTGTGCGCGCCAGACCGTTCTGGCGTTGTCGTCTTCGACGAGAATCGGCACGCCGATCTGGTTGGTAAAGATGAAATAGCGCCGTCCGCTGCGGGGGGCGGCCTCGATGTCGTCGTAGTCGACGAACATGAACGGCACCAGACTGGCTTCGTCGACGTAGAGATAGAGCCTGATCTTGCCGTCCGGCGCCGATTCGGCCGCCAGGCGGAAATCGTCCCAGTAGTAGTGTGTCGTTTTCCCTTGCCAGGTCTTGCTCGTCCGCCGACATAAGGGGTCGTATTCGGCGGTCCAGGTTTCGCCGTTGATCTCGCAACGAATCAAGGTGTCGAGGGCGTCGTAGTGGAAGACGGTGCGGCCACTGGCGCCCTGACGGCTGGTGATCGCGTTGCGGTTGTTGTATTCAAAAACGTCGCCATTTGCTTCGCGCAGCCGGTTACCGCTGGCCAGAACGACGCCGCTGAGCCCGGGCTGACGGAGGAGATTGCCTGCCAGGTCGTGAATGAACTCGTGCCGCTGGCCGCTGGCACTCTCTTCCAGTCGCAGCCGATGAGCTGCATCGTAGTGGTAGCGGGTCAACCCTATGGACGAGTCGTCGACGGACTGCAGGTCGCCGCCCGGCGAATAGGTGTAGCGACACGTGCGCAGCGGCTCGGTGAACCCGGCATGCCGGCTTTTCCATAAACATCGCCCGGATTTGTCGTATTGATAGAGTTCCGCTGTGCGATTCGACAACTGGCGCGCGATCAGGCCACCTCGGCCGATGACGAGCCGATGTGCGCTGCCTGTTGGATCGATGATACGCAGGCCCTGCTCGTCGCGCGCGTAGGTGAGGTGGAAGCGTCCGAGGTAGCGGGTGCAGGACAGGCCGTCTTCATCGAATTGGTGGGTGACGCCGAGTCCGTCGCGCAAGTCGGCCGTCAGTTTGCCATTCGGGTGATAGGCGAACGAGGTGTCGCTTTTGCCGGTGGAGGCGAAAATGAAGCGTCCGTTTTGATCGTACTCAAAACGATGTTCTTCGCCGGAGGCAAGTCGCCTGACTTTGTCCAGGTTGCCGGGACCGATGTCGTAGCTGAGCAGGACCTTGCCGTCCGCGTCGCTCTTCTCGATGAGGTTGCCCGCCACGTCGTAACGATAGCGTTCTTCCACCTGTCCGTCGTAACGGACTTCGCTCACTTGGTCGCGGTGATCGAAGAGGTACTCGCTGATCGTTCCTAGCGGGTCGGTGATTCGAGTGAGGTACTCGCGTGGGGTGTAGGCAAACGAGGTTTCTGCACCGAGCGGGCTGACGTGGCTGGCCAGGCATTTCCAGGAACCGTAGCGATAGCGGTCGACTGAACCGTCGGCATCGCTGTGTTCAGTGACGCGGCCTTCCGCGTCATAGCGCCAGCTTTCGTTCTGACCTGCACTATCGATTTCGTTCAGTTTTCGACCCATCGCGTCTCGCTGGCGAGCGGGCCTCGCCCTTTCCTCGAGCCAGCCCTGCCGGCCATTGGCTTTGCCGCCGTGAACCTCCCGGTAGCGGCGGTAGCTCTCGATCAGCGTTCGCGAGGTGTGTTCAGGTAGCGATCGTTCCGCTGCGTCGCCCGTGTCGTCCGGATTTATGGCGGAGCGAACGAGGCGGTTGCCGAACTCCCATTCCAGCGGCGTTTCCGGCAGTTCATAGGCTAGCGGATCAGGCGGGTTCGGCTCGAGATGCATGGGTGCGTAAACGTGGCCCAGCGGGTCGACGCGCGCGTAGTGTCCGCCATTGGCGTCATAAAGCCATTGCGTGACGTTGCCCAGGGGATCGATCTGCTGCTGAACTCTGCCGAGTTCGTCGGTGACAAAGCGCTCGACGCCGCCGGCGGGGTCTACGATTTCGGTGAGTGTGCCCTTCTCGTCGTAACGGTAGATTGAGGTCGAACCGTCGGCGTAGCGTCCTATCGTGGTTCGGGCAAGTGGCTGGTACTCGACGCGTATGTCGTACAGCCCATCATCGCCGAAGCTGCGGACACAGCGGCCCTGATCGTCATACTCGTAGTGAAAGCTGTAGCCATTGCGGTAGCCGTTGCGGACCATCCGGTGCACGGTATCGTAGCCATAGTGCGCCGAGGCGCCGACGGCATCGCGCCACTCGGTGAGATGTCCTGCGTCGTCGTAGGTATAGTTGGCGAGAGGTCGCTCGTCCGCGCCTGTCCGGGAAACCTCGATCAGCTCGATGATGTGGTCAGAACCATCGTAGGCGAGCTCGATGGCCCATCCGTCGGCGCCGGAGATGGCGCACAGCCGCCGTTTTTGATCGTACGTCAGGTCGAGCCGCGATTTGTCGTCCTGGATGGCACTGAGGACGCCCGACAGGCCGTCTCCGTCGAAGGTGAACTCCATCTCGGGCTGCCACAGTTCGCCCAAGCGAAAGCGGCGCTCGTCGATCCGGCTCAAGCGGAACCCGTCTGCCGTTATGCCGTCTTCGCCAATGACGGCGCCAAAAAACTCGACGGCGTCACCGGTCTCGTCGGTGTACTCGTAGCCGTCCAGCGTTCTGCGCAAGGTTCTCTGATACGAATGCCGGAACCCCCAGCCCATCGGACTGGACGCCGACAGGCGCGTGCTGTCATAAAAGCGTTGCCAGCGGAAGAGCGGGACACGATAGTCGGCGTAGTCGAGAAACTCATCGAGGTTGGCGCCGGTTACGAAGTCGATCGGATGCCCGCCCGTACAACAGTGGTTGTTCGCCGGCTTCCGGCCACGCGCTCGCCCCTTCAATCCCTTGACCGCTTTCAGCAGTCCCTTGGCGATTGCCATCATCGGTGGCATGGGGAAACCGCCGATGAGTACCGTCGGCGCGCCCATGACGATGGCGCCCGGCGTCCCGGTTGGCGGCATGCAGGGGTCCTTGCCCATCGCCGCCGCCAGCGCCATGGCGGCCGCATCGGCGGCCATCTGGGCGGCCATCATGGCTGAATTCATCCCCAGCGCAGCGGCCATCGCCGGGTCTTCGGACTCGGCAGCCTCGATCGCGTCACCGACGATCAACAGTCCTTGGGCCACCATGCCGGCGACCTGCATGGCCTTCATGGCGACGCCAACCGCGGTGCGCGCGGCAGACGCTGCGGCGCGCACGCCCGCGCCCCCGGGAACGGGCGTGCAGTGCATGCTGATATCGGTCACCCGTGCCGCTCTGGCGCCGCCGATGAAGACGTTCGACGAGCCGGTCTTGACCTCGCCGAGCGGTGGCAAGCCGCAGCAGGTCGGATTCAGGATGATGTCCCCACAGCGTGCGGCGGGAAGACCGTTGATCAGGACTTGCACGGAGCATCCGGCGATGATCGGTCCGATCGGTGGCAGTGGAATCGGTGGCAGCGGTGGCGGACCGCTGGGCGGGTGCGCAACATGCGCATGCGGCGCACCGATGACCAGTGAGGTCAGGCGCGCGGCGGGAAAAGCCGGCATCGCCGCGGCGATCGATTGGGTGAGCGATGCGAAGCCGGAATCCAAGAAATCGACGGCCTTCGCTGGCGCCCCGGCAACCTTGTTGATACCTTCGGCGATGGTATGCAAGGCGTTGCTCGGTCTGGCCGGCGCCTGCGCGGGCGGCGTCGATGGCAGGTTGACCGGGACGCTCACGACAGCACCGCTTCCTGACGAAATGCCTCGAGTTCCTGACGAATCGTCTGCGCCTCGGCAGCGAGTCCGAGTCGGTCATAAACGTCGCTCAGCCGTTCGAGGGCGTAGGCTCTCGAAGAGGTCAGACAAGCATTGCGGCTCAGATTGCTGGCCGCCAGCCAAGTGGCTGCCGCACCTTGCCAATCCAGCAGTTTTTCCTGACATTCGGCGCGCCGGGTGCGCGCGTACATCATCCCTTCGCTGTAGAGCATTTTGCCGGCCAGTTGATCGGCGTATTCATATAGCTGCGCCGCCTGATCGAGTTCACCTCGTTCAAAGGCCATATCGGCAAGGTTGCTGACAGGGGTGTGCAAGGCGACAGGCGAACCAGCCTCAATGGCGGGTGTCAGTGCGCATTCATACCAGTGGCGCGCCAGTTCGGTCTGGTTCTGTCGCCGATAGACGTCAGCCGCCCCTGTCAGAACAACCGCCTGCAGCAAGGGGTTGTTGGTTCCCTGATAGTAGCCGAGAAGAATCTTGAACTGAACCAAGGCATCGTATGCACGACCATGCGCCGCATCAAGAAATGCGTGCTGCAGGAGCGCTTGCATTCGTTGCTCGTCAGGCAGTGCCGTGTTTTCGGCTTCGTCCTTGAGCGCCTGGGCTATGGCGTCCGGCCCGATGTCGATACTCGATAGACGCACCCGCGGTAATCGGGCAAGCTCGGGGAAGAATCGCTCAGTACCCGGCTCATCACGAAAAACGAGGCGCAAACCCTGCATGCCGGAATGAATTCCCCGTCGCGGCGCGAAGCCTGAGACGAACTCGAGATAAGCTCGGCGGTCGGCGATCCTTTGTGGAAACATGATCCAGACCAAGCGTTGCCCGCCGTCGTGGGAAACCAGCGAGCGCGCATACATCATCGCTTCTCCGAGGCAGCGTATAGGCGAGATCTCGCTGTTTCGCAGATGCTCGGGGAAAGGCGGTAACGGTTGGCGTTGCTGCTCTTGCAACCAGTCATTCGCCAGATTGACCTGCTCCTGCAAACGGTCGAGCGTTACCGTAACGTACTGTTCGAAACTGCAGAAGTCATCGGCAAACAGGAGAAACGCGTCACTCGGACTGGATTGTTCAAGGTTCTCGGCAAGCTTCAGCGCGATTGCCGCGTCGTTATCGGAGCACGCCACTATCATGATCAAATCGTCACATTGCTCGATAAACTCTGAGAGACTGTGCTGTAATCCTTCGATGAGCTGGCGCATCGCAAGCACTCGCGTTCAGTTGATCTTGACCAAGGCCCCGCTGATTTCGTGCGTGCCTACCGCCGTTGAATTGATTGCTGTGCCGGAGGTATTTACTTTCGAGACATCGCAGGTGACCTGTTGACTGCCCACCCCGTATTCAGTCTTGCTCTGGCTGGTGAACTTCGCCTTGGTCGAGCCTGACACGGTGATATCCTTACCGACAATCATGATCGTGCCGTCTTTCTTGAGGGTCATGCTGCTGGCGCCACAAACCAGTCGGATCTCGGTGTTGGCAGTGATCGTGATCGACTGACCTGTCGACGTAATGTTTATGCTTTGCGCAACGGTGGTAGATTGGGTCGTGTCGTAGGTTTCGGAAACCGGGCCTTTGACATAAAAATCGGCGGTCCCCGCGGCGACAGCGTGGCTGTAATTCCCGTTGCTTACGGTGATCGCGGTATCTTTGCTAATCGTTTCAGTGTGCTTTCCGTCTACCGTGATCGTTCGATCGTTGTGGACCGCTTGCGTGTCGTCGTTCTCGACGGTCGTGCTCATGTCCTTCTCGGCGTGGATCAGCACCTGCTCGCTGCCCTTCTTGTCCTCGAAGCGAATTTCGTTGTAGTTGGCGACACCGCCGCCTTTGCTCGAACGGCTCTTGATGCCGGTCTGCGTCATGTTCGCCGGCAGGTCGTAGGGCGGCATCTGGTCGGCGTTGTACACCCGTCCGGTGATGATCGGCCGGTCCGGATCGCCTTCCAGGAACTCGACGATCACCTCCTGGCCGACGCGTGGGATGGCAATCATGCCCCAGTTCTGTCCGGCCCAATGATGCGAAACGCGTATCCAGCATGAACTGTTCTCGTCGTTCTTGCCGTAGCGATCCCAGTGGAACTGCACCTTGACCCGGCCGTACTTGTCGGTGTAAATCTCGTCGCCCGCCTTGCCGACAACGATTGCGGTCTGCGGGCCCTGCACGGCGGGTTTCGGTGTATTGCGCGGTGGCTGGAACGTCTGCGCAGCCGGAATCGCGCGGAAATGGAGGTTGAAGAGTTCACCGCCCGCCGTGTCGGCTTCGTACTGGCTCTCTTCGACGCGATAATCGGCGGAAATCACCAGGTACTTCTGGTTCTGATCCGGGCGCGGGTGGCGATCGAGTTTGAACACGACGCCACTTGCCAAGCCGGCGGCGTTGCTTTCGCCGTCGAAGAGATCGAACTGATGGCGGAGTTCCTCGATCCGGATACGCGCATACTGCTGGCCTTCGTTGCGCTCGCGGTACTCGCCAGGATAGTCGAAGACATCGAGCTTGCTCTGAAAGTCGTGCGTCAGCGGTCGCGCCGGAGTGGCATCAGCCTGCAGATTGGCGCGCGGCTTTTCGAAGTTGAAGTCGCGCATGGCATAGCGTGTCGGCTGAATCTCGCAGCCGTGCGACCAGTGGCGAATGCCTTCTTCCTGACGGGCGCCCGCCTGTTCCGGGTCGAGATACGGCACGATCTCGTAGTTGGCTGGCGAGGCGTGTGCCTGCGCGCCGTCGGTAATCACCAGCTTATGCTTGCCGCCCTGATGGCGGAAGAAGAAGTGCATTCCCTCCTGCTCCATCAGGCGGGCGACGAAGTTGAAATCGGTTTCGCGATACTGCACGCAATACGCCCAGGGAACGTACTTGCCGGTCAGCTCGAAGGCGAAGTCGGCGTAGGGGTGGTCGGCAAAAACGGCCCGGATGATCTCCTCCGTCGTCTTTTCCTGAAAGATCTTGCAGTCGCTGGTCCGTGTCAGGAGCCAGATCCAGGGTCGCACGACGATCGAGTAGCGATGATAGCGGCCCTGCTCGCCGACCTGGAACAGGCCCGTCGCCAGGCCGTTGAATTCGCGCTGCCCGTCGTGCGGCGTCGTGAGAACGACCGAAACGCTCTTGCCGAGCAGCTCGTCGGCCTTGATGTCACCGCGTCTGGCGAGCACGACGACCTGAAACCGGCTCATCTGCGACAGACCATCCTGGCCGTCGAGGCGGCTGAACATCAGCTCGTCCTTGAGCGGCGTGACTACCTTGACCAGCCTCTTTACGCGCGCCTGAAGCATCGGAACCTCCGCCTTCGCACTGCAGTTATCGCCCGTCAATCATAGCTCAAGCCGGTCGGGCAAGCGCTCCGCCCGGACCCGGAAAATCAACCACGCTGCCACCGCCGTCGGTGGCATCCGGCACGCGTCCGACGACCAGCAGCCCGGCCACCGGACGCCCGCCTTCGGTGCGCAGCGTGGCCTGCGCGATGTCGATGACGATCAACCCGGCCTCGCGCAGGCAGCGCCCGGCGTATTCGGCCGAATGCGCATAGCGCCCGTGCGGGTTGATCACGTGCCCGACAGCCTGCGCCCGCTCGCCGCCGTCCTCGAGCGAGAAAGCCAGCCAGCCGCCGCCGCGCAGCGCTGCCCGGGCGGCCCGACAGACGGCGTCGAGCGGCCCGAAATAACACAGGGTATCGGCCGAAACGATCACGTCCCAGGCCGCCGCTTCATCCGGCATGTTGAGAAAACGCGTCAGTTCGATCCGGTAAAGATGGTCGTAGCACGCCTTGCCTTCCGCTTTCTCCAGCATGCCGACCGATAGATCGACGCCGGTCAGCGCAGCGGCGTGCGCGGCCAGCAAGGGACCGCAGAGACCGGTGCCGCAGCCCGCGTCGAGGATGCGGAAACGCTTGTCGGGGGGCGGCAGGTGTCTGGCCAGCGCGGCGACGATCAACTCGGGTGCCTTGTACGACAGACGGCTGGTCAGTTGCTCCTCAAAGCTTTCGGCGAACTTGTCGAAGGTCTCGACGATATAGTCGTCCGGCGCGCGCTGCGGCACGTCCTGACCCGAACACGCAGCGTACAGGTGGCGCGCCGTCGGATTGTTCGGCTCCTGTACCAGCCACTGGCGAAAGACTTCGGCTGCTTCGGCAATCCGGCCAATCGAGTAGTACGCCAGGCCGAGCAGCTTGTGCCCGTCCGGGTGACTGGGCATCAGCGTGATCGAGCGGCAGTAATGCTGCACGGCCTCCTCTATCCGCTCCTGCGTCGCGTAGAGCATGCCCAGATTGTTGTGCGCGCGAAAGTGCTGTGGATCGAGCTCGACGGCGCGCAGCAATTCCCCCTCGGCCGCCGCGTGGTCGCCGATGACGCGCTGCAGCACGCCCATGTTGTTGTGGAAATCGGCGCGCTGCGGATCGAGCGCGATCGCCCTCTGATAACTCGCGGTCGCTTCCTCGATCCGGCCGAGCGAGGTGTGAATGTTGCCCAGATTGCCGTGGAAGTCGGCAAAGTCAGGCGCCTGCGCGATTGCGCGTGCGAGCAGTTCGACCGCCTCTTCCGGCCGGCCGCGCTGAAAGCGCAGCAAAGCGAGGAAATGCAGCGCATCGGGCTGTTCCGGAACGGCGGCGAGAACTCGTCGGTAGAGCGTTTCGGCGGCGTCGAGCTGGCGATTACGGTGAAGCTGCGTGGCGTAGGCGAGCGCTTCGGCGATGCCAAGTTCCTGTTCTTCCTGCCCGGCGGCTGATCGTGGCGGCGTAGCGGACATCACTTGCTCGCCCGGTGAACGGTTTTCACGGCGCTTGGCCGGATGCGACCGGTAACTGTGCGGACAACGGTCGGGCTAGTCGAAGGCATAGCTGAAATCCTCGGCTTCGACACTCACATGCACGCGTGCGAGCGATCTGCCTTCGACCAGTCGGCTGAGGAACTCGGCGCTGATCCGCGGCAGCAAGGTGTTGGTGAGGATGGCGTCGATCATCCGCCCGCCGCTCTCCAACTCGGTACAGCGGCTGGCGATCAACTGAACGACCGCGTCGCTATAGGTGAACGGCAGCTTGTGGTTGCGCCGAATACGCTCCTCGATGCGCGCCAACTGCAGGCGGACGATGACGCCGATCATCTCGCCGCTCAGCGGGTAATACGGAACGACGACCAGGCGGCCGAGCAAGGCGGGCGGAAAGATCTTGAGCAGCGGCTCGCGCAGCGCCTTGGCCAGCCCCTCGGCGTCGGGCATCAGATCGGGATCCTGGCACAGCTTGCCCAGCAGATCGGCTCCGGCATTGGTCGTCAGCAGAATCAAGGTGTTCTTGAAATCGATCACGCGCCCCTCGCCGTCCTCCATCCAGCCCTTGTCAAAGACCTGGAAGAAGATTTCGTGTACATCCGGGTGCGCCTTCTCGACCTCGTCGAGGAGAACGACGCTGTACGGCCGGCGGCGGACCGCTTCGGTGAGGACACCGCCTTCGCCGTAACCGACGTAACCTGGCGGCGCCCCTTTCAGCGTCGATACCGTATGTGCTTCCTGATACTCGCTCATGTTGATCGTGATGACGTTCTGCTCGCCACCGTAGAGCGCCTCGGCAAGTGCTAGCGCGGTCTCCGTCTTGCCGACGCCGGACGTGCCGGCCAGCATGAAGACGCCGATCGGCTTGTTCGGGTTGTCCAGCCCGGCGCGCGAAGTCTGGATGCGGCGCGCGATGATCTGCATCGCGTGATCCTGACCGACAATGCGCCGGGCAAGAATCTGCGGCAGATTCAGTACGGTTTCGATTTCATTGCGGGCCATCCGGCCGACTGGTATCCCCGTCCAGTCGGCGACGACGCTCGCCACCGCCTGATAGTCGACGCTGGGCAGAACCAGCGGATGCTCGCCCTGCCGCTCGCCCAGTTGTTGCTGCACCGCGCGCAGACGAGCGAGCAGCAGCGGCCGTTCGTCCGCCGGAGCGGTCGCCGCGGCCTCGTCCGACCCTGCTGCCGGCGCCTCAGCGGGCCTTGCTGCCGGGACATCCTCTGGCGCAACCGGCCGCCCTGCGTCGGCTCCGCCGTCTGCCTTGCCGGCACGGGCAGCGGGCGGCGCCTGGCTGAGCTTGGCGCGCAGGGCCAACACTTCGGCGACCAGCGACTTCTCTTCCTCCCAGCGCTGCTCGACCTCGCTCAGGCGCTCTTCTTCGGCGGCCAGCGCAGCCTGCGCCAGCGTCTCGCGGTCGCCCAAGTCGATGCCGATCGCTTTTTCGCGCCCGATGATCTGCAACTCGGTTTGCAGCGCGCCAATGCGCTTGCGCACATCGTCCACCTCGGCTGGCGTCGCGTGCAGGCTGACCGCGACGCGCGCGCACGCCGTGTCGAGCAGACTGACCGACTTGTCGGGCAGTTGGCGCGCCGGAATGTAGCGCTGCGCCAGTCTGACCGCAGCTTCCAGCGCTTCGTCGAGAATCTGCACGCCGTGATGCCCCTCCATCATTCCCGCGACGCCGCGCATCATCAGGATCGCCTTGTTCTCGTTCGGCTCGTCGACCTGGATCGCCTGGAAGCGCCGGGTCAATGCCGGGTCCTTTTCGATGTGCTTCTTGTATTCGGCAAAAGTCGTTGCACCAATCGTACGCAAGGTGCCGCGCGCCAGCGCCGGCTTGAGCAGGTTGGCCGCGTCACCGGTACCGGCGGCACCGCCCGCACCGACCAGCGTGTGCGTCTCGTCGATGAACAGGATGATCGGTTTGGCGCTCGCCTGCACCTCGTCGATCACCGAGCGCAAGCGCTGCTCGAACTCGCCCTTCATGCTGGCTCCGGCCTGCAGCAAGCCGACGTCAAGCGTGCGCAGGGTGACCTCGAGCAAGGCTGGTGGTACGTCACCGCGCGCGATGCGCTGGGCGAAACCCTCGACCACCGCTGTCTTGCCGACGCCGGCCTCACCGATCAGAATCGGGTTGTTCTGCCGGCGGCGCATCAGGATGTCGACCACCTGGCGAATTTCCTCGTCGCGTCCGACGATGGGGTCCATCCTGCCTGCGCGCGCCTGTGCGGTAAGGTCGACCGTGAAGCGCTTCAGCGCCTCCTGCTTGCCGAGGGCGGCCGGTGCGATTGCACCGCTGGCCTCACCGGGTGTCGCGCCGGCGTCCGAACTGTCGCTGATCAAGCGATCCTCCGGCGACCCGGCGACAATCCGGGCGAAATCGTCCGCCAGCGCGTCGCCGCCAATCCGCTTGAACTCGCCGGAAATGCTGAACAGGACGTTGCGCAGGCTGGGCGTCTTCAAGGCTCCGAGCAACAGGTGGCCGGTGCGCACCTGCGATTCGCCGCACATCAGCGAACCATAGACCCAGCCGCGCTCGGCAGCGCTCTCGACATGCTCCGAAAGGTCGGAGATCGACGTCGAGCCGCGCGGCAAGCGGTCGAGAGCCGCGGTCAGATCGGCGCTCAGCTTGCCGGCATCGAGTGCAAAGTGCCGGGAAATGTGATGCAGATCAGAATCCTGCGTCTGCAGAATCTGCACCAGCCAGTGCACCAGCTCGACGTAGGGATTTCCCCGCAACTTGCAGAAGACGGTTGCGCCCTCTATCGCCTTGTACGCCAGGCGGTTGAGTTTGCCAAACAAAGCCACTCGGCTGATTTCGCTCATGACGCTTTCACCTTTGAAGTTTGGAATTCATGTCCGGTGAAGCAGGCTCGGCGTCGCCCTGGCGCCGCAACGCTCGCTCCACATCAAGAACCAGATCGTCGGCCGGCGCACTGCCGTTCCGCTCGCCCAGCCAGCTCGTGTAACCCAGACGACAGCCCTGGCCGAGCCGCAGGCCGGGAACCTGGTCGGCGCGCAGGACGAGTTGCGCGTCCCACGCGTACTCCAGTCCGGCGTAATTGCGTACGCACGCTGCCAGGCGGGCAATCGCCGCGCCGTCGGGCAGCAGGCCGGTGTACTCGCGCAGCGTCAGCGGACCGATGCGCAAGCGGAACTTGTGCTGGCGGTCCCAGACCCGCCGGCCGAGCAGAGCTTCGCTGCCCAGACAGCAACGGGCCTTGCCGAGGAGCGACCAATCGCGCTCGTCGATCAGCAGCCAATCGCCGACAAACTGCTCGACGCTGGCGTTCAGGCGGAAAAAGCCGCCAACCAGGCGAGCCAGTCCCTCGGCGTTACGCACTTGGCGACTGAGCAGCCCGGCATGGTGCAACTTGGCGAAATCAGGCAGAGCGTCGCGTCCACGCAAGCTGTTCAGGCTGATGCCGGCAAAGGCGCCGACATAGACGGCAAAGCGATCGTCCGCCGGCCGGTCGAGGTTGACGCAGGGCTGCGCCTGCGCCCAAGCCCGGTAGAAGAGGAGCAGGAAACGGTGGTGGATGATGTCGGCAAAGCGCGCCAAGGTCTGATCCTTGCTCTGCGTGCGATTGAAGACGTACTCGCTGAGATAGAGCGGAAGCGCACCGTTCGGCCCGAAAAGTCCCAGGAAGCGCACGTCCAGACGCGGCGGCAAACCGTGCGCGCTGCGGCTCAGCGCCGACAGCTCGGCCGGGGCGAAAGTGAGCGCCGGGTCCTGACCGAGACGAATCGCCTCGTCCGCCGGGCGGCGCGCCGTTCCGAGGCGCGGCGACTGGCTGCTCAGGCAGTCGACGCGGCGCAGGACCTGATAGAAGTCCCATGCCCACGGCGCCTGCTCGACCGCGGCGAAGAGGCGATCGAGGCCGCCGTTCAGATGATCGGGCGCAGTCCGCATCGTGCCGGCCAATGCATGATCTCGCCGCGCGTGGGCGAGCGCAGCACCGTTTCACTGAAGCTGTTGATCGTCACGTGTCGCGCCAGAAAGCGTTCGAGCACGCTGCCGAGGAGAAAAGCGCTGCCGCCCTCGAAATGGAGTTCATCGACCTCGAGCGAGGCGCGAATGCCGCGCCCGAAACACAGCGGACCCGGCATCGGCAGGCGCGCGACGACCTGTTCACAGCGCACCGAACGCAGCCCCTCGACCTGCCGGCGCATTTCCGGGTCGGGCGTCTTCAAGTGCAGGCTGAGAATTTCGCGTAGAGCAGCCGCTCCTTCATCGGCGTTGACGTCAAGCAGCGACAGGTAGTTGAGCGACAGCAGGCTGATGAAGCGCCACGCCAGCGCCCCGTCGGCGAGGGCAGGATACGGTCTTGACGGACCTTTCACACAGCGTGTCGCTTCCACCTTGGCGGCAATCTCGAGTGAAAAATCGCCCTGCGCAGCGCCGAACTGCAGAAAATGCGGCAGATCGCGATTCGTGCACCGGGCGCGCAGCGACAACTGTCGCAGCTCCGCCTTGTATGGCGCAGCCTGCGGGTCTACCAGCGACAGGAACACCTCGCTGCCCACATAACCGGTACGCCGCCGACGGATATCGGCCGGCAAGCGCGGCGTGCGGCGCAGCGAAAAGAAGCCGGGCGCCGCCGTCTCGCCCGCGTGGTAATCGGCGTAGAACGGCAGGAAAATCTGTCGGCTGTCGACACCCATGCCGTAGCCTTCCAGCTCGGTCAGATCGTAGATTTCGTAGTCGAGCGGTCGAGTGCGGTCAGCCACGACATGGAACTCGTGCCTGGTTTCGCTGAGATCGACCTGGTTGATCGTCTTCTCGAACAGGTTGATCGCCGGCGTACAGTTGAGCAGGAAGTTCGACGAATCGACCACCTTTTCCAGACTCGGTTCGTTGTTCGCGAAGAGCAGGACGAGTTCCATTTCGCTGCCGGGGTTACGCTTCACGGCTGGCGCCAGGCCATCGATCTGCCAGAACAGATAGCGCTGGGGAAAGGCAAAGTACTCTTGCAGCAGGCGATAGCCGCCGAAGTTGCGTGCGGGAAGCGGCAACAGCGCCTGCTCGTCGTCGAAACCGATCAAGCGAAGCTGCTCCGGCGGAATCAGGTGGTGTACGGCCGGCGCGCGCGGCGAATTGATGACGCACAAGGCGCCGAGCAGCGAACGGCTGCCGATCAGTTCGTGCAGCTTGCAGGCTACCCCTTCGTCGGCACCGCCGAGAAAAAAGCACAGGGAGTCGATCGCCGTCTGCGCAAAGCTCAGGCCCGCCGAACAGCGCAGCTTGATACGCACGCCGCCTCGGCAGGGCCTGGGCAAGTTCACCCGATCAAGCGACAGATCGGGCGCATGCGAAAAATAGCTCGCCGCCAGCACTTCAATCGGCCAAAGCGTCACCGAATGCGCCGTAACGAATTCGCAGGCCGTTGCCTCGGTCTGGTCCACCACGCTGCGAATCTTCGTCCCACGTTCCACCGGTGAGCCCACTGCCAGGTTGGCGTCAGCCAGAACCGGCTGGAATTGCGCCACCAGCATCGCCGGCGTCGGTGCCAGATAGTGCGGGTAGAGCATTTCCAGCAAGTGATGCGAGAACTCGGAGAACTCCGCGTCCAACCTGACCTGGATGCGCGCCGCGAGAAACGCGGCGCCCTCGATCAGCCTTTCGACCAGCGGATCCTGGACTTCGATGCCTTCCATTCCCAGGCGACCGGCGATCTTCGGAAAGGCGCGCGCGAACTCGCCACCGACCTCCCTCAGGTGTCTCAGTTCGCGGTTGAAGTGTTCAAGTAGCTGCGAGTTCATCGCCGTCCCAGCTCAGTCGCGCCTTTCCTGCAAGACAACCTGGCCGGTCTCAAGATTGATCTCGGTGCTCAAATCAATCTCGATCGGGACGGGTTGCGCAAACACCTGCGCGACGATCGCGATGCGCAGAACATTGTTTTGCAAGTCGAGCGGCCCGTCAGTCGTGGTCTTTGCCGCAACCTTCAGGGACGGTTCCAGAATGCGCGGCTCGAAGCGGCAGATCGCCTGGTGGATTGCCTTCTCCAGCTTGCCCACATCGAGCGAAGAGGCCGTCTCACCGGTGAACGACGGCAAGCCGAAGTTGAGGACCGAGCACTCGACCTCGGGCCAGGGGACAAGATCGACCGAAACGCCCAGCCTGGTCGTATCGAGCAGCCAGCCGAGATCGCGGATGACCGCCTTGCGCAGATCCCTCTCGGACAGGCTTCGCCGGTCTGCGTTCTCGCTCTGCAGCGTCGGTTCGAGGTCGGTCAAGCGCTCGAGCAAGGGACGCAGCAGGGGCTGCGGTGTGCTGCTCTCAGCCACCCTCTTCTCCCTCTGCGGTGCTCGCGAGGACGATCTGGCGTACGTCCAGCAGCGGAAAATCACCCCCATCTGTGGTCAATACGCGCTGGCCTAGCCCATGGAAAACCCCGGCGCGAACCTCGGCCCACTCGCTGCGCCGTGCCAGCATCAGCAAGCCGTCGTCCTGTGCGTCGCTGCCCGGGTAGCGCGTCGGGATGACGCCGGCGCCTTCGCCACCATTGCTGAACGTGAAATGCGCCGGCATCCAGACGAAATCGCGCAGATCGGCTGGCGGATCGAGACTGATGCGCGCCAGGCGGTCAAACGGCAGCCAGTAGTAACGCCCATGGATCACTGCTTCACAGACCGGACCCAGGCGCATGTCGCTGTCGGCCAGCCAGGCGAAGGGTTGGCCGTCGATCTCGCCGGGCGTCGCTGGCGCTTCGTCAAAAGCGCGCGCGCGCAGGTCCTCAGCCGCCTCGAAGCGACCCTGGCCAGCCGTCAGCAGCGACTCGATGAGCAGCGCCAGCCAGGGCTCGGGCTCACCAAAAATCAATGGCGAGCGCTTGCCGGCAAAGACCTCCGCGCGCAACAGCTCGCAACGCACCACCTCCTTGTACATCTGCGCCATCGGCAAGGCCGCTGCGTCGAGTTCGGCGACCACGCCAAGCTGCGCCAGGGCGCGCTCCCACTGGCCGCAGACGGCGAGCAACTGGAAAAGAAAGGTGCGCAAGCGGACGTCACCCGGATGGTTGCGGACGCTTGCTTGAAGCAGTCGCAAGGCCAATGCGACATCACCCTCGCGCAGCGCGTGTTCAGCCGAAACAGCGGTGTTCATCCAGCGGGACCCCCCATTCTTGTCTTTTACAGCGCCAGACCGGCCGGCAGCGCATACCGCCATCCTGGATAGCTCGTTCGGCACATGCGCGCGCCAAACTCCTCACCTCACGAGGCCGACTGCGCAGTGCCGGCGAACGCTGCCGGTGTCTTTTCTAAGCCTCAGCTCTTCAGATTGATTTCGCTTTCGAAAGTCGTCGTGCCGCGGCCACTGCCGGATTTACCCTGCGGCACGTACTCGACGATGACTTTCTGAAAACTCATCGCCAGTTCCTCCAGCACCTCGGCTGAATCGGCGCCTTCGCCACCGCGAATGCGATGATGCGTCAGGCGCCCCTTCTCGATCGTAATCCTCAAATACTCCAGCGCATCGCCGGCCTTGCGCACGCTGAGCACGGCCTTGCGGATCAGCTCGTTGTTGCGCAAGGCCGACATCAAGGCTGTGCTCGCGCAGTCGGCCCGCTTGACGACGCGCAATTGCTCGAACGACGTACGCGCGGTCTGATTGCCGAAGGCGTCGCCCGGACTGTCCATTCCCCACGACCACGAGACGACGTCGATCTCGCCTTCATGCCGCGGATCGGCGGCCTCACCCCTGATCGGCCCCTGCCTGGCGCCGTCGATTTTGAGAAACATGTCCCGTAAAGCCATCCGCCATCTCCCCAATGCTGGCGACGAGACCGGCCAGCGCGATCAGCCGCCGAGGAAAACATCATTGCCACACCGGCGACGCGCTGCCGGCTGCACCGACGACCGGCGGCGCTGCGCCGCCAGCCGTCGGCGGCACGCCTAGCCAACCGGTACGTTCTTCGCGATACTCCAGCCGGCGATCTTTGCGCCACCTTCCTTGCCGCCTTTTTCGTTCTGCGGCTGATACTCGAACTTGAACTCGGCGAAGTTCAGCGTCACGTTTTCGGTCAGGCGATCCTCGCCGCCGCTGCCGCCCTGGCTGATCGAACTTACCAGAACGTTCTTCATCGTGATCTTGATGTATTCGAGCGGGTCCTTGCCGGCCTTGCGGACGACCAGAACGGCTTCGTCAAAGTGCTCGCCGCTGCACGAGCCCAGCATCAGCGCGTTGGTCGATGAGTCGATGTACTTGGTAAACGACAGGTCGTTCACCGACACCTTGCCCGAACCACCGCCGCCGCCGGTATGAAATGTCCCGCTTTGCGACATTCCCCAGCTCCAGGCGAGAACGTCGATCTCCTGCTTGTGCGTCTTGTCGCTCGATTCACCTTTGATCGTGCTGATCTTCATGAACATATCAACGGCCATTGTTTTCTCCTCGAGAGTTAGCCTACCTACCAGTCGTCCTGCAGCCGCAGGGCGTCAACGCCGACAAACGGCAACGGCGGCGAATCGTCCGCCAGCCGCCGCCCAGTTCCACTTTCTGCTCCAGCCGGTCGTCCAGCCCGGCCGTCGTTAGTACTCCTTGCCTGCTCACTTCTGCGGCAGCTTGGAAACCAGACGCAGCGCCACGGTCAGGCCTTCGAGCTGGTAATGCGGTCGCAGGAAGAATTTCGACGAGTAATAACCCGGATTGCCCTCGACTTCCTCGACGATCACCTCGGCCGCTGCCAGCGGCCGGCGCGCCTTGGTCTCCTCCGACGAATGCGCCGGATCACCATCGACATAATCCATGATCCAGTTGCGCAGCCAGCGCTCCATGTCGGCACGCTCCATCGCGGCGCCGATCTTGTCGCGTACCATGCACTTCAGGTAATGCGCGAAGCGACAGCAGGCGAACATGTACGGCAGACGGGCACTCAGGTTGGCGTTCGCCGTCGCTTCGGGATCATCGTACTCGACCGGCTTCTGCAGCGACTGTGCGCCGATGAACGCCGCCTCATTCGTGTTCTTGCGGTGAATCAGCGGCATGAAGCCGTTTTTCGCCAGCTCAGCTTCACGCCGATCGCTGATCCCGATTTCGGTCGGGCACTTCATGTCCACGCCGCCGTCATCGGTTGGAAACGTGTGCACCGGCAAGTTCTGGACGATCCCGCCCGCCTCGACGCCGCGAATCCGCGAACACCAGCCGTACTCCTTGAACGCCCGGTTGATGTTCGTCGCCATCGCATACGCCGAGTTGGCCCAGGTATATTTCCGGTGGTCGGCGGCGCCGGTGTCTTCCTCGAAAGCGAACTCGTCGACCGGTTGCGTACCAATGCGCGAGCCGTAGGGGAGACGGGAAAGGAAACGCGGCATCGCCAGGCCGATGTAGCGCGAATCGTCGCTCTGGCGCAAGGCAGCCCAGGCCGCATATTCCGGCGTGCCGAAGATCTTGGTCAGATCGCGCGGGTTGGCGAGTTCCTGCCAGGAATCCATCTGCAACAGGCTGGGCGAAACGCCGGCAATGAACGGGGCATGCGCCGCGGCAGCGATCTTGGCCATTTCGCCGAGCAATTCGACATCCGGGCCGCCGTGGTCGAAATAGTAGTCGCCAATCAGACAGCCGAAAGGCTGTCCGCCAAGCTGACCGTACTCCTCTTCGTAGACCTTCTTGAACAGCGGGCTCTGATCCCAGGCCGCTCCCTTGTAGCGCCTGAGCGTCTTGCCGAGTTCCGCCTTGGAAATGTTGAGCACTCGGATCTTCAGATTCTCGTCTGTTTCGGTGTTGTTCACCAGATAGTGCAGGCCGCGCCATGCGCCTTCCAGCTTCTGGAAGTCCTCATGATGGAGGATCTGGTTGACCTGGTCGGAAAGTTTCTTGTCGAGCGCAGCGATGATCGATTGTATCGTCTTGACGACGTCGTCCGAGACCAGTTGCGTTGCCGCCAGCGCCTGCTGGGCGAGCGTCTGCACCGCGACGCTGACCGCGTCTCTTGCCTCATCGGTCTTCGGTTTGAACTCGCGCTTGAGCAGGGCAGAAAAATCGCTGCTCTCCTCGCCTGTTGCGCCCGCTACGGCGTCGGACCGGACTTGTGTATCCGCCATACGGAAAACCTCCAAAATGCGTGGGAACGTCCCGGAAAAAATACTGCAAGCGATCTGAACTGACGAGCAAAGGCGCTTAGCTACCGGCCTCGCCGGTAGCCGCCGGCTTCGGGTTGGCCGCCAGCGACTCGAGCAGGGCCTTGTCCTGCAGCAATCTGGCAATCAGTTCCTCGGCACCGCTCTTGCCGTCCATGTACGAGATCAGCCCAGAGAGCTGCTGACGCGCGGTGAGCAGCTTGTTCAGCGCGTCCACCCGGCTGGCGACCGCCGCCGGCGAGAAATCGTCCATCTTCTCGAAAGTCAGTTCGACGTTGAGCTTGCCCTCGCCGGTCAAGGTATTGTCCACCTGAAAAGCGACGCGCGGCTTCGTCGCCTTCATCTTGCTGTCGAAATTGTCAACGTCGATGTTGTCGAAATTGCGCCGATCGACCGGTGCCAGAGGGTCGGCAGGCTTGCCGGACAGATCGGCCAGAACACCCATCACGAAAGGTATCTGGACCTTCTTCTGGGCGTCACCCGTCTCTACTTCGTACTCGATCTGGACGCGCGGCGCACGATTACGGGCGATGAACTTCTGACTGCTGCCTGCCATGTCTTCCTCCAGGAAGTGAATGAAATCAATCCATGCCATTTTGACACAGAGTGTGCCTTGTGGCTATTCGTCTTCGTCCTTGTGCAGCTTCTCGCCAACTACCGTTTCTGCCTGCGGCAGACCGTCCGGGGCCATGTCTTCCATCAGTTCGAGGAACGACATGCCCATCATCCGCTGTGCCCGGCGCAGCAGGAGCGGTACCGGATTGGTCGGCTCGTGCCGGGCGAGGTAGTCGCACAGGCGGTCGAGTGTCGCCACCACGTCGTCGCGCGAGAGGATCTCGCCAGGAGCCGAGCGCACCGGCGCGGGCGCTCTGGACTCGGTCGGCGCCTCGTCGTCCTCCGGCGGCGGGCTCTCGGCGGCGGCCACCACGGGCGGCGCGACCAGCTTCACGGCTTGCGTGACTGCGTAGAGCACCGACTGCAATGGCGCAAGATCAGGCGCTGACTCACCGGAGCGATCGGCAAAGCAGCGTCTGACCGTCTGCACTCCGGCCAGGGCGAAGTCGGCCTGGCGCGGCAGATCCGGGTTCTCGGCAACCGCATAACCGAGCACTTCGGCCAACTGGCTTTCGCTCAGCGGTGGCTTGTCGCCGGTCGGCTTCAGCCGCCCGAGCGCAATTTCGATCTCGCGCACCGCGAGCTGGCCATGCCGGCGCGACTGGAAAACCAGACTGCCACGCAGATCGCGCACGACCGCCTGCAGCGAGGCCAGCTCGAGCAGAGCATTGGCGCGCATCACCGCCGGTGAATCCTCGTCGCCCGGATCGAGTTCGGGGTGGAGCGTCGGCCAGAACGTGTCGAGCAAACCGGCGATCAGCGCCAGGCCGTCGCCGATTCCCGCAAAGCCGCGCGTGTGCAGCCAGGCGCGCGTCAGCCAGACGGCCAGGCGCAGGTCCTTGGAGCGCAACAGCAGGCGCTCGGCCAGCGCCTGCACCTGCACCCAGTCGGCCTGCTTGCCCTCGCGTCGCGTGATTTCCCCATCGTCGCGCTTGAACTCGGCGTCCGCCTCTTCCCGCGCCGCCTCCTCCATGCGCTTGAAGTCGGGGTCGTACTCAAGGGTTTCGCCGCTCGGTTTCTCCTCGGAAACCGGCACCAGCCATTGTTCAATCGTCACCAGACCGTCCTCCTGCAATGCCATCGTGATCGTCTTCCGCCAGTCCGTCAGCGGCCCCCTCGCCTCACGGCTTGTCGCTGCCGCCCGCCGCCGGGACGCAGACGACGCGGTCACCCACCGTCAGGCCAACGCAAGCGGGAACGCTGCCGACGCCCTGAAAGCGACTGACCGCGGCCTGCCCGACCCGCGTTTCGGTGATCACGCCTTTGCGCAACTGCGCAGCGACGTTTTCGTTCGAGAAACCACTTTCCAGTTGCTCCTTGCGCACCTGATTGAGCACCTCGGCCACACCCGACTGCACCGCATCGTAAGCCGACGAATCCTCGATCCTTCGCCCATCGACGATCACCGGACGAACGGCGGTCGTCGCGAGCGACGCCGGATAGACCAGGCGGCGCGCGATGACGCCGGTGGGATCGACCCCGCCGCTGGCGCTGGTGGCCAGATAGACCGGCACGTCGCCGCTCGTCAGATCCTGCCGGAACGGATCGACCGCGATCGTCTGCAGCCAACTGTTGTTGGCGACGCCGCTGACCGCGCCGAAGCTGAGCGAGATCGGCGCGCCGAGTTCGCCGAACTGCAGGCTGCTGGGACTGCCTGCCGGCAAAGCTGCGTTAACATCGGCAATCACGAAAATCGACGGCAGAATCGAAAACGCGTTGTCGTCGCGCCGCTCGGGGTCGGTGGCGAGATTTCTCCCGTCGCGCAGTTGGCTGGCGCCAACGCGCGTCTGGATTTTCCCCCCGCCGCCGCGAATGCTGCGCGCCAACAGCAGAACCGTATCGGCGTCGATCGCCGGTAGCGGCGTAGCGGCAACCGTGATCGTGTCCGCGGCAATTGCCACAACGCTTTTCCGGTTGCCCGTCTGATTGGCATCGACTTCGGTAACGGCTGACAGCGGCCCTTGCAGGCGATTGGTCAAGCCACCCGGGTGCGCCAGCGCCTGCCTGTCCTGCGGCGCCGCATAGACCTCGATCAGCCCGCCAGGTCCGCTCTTGTCAACCGCCTGCTGCCCGGCAACCGGCGCGCTGGCGGCTGTGGCGCCCGCCGTCAGGTCGATCGACGCGCGCCGGGCGACGAGGTTCACGGTCACCTCGGGGGCGCTCTGCAGCAGCGCACCCGTCGCCTGATGGATGCTGCTGCCATAAACCGCAAGCTGTGCGGGGACCCCGCTCGCATCCTGCACGGAAACCTTGGGAACGATCACCGACGGCATTTCAGCCTGATTGGCGACGATGTCGACTATCCCGGCACCGCTCAGCACCAGCGGTCCCAGCTCGACGGTCGTCGCGCTGATCAGATGCGAGCGCAGCCCCGGCTGCGCGCGTATCTGCCCGGCGACCTGCAAGCGCTCGGCATCCAGGCGCGTGCTGCCGGTGTCGAGCAGCACCTCGAGCGCACCGCCCGTACGCACCTGGCTGTCGCCGGCGGTCAGCCGCAAGCCGCCGACGAATCGGTTGTCGGCGCTGTCCAGCGTGACGCTGTGTGTGGCAGCATCGATCGTCGTCGCCTGGTTGACCTGCAGCCCGGCGGTCTGCGTCAGCTCGCCGGTGAGGCTGATCGTCGCCTCCTGGTTGACCGTCGTCAGGCCGAAGCGCAGCGCGCCGGACTGAACGACCGACAAGGCATCGAGCGTTCCGGCGATGACCGTCTGGCCGGGGGTGCTGGTCGTCAGCCGGCCGCCGACGTCGGCCGCGTGGACGATTGCACCACCGCCGGTACTGAGCGTGCTATTTCCGCTCGTTGAGACGTTGCTCGTCAGATCGCCGGTAGCGCCCTCGCTACGCGCTTCCAGCGTGCTCGCCTGACCGGAAATGGTCAGCGCGCCAGCCAGCGCGCGCAGGTTCGTGCTGCCGGTCCGCAGCGTTGCGCTGAAGCCGTTCTGATCGGCGATCAGCGTCGGACCGGCGACTAAATCGATACGGCTGAAATCGTTTTGCGGATCGCGCAGCTCGACGTTCCGGCCGGCGGCACGAATCGTCAACAGTCCATTGGCGACGCTCAACGAGCCCGATTGGCCGATCTCTCCCGTCACACTCAGCAGCTCGGCCGAGCTGTCGACGCGCGTCGCTTGCGGGCCGAAGCTGAGCGCGCCCGCCTGCCTGACCTGCAGGCTGCCGAAGCTGCCCGAGAGCCTCGTCGGACCCGTCGTGTCGGTGCTCAGTCGACCGCCGACGCTTCCCGCGTGGTTGATCGAGCCGCCCGCACCGCTGGTCAGCACGGCATCGCCCGGACCAATCGTGGTGACACTTGCGATCGACCCCAGTGTGCTGCTGGCGACCAGGCTGGCCGCGCTGCCGGCAAGCACGAGATCGCCGGCGAGCAGGTCGATCGTCGTCTCGCCGGTCTCCAGTCGGGCAGCCAAGCCGTTGCGGTCGGCGATGTGGGTTCTTCCCGCGACCAGTTCGATCTCGCCGAAGTCGTTCAGCCCGGAAGCGAGCCTCACGCTCCACCCAGGCGCGCGGATGCGCAAGGCTCCGGGCACGATCAAAGCGGCTGACTGGTTGAGCGGACCCTCGCTTTCCGCAGTGAGATTGGTCGCGCTGCCGGCGAGGCTCAGTTCGCCAGCCAGCACGTGCAAGGTGGTATCGGCGGTCAGCAGTTTGACGGCGAGCGCATCCCTGTCCGTGATCCGCGTCGTCGCCGCGGTGATGTCGACGCTGGCGAAGTCGTTTTCCTGAGTGTCCAGCTTGACTTCCTGGCTCGGCGCACTGACGACCAGCGGACCCACAACGGTGAGCGCCGCCGACTGGCTGATCCTCCCTGTCACTTGCGCGATGCGCGCGGCGTTGGCGACGCGCGTCGTTGCCGGGCCGAAGGTGAGCTGCGCGCTACGCTCGACCTGCAATTCGCCGAAGCTTCCCGCCAGCATCGTGTCCCCGGTCGTCTCGCTGCTCAGCCGGCCACCGACTGCGCCGACATGCGAAATCGTTTCGCCGGCGCGGCTGAACAAGCGCGCACCGCCGCTGATGTCGCCGCTGCTGCGGATGGCGCCATCCGCTTCGATCGTCAGGTCGCCGCCAATGTGGCCACTGTTGCTCGCCGCACCACCCGCGTCGAGTTGACTGTTGCCGGTCGTCGCCACGCTGCTGCTGAGTTCGCCGGCACTGTGCGCGAGCAGGCTGTCAGCCGTACCGGCGAGCACGAGAGCCCCGCTCGTCGCCTGCACATGCGTTTCGCCGGTCACCATGTGCAGCGCCAGATTGGGCGAACGGGTGCTCAGGCGGGTCGTTCCGCCCGTCACACTGAAACTGCCTTGTAAATCATTGGCCGGATTGTCGATCGTCATCGCCCCGCGGCTGCTGCTGGTCAGCGTGACCGAATCGCCCTTGACGATTCCATGGTAGGTTTGCCCGTCGGCGGTCAACACCGTCTGCCCCGAACCGAGATCGAGCGTACTCTGCGCGTCCTGCGTCAAGCTGCCCAGGCGGCGCGCGCCGCCGAAAAGCTTCAGCGTCCCACCGCCGTCTATCGTCAGCAACGTCTGGTCGCCGCCGCCGAGCAGCGCCCGGCTGACTTCCAGCGACACCCCGGCCGGCACCGACAGCGTCGTGCTCTGCGCGAGCTCGAGGCCGCCGATGACCGCCTCCCCGCTCATTTCGAGCTTGCCGCCGCGCAGACGAACATCGTTGCCCAGCGCGATGTCGTTGACCCGCAGGGTACCGCTAACGACATCGACGGCCCCGGAACCGAGTACGCCATCGTTCGCCTGGGCGAGCAGCATCCCCTGCTCGATGATCGTCCCGCCAGAGTAGGAAGCCGTCGCTTGGAGGATCAACTGGCCGGCACCGACTTTCGTCATCGCTGCTGCCGGCGCGCCGCCCACCGGTCCCTGCAGCGTCAGCCGGTCATCCGCCTCGGGAACATTGATGCGCGCATCGGCCGCCAGATACACTGCGCCGGTGTAGACGGCGAGCGTGCCACTGCCGGTCAGCGCGCCAGCGCCGAGCAGGCTGCCGCCCGCGCCCGCGCCGGCAATCCGCAACTCGGCCGTCGGCCCCAGCGTCAAGCCCACATTGTCGATGGCGAGCGTCGCGCCGGCAGCGACGTCCACCGAGCCGCTGCCCAGAGCGTGGCTGTCGCCGGCGACCAGCACGCCAGCCGCAATGCTCGTCCCGCCGGCGTAGCTGTTGTTGCCGGTGAGGCTCAGTTGCCCAGTGCCCGTCTTGACCAGACTTCCGCGAGTAGCCGGCGCGACCTGCGCGCTCTCGCCGATCTGCCCGGCAAAGCTGCCCGATACTGCCTGCTCGACGCTCAGCGTGCCACCATTCAGCCAGATCCTGGCCGCCGGGTCGCTCCCCGTCAGCGTTCCGATGTTCTGCGCATGACCCTGCAAATCGAGCGCGGCACTCGCCGCATCGAGCGTCAGCGGGCGCGCGGCCGGCAATACATCGTCGGCCCCGGTTTCGATGGTACCGCCGACAATAAACGTTCCGCCACGGTAGGTCTTGCGCGGACCGGCAAGCGTCAGCGTGCCGCTGCCGAACTTGCTGAGCGCGCGATCGCCGCCGGCAAGCTGCTCGATCGCGCCATTCAGCCGCAGGCGGTGATTCAGCTCGGGAACGCCAATGCCGGCGTCCGCGGCGAGGACGATGCGGCCATCGTAGCTGGCGCTGGAACGGCCGATCAAGGCGCCTCTCGCGTTCACTGCCTGCCCGGCGGGCCCTTGTCCGACGATCTGAATCTGCGGGTTGCGACTGCCCAGCAAGGCCACATTGTCCAGCTCCAGCACCGCCTCCGGCTCAACCTCGACCGTACCGCCCATACCGAGCGAACGCCAATCGGTGACCGAGATGCGGCCCGCCTCGACCACCGTATTACCCGCGTAGTCCTTCGCCTGACCACCGAGCAGCAGCGTGCCCTCGCCCACCTTGCGCAAACCATGGGGCGTGCTGGCGATAGCGCCGTTCAGCGTCAGCCGCGCGTCGGCAGCGGAAACACCGATGAGCGTCTCCCCGCCGAGCACGATCGCTCCACCATAGGCCGCCGTCCCGGTAGCGTGCAGCGCCCCCAGCCGGCCATCGCTGCCGCTGCCGGCGAGCTTCAGCGTGCTCGTCGGCTCGGAGAGCTCCAGCGTCACGCCAGCGAGCAGCAAGGTGGCGCCCGGCTTGACGTCTACCGAACCGCCGCCCAAGGCGCGCGCGCGCTCGGCACGCACGATGCCGGCCTCGATGTCAGTCCCCCCCTTGTAGTCCGTCCCGCTACCCGCCAGCACCAGCGTTGCCGGCCCCAGCTTGGTCAGCCGGTGTCCGGCGTTGCCCGGGCTGGCAGCGATATCTCCGCGCAGCGTCAGACTACCCGCCGTCTGAGCAGTGCCATCGCCACCGACCGCAGCGTTCGCCATCAGCGTCAGCGGACCATCGTAGCCAGCCGCGTACGCGGTGCCGCTCGGTCCGGCGGCAACGGTCAGCGCTCCCTTCTTGCCCGGGTGTCCGGCGCCGGCGAGCGAGAAGCCGCCGGCCAATGGGTTGAGGGTAAAGGAACCGTCAAGCTCCAGCGTGCCGCCGTCCTCGACCACCAGATCTGAGCGCGTGTCGAGCGCATTCGCTTTCGTCAGCCCGAGGACGCCCCGACTGACCGTCGTCGTCCCGCTATAGAGATTGGCGTGCTGCAAGGTCAGCGTGGCGTCGCCCAGCTTCGTCAGGCTGCCCGTACCCTCGATCTGGCCAGCAAAACCGGCGTTTTCCTTTTGCTCGACGGTGAGCGTCGCGTTGCCGAGCAGGACTTTGCCGAGCTGGTTGTCCTGCGCATCAGCCGCCGCTCCGCCCCGCAATCCGCCAATGCGCTGCGCTCGGTTGGCCAGATCAAGCACGGCTGCCGCCGCGTCGGACAGTGTCACCATGCCGCTGCCCGGCAGGACATTGGCCGCCGCCGTTTCGAGCGTACCCGCCTCGATCTGCGTGCCGCCGGTATAGCTCTTCGCCGGGCCGCCGAGAACCAGCGTCCCGCCACCCAGTTTGCTCAATGATCGGGAACCCGCCTCCTCGTCGATTGCCCCGTTCAAGGCAAGTCTGTCGCCGCTCCCGACGGCGACGGCCGCGTTCCCCGCCAACAGCACGCGGCCATTGTAGCTCGCGCTGTTTCCCGTCCCGATCAGCGCTCCCTGGTCGACACCGGAGAGTGCGACTCCTCGGCCGGCAATCTTCACCTGCGGATACGAACTCGCCGCAAGGGCCGCATTCTCCAGCCGCAGGCTGCTGCCAGCAGTGACCTCGATCGAGCCCGGGCCGAGCGCAGCCGAATCTTGCACGGCAACGACCCCAGCCTGGATGAACGTTCCCCCGCTGTAGTTGCTCGCCGCGCCAGAAAGGACGAGCGTCGACAAGCCGACCTTGCTCAGGCTTGCACCGGCCGCGTCCTCGCCGATTCCGCCGCTCAGCGTCAGGCGCGTGCCGTCGAGCGGCGCTGCCGCCTCGCCGCCGATCAAGCTCGGGCCGGTCAAGGTGATCGCGCCGGCGTAGCCACCGGTCTTGCCTGCGGCAATCCGCAGCGCGCCGTTTCCGCCCTGGCCGACTCCGCCCAGCCGGAAACTGCCGGCGGCTCCACCGTTGAGCGTGTTGAGCACGACCGACTCGGCGATCTCCAGGCTGCCGCCATCGTTCCCCACGCCGCTGGTTCCCCCGTCGACGACCAGCGTGGAATCGGCATGCAGCGCATCGGAGCGCGCGACGGCGAGCACCCCCTGGCTGACGGTCGTTGCCCCGGAGTACGTGTTAGCCTGGCTCAGCAACAGCCGGCCGCCGCCCAGCTTGTTCAGCTTGCCACCGTTGCCGCTGATCGTCCCGGCGAATTCGCCATCGGCAGCCTGTTTGACGTACAGCCACCCGCTCGTGCCAAGATCGACCCGTGCACCGCTGACGCCGGTGAGCCGACCGATGTGCTGGGTCGTGCCGTTCAGTTCGAGCAGCGCGCCCTCTCCCGCCAGGTTGACGCTGCGGTCGGTCGGCAAGACATCGCCGGCTGCTACGACGAGGCGACCGTCGACAATCTCGGTGCCGCCCCGATAGTCCTTGCGTATCCCGGAAAGCCGGAGCGTTCCGGCTTCCGTCTTGCTCAGCGCATAGGTCGGCGCACCCACGTCCTGGCTGATCGCGCCTCCCAGCTCAAGCGTTCCCGCGGCACCTACCGCGATGCTCGCCGCCCCGCTCAGCGTGATGTCGCCCAGATAAGCGGCGTTGCCCGCCGCGGCGACGCGCAGCGCGCCCGGACCGCCGCCATCACCGCGCAGCGAAAACCCGCCGGCCAGCGTGTTCAGCGTGGCGCCGAGTTGCAGCGTACCGCCGTCGACGACCAGCGCCGATCCCGTGTGCAAGGCGTCGCCGCGCGTCAACGCAAGCACCCCGCCGCCCACCCGGGTCGTGCCACGATAGGTATTCGCCCCACTCAGCGTCAGTGTGCCGGCACCCTGCTTGCTCAAGCTGCCAGTGCTGCTGCCGCTGATGCTTCCGGCGAAAGTCGAACCCGACCCGCTGCCGGCTACGCTGACTGTGAGCGTCCGGTCGCCCAAGGCAACCCGGCCAGCCGAATCTGGAGCAAGCCCCGCTGCGCCACCGCTCAGCCCGGCAATCTCCTGGTTCTGGCTCGCCTGCGCAAGATCGAAGACGGCACCAACCCCGTCCGCCAAGCTGACCAGCGCGCTGGCGGCCAGGCTTCCCGTACCGCTAAGCTTCAAGGTCCCACCATTGACCCTTGTCGCTCCGGTCGCGTTGTTCGCACCGCTCAGTTCGAGCATCCCCGCCTCAATGTTGGTGCCGGCGAGAACGTTGTTCGCACCACTGAGCACCAGCCGACCCGCACCGACCTTGCTCAAATGCCCGGCGCCACTGATCACGCCGCTGAAAGTCGCGTCCGGCCCGGCCGCGATGCTGACGCCCAGCGTCGCCCCACCGAGCACGAGATTGCCCGCGCCAGAAAGCCGCCCAAGGCTCTGCCGATTACCGTTCAGGTCGACCGTACCGGCATTGAGCGCAAGATTGCTGGCGCTTCCCGCGTTACCGAGCAACACATCCGGCGCCAAGAAACGAAGCGTTCCAGGCCCCTCCTTGACCAGCGACGCGGCCGTGATCGGCTGCGCCTGCGTCATCGATCCACTGCTCAGATTGATCGTCAGCGTACCGCCGCCAACGTCCATCGCACCGGGAGAAGTGACCGTGGCCGCCGTCAGCGTCAGCCCGCCGCCAGCCGTCCGCAGAAGGAAGCCACCCGCATTCAAGGCGTTACCGGCAGTAATCGTCACCGACGTCGGCGGTGTTCCGCTGCCGGTCGTCGCGAACGACACGTTCTCGCGCAAGATGACGTCGCGCGAGGCCTGCAAGGTATAGCTGGCATCGACACTGAAACTCCCGGCCGCGACGAAGTACCGTGCTACTGTGTCCGGATCGCCGGGGGACGGCGCAATGAAAGGATTCGCCGACAAGGTTTGTTCACCCAGGAGCTTTTCACCGCCGACATACAGATCACTCGGATCAAGCAACAGCGACCCGACGCTGCCGTGCGGTGCGGACGTGTCG
>ERZ761603.565-NODE-565-length-30589-cov-40.290758_pt1 | contig 30589 bp, 29 predicted proteins | sample MGYA00511879_ERZ761603 | MGnify/ENA primary metagenome ERZ761603 (study PRJEB28899, sample SAMN02850040) | bioreactor sludge metagenome | biome: EBPR Sludge; feature: EBPR Bioreactor; material: flocular biomat | place: Australia: Thorneside Wastwater Treatment... | reverse complement strand
GCGAGGCGCCGCGTCAGCAAGCGCCTGCAGCACTGCCGGCGGGATCGGCGTAGCGAACAAATCCTGCGCATGATGCAGCCCGTAGCACAGCGGACGCTCAAAACCCAGCTCACGGGCTCGCGGCACCAGCGCCGCCCAGAAACCTGGCTCCTGAGCAAAATGGCAGAGCAGATCATGGACATCGACCAGATCCCGCAGGCGCAGGCCCTCGTCAGGATCGCCCTCGAGAAACAGGTGGACCAGAGAGTGGAGGACCATGTCGGCGGGCGCGAGAACGTGCAGTCGCGGGTCGCCAAGCGGCCGAGCCGCCGCGAACAGCGGCGCTGGATCGGAGCTGAGTCGGCTGGTCCTGGGCAGAAGCCGATGATGGATATCGATTTCGGTGCCCCGCTCCTGATGACGGAGCGGCGGAATCTCGTGCATCCAGACGCGATAGTAACGGTCCTCGTAGGGGTCGATCTGCGTCCTGAACCAGCCGCGCTCGAGCAGTCTGTTTTCGACTTCCTCGACCCGATCCTCCGGGACCAGCAGGTCGACATCGGCAAAAATCCGTCCACGCGCCGGCGGAAGGCCTGCCAGGAGATAGCCGCTGCCTTTCAGCAGGATCAGCGGACCCCCGATCCCCTTGAGCGCCCAAAGAATGCGGTTCACTTCCCAGGACACCAGGGTCTTCCGATGTTCGATGACATTGCGGGCCGCCCGCAGATGGGCTGCGGCACGCGGCGGGATGTTTTCGAGCAGGCCTGCCCGGGAGAGGTCGGACTCGATTCGCCCGAGCAACCTGACACGCCGCCCCACGCGCAGGAGCAGCTCCCAGTCAGCGGGCGGCAGTGCCGACAGTTGTTCAGGCGTCCTGAGGGCGTCGAGCAGGAGCCTTTGCGCCCGCCGGGTTTCGCGGGAGGCCTTAGCCATCGTCGCGAGACAGTTCGTCAAGGGCGGCGATCGCCTCGTCGAGATCGGAGTAGCTCAGCGAGTAGCAATCGCAGGCGCGGACCATGTCGGCGACGAGCCGGAAGGCGGTTTCGTCAAGGACATCGTAGTTGAAGGCGTTGGTCGCGACCATCAGGAACGCCTGGCTCTTCGCCATCGGCTTCAGTAAGAGCGGGGCATTGGCGATCCAGCGAGGGAAGACGAACCAGCGCGGCCGCGCCGTTTCGTGCATCCTCCGGATACTGTCTGCTGGCGGCCGGACATGCGCGACCGTGCCCTTGCGTGTTCCAAGGAAGGAAGGGCCAATGATGGCTTCCGGTCGGAATCGTCCGATCACTGCGATGGATTCGTTCTTCAGCGGAATTAGTCGCGGCAGGGGGAGCAACATCCCGTCCTCGGGCCGCACGAGGCCGAATTCGTCGGACATGAGGCGCCACCCGGAGTGGATCAGCGCGGTGCACAGTGTCGACTTGCCACCGCCGGGCGAGGCAGGGAACAACATCGCACTGCCATTGCGCTCGACCCCAGCCGAATGAAGCATCAGCAAATGATGCGAACGCGTCGCCACGCACCAGTTGATGCCCCATTCGAGCGCGGGAAAGGCGTGTTCGACGGTATAGGGGGCGAAGGGAGATTGTCCGTCGATGGAGAAGGAAGCCTGGCGCCGAAACCATCGGCGCAGTCCGCGAGGACTGCCTATTCCTACATGAAAGTCGATGATCGCTACCGCCTCGACCATGGGGTAGGGCTCGTAAAGCTGATGGGCAAGCGACGCAAGGGATGGGAGGTTGGAGCTAATCCTGAGGTTGAAGGGACCGAACTGTATGCCCAAACCGGCGCCGGTCAGCCGTCGTTCCAGTTCCTGACGACTCAGGTCACCGACGATCATTGAAGGGCAATGGCTTCGTCCAAAGACTCGATGAGGCCGAGTTCCTGGAGCCGCTCGATAGCAAATTCGAAATCGCCGGCAGCCAGTTCACCCCGATCGACGCCCAGAACTGCTTCGGTCCATTCTTTCGCTTCAGCTAAAGTGATGGGGCCATGTTCCAGGGATTGAAGGATCAATGCAGTGGTTTCGTTGAAGAAATGGGTTTCGGCAGACGACGCTTGGTAAGCGATGTAGATATCCTCCCAGTCCTGCCATCGCAGCGAACGCGCGGCAGGCGTAAGGATAAAGGCCTCAGCCTTGCCAGACGACAAGTCGTCCAAGACGTGCCTCAGATGACGTCCGCGCGAACTTGGTGATGAGTCTGGGCCAGTCGACTAACCAACCCCCATCGATGTCGCCGAGGTAGAACTCAGGATGGCAACCGACTGATTCTTGAAGTCCCGTTGCGGTCCGCAGGTCCAGAAATCGGTCTGCTGTTCCACCGTCTGGAAGTGTGATGGGCGGACGGACGTCTCCACTCTGCCGTCGCCGCATGCCCGCAATTCACCGGCTGGAACGCACACGTCACCTGTCGCGATTGCCTCAAAATCAGTGTCAATTTTTCCGGCAAATGGGCCTGGGTCTCCTTGGACTGAGTTGTCGCCAAGTACGGCCACCGACTGGATCTTCACCCCAGTACACGACGCAGCCGCCAAGGCGCCACTGCGCAAGGTCAACACCAGGGGGGCCAGGGCTGCCGCACCGCGAACCAACCTCCGGCGGCGCTGATGGATTGTCGAAGTTTCGTCCAGCCCAGTGCCGTGACCACTGGCGAGCACTTGGTCATTCGACTGAACTGCTTCGTCGGTTGATTCCGTTCGTTTCATTTCCACTGCTCCCAAAGATCACTACCCCAGATCCCGCGTTTCAGAGCCCGAATCTGCGGATCATTATTCTCATCACCGCCTCGCCATAGCTACCAATCTTCTTGGCGTTGGCTCTGCCGGGTGTTTCAGTTTCCCTACGTCCGTAGCCGACTGGTCATGATGGCCACCGTGACCAGTTCGCGAGCGAAAACCATATCATAGCTATCACGGCGTCGAAAGTCTGCCAACTAGGTCACGCTGTCGCCCAGTATTCCCCTGTATTCGAACTACCGGTAGCGTGTGTCCACTACATTTCGTCGTAGAGGAACTCCTCGCCAATAACGTTAGCAAACTTTATGCCACATTTTTCGGAAAAAAAAAGTAAACAATAAAGCAATGGCTTGTCGATGGCCTCTGGATTCTGGGAAGAGTCAGAGGGACTCTGGTGTAAAAAAAACCGACACCTCAAGCCTCCCTTCCTCGACAAGATCCTGTCCGCCGTGCGTGCGCGGTCAGACTTTCAGGCGCTCCAGCAACTCGGTTTCGAGCTTGATGCGGCTCGCCGCCTCGCCGAGGTCACCGCCGCTGATCAGGAAGGTGTCCTCGACCCGCTCGCCAAGCGTCGATATCTTCGCCGTGTGGAGGTTGGCACCATGCGCGGCCAATGTCATGGCGATCGTGTACAGCAGACCGGGGCGGTCGGCGGCGCTGACTGAGAGGACGTAGTGCGAGCCTTTTTCGTCGGGCTCGATGGTGATCAGCGGTTGAATCGGGAAATGCCTGACCTGCCGCGAGATGCGTCCGCTGCCCGGGGCCTCCGGCGGACTCTGTCGACTGAGGCGTGCGGTCAGTTCGTGTTCGACGTAGCTGATCATCGTCCGGTCACTGCCGCGATCGCTGAGGTCGAGCAGCATGAAGCTGTCGAGCGCGTAGCCATGACGCGTGGTGTGGATCTTGGCGTCAACGATGGTGTAGCCGGCACGGGCAAAGAAGCCGACCAGCCGCGCGAACAGATCGCGCTGGTCGCGGGTGTAGATCATGACTTCGAGGCCTTCGCCCTGCGGGTTGACGCGTGCCTTGACGACCGGCTTGTCGACGCCGGTCCGATAGTGCAGGGCACGCGTGTGCCAGGCGATCTCCTCCGCGGAATGGCGCAGGAAATACACGGTATCCAGCTGTTTCCACAGGCGTTGGTGTACCGAGTCGGGAAGCGCGAAGTAGCGCAACAGGCGCAGTGCCTGCTGTTGCCGTTCCTCGATCAAACCCTGCCTGACCGGTGCCTGACCGCCAGCGAGCAGGGTTCGGCAGGTGCTCCGGAAAAGCTGCTCGAGGAGCTGTCCTTTCCAGGTGTTCCAGACCTTTGGACTGGTGCCGCGAATGTCGGCGACGGTGAACAGATAGAGCGCCGACAGGTGACGTTCGTCGTGCACCATCCCGGCAAACGCGCCGACGACGTCCGGGTCGGAAATATCCTGCTTCTGGGCTACGGTCGACATCAGCAGATGGCGCCGGACCAGCCAGACGATCAGTTCGCTGTCTTCTGCATCGACGCCATGCTCGGCACAGAACTGTGCCGCATCGACGGCCCCCTTCTCCGAGTGGTCACCACCTCGCCCCTTGCCGATGTCGTGGAACAGCGCAGCGACGTAGAGCACCCAGCAGCGGGGAAAATCACTGATCAGTTCGCTGCACAGGGGATACTCGTGTGCGAATTCTTCAGCAAGGAAGCGGCGCAGGTTCCGCAGGACCTGCAGGGTATGCTGGTCTACGGTATAGACATGAAACAGGTCGTGCTGCATCTGGCCGACAATCCTGCCGAAGTTGGGCAGGTAGCGACCCAGCAGTCCGAACTGGTTCATGCGTCGAATTTCGTGGAGCACGCCGCGCGGTTGCTTGAGGATTTCGAGAAAGCGGCGGCGATTGTCCGGGTCGCGGCGGAAGGCATCGTCAATCAGTGTGCGTGCGCGCCACACCGCGCGCAGCGTCCGTGCCGTCATTCCCTGCAGCTCGGGATGTTGCTGCATCAAGAGGAAGGCCTCGAGAAGGGCACCGGGGTGCTTCCTGAAGATCTCTTCGTCGACCACGTCGAGCAGGTCGTGCGTGTTCTGGAAGCGTTCATTGATCACCTGGGGCAGCAGATCCGGCGGCGGCGATATGGCAGCGCCGATGTTCAGCAGCAGTATCGTATTGATCTGTGTGACTTCCTTCGCTGTCCGGTAGTAAGCCTGCATCAGTCGTTCGCTGGCTCGGCGGGTGGCCGTTGGTTCAAACCCCAGTTGTTGCGCGAGCGCGGTCTGGTAGTCGAAGAGAAGGCGATCTTCCCGTCGGCCGACGTGCAGGTGCAGGCGAGTCCGCAGGCGTTGGAGGAAGCCCAGGTTGCGCTTCAGTTGCGCTTCCTCTTCCCCGGTGATGAAGCCGTGTTGCGCCAGATCTTCCCAGGAGTCTCCGTAGTCCGCCGCACGGGCAATCCAGAGGATCGTCTGCAGATCGCGCAATCCCCCCGGCGCTTCCTTGCAGTTGGGTTCGAGGCTGAAGGGTGAATCCTGGAAGCGGCGGTGGCGCTCCTCCTGCTCTATCTGCTTGGCTTCGAAAAAGATCTGCGGATTCAGGTTTTCCTTGAGTTCCGCGCAGACCTCCTGGAAGGTTGTGCTGCTTCCGGCAAGCAGGCGTGCCTCGAGCAGGGCGGTCTGAATCGTCAGATCGGCGGCGGCGGCGTGTGAACACTCTGCGACCGTACGCACACTGGGCGCGATCTCCAGCCCGATATCATAGACAAGGGCGATTGCTCGCTCGAGCTGGGCGGTCAGGACGTCGTCGGGTGGCTCTGGCAGAAGGAGCAGGATATCGACATCGGAAGCAGGATAGAGTTCGCCGCGCCCGTAACCTCCGACGGCGACCAGTGACAGCGACCGCGGTAGCTCCAGTCCGTGCCACAAATCGCATAGGCCTTCGTCGACCAGGTGACAACGCTCACGCAGAAGCCGCGGCGCGTCACCTTCGTCGAGAAAGCGATCGCGGATGGTCGCCTGACCTGACTGCAAGCGTGACCTGCAGCGCACGACGAGCGTCTGGTGATCCAGGATGGCGGTGTCCATGCCGATCATCTGATCCAGTCTGGTTGCGGCGGGGTAGCTTGCGATACGGTGAGGACTTCGTAGCCGGTTTCAGTGACCAGAATCGTATGCTCCCATTGCGCGGACAGACTGTGGTCCTTGGTGACGATCGTCCAGCCATCAGCCATGGTCCGGATGGCCATCCTGCCGGCATTGATCATTGGCTCGATGGTGAAGATCATCCCCGGTTCCAGCCGGACACCGGTGTGGGGCCGGCCATAGTGAAGGACCTGTGGTTCTTCGTGGAAACGGGCACCGATGCCGTGACCGCAGAACTCCCGGACCACCGAATAGCCGGATTTTTCTGCATGTTTCTGTATCGCATTGCCAATGTCACCCAGTTGTGCGCCGGCCCTGACTTGGACAATCCCAAGCCAGAGGCACTCGAAGGTGACTTCGCAGAGTCGCCGCGCCTGCACAGAGGTGTCGCCGACCTGAAACATGCGGCTGCTGTCGCCATGGTAGCCGTCGCTGATCACCGTGACGTCCAGATTGACAATGTCGCCGTTCCGCAGTTGCCGGTCACCGGGAACACCATGACAAACCTGGTGGTTTATCGAGGCACAAATGGACTTTGGATAGGGTCGGTAGCCTGGTGGGGCATAGTTCAGCGGTGCCGGGATGCAGCCTTGAACGTTGACGATGTAGTCATGACAAAGTTGGTCAAGATGGCCGGTGGTGACTCCCGATTTCACATAAGGCGTGATGTAATCGAGCACCTCGGCTGTCAGCCGACCGGCGACGCGCATTTTTTCGATTTCCTGAGGGGTCTTGATAGTAATGCTCATGCGTTGATGTCGGCGGCAAGGGGATGGGGAGCGAAGGATAAAGGAAGCCACTATCTTGGGCAATTGGCTCGGTCGCCGGTTGACTCGCGCCCTGACAGGCGTGAATCAGACTGGCACCATAGTACCCGAATTGAAATTCTGTTGCTCTTGATGGTACTATCGCCGGGTTTTGCTGGCCTGCGTCAGCGAAACTTCAAAGCGCGTCAGTTTTGATGCGCTGGGTGTGCCGGAGAGGTACGTCCTATTACGCACATTCGCCTGTTCAAGGGTGCCTGCCGGGATAAACAAGGCGGGCTGTAGGTGGGCGGATGGTGGTCCAACCCTGATTTTGAGAGTAAAAATGTCCACAACAATGCGACAGATGCTTGAGGCCGGTGTTCATTTCGGCCACCAGACGCGATTCTGGAACCCCAAGATGGCACCGTACATCTTTGGTGCCCGCAACAAGATTCACATTGTCAACCTTGAACAGACACTCGCCAAGTATAACGAAGCGATGACCTTTGTTCGCAGACTGTCTGCCAACAAGGGCACCATCCTGTTTGTTGGAACCAAGCGGCAAGCGCGCGAGATCATGGCCGAAGAAGCGACACGCTGCGCTTCTCCGTATGTCGATCAGCGTTGGTTGGGCGGCATGTTGACGAACTTCAAGACGATCAAGCAGTCGCTCAAGCGTCTCAAGGAAATGGAGGCAATGTGTGACGATGGCTCCCTCGAGCGCCTCGGCAAGAAAGAGGCACTGATGCTCACGCGAGAACTCGACAAGATGCACAAGTCGATCGGTGGCATCAAGGAGATGGCCTCGCTGCCCGATGCGCTGTTCGTGATTGACGTTGGTTACCACAAGATTGCCATCACCGAGGCGAGCAAGCTGGGCATTCCGGTGGTCGCCGTGGTCGATACCAACCATTCGCCGGACGGTGTCGACTATGTGATTCCGGGCAACGACGACTCTTCGCGTGCCATCCGTCTCTATGCTCGCGGCGTCGCCGACGCGGTACTTGAGGGACGCAGCCAGTTTGTCGAAGAGATTCTGGAGGCTGTTTCTGGCGACGAGTTCATCGAGGAAGCGGGCGACGACTGATCGCCGACCGTTTGGCGGCTGGTCGCGCGCCGGGACTTGCCTGCGGCCAGTTCGTTGCCTGAATGTTGACTTTGTCTTGAGCGTGTTAAACCAGGCGCGGCGGCGACTTGCCCCCGAGTCTGCAAGTGGAGAATGAAATGGCGGAAATTACCGCAAGTATGGTTAAAGAACTGCGCGAAAGAACCGACGCGCCGATGATGGAGTGCAAACGAGCGCTGACCGAGTCCGCCGGAGATCTGGGAAAGGCGGAAGAGCTCCTGCGCGTCAAGCTGGGTTCCAAGGCCAGCAAGGCGGCCAGTCGCATTACCGCAGAGGGTGTCGTGGCGATTCACAGGGAGAGCGACGACAAGCGCGGTGCGATCGTCGAAATCAACTGCGAAACGGACTTCGTCGGCAAAAATGCGGAGTTTCTGAAGCTTGCCGGTGATTGTGCGGCGCTGGTTGCAACGCATGACCCAGCGGACGTCGCGGCCTTGTCGGCACTGCCGATGGGCGACGGCAGTGTGGAGTCGACTCGCACCGCTCTGGTCGGCAAGATTGGCGAGAACATGTCGATCCGTCGTTTTGTGCGCCTTGAAGCCCGGGGAAAGCTGGCCTCCTATGTGCACGGGGGGGCCAAGATCGGCGTTGTGGTGGATTACATTGGCGGTGACGATCAACTGGGCAAGGACCTGGCCATGCATATCGCGGCCGCCAAGCCGAGAGCGCTCGATTCGTCCGGCATTGCCGCTGATTTGATCGACAGCGAACGGCGGATCGCGATCGAGAAGGCCAGGGAAGCGGGCAAGCCCGACGCGATGATCGAAAAGATTGCCGAAGGCTCGGTGCAGAAGTTCCTCAACGAAGTGACGCTGCTCGGGCAGGTGTTTGTCAAGGCTGAAGATGGCAAACAAACGATTGCTCAGTTGCTCAAGGCGAAGGGTGCTTCGGTTGCCGGTTTCACGCTGTTTGTGGTTGGCGAAGGCCTCGCCAAGCGATCGAATGACTTCGCTGCCGAAGTTGCTGCCCAGGCTGCGGCTGCCCAGAAGTAAGGGAAAGAGCCTGATCGACAAGACTTGATCAAAGGAGTCAGACGCCGATGTCCGACAGTTCACCGAGGTATAAACGTATCCTGCTCAAGCTCTCTGGTGAGGCGCTCATGGGTGCTGATGCCTACGGCATTAACCGGCAGACAATTACCGGCATCGTTTCGGAGATCAAGGCGGTCGTCGATATGGGTGTGCAGGTCGGGGTAGTCATTGGCGGGGGCAACATATTTCGTGGTGTTGCTCCCGCTGCCAGGGGCATGGATCGCGCCCAGGCGGACTACATGGGCATGCTCGCAACGGTGATGAACGGCCTGGCGCTGCACGATGCCATGCGATCCGCTGGAATGGTTTCGCGGGTTCAGTCGGCGCTGAACATCGAACAGGTGGTGGAACCTTACATTCGCGCCAAGGCGATCCGCTACCTCGAACAGGGGCGGACGGTGATCTTTTCGGGTGGTACGGGTAACCCATTTTTTACCACCGACACAGCGGCAGCCTTGCGCGGCGCTGAGATCGGTGCTGAAATCGTGCTCAAGGCGACGAAGGTCGATGGAATCTACTCCGCTGACCCGAAGAAGGACCCGCATGCCAGCCGTTACGATCGCATCAGCTTTGACGACGCGATCGCGCAGAACCTGGCGGTGATGGATGCCACTGCTTTCGCGCTGTGTCGTGACCAGAAGCTGCCAATCAACGTCTTCTCGATTTTCAGGCCGGGTGCGCTGCAACGGGTGGCGATGGGCGAGAGTGAAGGCACACTGGTCTATTGCTGACGGGAGATGGAGATGTCCATAGCAGATGTGAAGAAGACCGCTGAACACAAGATGCAGAGGTCCCTGGAGGCGCTCAAGGCTGACCTTGCCAAGGTGCGGACCGGGCGTGCGCATACCGGCTTGCTTGACCACGTGCAGGTCGAGTATTACGGCTCGCCGGTGCCGATCAATACCGTTGCCAACGTGACCCTGATTGATGCCCGTACGCTCGGTGTTCAGACGTGGGAAAAAGGCATGTCGGCAAAGGTCGAGAAGGCTATCCGTGACTCTGACCTGGGCCTCAATCCCGCTGCACAGGGGGATCTGATTCGGGTGCCGATGCCAGCGTTGACCGAAGAGCGGCGTCGTGACCTGATCAAGGTCGTGAAGGGCGAGGGCGAAGGGGCCAAGGTGGCGGTGAGAAACCTGCGACGGGACGCGATTGCGACGCTGAAAGAGATGCTCAAGGAGAAGGAGTGCTCGGAGGATGAGGAGCGCCGTGCTCAGGACGAAGTCCAGAAGTTGACAGACCGGTACGTTGCGGAGATTGACAAGCAACTCAGCCATAAGGAAACCGAGTTGATGGCCATCTAGTAGTTCGTTCCGCCAAACCAATTACATGAAATCGCGCCTTCTCGCGCCATGCGGCGTTGCAAATCCTCGCCATAGCTACGGCTATGGCTGTGGTTTGCGCCTTGCCTTGCACGAGAATGCATCAATTTCATTTGTAATCTTATTGACGGCACGAACTACTAGAGACCGCTCGATGAGATTGCCCGAATGATGTCCTTCACCAGTTCGACTCGGAGTGTGCCGACGACGTCAGCGGTCCCGAGACATGTCGCGATCATCATGGACGGCAATGGACGCTGGGCCAATAACCGCTCCTTGCCACGTTTTGCGGGGCATCACCGAGGTGTCGAAACCGTGCGTTCGACGGTCAAGATGTGCCTCGAGTGTGGCATCGAATATCTGACTCTGTTCGCTTTCAGTTCCGAGAACTGGCGTCGACCACAGGAGGAAGTCAAGCTGCTGATGCAACTCTTCTTGCGTGCTCTGAAGCACGAAGTGAAAAAGCTTGATCGGAACGGCGTATGCCTGCGAGTGGTCGGAGACCTGTCACGCTTTGAACCGGAACTGCAGGCACTGATCCGTGCTTCCGAGCAGCGAACGGCACACAACCGCCGACTGGTGCTGACGATTGCCGCAAATTACGGAGGACGCTGGGATATCCTGCAGGCGGTCAGGCGTATGCTGAACAGCAACCCGGAAAAATCTGATGGATGGGATGAAAGCGACCTTGCGCCACATCTGGCCATGAGCTATGCACCGGAGCCCGATCTTTTCATTCGTACCGGTGGTGAGCAGCGGATCAGTAACTTTCTGCTCTGGCAGCTCGCGTATTCCGAGTTGTATTTTACCGAGGTGCTGTGGCCCGAATTTGATGCACTTGCCTTTGAGGCCGCGCTCGCCTCGTACCGGCAGCGCGAACGTCGCTTCGGACGAACCAGCGAACAGCTGTCAGCCGGTTCGCTCCCGGCCGTGTCACTGACGGATACCCGAATAGATGCTTAGGACGCGGGTGATCACCGCGGTCTTCCTGTTTGCCGCTTTTTTCGTCGCTCTCTTCTACCTTCCGCCGCTCGGTTGGCTGTTGTTCGTCACCGCGGTCGCTGCGGTCGCTGCCTGGGAATGGGGAGGGCTGATGCGCCTGAGTGGGGGAGCACGGATTGCGCTGGGCCTCTTGCTGGGCATTGCCTGTGCTGTGGTGGCTGTGGTCGAACCGGCGGCGGTCGGCCTCGGAACTGAATTTTCAGAGGTGGCCTGGCGCCTGGGTGCGTATTTTTATCTGCCCGCCGCTGCCTTCTGGCTGCTGCTGGTACCGATATGGCTGCGACGGCGCTGGCCTCTTTCCAACCCATTGCTCGCTCTGGCAACCGGCGCGGTGCTGCTGCTGCCGGTGTGGCTGGCACTTGTCCAACTGCGGCAAGCGGGTCCGCTGGCTTTGCTGGCGATCATGAGCGTCGTCTGGCTGGCGGACATCGGAGCGTATTTTGCCGGGCGAAGGTTTGGCAAACACAAGCTGGCGCCTGCCATCAGCCCGGGCAAGACCTGGGAAGGTGCGATTGGTGGTGCTGGCGCGGTTCTGGCGTATGGCCTGCTGCTGTCATCGAAGCTGCCGCCCACGCTGGCGGGAGATCTCCCTCTGTTGCTGATGGTTCTGGTGCTGCTGACAGCGATCAGCATCCTTGGCGACCTGTTTGAGTCGCTGTTGAAGCGCCAGGCGGGCCTGAAAGACAGCAGCAACGTGCTGCCGGGTCACGGGGGCGTGCTTGACCGGATCGATAGTCTCACGTCGACGCTACCGCTGGTCGCCCTCGTCTGGCTGGTGACGCGGCCTTGATGCTTTCCAGCGTCGGTACGCAGCAACTCACGATCCTCGGGTCGACCGGTTCCATCGGTGTCAACACGCTTGATGTCGTGCGCCGTCACCCGCTACGTTATCGGGTGGTCGCGCTTTGCGCGCATAGCCAGGTGGGTCGCCTGTTCGAACAATGCCTGGAGTTTCGGCCGCGTCATGCCGTCGTCGGCGATCCTTTGCTGGCGGCCGAGTTGGCTGCGCGTCTGGCCGTCGCTGGTTGTCCGACTAAAGTCTCGCACGGGCCCGAAGCGCTGTTGCGCATGGCCGAGCTGCCGGAAGTGGATGCGGTGATGGCCGCTATCGTGGGCGCAGCCGGTTTGGCGCCCACTCTCGCGGCGGCCAGAGCCGGCAAGAAAATCCTGCTTGCCAACAAGGAAGCGCTGGTCATGGCTGGCCCTGTTTTCATGCGCGCGGTGCGCGAGAGCGGCGCCACCCTGTTGCCGATTGATAGCGAACATAATGCCATTTTCCAGTCACTGCCAAGCAATTACTCGGGTAATCTGGCTGAAAGCGGCGTGCTTGGCCTGTATCTGACAGCGTCAGGCGGACCCTTCCTTGGAATGGCTGTGACAGAACTGGAGTCCGTCAGCCCTGAGCAGGCCTGCGCCCATCCGAACTGGGTCATGGGCCGAAAAATATCGGTTGATTGCGCGACCATGATGAACAAGGGCCTGGAGGTGATCGAGGCACACTGGCTGTTCAATGTTCCTGCTGACAGGATTCAGGTGGTCATTCATCCGCAAAGCGTCATTCATTCGCTCGTTCAGTATACCGATGGCTCGGTGATCGCCGAACTTGGCAATCCGGACATGCGGACGCCGATCGCCCATGCTCTCGCGTATCCGCAGCGCATTGCGGCCGGCGTCGAGCCACTTGATTTGTACCAGGTGGCCTCGCTGCACTTCGCGCGGCCCGACCTTGAGCGTTTTCCGTGTCTGGCCCTGGCTTATCGCGCCCTCGGCGAAGGGGGCAGTGCGCCGACGACGCTGAATGCCGCCAACGAGGTCGCGGTGGAGGCCTTTCTTGAGCGGCGCATCGGTTTCACTGCCATTCCAGAAGTCATCGCCGAAGTCATGGATCACTTGCCGCTAGCCAGTCCGCTCGATTCACTTGCAGATGTTCTGGCTGCGGACCGAAGGGCGAGGGAAACGGCCCAACGTTGTATAGCGGCGAGGCTTCCCGGATGAGCGGCTTTCTCTACTACCTGGCGGCTTTCGCCGTGGCCCTGGGGATCCTCGTCGTGGTCCATGAGTTTGGACACTATCTCGCGGCGCGTTGGGTCGGGGTCAAGGTCTTGCGCTTCTCGGTCGGCTTTGGCCGGTCTCTCTGGGTGCGGCGCCTGGGCCAGGATGGTACCGAATGGGCGATTGGTGCCTTCCCTCTGGGTGGCTACGTAAAAATGCTCGACGAGCGTGAGGGTGAGGTGCCGGCCGAGGAATTGCACCGCAGCTTCAACCGGCAGCCGGTGCAATGGCGGATGCTGATCGTTGCGGCGGGGCCGGCAGCCAACTTTCTGCTGGCCATCGTGCTCTACTGGGGCCTCTTCTGGTATGGCACCGAAGAGTTCAAGCCAGTTCTCGGTGTGCCGGCCATCGCGAGTCCTGCCGCCGTGGCGGGGCTGGAAGACGGTGATCTGGTCCGCCAGGTCGGTGGCGAAAAAGTCCAGACCTGGCAGGAAATGCGCTGGGTCTTGTTGCAGCAGGCCGTTGACCACGATCAGATTGACCTCGAGGTGATCAACCCGCGCAACGAGATTTCCATCCACCGTGTCGATGTCTCGGTCGTCCGACAGTCGGGCTGGGAGGGTGACGCGCTTGAACGCCTCGGCCTCAGCATGTTCCGCCCCCGTCTGCCGGCAGTCATTGGCAAGGTCAACCCGAACAGTGCCGCCGACGCGGCGGGGCTGCGTCCGGGGGACCAAATCGTGACCATTGATGACCAGGAGATCAGCAGTTGGGCTGACGTGGTGAGCGCTGTTCGCGGGTCGCCAGGTAAGCCGCTGCTTCTGGAGGTCTTGCGGCAAGGTGAGCGAACTCGTATCCCGGTCACGCCGGCTGTCGTCGACGAGGACGGGCGGGAAATCGGCCGCATGGGTGCCGGGGTCAGCAATACCGGTGAGGCGCGGGCGCAGCTGGTGATCACCGTCAGCTACGGCCCACTGTCGGCGCTGAGCAAGGCAGTTGCCGAGACCTGGGACAAGTCGGCGTTTACCCTGCTGATGATCGGCAAGATGATTACCGGCGAGGTTTCGTGGAGAAACATCAGCGGACCAGTAACCATTGCGGATTACGCCGGCCAGTCGGCGAGACTGGGAGCCGATTACTACCTCAAGTTTCTGGCGCTGGTGAGCATCAGCCTGGGCGTTCTCAACCTGTTGCCGATCCCGATTCTGGATGGCGGGCATTTGTTGTATTATCTCGTCGAAATCATCAAGCGTGGGCCAGTCTCCGAGCGAGCCATGGAAATTGGTCAGCAAATCGGCCTGACTCTCCTGCTCATGCTTATGGCGTTCGCCTTCTACAACGACATCAATCGATTGTTCTCCGGCTGAGCTTATGAAGAAAAACCTGCTTGCAGGTCTGATGGCGACCTTTTTTGTTTCCGGCGTGGCCGCCATGGAGCCGTTCACGGTCAAGGACATTCGCCTTGAAGGGATTCAACGTGTTGAGGCCGGGACGGTGTTCAGCTATCTGCCGGTCAAGGTAGGCGACACGATGACCGACGACAAGGCGGCGCAAGCGATCAAGGCCCTGTTTGCGACCGGTTTCTTCAAGGACGTAAGGATCGAGATCGATCGTGGGGTGGTTATCGTCGTCCTGGCTGAACGCCCCGCAATTGCGCAGATCGATTTCGTCGGCCTGAAGGAATTTGACCAGGATCAGCTGATCAAGGGTCTGAAGGAAGTGGGCGTCGCGGTCTCGCGCACCTTCGACCGCGCTACGCTCGAAAAGGCCGAACAGGAGTTGAAGCGTCAGTATCTGTCGCGTGGCAGGTACGCAGCGACCATCACGACGACGATCACGCCGCTGGATCGTAACCGCGTCGCGATCAACTTCAGTGTCGACGAAGGTGAGACGGCAAAGATCAAGCAGATCAACATCGTTGGTGTTCAGGCCTTCAGGGAGAAAGATCTGCTGGCCGTGTTGCAGCAGAAGACGCCCACCTGGATCAGCTGGTATACCAAGAGCGACCAGTATTCGAAGCAGAAACTCTCGGCGGACCTCGAGACGCTGCGATCCTATTACCTTGATCGTGGCTACCTGGAGTTCAGCATCGAGTCGACGCAGGTATCGATTACGCCCGACAAGAAGGAAATCTACATCACGATCAGCATCAACGAAGGCGAGCGTTATCTCGTATCGTCGGTGAAGCTGGCTGGCGATCTCACGCTGCCAGAGGAGGAGTTCAGGAAGGCGGTCAAGATCAAACCGGGGGAAGTTTTCTCGCGCGAGAAACTCAACGAAAGTACCAAGGCCATCGCCGACAAGTTGGGTGCCCAGGGCTATGCGTTCGCCAACGTGAATGCGGCGCCGGAACTCGACAAGGAGAAGCGTCAGGTCGCGTTCACCATCTTCGTCGATCCGGGCAAGCGGACCTATGTCCGCCGGGTCAACATCACCGGCAACTCGAAGACGCGCGACGAGGTGATTCGTCAGGAAATGCGTCAGATGGAAGGCGCCTGGTACGACGCCGACCGGGTCGCTGCGTCACGTGAGCGGATCGACCGAACCAACTATTTTGCCGAAGTAAATGTGGAGACGCCGCCGGTGCCGGGGACCATCGATCAGGTCGATGTCAACGTCAATGTGGCCGAGAAGTCGACCGGCAACATCTCGATCGGTGCGGGCTACTCGAGTGCCGAGAAAGTGATCCTCTCCGGCTCGATTTCGCAATCCAACATCTTCGGCAGCGGCAAGTTCCTCTCCCTGCAGGTCAACACCGGCAAGTTGAACCGTACGCTCGGCATCAACTACACCAATCCGTATTTCACGGTGGATGGTATCAGCCAGGGTTTCGACCTTTACCACCGCAAGCTCAACCCGACCTCGCTCGGCTATGCCTTCGAGTCAACGTCAACCGGTGGCGGCATCCGTTTCGGTTTTCCAATTGACGAGAAGGAGTCGCTCAATTTCGGTCTGGCGATCGATCAGACGACGATCGACATCACGCCGATCACCCTGGCGACACCGCCCCAGTACATCCGGTTTCAGGCGGAGCACGGCGACTCGAACATCACGCTGCCGGCGACCGTGTCGTGGACGCGGGACACCAGAAACAGTGCGATTTACACGACCAGCGGCGGCGTCCAGAAGGCGGCTGTGGAGGTGGCCGTTCCCGGTGCCGACCTGACCTTTTATCGGCTGACCTACCAGAACCAACACTATTTCTCGCTGACCAAGGACCTGGTCCTGATGGTCAATGCCGAACTGGGCTACGCAGACGGTTTGCAGGGGCAGACCCTCCCGTTCTACAAAAACTTCTACGCCGGCGGGGTCGGCTCGGTTCGCGGCTATGACACTGCCAGCCTGGGTCCGGTGGATCCGTTTTATCCAGATACGCGACTCGGCGGGACACGGAAGGCCGTGTTCAACGCCGAACTGCTCATGCCGTTCCCGGGTTTCGACAAGGCGCTACGTCTTGGCCCCTTTTTCGATGCCGGCAACGTGTTTGACGAGAATGTTTACACCTTCTCGAAGGAAGGATTGCGCTATTCGGTCGGCTTGACGGCCGCCTGGATCTCGCCGCTGGGGCCATTGAAATTCAGTTATGGTCAGCCGCTCAATGAGCAAAGTAATGATAAACTGCAAAAGTTTCAGTTCCAGATGGGGACGACCTTTTAATCCAGGAGAATTAGCTTGAAGAGAACGATTGCCACGCTGCTTGTGGCGCTGATGGCCTCGTTGCCGCTGTCTTGCGCTTTGGCGGTAGAACAGCTGAAGATCGGTTACGTCAATACCCAGCGGCTTTTCCGGGATGCCCCTGCAGCGGTGAGGGCTGCGAAGAAGATCGAGCAGGAATTCGCCAAGCGTGATCAGGACCTGCAACGTTTGGCCAAGCAGGTTCAGGGCTTGCAGGAGTCGCTCGAGAAGGGCGGTCTGACCATGGCTGAACCGGAGCGCCGCGCCAAGGAGAAGGATCTCGCCGAATTGTCGAGAGAATTCCAGCGTAAGCAACGCGAATTCCGCGAGGACTTGAACCTGCGCCAGAATGAAGAGAATGCAGCGATCATCGAGAAGGCCAACAAGGCGATCAAGCAGCTCGCTGACAGCGAGAAGTACGATCTGATCGTTCAGGATGTCGTCTGGGTCAGCCCGCGGCTTGACATGACCGACAAGGTCATCAAGGCACTATCGGATTCCAAGGACGCGAAGTAACCGACGCCGGTTGACGCAGCTGATGTGTCAGGAGGTCTGCGGCTACACGAGGTCGTCGCCCGTCTCGGGGGAGTACTTCAGGGTGACGGCGCCGAGCGCGACGATCGGGTTCACATCGGCCACAACGTGAGCATTGGCGAGCAAGCTGCAGTGGCTGGATATGTTGGCGTTGCCGGCAGTACCCGGATGGACTGCCGCTGCGTCGCCGGCGCTACGGGCATCATCATCGGCGACCTGGAACTCGGCGACGATGTGCATATCTCCGCCGGCACCATGGTCACCCGGAGCCTGCCCAGAATCGGCCAGTAAGCCAGCATCCTCCTGCTTGAGGCGCACAGTGAGTGGCTGCAAAATGCACCGCAGATCAAGCGTCTTGCCGATCTTGAGAAGAGACTCGAACTAATGGAGAAAACCTCTTGAATGCTATGGATATACACGAGATCATCGAGCATCTCCCGCATCGCTATCCCTTCCTGCTGGTGGATCGGGTGGTCGATTGCGAGCCAGGCAAGTCCATCCATGCCTACAAGAACGTGACGATTAACGAACCCTTTTTTGTTGGACACTTTCCGCATCACCCGGTGATGCCGGGAGTCCTGATCATGGAGGCGCTGGCGCAGGCTTGCGGTATCCTCTCGTTCAGAAGCCTCGGGGAAAAGCCCGACCTGACTTCGCTTTTCTACTTCGTCGGAATCGACAAGGCGCGCTTCAAGAAGACGGTGACCGCGGGTGACCAGTTGCACCTGCATGTCCGGATCCAGCGCCAGTTCCGCAATATCTGGAAGTTCGAAGCGGTGGCTTCTGTTGATGGGGAGACCGTAGCCGAGGCCGAGCTGATGTGCGCCAAGAGCAACCTCGCCTGAGCGCCGGGTTACTGCGGCCATGATCCATCCAGGTGCAATCATTCATCCCGGCGCACTACTGGGCGTCAACGTCGAAGTCGGTGCTTATTCGATCATCGGCGAGCATGTCGAGATCGGCGACAACACGGTGATCGGTCCGCATGTCGTGATCGCCGGCCGGACGCGAATCGGTTGCGACAATCGCATTTATCAGTTCTCTTCGCTGGGCGAGGCGCCGCAGGACAAGAAGTACGCTGGCGAACCGACAAGACTCGAGATCGGCGACCGCAACACGATTCGCGAGTTCTGCACCTTCAACGTCGGCACTGCCCAGGATGTCGGGATTACCCGCGTCGGAGACGACAACTGGATCATGGCCTATGTCCACATAGCGCATGATTGCCAGGTCGGCAACCGAACCATCTTTGCCAACAATGCCCAGTTGGCTGGCCATGTCCATGTCGATGACTGGGCGATCCTCGGTGGCTTCACCGGGGTTCACCAGTTCTGCCGCGTGGGGGCACACACCATGATTGCCGCCGGATCAGTGGTCGTGCAGGACGTGCCCCCCTACGTGATGGCCGCCGGAAACACTGCAGGCCCCTACGGAATCAACGCGGAGGGGCTGAAGCGGCGGGGCTTTTCTCCGGAGGCCTTGCTGGCTCTTAAGCGAGCCTACCGCACGATCTACAAGTCGGGGCTGATGCTCGACGAGGCGCGCGCCAAACTCGCGGAAGATGTCGTCGGACATCCGGAGATCCAGCCGCTGATCGACTTCATTACGGTATCGAAACGCGGCATCATTCGATGACCCCGGCGGTGGTCCGCATTGCCATGGTGGCTGGCGAGGCATCGGGTGAACTGCTCGCCAGCCAGCTGATGCAGGCACTTCGGGCCAGACTGCCGAACGCAGTGTTCTTCGGTGTGGGCGGACCGAGGATGGTCGGACTGGGCTTCGACGCCTGGCATCCGCTCGAGAAGCTGGCCGTCCGCGGTTACGTCGAAGTGCTCAGGCACTATCGCGAAATCCTTGGCATCCGTAGAGACCTCAAGCGTCGCCTGCTGGCGGATCCACCGGATGTGTTCATCGGCGTTGACGCGCCGGACTTCAACCTGGGGCTGGAAAAGGTCCTCAAGCAGCACGGTATTCCGACGATCCACTACGTCAGTCCATCGATCTGGGCCTGGCGCGGCGAGCGCATCCACAAGATTGGTGCCGCCGTATCACGCGTCCTGGCGCTTTTTCCCTTCGAGCCAGTGCTTTACGAAAAGCAGGGAATCCCGGTGAGCTACGTGGGCCATCCGCTGGCCGACATGCTGCCACTCGAGGATGGCCGCGAGGGGGCGCGGACGCTGCTCGGCCTCTCAGCGCAGGAACCGGTATTCGCTCTCCTGCCGGGTAGTCGGCAATCCGAGCTGCAGTACATGTCGGAGCCCTTCATTGAGGCCGCTCGCAGGATACACGACGAGATCCCGGCGGCGGTTTTTCTCGTTCCGCTGGCGACTCGTGAGACGCGCGCGCTGTTCGAAGGGGCGCTGCATCGGTGCTCGGCGCAGCAATTGCCGATCCGTCTGCTGTTTGGTCATGCGCATCACGCGATGATGGCCGCCGACCTCGTTCTGCTGGCGAGCGGGACAGCGACACTTGAGGCGGCTCTCCTGAAGCGACCGATGGTCATCGCTTACAAGGTGGCGCCGCTGTCCTATCGGCTGTGGCGGCGCATCGGCGGCTATCTGCCGTACGTTGGTCTGCCGAATATACTTTCCGGCCAGTTCGTGGTGCCGGAGTTGCTGCAGGACGATGCGACGCCCGAGAACCTCGCGCAGGCGGTGCTCAATCTCTACGCGGACAAAACAGTATGCACCCGGCTCAAGGAGGGATTCCGGCTCATGCATCTGCAACTGCGGCAGAATGCCGCCGAGAAGGCAGCGGCCGCCGTTCTCAGCTGCCTGCCGGCGGCGCTGCGCGACCATGCTGGCCCTGCTGCAGGCTGAAGGACTGGTCTGCGGCGTTGACGAGGCCGGGCGCGGTCCGCTCGCGGGCCCGGTTGTCGCCGCGGCTGTGATCCTCGACCCGGCCAGACCGATCGACGGCCTCAACGATTCCAAGCAGCTGTCGGCCAGGCGCCGTGTTTTCCTTGCCGAGCAGATCCGGCGGAGCGCGCTGGCCTGGGCTGTGGCGGCAGCGAGCGTCGAGGAAATCGACCGCATCAACATCCTGCAGGCCAGCCTGCTGGCGATGCAGCGGGCAGTGACCGCGCTCGTTGACAGACATCGACTGCTCCCCGTCCAGGTGCTGGTCGATGGCAATCGTTGCCCGGAACTGGCGTACCCGGTGTCGGCCATCATTGGCGGCGATGGCAAGATCGCCGCCATCGCGGCGGCGTCGATCCTCGCCAAGACCGTCCGCGACGACGGCATGCTTGAACTGCACGCAGCCTATCCGCAGTACGGTTTTGACCGCCACATGGGCTATCCGACCGCGCTACACCTGCAGGCGCTGGGTGAACACGGCGCCAGTCCGCACCATCGTCGGAGCTTCGGCCCGGTTGCTCGGCTCAGCAAGCCATGAGACGGATCAACTCGCGCGAGAATCCGCATTACAAGGCATTGAAGAGACTCTCCGAGAGTGGTCGCGAGCGACGCAAGAGCGGTCGCGTGCTGCTCGACGGCATGCACCTGATCGAGGCCTACGGCCGGCACTGCGGGGCGCCCGAAGAGATACTGCTCAGCGACAGCGGCGCCGGCCGGCCGGAAATTGTTGACTACCTGGCAGGCCTGCCTGCTGGCAGCAGCGTGACCTTGCTTCCCGATGCGCTGTTCGCTGACCTGGCCCTGGTCGATACCCCAAGCGGAATCATGGCCGTCGCTCCCTGGCCAACGCCGGCACGACCCATCGATCACGCGGCGGACACCGTCGTCCTCGATGGCATTCAGGACCCTGGCAACGTCGGCTCGATCCTGCGCAGCGCGGCGGCCGCCGGTTTTCGCCAGATCCTCCTGTCGGTTGATTGTGCTCAGGTCTGGTCGCCGAAGACGCTGCGGGCGGCGATGGGTGCGCATTTTCAGCTCGACATCCACGAGGGCTGCGACCTGGCCGGTTTTCTCTGCGCCTATCGAGGCTGCGCTGTGGCCACCGCCCTGGCCGCATCCACCACTCTCTATGCGGCCAGTCTGGAAGGATCTCTGGCCTGGGTCTTCGGCAGTGAAGGGCAGGGCGTGCGCTCGCCAGCGCTGGCCGTAACCCGGCTACAGTTGCGCATTCCAATGCCCGGCGCAACCGAGTCGCTGAATGTCGCTGCGGCGGCTGCGATCTGCCTGTTCGAGACGGTCAGGCGTCGCCAGGAGGTCGCCGGGTTGCTGGCAGAGGATCGGCGCTAGCGCCCGTGGCTGGTACGGACAGGTGTTCAGCAAAACCTCGGCAGGCTATCATCGCGTCTTCCACAAGTCCCTTCCGACTGGAGTTCGTATGCGACCGATACTCAAATGGCTCCTTGTGCTGGTCCTCGTGCTGCTGACGCCGGGCCGGATCCTTGCCGCCGAGAGCGACCCACACGCGCTGGATCGGCAGGCGCTGATCAAGCTTTTCCGCGAAATGGAAGCCAGCATCAACGCTCAGGACGTCGAGCGAATGGTGGCGCAGATGCATCCGCAGGCAACGGTCACCTGGCTCAACGGTGAAGTCTCGCGCGGGCACGACGAGATCAGGGCCTACTATCACCGGATGGTCAAGGGTGAGAAACGCTACCTCGATCGCTATCTCACCACCGCCAAGCTTGGTGCCCCGGCGCGCTTTTTTGGCAATGGCGAGATTGCCGTCGCCGACGGTACCATGGTGGACGAGTTCTTTCCGGTTGCCCGCGGGCCTTTCAGCCTGAACTCCAACTGGACGTCGACTTCGGCGAAGATCAATGGCCAGTGGCAAGTGGTCTCCATGCACCTGTCGTCGAACGTGTTTACCAACTCGTTGCTTGCCGAAGCGACACGGGCCATCTGGTATGCGGCTGGTGGCGCAGCGATTGGCGGCCTTCTGCTGGGGTGGCTGCTGGGCAGGCGGCGGCGTTAGCGGCGTCTGCTCAGGTGGCCCAGCCGTAAAGGAGCAGGTGGAAGAAGACCGGCGCCGAGAGAAAGAGCGAGTCGAGCCGGTCAAGCATTCCGCCATGGCCGGGAATCAGGCTGCTCCAGTCCTTGATTCCCCGCCTGCGCTTGGCGGCAGACATCGCGAGGCCCCCGAGGAAGCCGAGCAGCGTGATCAGCAAGGAGATCATGGCCGCTTCAGGAACGGTGAACGGCGTGATCGACGCCAGCCCGGCACCGAGTGCGCTGGCGCTCAGGATGCCACCCAAGGTCCCCTCGATGGTTTTCGCAGGTGATAGTTGCGGGGCGATGGCGTGGCGACCGGCAAGCCTGCCCCACAGATACTGCAGCACGTCGCTCAACTGTACGACGAGCAGCAGGTAGACCAGCAGATAGGCATTATTCTGGCCTGACTGCCCGGTGATCTGCAGCGTCAGCAACGCCGGCACATACGAGATGCCGTACACGCAGCTGAGCAGGCCAAGCTGCAGCGAACGCGTTCGATCGAGGAAGTCGCGCAACTGGCCCGACAGCAGGCCGAGCATCGGCAGCACCAGCACGACATAGATCGGGATGAACAGGCAGTAGAGGAGATAGCTGCCCTTCCAGACCAGCAGGTACTGCAGCGGCAGGACGAGCAGATAGCTGCCGAGCAGGAAGGCCTGCGGGATCCTGCCAGTTGGTTCCGCGGCCACGAATTCCCGCAGTGCCGCCAGCGAGGCGAGTGCAAACAGCAACGTGACCCCGATACGTCCGGCGAGGAGCGCCAGGCCGACCAGCAGGGCGATCACCCACCAGGCCCCGATGCGGCGGTTCAGGTTGTCGATGGCCGGGTGTGGCTGACGCCTCGCAACGGCGATTCGCAGCACCTGCCCGACCAGCGAGGCCAGCACGAGAAGCGTGGTAATGCCGGCAATCAGTCGCCACGCGTCATCCTGTAGCGCCGGGAGCGGATAGGCGGTCATCCGGACAGGCCGGTGCGCAACAGGCAGCGCGCCGCGAATGGCATCGAACCGTCGGCACGTTCGGCGAAGGATTCGGCGTCAGGATACCGACAAAGGACGGCAACCAGCGCCAGCGAGGCTGCCGGCCAGAACAGCCACAGCCTGGCACCGCCCGCGTCAGCCGCCCATGCGACCGGGGGCACGGAATTGTCGTGCCCTTGCAGCTTACATCCTGGAGTCAGGTACCGCTGGTCTAGCCTGGTCACTGGTGGCTGCAGGCGCGCCTGACTCCGGCGGCGCCTGAGCGGGCGCCGGTACGAGAGCCGGTGAAAACAGCTTCATCACCCGGTCGTCGAAATCCGGTGGAAACGCCCAATAGCGGGTCCCCTGGGGCGCGTCCTGGGCGGTCAATCCGCGCCGCTGCGGTTCGGCGTTCAGCAGCAACAGCCCGAGCAGGTCGCTGCTGACCCATGGGTCCTCGTACCAGAAGGCATGGGAGTTCGGGGGAAGCTTGGGAATGGCGTTGGGGTCCACCTTGATCAGGTCGAAGCCGAGGCTGCGCGAGGCCTCGAGCAGGAAGCCCGACTGCTCGGGATCGAGCTCGGTCGGGTCGGGTCGACCGATGCGCGATGCGCGGTGCACGATGGCCGCCACTCGCAGCGCCGAATCGTTCAGGTTCGCCGCGTTGCTCACGCCGGTGACGATGTCCACGTACTTGCTCAATTCATTGATGAACTGCCGGGTGTCGATATCGGCAGCGGCAAAGTAGATGTGCTTGAGCCGCAGACGCTCACGCAATTGCTGCCGCGTTTCGCCCGGACGCGGCGAAGTGCCCAGCAGCGCCAGCGCAGGACTCACCACTTGCGCGCCGGCGCTGTAGGCGAGCACATCGATAGCCGAAACATCGGTGTGCTCGGCCAGCAGTTCGACCAACCGTGCGAACGGTTTCACCGAGGCCTTGGCATTGCCGCCGTCGGTGAAATACCTCAGCAACGACCCCGCAGAGGGCCACACGAATGCGAGGACCACGATGCGCCGGCCCGTGAAGTGGCGCAGCTGCGCCGCCTGGGCGGCCGCGCGCGGCATCGTGTTGTTGGAACCGTGGACATAGATGACCAGTTCATTGTTGTCGGTGGCCGCCAGCGCCTTGTTGACCAGGGCAAAGAAAGCTTGCGCGCCGGGCGAGTTCACCACGGTGTCGGTCGGTCCCAGGGATACGAGCGGTTCCAGCCAGTCGAGCTTTACGATCGGGCGTTCATCACGGTCATCGCTGGTTGAGAGCCGGTGCAGGGTCTCCCAATCGAGCGTGTGGTCGCCGATGCGCACATGGGCCACCCCCATGCGCAGCCGCTCGCTTGGCAGGATGGTGTGGATCGGTTCGGGGGTTTCGACGATCGCGCCGCGGTTGGTGACATACAGTACCGGTACGTCGGTGCTGTGCGACTTCGGCCCGGCCGTCTTGAACGGATCGATCTCACCGGTGCGAAAACTCACCGGCGTGGGCATCAGCCGTACCGGCGACTGGCAGGCCGCGAGCAGCGTCGTGATAACCACTGCCGTCAGGAGCGCGAGCCCTCGGCCGGTGGTGCCGCGAACAGCACGATCGGCGGATGAGCCTGCGGCGCGAAGCTCGACGGGCTTCATGCCTTGGCGCTGCCGGGAAAAACGTCGAGGCAGGTGCACTTCACTGCGGATGCCTCACTAGGCATGCCGTGGCTTCTCGCACGATATCCATCAGCACCTTCAACAGCCCGACTTGTTTCGAGTTTTCTGCATTTGCCCCCCTTTCAGCGACGATGATAACGATGGAGCCCCGGAAGCTGCACTTCGCGGGGCACCTGCTTCACTTACGCCTGCACGCCCGCGCGGTTCGTGCCCGCAGGCGCGGCGACGTCCACCCATCACGAGCCCGAGACACGCGAATGCGACAACTCGTACAAGGATCGGAAAGCCAACGGCACCAACGAGAGTGTACGAGCCTTCATCAAGCAGCGTCAATCGCGCATTTGGACCCGGCAGCCCCTGAAAAGTCATCCGCATCCCGCTCAGCCGGGCCGGGCGGCAACCTTCTCGGGGCGGAATTTCCTGCTGTACCAGGGGCCGATGATCTTCTCCAGATCGGCAACCAGCGCCATGGTTTTTCCCTCGGCACCGACCAGTCGGCGCACGGTCTCGATCATCGCCAGAATGTCTTCGACGCTGCGCTGGTTGAAGGCGTGCACCGCCACACCGGCCTGGATCAGATCGCGGGCGATGTCTGCCTGCAGATTCATTCAAGGCGCTACGATTCGGCGTCATTACCGGGCTCGCGGCCTAAATTCAGTGGGGCACCGCCGAATTGTCTATCATGATCTCTATTTACAGCTAGAGGTGAACCGGTCATGTCCGTTATCTGCGTTTGCCTGAGCCCGGGATTCCAGCGCTCGGTAATCATCGATTCCCTGATTCCGGGTGAAGTCAACCGGCTCAAGAGTGTAGTGGTCGATGCCGCAGGCAAGGGGGTGAATGTCTGCCGGGTGCTGCAGCGGCTGGGCATCGACGCATTCTGCCTGGCTCAAGGTGGTAGCAACGCGGACGAGCTGATGTCGCTAGCCAGACTGGAAGCGCTGGATCTTCGACTCATCCCCTCATCCGGCCGATTGCGTACCTGCACCTCGATTGTGGAAACCTCCATGGTCACGGGGAGTCGGGTAACCGAGCTCGTTGAACCCTCGTCCCCGGTCGATGAATCCTGCGTCAACACCATGACCCAAACGGTGCAGGCGCTGTTGCCGTCGGCTACAGCTCTGGTGTTTGCCGGCTCGATGGCGCCTGGCTATCCGGCTGGATATCCAGCCCATCTGGCCAGCATGGCCCGGAAGTCAGGGGTGCCTGTACTGCTTGATGTGCAGGGCCCTGTTCTCCTGGATACCCTTGCTGCCCGACCGGCCGTGGTCAAGATCAATCTCGCCGAGTTCGCCGCAACATTTCTCCCTGGACGCTTAAGCGGCGGCGAGCATGGCGGCGTCGTGGCTGAAGCGCTGGTTTCTGCTGACATCATGAATGCCGTTTCCGAGGTATCGCGGGACCATGCCACAAGCTTCGTTCTTACGCGTGGCGCCGAAAGCATTCTGCTGGCCCGTGACGGAGACGTACGATCAAGACCGGTACCTGCGCTTCCTGCGGAGCAAATCATCAACCCGATTGGTTCCGGGGACGCATTTCTCGCCGGGATGCTTGCGCAACTGTTGACGTCCTGCAGCAACCCGGACTGGGACAACTTACCGCTGGAGGCTCTGGAAAAAGCCATCGGCCTGGCGACGGCTTGCGCTCAGTCAAATGCACGAACCGTTCGCCCCGGACTCATCGAGGATTCTTTCGCAACGTCGCGGTAGTCGAGATCGATGCAGGTTCCAGATTACGGAAAGTGCGACGGTAAGCAGCGGCACTAATGGCGAGTGCGACGACGATCAGAGCCGCGGCAACTACGAAGGTGATCCGCATGCCGATGGCAACGGCGTCGGGAGAGGCTGTGGTAATGTCGCTCGTCGCCGATCCGAAAGCGAAGACGGCCCCCATGACGGATGCGCCGGTGATCAGGCCCAGATTGCGCGACAGATTGAGCATGCCGGAGATAGCGCCTCGTTGGTTCGGGCTGACATCGGTCATGACTGCAGTATTGTTGGCCGTCTGGAAGAGCGCATAGCTGGCAGTGACGACGACGACGGGTGCGACGTAACCCGGAATGGCGAGTACCGTCGGCAAAAGGGACAACGCGATAGCACCGGCTGCCATTCCGAGAAGTCCAAGGGTGGTGACACATTGGGTGCCAAGCCGGTCGGCCAGGCGGCCGGCCGGCACCGCGGTCAGCGCAGCTACCACCGGGCCGACGGACAGAACGAGACCAACCATTGCCGTGTCAAGCCCGAGAGAACGAGAAAGATAGAATGGACCGACAACCAGGGTCGTCATCATCACGGTTGAGACGAGGGCACTGGTGGCCAGGCTCGCACTTAGCTCAAGCTTGCGAAACATCGCCATCTGGATCAAGGGTGATGTCGTTCTCGCTTCAGCCAACAGGAAAAGACCGGCGCCGATCAAGGCAGCCAAAAGCAGCGCCATGTTGATCTGACCGAAACCGCCGCGCCCGGTCGTCATCGCCAGCGCATAGGCGGCGAGGGTCAAAGCAAGGAGGAACGTGCCTCTCGTGTCGAAACTGACGCGCCCGTTCTTCGGCCTGCTTTGATCAACGTGCAGGTAGCGATGGGCGAGAAAAAGTGTCAGGGCACCCAGCGGCAGGTTGATGAGAAATATTGCCCGCCAACCGAGTTCTGCGATCAGGACGCCACCGAGCGATGGGCCCAGCGCAGTGCCGATTGCCGACATCGTTCCCAGCAGGCCAATGGCACTGCCCGTTTTTTCCCTCGCTACCGTCTCGCTGACGAACGCCATGGCAAGGGCCATCATGATGGCTGCGCTAAGGCCTTGCAGCGCACGGGCAGCAATCAGCAGCCAGAGTGTGGGTGCCATGCTGCACAGGAGCGAGGCGAACGTGAACAGGAAAATGCCGAACAACAGCAGCTTTTTGCGGCCAATGAGGTCGCCGATCCGTCCGGCGCTGACGATCAGGGTTGTGATCGCAAGCAGATAGGCGATGACGATCCACTGGACCGCTCGGAAGGAAGCGTTGAACGCCTCCGCCAGGTTCGGCAAGGCCACATTGGCAATGCTCGTGCCGAGGGACGATAGCAATACCGATAGCGCCAGGCTGGCCAGAGCCCAACGCACCGAAGGCCTCGCCTCCGCTTTTCGTGAGACCTCCTCAACTTGCCCTGCAATGATTGTTTTCACCATGAACTCCTTTGATGTGCAGCCCCGGACGGGGCTATCTGAATCGTAGGTCTTCGCACGACATGGCGGAAGGCGCAGCATTTGCATGTTATTAATGCGTCTGGCGCCCTATATCGAACAAACACTGCTATCGTTACCCCATGTCGAGACCCGATCTGAACCTGCTTTTCACCCTGGATGTGTTGCTCGCCGAAGGCAGCGTGGCCGGCGCTGCCCGACGTTTGCGGCTCAGTCCATCGGCCATGAGCCGGGCACTGGCGCGGCTGCGCGAGACGACGGGCGATCCTTTGTTGGTCAGGGCCGGGCGCGGTCTCGTTCCGACGCCGCGCGCGATCGAACTGCGCGAGCAAGTGGGCCAGCTGGTGCAGGGCGGGGAGGCTGTCTTACGCCCGGCCAAAGAGCTTGACCTCAAACAACTGGTCCGGACCTTCACGCTACGGACCAGCGAAGGTTTCGTCGAAAATTTCGGACCCGATCTGATTGCCCGTGTTGGCGACGAGGCACCCGGCGTACGGCTATGCTTTGTGCAGAAATCCGACAAAGACAGCAAGCCGCTGCGCGATGGGCTTGTCGATCTGGAAACCGGTGTTGTGGGGCAGTCGACGGCGCCGGAACTGCGGGCGCAGGCATTGCTCCGGGATCGTTTCATCGGCGTCGTGCGCATGGGACACCCGCTGAGCCAGGGTGAAGTCACACCTTCCCGCTATGCGGCCGGGCGGCATGTCTACGTCTCGCGTCAGGGTGTGGACAAGGGGCCGATTGATGAGGCGCTGAGAGCAGTCGGACTGGAACGCAAGATCGTCACCATCGTCGGTGGCTTTTCGACCTCGTTGGCCCTGGCCCGGGCATCAGACCTGATCGCCAGCGTTCCCGAACGACACACCGGAAATCTGCGCGAAGGCATGCACAGTTTCCCCCTTCCGGTCAGCACGCCGGAGATCACGATTTCACTGCTTTGGCACCCAAGGCTGGATGCCGATCCAGCACATCGCTGGTTACGTGGTCATGTCCGGCACGTCTGCGCGGCACTCCGCTAGATGATTGGAGCAACACCGACGGAGGCGAGCGGCGGTTTCTGAATCGCTTTGTCAAACCTGATGCGCGTTCTGAAGGTTGATTCGGATGGCCCAGTGTCCTTCGGCTTCAGCGGCGGCTTCTGACCAACCGATTTGCCTTTGTTCCAGGGTTCCCGGTGGTGATTGGATTCCATAATTGGAAGACCGTGATCCGCTCTTCCGTAAACCGCTGCTTCATGCCTGACTCGGGTGTAGTTGATCACCCGCCACCCATTGCATCGTCGCCAGTCCGCCTCAACTGCCGCCTTCAATTCACTGCCACTCTCCAGGCATCAGGCAGTCCTCGGGGTGCTATTTGGGTGGGGCTCACGCGTTACCTGGAGACCCGCCTCAAACTCAAGGTCAATTCTGCTTTGGCATCAGCCAGTATTACCGGCCGATCGCGGCGCTGGATGAGTGGCTGCGCCGCCGCGTGCCCATGTGTTACTGGAAACAGTGGCGCTGGCCGCGGACGAAGATCAGCCACCTGCTGGCTTTGGGCGTCCGCCTGAAGACCGCGATCCAGCATGGCGTCAGCAGCAAGAGCTACTGGCACATGGCGCGAACCCCGGCGGTACAGCAGGCCCTTTCCAATGCCTCCTCAGCGTCAAGGCCCTGTGGTGCAAGGCCCAGGGCTACTCGGCTCAAGTCACTTCGTCGAGCGCGCCAACTCGTTGAACCGCCCACTGCGGACCCGCACGGTGGGTGGTGTGGGGGCCGGGGGAGCGAAACGTCCGGCTACCCGATTCGGCCACATTCGCTACTGAGCGTGCCGCTCTTTGCGCCCAAGACCTTCCGCGATGAACGTGACAACAAGGGTATTTAGTGACACGCCCTCTGCCTTTGCGCGTGTAGCCAACCGTGCGTGGATCGTCTTTGGAACGCGGGCGACAAACTTTCCGGATGCGACACCCCCGCTGTTCGGGGCTGGAATTGGTAGATCCTTGGCCTTGAGTGCGGCAATCGTTAACTTCAAGGCATCCTTCCCGTTCGCGAGTGCTTCCTCGACTGTCTCGCCATCGGAGAGGCACTCCGAGAAATCAGGGTACGAGATGAGAAAGCCACCGCCTTCCTCAGCCGACAGCGGGCGGATCTCAAACGGGTAGTCAATTCTCTTTCCCATGGTTCATGCTCCTTCAACGAGGTCCAGGAACTTCTTGACATAGATCGGCTTGATAGGAGGCCGGGCCGGAACGGGGAGCGTCTTGCCATCAGCGCGCACAACGACGCAGTGGCTGGTGCCAACGTGCCGCTAGTCGATTCCGTTCTGGCGCGCTACTGTTTGAAGCTGCGCAAGCTCCAGTCGAGTGGATTGCCACGCATGGCTTGAAGCAGTTTTGCGGCAGTATTCATGGTGCATGATGATACTGCGGGCAACATCACTGCGAAAGTAGTGCAACTGCAAGAAGCGGTGCAAAGAGCAGCAACGAACTGGAACCCTTTCGATGGGGCCGAACGTATGAATTAACCGGCTGGCGCGGCTTTATCGCGCCAGTGCGGGTTGAATAAAAACTTGGGCCTTTAATCGAGCCTGAAAATCATCTAGCCGGCCTCCCACCGCAGGGCCTCCGCACTCGTTTGTCATAGCGGCGTGAGACCCAGAATTCTGAGCCGA
>ERZ761603.564-NODE-564-length-30645-cov-362.184995_pt1 | contig 30645 bp, 29 predicted proteins | sample MGYA00511879_ERZ761603 | MGnify/ENA primary metagenome ERZ761603 (study PRJEB28899, sample SAMN02850040) | bioreactor sludge metagenome | biome: EBPR Sludge; feature: EBPR Bioreactor; material: flocular biomat | place: Australia: Thorneside Wastwater Treatment... | reverse complement strand
TCGACTCGATCATCGTCACCTGCGCCCCCGACCACGTGCCGCAGCCGCTCGTCGATCAGCTCCGCGAAGGCGGCCGCATGATCATCCCGGTCGGCGATTTCGGCAACCAGAACCTCTTCCTGCTGAGGAAGCAGGGCGGCAGACTCGAACGTGAACGCATCCTGCCGGTGCGCTTCGTGCCGATGACCGGCGCCGCCGAGACCCGCCGGCGGTGACCGCGGCGGCCGGTGGCGGCCGCCTCGGCCTGTTCTCGGCGAGCACGCGGGTGGTCGCGAGCATGCCCGGCTCGGGCGTCTTCACCACCAGCGGCTTCCTGCTCGCTGACCTGAAATCGCCGTGGCTGGTGCTGCTCGCCTGGTTCGTCGGCAGTCTGCTCGCCGCCTGCGGAGCGCTGTGCCATCGCGCGCTGGCGCGCCGCCTGCCAGAATCCGGTGGCGAGTACTTCTTCCTCTCGCGCACCCGGTGGCCGGCGGCCGGCACCATGGCCGGCTGCATCCCGATCCTCGTCGGGTTCGCCGCGCCGCTCGCTGCCGCCTCGCTCGCTGTCGGCGACTACGTCCGCGACTGGCTTCCCGACAGCTCGCCGCAGCCGCTCGGCAGTGCCCTGCTCTGCGCCTTCGCCGCTCCACTCGCGGCGGATGGAAGGCGGCAGTCGCCTGCACGACCTGACGGTCGCCGTCGAGATCATGCCGATCGCCTTCCTCGCCGACCTGCTGGGAATGGCCTTCGCCGCCGTCGTCCGGCAACCGGTCGAAAGCCTCTGGGGGCTCGCCACGCTGGCCGCGACCTGGCTCTTCTGGCGCTGCCGACGCGCACTGCGCGGCCCCGGAATCGGCATCACGCCGTCTGACGGGCCCGGCCGGGCCGCTGACGCACCGGTACCGGCAGAGCGTCGTTCAGCCTTTCTTGCGTGCCTCCATCAGCTGCCGAATCCGTTCGATCTCGAGGCGTTTGGCCTCGGGCGAACCCCATGGGATCGCCCGCTGCGCGGCGGCGGCGCGCGCGGCGTCGCGTTGCGCCTGCAGCGCCCTCGCTTCCGCCAGGCGCTCCTCCTCGCGAACGCGCGCGGCCGCCAGCACGCGCTCGGCGGCGATCGGTGCACGGCGCGCCGGCAGGCCGGCCAGTTCGACGAGGCGGTCGATCGCCTCCTGCACACTGTCCCATTCACCGTGATCCCAGTGCGAAACCTCGCTGATCAGCGGCAGATTGAGGGCGGAGATGACCGGCAGCCAGACCTCTTCCTCGCCTTGGCGGCGACGCACCGAGAGGCCGGGATCGAACTGGTACCAGCCTTGCTGCAGGCGGCGGAACAGCCCCCGGTTGTAGGCGTAGTCGCGGTCGATCTCGTTGCGCGCGAGAACCGAGGAAAGGTACTGCCGCCGCCGGCGTTCGGGGCGGACGATGTTGGCCGGCAGGTGCTGCCAGGCATCGAGGATGTCCTTCGCCTCGAAAGCCCCCATGCGGCGACGTTGCGGGTGGGTGAAGCGCGACTTGAAGAGCACCCAGAGCGTCTGGAAGAGCGAATACTCGGCGAGGTGGCGGTCGAGGCGGACCAGCCGGTCGCCCGTCCGGACGTCGATGCTGCCCGGAGCGAGCCGCTCGTAGAGCGCAGCGAGCGGACCGGTCGCGAAGGCCCGATCGCGGAAGCCTTCGCGCAGGGCCCAGTGCAGCGCGTTGTAACCATACTGGTCGACGGCATCGCGGGCGGCACCGCGTTCGAGCAGGGCCTCGACGAGCGGCAGATTGCCGGCCGCCGCCGCCGCCATCAGCGGCGTCTGGTTCATCGGCAGGCGATGCTCGATGCCGTACTGCTCGCACTGCTTGAGGATGTCCTTGAAATGCCGGGCGAAGTATGGAACGTAGGTCTTGCGGCCGAAGGTCGCCCGCTGCTTCGCATAGTGGACGGCCTGATCGAAACGCGCCTCGGCGGCCAGCCAGACGGCCAGCTGCGGCTCGTCATGGCAGGTGGCGTACTCGTAGAGTTGCTGTTTCATCTTCGCACCCGGCGCCTGTTCGCGGAACACCTTCTGCAGCAGCTCGACGAGCTTCTCCTCGCCGACCACCGGCCACGGCACCGGCGTCTGTTTCAGGATCGTCAGCCGGATCGCTTCCGCCTGCTCCTGCTTGCCCTGCAGTTCGAGCTTGCGCGCCTCCTTCTGCCAGTCCTCGAGCGTCGACTTCTGCGCCGCGACGCTGAGCTGGCCGACGCTCAGGCCGAGCAGGCCGACGAGCGGATGCGCGCTGTCCGACTCGATCACATAGACGTTGCGGATCGCCCGCGTCAGCGCGACGTAGAGCGCATTGACGAAGAACTTGTAGACCTCGAGCGACTTGTCGCTCTTGTCCTTCGCCCGCCGGTAGTCGAGCGTCTCGACCTCGAGATCGGCGGCGGCAACGCCATCGACGATCTCGGCGAACTCGGCGCGGTGATCGGAAATGAAGCGGTAGAGGACGATGTTCTCGTACTCGAGCCCCTTCGCCTCGTGGATCGAGAACAGCAGCGGCGTCGCGAAATGCCGGCGCGCCTCGATCTTGTCCTCGTCGCGCATGACCAGCACGGCGAACTGCGTCGACTGGCGGATCTTCTGGTCGAGTTCGCGCTTCGTCGCTTCCTTGTCGGGGATCAGCGCCACTTGGCCCGCGTCGCCGCCGACCGCCTGGACGAGGAAGTTGCTCTCGCGGTCGATCGAACCGAAGCGCCGGTGCTTGATCTTCAGCAACTGGTTGGCGACGCGCGTCGCCTCGAGCCCGTTGCGGAAGTTGGCGCTGAGGACGCGCAACTGCTGCCGCTCGGCGAGTTTCGGATCCTTCCAGAACAGGCTCTTGACCTGGCTCCAGGAGAAGAAGTTGGGGTGGACGATCTGGTTCGAATCGCCGCAAAGCAGGAAGTGGCCGGCCTTCTTCAGCGTCCGCAGGACCAGCGCCAGTTGCACGGTGGTGATGTCCTGCACCTCGTCGATGACGACGAAGTCGTAGCGCGGCGCCGCCAGCGACAGCCATTCCTGCGCGACGAGGTTGAGGTCGTAGAGCCTCGCCTCGACCAGCCAGGCACGATACTTCTCGAACAGCTCGTAGAGCCGGTCGCGCTGCTCGGCGGCAAAGATCGACTGGCGGACGCCGAGCGCGCGATACTCGTCGCGACTCAGGATGCCGCCGGCGCCGGCTGCCAGGACACCGCGGATCTCCTCGAACACCTGGTGCCCGTCGAAGTCGCGGAACGTCTGCCGCATGCGCCCGAACCAGCCGGCGAAGTCGCGCCAGGTCGCCTCGCGGCCTGCCGGCACGCGGATCGATTCGACGAACTCGCGGTAGGCGAGGAAGACCGCCTCCTGCCCGGCATGTTCGAAGCCGTTGGCGTAATACAGATCGCGGGCGCTCTGTGCGAGGTAGCTCGAGTGCGTGACGTAGAGCACCTCGCCCTCGGCGTGCTTGAGCTTCTCGAGAGTCAGCGCCGTCTTGCCGCTGCCGGCGCTGCCGACAACGATCAGCGGCGCCGGCTGGCGATAGATGGCTTCCTGCGCGTCGTCGAACGAGATCGGCTTGTCGAGCAGATGAATCGTCGTCCGTTCCGGGTGCAGGTAGCGCAGCGGCTCTGCTTCGCCGATCGCCGTCGCGGCGTCGATGTCGGCGACCCGGCTCTCGTCGATCGCCGCGCCGCGCAGGAAGCGCGACTTGTCGTAATCGTGGTTGGCGATCACCTCGAGCATCAGCGCGCACACCTCGTCGCCGTGGCGGACGAGCGAGAAGAGCAGCCGGTCGGCATCGTCGAGGCGGGCGCGGTAGAACTTGCCGTGGCTCAGATTGACCAGCTTCTTCACCTGTGCGGCGCGAAAATCGCCGCGCGCGATGGCCTCCGCCACCTTCCGGTAGCTGGCCCTGACGCGCGTCGTGTCGAGGCCGATGTATTCAAGAATCTTCACGACTGGTTCCGGAGTGGTTGATGGGAGAAAAACGGCGCTGCAGCGGCGACGCGCCCGAATCTGAAGAGGCTGGCGAACGGCGACCGCCCTCGGGCATCCTTGTCACCCCCCCAGGCCCAAGCGCCACCGCGATTCTACCGCAGAGGCGGCTGCCGTTCAGCGGCAGGGGCCGGTGGCCGGCGTGCGCGCCGTCCACCGGCCGGCGCCTGCAGGCGGGACCAGTGGGGAACAACGAGTCGGGCAAGAAGAGAAACCGGCAACGCGCTACGCCGTGGATTGCTTCCCCGAGGCATCAGGATGCTTTCCCAAGGCGTCAGGATGCTCTCGCGCCGGCGGCAATGGGCTTGTTGACACGCCTGCCGGCTGCCCCCTCCCGTTTGCCCCGAGAAACAAGCCGTATCGCCGCCAGTTCATGTTTCTGATGGGAATGACGGCAACGATACGGCGCACGGTCTGGCGCCAGATGATGACGTCTTCCGGATACATCCCGCCCGGCCGTGGTTGCTGCCCGCATGACCGGTTGCAACCACCTCCGCCGGCCGGTCTCAGCGGGCGACGACCTCGCCGACTCGCCGGGCATGCGCCGCCAGGTCGAAGTCGTGCGGGTCGAAATCGTCGCCGACCCAGTCCCTGAGGCTTGCGTAGTCCTCGGCCGCCGGGCCGCTTCCAGAGGACCCACCGGCTCGTCCCCGACGGCATCGTCGGACCGAAGATGTGGCGCGAGCCGCAGCTTGCACGAAGCGACAAGGGTCCGCCGCGCCAACAGCGCGCGCAGCTGACCGGCGGTCGGCGCGCCGCCGCTGCAGTTCGGGCCACGAACCCGATCTGAACTCCGGGCCGGAATCTCCGTCGAAGACCGCGTGGCGTGCCACCGGCAAGGCAGCAGGACTCGGCGCGCTGCCGCGGGCGGCAGCCACTCTGCCCCTGCCCATCCGACAACCCGAAGGACACCCGATGCCAGCCCTCCCCACCGCAGCCCTCGAGCAGCTCTTCCTCAACGCCCGTACGCACAACGCGTTCGCCCGCGAACCGGTCCCGGAAGCGACGCTGCGCCGGCTCTACGACCTGATGAAGTGGGGTCCGACTTCGATGAACTGCCAGCCGGCGCGGCTGGTCTTCGTCACCAGCCCCGAAGGCAAGGCGCTGCTGGCGCCAGCGCTGTCACCCGGCAATCTGGAGAAGACGCTGGCAGCGCCGGTGACGGTGATCATCGCCACCGACAGCCTTTTCCACGAGCACCTGCCGACGATGTTTCCGGCCTACGACGCGCGGCCGATGTTCGCCGGCAACGCCGAACTCGCCGCCAGCACCGCCTTCCGCAACGGTACGCTGCAGGGCGCCTACCTGATCATCGCAGCGCGCGCGCTCGGCCTCGACTGCGGCCCGATGTCCGGCTTCGACACCGGCAAGCTCAACGCCGCATTCTTCGCCGACGGGCGCTACCGCGCCAACTTCCTCTGCAACCTCGGCATCGGCGACCCCGCCAGCCCGCATCCGCGCGGTCCCCGACTGGCCTTCGACGAAGCCTGCCGCATCGTCTGACACCGGCCGAGCGGCGTGCCGGGCGCGCGCGAACGGCTCGCCCGGAACTCCTGCCCGGCTGCGGCACGAGGAGTGGCGGGCGGCGAAGTAGTGATTTGTTTTGCCGGACAGACTGCCGGATACGACAGGGTGCTCAACCTGATCGAGCCAACGGGCTTCCTCGGCAATCCCTTCTTCCACAACCACCAGACCGCGGTGGGTACGGCGCTGAGCCTCGGGACCTATGCCGCGGGTACGGTGCTGCGTTTCCGCATGGATGTCCTGAGCACCGGCGACAAGTTCTTTACCGGCCCCGGCACAGGCAATGCCGACGGTCTGGTGCACGTCGGCCATGCAACCTGGGCTGCCGACGGCGTCATTCCGGTCGACGGCCTGTGGGTCGGCTTCGAGGATATTCTTGGCGGCGGTGACCGCGACTACGACGACAACCGTTTCGTCTTCACCAACGTCCGCTCGGACGTCCCCGAGCCGGGCTCGCTCGCCCTCCTCGCTGAAGCTGCGCTGGCTGCGCCGGCAGCACCAGGCGAACGGCCGGGCCGGCCATTGCACCATGGCTGGCGCTCGCCTACAGCGACCACATCGTCTCCTTCGACATCTTCGACACCCTGATCGACCGGGTAACCGCTCCGCCCGAGCAGGTGGAGCACTACTGGACCCGCCTGCTGGCCGATTCCCTGCTGCGGCCGATCGCCAGCCGTCGGCTGCTCGTTCTGCGTGCCGGCGGCGAGGAAGCCCTGCGCAGCGCCGCCACCGGACGCGGCCTTGACCATGGATGCGCGTTCAGCGAGCTGGCGGCGAGCCTTGCCGAAGTCATGCGACGCGAGTGCCCGGAGGGGCTGCCCGCGGCAGCAGACCTGGGCACGCGGATGCTTCTGAGCGCTACAGGGCGGAGTGCGCACAGCGCCCCGCCACCCACTGGCTGCCGTCGCGACGTGCGGGTTGCCGGTGGCGGCGGGCTGTGCCTCATCGATGCCCTGGGCGAGCATGACGACACCTGCCGGGCAATCCCGAGACGACGCCGGCACCGCCGTTGGCGCCGGTCAGCGAAGGAAATTTCCAGCTTTTTCCAAGCCCGACGGCCGAGCCGAGGATGGCCACGAGGACGCCGAACGAGGAAGTGAAGCCGTCGCGTCCGGGTGGGGTCATGATGCCTCGCTGCTTGCAGTGGGCTGATGGTCGGGAACGCGATGATGCTGCAAGCTGCGTCGCAGCGTGCGCCCACCGGCACCGTTCGCCTGCCGCTGCCATCGGCGTCGTGCACAGGCGAGGCCTTTTCCGCCTATGATGTGCACGACGTCCCTTTTTCGTTATGCCGTCGCTGCTGCTGGAGGTGTCGCAATGCGCATGCGCTGGTGGATCGCTTTCGGCTTTCTGGCGACCGCCGTAGGGACGCTGCTCGCCGGGCAGCTCGGTTTCTTCAGGGGTACGCCTCCTGGCGACCTCGGGGTACGCGCGGGCATGCTCAAGCGCCCGTCGGCGACAGCCAACAGCGTCAGCAGCCAGGCCCACCTGTGGTCCGGCCACGCGCAGGGGGAGCAGGCCCGGATCGCGCCGCTGCCGTTGCTGCGTGGCGACGGCCTGGCGACGATCGCCTGGCTGCGCGCACTGCTGCAGGAACAGCCGGGCACGATCGTCGTCGACAGTCGCCCGGATTATCTCTACGTGCAGTGTGAAACGCGGCTCATGAAGTTCGTCGATGACGTCGAGTTCTGGTTCGACGCCAGCAGTGGCGTGATCCAGGTACGCTCGGCGTCGCGCGTCGGGCGCTACGACTTCGGCGTCAATCGCCGCCGCATCGAGGAGTTGCGCAACCAACTCGCTGTTCCCTGAGGCCGGCCTGCGACACGGAGACAATGGCGCCGACGAGCGTTGCCTTCTTTGACATTCGCACCCGGGCAGCGGCGCTGTCCGTCGGCTGGCCGGGCGACGCCGGCGCTCTGGTGCCATTCATCGCGTCCGGAACCGATGCGCGACCGGGGCGACAAAGCGGAGCCCCGCCGCCGGCCCGCGTCGCCAAGCGTCCCAGCCTGCCGACGCTCAGTAGGGCGGGTTGATCACGATGTACTGGGAACCCTGCGGCTGGTACCAGGTGTTGCCGCACTGCTGATAGATCATGCCGCCATAGTTCACGGGGACGCAGTTGGCGGGAACGGTACGCACCATCGAGCCGACAACCGCGGCGGTGACTGCCACCGTTGCGGTCACCGCCGCCGCTGTCGCAACCGGGTGATAGTCGTTGTCCCAGCCGCCACCGCGACGGTCGACGTCGACGTTCACGTTCCTGTTGACGTTGACGTTGGTGTTCCGATTGCTGACGTTGCTCACGCTGGTGCTGCGCACATTGTCGGCGCGCACGTCACGGCTGGCCGTATTGAGCTGCCGGTTGCCGCCACCGCCACCCCCCGCGGCACGCGCACCGGCGTGGCCGCCACCCCCCCCGCCACCACCACGCGCCTCGGCGGCCGGGGGCATGGCGAAACTGGCCAGAACGAGAACCGTCACGGGTGCCAGGAACATCTTGCTGAACGATTTTTTCATTTTGGCGCTCCTTTACTTTTTCTCGAGCGAACGCAGTTCGACCGCGGTCGCGCCCTTCGGCGGCGTGAATTTGAAGATGCTGTCCCTGAAGCTCGGCTGCAGGTTCCAGTCGAAATACTGGACCGACTGCGGACGCGCCTCGTCGGAACGATTCGTGATCACCAGCTTGCGCGGCAACGGCTTGCTGCCGGTCGTGATCCATATTTGCCAGTCGACAGTGCCCTGCCGGAATGCGTAATGGTCACAGAGGTCCTTGTCGATGAAGTCCTGGCCGGCATTCATTGCCGATTCGATCTGGTCGAGCGGCGCCGCCGGCGTACCCCAGAGGAACAGGTCGGCCATCGGCATCTCGATGCCGTACCGGTCTTCCAGTTTGCTGATCAGTTCACCGAGGTTGCCGGAGAACTCGACCGTCGAGTAGGACCTCTGCGCCGGGATGTAAAGGGTCGCCAGCCTGCCGTCGTAGAAGATCTCGCGTTCGGCGCGGGCACTGAACATGCGGGCGCGCAGCATGTTCGGGCGCACCGCCTCGATGCTCGCCGTCGCCGAGTGCTGCAGCTTCTGACCGTCGGCCAGGACGCGCTCGCCAGTCAGTTCGGTCGACACCTTGAAGCGCGTGAGGGTCTGCAGATGCGCGCCCATGTCCTTGAGCGCCTGGATCGATGCCGCATCGACGGCATTCGCCACCGGCTGGGCAGTCCCTGCCGCTGCGCTTTGTGCGTGGACGCCGGGTGCAGCGAGCGACATGACCAGCATGGCCGTCGCGAGTTTCCTGTAAGTCACATTGATCTCCTGAAGGAAGAATGGGCGATGCGTTGGGGGAACGTTGCGGAAACACCCAGCATCACGGGCGCTGGCCAAGCAGAACGACATACCCGAGTAGATCAGCGTCGGCCCTTTCAGTCAAGCGCGTGGCGGACATCGTGGCATGCCTGCACGCACCGTGTGCCTCGGGAAAGCGGCGTGCCACAACCCGCTCTCGCCGACCAGCGCGGCGACGACCGCGCGCAGCGCCGCGGCGCCGCCGGTTGCAGGTCCTGCTCCCACCCCCCCCGGCCCGACTCCCGCAGCCGCGCTGCAGAAGCCTGCTACAGCATGTTCTCGAGGAAGTCGCGCGTGCGCGGGTGTTCGGGGGCGGCAAACAGTTCCCGGGCCGGACGCGCCTCGAGGATCTCGCCGCCGTCCATGAAGACGACGCGGGTCGCCACTTCGCGGGCAAAAGCCATTTCGTGCGTCACCACCAGCATCGTCATGTGCTCTTCGGCGAGTTCTCGGATGGTGCGCAGCACTTCGCCGGTGAGCTCCGGGTCGAGAGCGGATGTCGGCTCGTCGAACAGCATGATGTCCGGGTCCATCGCCAGCGCCCGCGCGATCGCGACGCGCTGCTGCTGTCCGCCGGACAGCCGCGAGGGATAGCTCGCCTGCTTGTCGAGCAGGCCGACCTTGCGCAGCAGTTCCTCGGCCGTCGGCAGGATCTCTTCACGGCGCAGGCCCTTGACGGTGATCGGCGCCTCGATGATGTTCTGCAGCACCGTCAGATGCGGAAACAGGTTGAAGTGCTGAAAGACCATTCCCATCCTGCGGCAGATCCGCCGGATGTCGGCGTCGGGCGCGTAACGGCAGGCGCCATCGGCGCCGGTCGCGACCAGCGATTGACCCTCGATGTCGATGCTGCCGCGGCTGACCGTCTCGAGGTGGTTGAGGCAGCGCAGGAAGGTGCTCTTGCCGGAGCCCGACGGACCGATGACGGCAACGACCTCGCCCTTGTCGACCGCCAGCGACACGCCCCTGAGCACTTCCACCGCGGCAAAGCGCTTGTGGACACCGCGGGCATCGATCATCGGGCTACCCATCGTAGACCGCGTACCTTTTTTCCAGGTGCTGGAAGCCGAGCGTCAGTACCAGCGTCATCGCCAGGTAGAACGCTGCGGCGACGACGAAGGGCATCGTCGTGAAGTCGCGCTGGACGATTCCGCGCGCCGCGCGCAGCAGGTCGTTCATCGCCAGGACGTAGATCAGCGAGGTGTCCTTGACCAGCGTGATCGTCTCGTTGCTGAGCGGCGGCAGGATGCGCTTGAACACCTGTGGCAGGACGATCCGTCGCATCGTCTGCGGATAGCTGAGCCCGAGGACCCGCGCCCCTTCGTACTGGCCGCGATCAATCGACTGGATGCCGGCGCGGAAGATCTCGGCGAAGTAGGCGGCGTAGTTGAGGACGAAGGCGACGATGGCGGCGGGAAAGTCCGGCAGGCGGACGCCGATCACCGGCACGAAAGGCAGTGCGAAGTAGATGAACAGCATCTGCAACATCAGCGGCGTACCGCGCATCAGCCAGATGTAGCCATTGACCAGCGCCCTCGGCACGGCGAAGCGGGAAATCCTGACGAGGGCGAGAACGAGACCGAGCGGTACGGCGAAGACGAAGCTGATGAGGAAGACCTGCAGCGTGACCCCCGTCCCTTCGATCAGGGGGCCCATGATCCGGATCAGATAGTCCATGCACCATTACTTCTTGATGATGTCCTTGCCGAACCATTTCGTCGATATGGCAGCGGCCGCACCATCATTCTTCATCTCGTCGAGCGTCTTCTGCAGTCTGGCCATGAGTTCGGTATCGTCCTTGCGGGTACCGACGCCGTAGTCCTCGGTGCCGAAGTTCTCGTCGAGAACGCGGTATTCGCCGGGCTTCCTGGCGGTGTAATAGCGACCGACGACTTCGTCGACAACCAGCGCATCGAGTCGTCCTGCGCCCAGATCCATCAGCGCCGTGACGTTGTCGCCGAACTTCTTCAGCTCCTTGAGCGACCGGGCGGTGGCTGCGTCCTTCTCGACGGCCTCGATCGCGCTGCTGCCATCCTGCACGCCAACCACCTTGCCGGCGAGGTCGGCCTTGGTCCTGAGCGGCGACTGGTCGGTGACGACGATGATCTGGCGGTTCTCCAGGTACGGCGTGGTGAACAGAATCTTCTCCTTGCGCGCTTCGGTGATCGTCAGGCCGTTCCACAGGACATCGACTCGCTTGCTGTTGAGCTCGGCTTCCTTGGCATTCCAGTCGATCGGCTTGAACTGCACTTCGGCGCCCAGCCGCTTGCCGGCTTCCCTCGCCAGATCGATGTCGAAGCCGACGAGCGCATTCTTCTCGTCGCGGTAGCCCATCGGCGGGAAATTGTCGTCCAGCCCGACGACAATGGCGACAGCCGGCGCAGCCGCCACCTTGCCTGCAGGCGCCTCGTCCTTCCTGCCACAGGCCGCGAGCAGCGCCGCCGACAGGAGGACGATCGACAGCACGACGCTTCTCTTCTTCATTTTCTTCTTTCCGGTGACGACAATGACAGCGACAGGAGCGGGGCAAGGGACGGCGGCCGGCTGCTCGCCAGCGAACCGCAACGCCCTGCCGCCAATGGGTGCAGCGCGGGCGACAGTATACCCGAGTCGCGTCACCCGCCCCTGCGCGATCAGCAGCGCTGCCGACAGAAGCCCGGTCGAGGCTGGTCGGCGGCGCTGCGCGCGATCCGCGCCCGGCTGCGCACCGGCCGTCCGGCGCTCAGCCGTAGCGCCCTTCGATATAGTCAGCCGTCTCGCGATGCGCTGGCGTGACGAACATCTCCTCGGTCAGCGCGTGCTCGACGACCCGGCCCATCAGCATGAACACGCACTCCTCGCTGGCCCGCCGCGCCTGCGCCATGTTGTGGGTGACGATCAGGATCGTATATTGGCCGCGCAACTCCCAGAGCAGTTCCTCGACCGCTTCGGTGCCCTTCGGGTCGAGCGCCGAACACGGTTCGTCCATCAGCAGGATCTTCGGCTTGACCGGCAGCAGACGGGCAATGCAGAGCTTCTGCTGTTCCTCCAGCGAGAGTTCGGTCGCCTTGCGCTTCAGTTGGTCCTTCACCTTGTCCCAGAGCAGAACCTGGCGCAGCGACTGTTCGACGATCTCGTCCGGAGTGCCCTGGTGTACGTCGCCGCCACCCTTGGCATGCAGCCGGTGACTGAAGAGGATGTTGTCGCGGATCGAAATGGGTAGCGGATTCGGGCGCTGAAAGACCATCCCGACCTGCTTGCGCACCTGCACCAGCTCGACCGCTGGTTCGTAGATGTTCTCACCCATGACGTGGATGCTGCCCTCGATACGGACATAACCGAGGCGCTCGTTGATGCGGTTGACGCTGCGGAGGAAGGTGCTCTTGCCGCACCCGGAAGGCCCGATCATCGAGGTGATCATGCCTTGCCGGATGCGCAGATCGACATCGTAGAGCGCCTGGAAGGTCCCGTACCACAGGTTCAGTCGCTGGCTGTCGATCGCGTACTGGGGCGTCGGCTGCGCGAGCGCAGCGGTCTGGTCGGTATTCATCGAAAATCATGTCCTTGGTAGGCAATACTGGAATCGCCGGGGTCTGGGCGCGCGCGCGCTGCCTGCCTGCCGGCGCCGGGTGACTAGCCGAATCGTCCCTCGACGTAGTCGCGCGTGCGCTGGTCTTTCACCTCGCCGGTAAACAGGTCTTCGGTGATGCCGACCTCGACACACTCGCCGTTGAGAAAGAAGGCCGTTCGATCGGCCAAACGCCGGGCTTGCTGCACCAGATTGGTGACCAGGAGGATGGTCACTTCCTGGCGCAGCTCCTTGAGAACGTCCTCGATGCGCATCGTCGTGACCGGATCGACGGCGATCGAGAACTCGTCGAGCATCAACAGATCCGGCTCCTGCGAGAGCGCTCTGGCGATCGTCAGGCGCTGCTGCTGACCACCGGACAGCAGGCTGCCGAGGGCGTGCAAACGGTCCTTGACTTCGTCCCAGAGCGCCGCGCGGGTCAGACAGCGCTGCACGATGACGTCCAGCTCGGCCTTGTCGTTGATGCCGCGCAGGCGAGGCGACAGGGCAACGTTGTCGTAGACCGTCATCGGCAGCCCCACCGGCAGCGGAAAGACGACCCCGATACGGCTGCGCAGCGCATAGACGTTGCTCAGCTTGCTCGTATCGCGACCATTGAAACGGATCTCGCCGGCCACCTTCATCCCCGAGGTGAAGACATCCATCCGGTTGATCGCCTTCAGCAGTGAGGTCTTGCCGGCGTTGGCCGGGCCGATGATGCCGAAGATCTCGTGCTCGCGAACGGTCAGATTGACCTCCCGCAGTGCCACCGTGTTGCCATAGCGGATGCTCAGGTTGCTGATCTCGAGCTTGCTCCGAGAGGGGTCGGCCGGTGCCACGGCATCGCCGGCAACCGCCGCTGCGCTTGAACTCACCATTTCTTTTTCCCCCTCAGCCACATGCGGAAAGCGATCGAGACGCTGTTCATCGTCAGCACAAGACCGATCAGGACGAGTGCGACGCCAAAGGGAACCTCTTCGGCAATCCCCGGCACCTGCGTCGCCGCGACGAACAGGTGCAGGGAGAGTGCCATCGTCTGGTCGAAAACGCTTTGCGGCAGGAACGGCGTGAAGAAGACGGCGCCGGTGAACATGATCGGCGCCGTCTCACCGGCCGTCCGCGACACTTCGAGAATGACCCCAGTGAGGATGCCGGTAAGCGAGTTCGGCAGGACCACGCGGCGGATCGTCTGCCAGCGCGTCGCCCCCATGTTCCAGCACGCTTCGCGGAAGGCCTGCGGCACCGCCTGCAGCGACTCGCGCGTGGCGACGATGACCACCGGCATGGTCATCACCGCCAGCGTCAGGCTGGCGGCGAGGATGCTGGTGCCGAACTTGAAGAAGAGGACGAAGGCGCCGAGCCCGAACAGCGCATGGACGATCGACGGCACGCCGGCGAGATTGATGATCGCCAGGTTGATCGTCCGCGTGAACCAGTTGTCCCCGGCGTACTCGCTGAGATAGATGGCGGCGAAGATGCCGATCGGCACCGACAGAATCAGCGCGACCGTCACCAGCCAGATCGTCCCGAGCAGCGCCGGAAAGACGCCGCCGGTGCGCATGCCGTCGGTCGGCGCAGTGAGCAGGAACTCCCAGGAGATCGCGCCGCCGCCCTTCACCACCAGGGTGCCGAGGATCAGCATCACCGGCGTGATCAGAAGCAGAGTCATCAGCCCGAAGAGCAGTCGATAGCGTCTCTGCACGCGCTCGTTGTGGTGGTTCAGGTCGCTGGCCTGAAACATCGTTGGATTGGCGGTGGCCATGGCTTACCCCTTGCGTATGCCGCGCACGATGAGATCGGCGCTCAGATTGATGATGAAGGTGATGAGGAAGAGGAAGATGCCGATGGTGAACAGCACCTGGTAGTGCTCGCCGCCGACGACCGCCTCACCGAGTTCGGCGGCGATCGTCGCGGTGAGCGCACGCACCGAGTCGAAGATGCTGCCCGGGATGTTGACCGCATGACCGGTGGCCATCAGCACCGCCATCGTTTCGCCGAAGCCACGACCGACACCGAGCAGCACGCCGCCGAGCAGGCCGTTCTTGGCCGCTGGCAGCACCACCTTGTAGATCACCTGCCAGCGGGTCGCGCCCATCGCTTCGGCCGCCTCGCGGTAACGGTCGGGAACGGCCTTCAGGGCATCCTCGGCGATCGAGGTCATGATCGGCGCCGCCATCAGGCCGAGGATGACGCCGGCGTTGAGGACGCAGAGGCCGACCGGAATGTCGAACCACTTGATCAGCAGCGGATTCATGATCACCAGGCCGATGAAGCCCCAGACCACCGAAGGGATCGCTGCCAGCAGTTCGACCAGAACCTTGAGTGCTTCGCGCGTCTTGCCGGTGGCGAACTCGGCGATGAAGATGGCGGCGCCGAGCGAGAACGGCACCGCAACCAGCATCGCCAGCCCGGTGACGCTGGCGGTGCCGGCCATCAGCGCGAGGATGCCGTACTCCGGATCCTCGGCGTCGCTCGGCGACCAGTAGGGGGTGAGGAAGAACTCGCGGAAGTCCATCTTCTCGAAGACGAAGCCGATTCCTTCCTTGGTGACGAAGAAGAAGATCCCGAGTACGAAGAGGACGGCCGAGATGCCGCAGACGAAGACGATGACGGCAATCAGCTTGTCGATGTACCAGTCGAGGTCACGGCGGTCGAAATCCTCGGCCGCGCGGGCGTCAGTGGCGCGGGTGCTCAGCGCCTGCGTGGTGGTGCCCATCTCAGTTGGCCTCCTCGCCACGCAGGACCGTCATCAGGTTGCTGACCTGCAGAGCGATCTCCCGACTGAGGATCCGCAGATCAGGCTGCCCGCCGCCGGGTTGGGTGACTTCCCAGTCGAGCGCCACCGTATGGAAGGGAATCTGCTCGACGTAGGACTTGACCGGCCCCTGCAGGCTGACGATGATCTGGAACGTGGCAAGTTCGTGATGATGTGCCGGGATCGCCTGCGGCCGGTGGCTGCCGAGGTCGATTCCCAGTTCGTGCAGCAGAGCAATCGACTGCGGATCGGCAACACCGGCCGTCCGGCCGCGACTGTGATATTCGCCCACCTCCGGAAAATTCTTGCGCGCGACCGCCTCGGCGATCGGGCCGAGCAGGCTGTTGTCCTCGTCGACGAAGAGAATCCGGAAGAACTTCGGCCCCTTGGGCTGGCCGGTGACCGCGAAGACCGTGTCTTCACAGATGTTCTTTGCCTGATCGGAAACCCGCTCGAGCGAGTTGAACACCGTCAGGTAGGCGAACAGGTCCTTGACGTTGAAGTGATCGCCCTCGCCGACGAGATCGGCGAAAGCCATGTCAAAGGTCCGCTCGACCTGGTCGGCGATGGCCATCGTCGCCGTGGCCTTGTCGGCGTTGCCTTCGATGAAGGCAGCGACCGCCTGCTTCAGCATCTGCCGCGATTCGCCGGCCATCAGCTCGATCTCGCGTTCGAGCAGCCCCTGTGGGAGAGCGATCTGCACCGCCTCGCGGCAGATCGTCACGGCATAGTCGCCAATGCGCTCGAGAGCGACATTGGTATGGACGACCGCCGCCATCAGGCGCAAGTGGCTGCCGGTCGGCAGGTGCACGCCGATGAAGGCCATGCGCATGCGATCCAGCTCGTTGCTGACGGCGTTGATCCGGTTGTCGGCCAGGATCGTGGCGTAGGCCAGCGGATCGTCGTCGGCCAGCAGCGCGTGCACGGCATCGTCGAGGGCCTTCTCGACGAGCCCGGCGAGCAGGGCTACCTGTTGCTTGATCCTGGACAGATCTCTTTCGAGACGTTCTTCGTAATGACTCATCGCTGGCTTCTTCCTCAGGCACAGAACACGGGGATTGGACGGAGCACCGGTGAGCTGCCGGCGCCCGACCGCGAATGGCTTACTTGCACTTCACTTTCTTGATCGGCGCGTAACCTTCCTTCTCGATGATGCACTGGCCGGTGTCGCTCTTGATCCAGTCCATATACTTCTTCACCTCGCCGACCGGCTCTCCCTTGGTGTACATGAACAGCGGCCGGGCGATCGGATAGGTGCCATTGAAGGCCGTTTCCTCGGTCGGCTTGACGCAGGGCTTGCCGGCCGCCGGCGCGACGCAGAGCGCCTTCATGTGGTCGGTGACGTAGGCGAGACCGCTGTAGCCGATCGCGCAGGGGGTCTTCTCGACGAGGTCGGCGACGTCCTTGGAACCGTGCATGTCGAGCGTGCCCTGGCGGAACTTGCCCTTCTCGCCAAGCACCGCCTCCTTGAAGTAGGCATAGGTACCGGAATTGTTCTGCCGGCTGACGACGACGATTTCGTCCTTGCAGCCGGGAATGGTGATGCCGAGGTCGCTCCACTTCTTGGCACCACCGTCGCGTCCATAGATCTTCGCCACGTCGGTGACGGTGATCGAGTCGGCCGGGAAGTTCTTGTGCACGTAGATGGCGAGCGCGTCGTAACCGATGATGTGCTCGATCGGTTGCCGGCCCTTGGCCTGCGCTTCCTTGATCTCCTTCTCCGACATCTTGCGGCTGGAATTGGCAATGTCGACGGTGCCATTGATCATCGCGGCTATGCCTGTTCCGGAACCACCGCCGGAGACCGCCACTGCCACCTTGGGATTGACCTTGCCGTATTGCTCGGCGAGCGACTGCGCGGCATTGACCAGGGTGTCGGAGCCCTTGTTCTGGATTTCGGTCCGGGCGGATGCGCCGGCGGCGGCGGTGACGCCAAGCGTCACTACGGCAAGCTTGCACAACATCGAGCGAGAGTTCATCTGTGTTTCTCCGGGTGGGTTGGGGTTGTTGCAGAAATCGTCACCTGCCGACGACAGGATGGCCCATCATGGCAGCCTTCTGCGCTGCTGAAAATTCGGGCGGCACCGTACGTGATGCTGCCAGCGCCGGCAGCCCCGCGACGGGCGTCGAGTGCCGCCAGAGCAGGCGCTGGCGGCATCTGCAAGGGCAACCCTTACGCGATTCCGCCTCTACCCAAAAGGCGGCGGCGCGAGCACAATGGCGACTCGACCAACCCGCCAGGGCCCGCATGCCGAAATCGGCGATCCGGCGGCTCGGTTGGCGTGACGCCCTGCTGCTCGTTGGCGGCTACGTCGCGCTCGACTGGGCAAGCCACATTCACCCCCTACACGGACTCGATGTCACGCCATGGAGCCCGGCGCCGGCACTCGGCCTGCTGTTTCTGGTGCGCTACGGTGGCCAGGCGGCAGCGCCGCTGGCGCTGGCCATCGTCGCCGCCGACGCCTGGGTACGCGAGCTGTCGCTGCCCTGGCTCCTGGCCTGTGGTCTGGCGCTGCAGCTCACCGCCGGCTACTGGCTGATCGCCGGCATCCTCAGGCGCCGGGTCGGCAGCAAGGCGATGTTCGTCAATCAGCGTGGCCTCATCGACTGGGTCACGATCACGGTCGTCGGTACCCTGCTCAACAGCCTGCTGTTCATTGCCGGGCTGATCCTGGCGGGATACCTGCCGCGCGGCGCGGCAGCCGAGATGCTGCTGCCGTACTGGCTCGGTGACGTGGTCGGCGTCCTGGTCTCGATGCCCCTGCTTGCCATGCTGCTCGACGAGCGCGGCCGCGCCCGCCTGCGCCGCCTGCTGCTTGGCCGGGAAGCGTTGAGCCTGCTGACCACCGGCAGCGTCCTCGCGTTCACCTTCGTCGCCGGCGAGATGACCGAGTTCAAGTACTTCCCGGTGCTCTTCCTGCCGATCGCCTGGGCCGCCGCCAGGCAGGGCCTCGCCGGCGCCGCGCTGACCGTCGGCCTGACCCAGGTCGGCGTCATCGTCGCCACCCACCTGCTCGGCCTGTCGCCGCGCATCCTGATCGAACTCGAAGTGCTCGTCGTCGTCCTCGCCCTGTCGGGCTTCTTCATCGGCGTCGTTGTCGACGAGAAGCAGCGGCTGAGCGCCGAACTGCAGCAGACGCTGCGGCTCGCCGCTGCCGGCGAAATGGCGGGGGCTCTGTCACACGAACTGCATCAACCGCTGACGGCGCTGCTCGCCTACACGCGAGCGTGTCAGCAGTTGCTCGCCCAGGGCGAGAGCGGCGAACGGCTGCGCGAGGTGATCGATCGCGTGGTCGGCGAATCGCAGCGTGCGGCCGACATCGTCAGCCGCCTGCGCGACTTCTTCCGCACCGGCGCGACCCGGCTCGAACGGCTCTGGCTGCGCGAACTCCTGTCGTCGTCAGCCTCGCGCTTTGCCGCACAGGCGCAGCAGCAGGGTGTCGAACTGCTGCTGCAGCCGGCGCCGCCGTCGGCGCTGTGGGCCGACCGGCTGCAGCTCGAAGTGGTCCTGCGCAACCTGCTCGCCAACGCCTTCGAAGCGGCTGCCGAACGACCGCGGGCCGAGCGGCAGGTGCGCGTTTCGGCACGGCAGGACGGCGCCACGCGGGTCTGCATCACGGTCGAAGACAGCGGTCCGGGCATCTCCGCGGAGATGGAGGAGCATCTCTTCGAAGCCTTTCATTCATCGAAGGCGAGCGGCCTCGGGCTCGGCCTGGCGATCAGCCGTGCGATCGTCGAGGCGCACGGCGGCCGCCTGTGGGCCGAGGTTGCCGATCGCGGCGTCTTCAAGCTGGTTCTGCCGATCGAGGAAGGGGTCGCCCATGCCAAATAAGGCCAACACCGTCTACATCGTCGAGGACGATCCGTCGGTGCGTGATGCGCTGGGACTCCTGCTGGGCCTGCAGGGCCTGGCAGTGGCGGTTTTTTCCGACGCCGAGAGCTTCCTTGCCGCCCGCCGCCCAGACTGGTACGGCTGCCTGCTGGTCGATATCCGCATGCCCGGAATGGACGGCCTCACGCTGCAGAAGCGTCTCCGCGAAAGTGGCTGCTGGCTGCCGGTGATCGTCATGACCGGCCACGGCGATGTCGAGTCGGCGCGGCAGGCCTTCCGCAGCGAGGCGGTCGACTTCCTCGAGAAGCCGATCGATCACGCCAGACTCCTGTCGGCGATCGGGGAAGCCTTCGCCCGCCAGCATCTGAACCAGGACGATCAGGAGCGCAATGCCGCGACGACGGCTCTGCTCAAGACCCTGACGCCACGCGAGCACCAAGTCATGGCGCAGGTGGTGTCCGGCCGGCACAACCGCGAGATTGCCCGTGTCCTGGACATCAGTCCGCGCACCGTCGAAGTGCACAAGGCGCGATTGCTCGCCAAGCTGCAGGTCGGCAGCATTGCCGATCTCGTTCGGCTGAGCCTGCAGGCGACGGACAAGAATCGCCGCTGAGCAGTGCCCTGACAACAGCGGTCGCTGCGTCGCTGGCAGCGGGCGAACCGCCCGCGGCCCCGGCACCGGCTCCGGGCCTAATCGTCGATGGCGTGCATCCGCTGCACCACCACCGCCAGCACGGCCGTCGACCAGCCGAACATCAGCATGCCGGTCATCGCCTCGAAACCGCCGAAACCGGACCAGCCTTCCGGCAGTTTGCGCACGCCGACGCCCAGCGTCGTGTAGTACTCCATCGAGTAGTACATGGCAACTTCGCTGGTCGGCACGAGGTCGAGCAGCCTGAAGGCGATGGCCCAGACGACGATCCCCGAGAAATGGGTGAGGACAATCACCCAGACGACGCCGATCATGAACAGGGTGCGCGCTCCACGATCCTTGCTGCGGCGCAGCAGCGGCTTGCCGAAGCGCTCGAAACTGTTCCGCACGAGGCTCATCCCGACGCCGTGCAAGGCGACCGTCAACGCCATCGGAAGGAGCGCCGCCAGGATCTGCCTGAGATACTCGAGATTGACCATCGTCATTGGCGACCTCCGGTGAAGTCCCTCGACAGCAGCCCGGGCCGTGGCCGACGACGGCGACGCACGAGCGGCTCGGACGGGAGCGGCAGCCCCGCCAGTCATGGCGACGCCGCACTCGCTCGCTCAGTCGGCGGGCTGTTCCTTTTCCTTCGCTTCCTTGGTCGGCTTGGCCGGGCAGTAGCTATCGTAGAGCGTCTGCATCTGCCGCAGCCTGAGCACGCCATGGAAGACCGTGACCAGCATGGCGATCACCAGCAGCGAGGCAAAGGTCTTCTCGAGGTCGAATGCCGCCTGTCGGTTGGCGACCGTTGCGGCGACGATCAGCGCGACGATGCCGAGGTTGATGGCCCAGTTCACCGGCCGCGAGACGACGAAGTGCAGGGTTCCGAAACCGGCGAGCTGGTAGAGCATGAAAGGCAGGATGGCGACGGCCGGGATCAGTTCGGAGGCGCCGAGCGACACGTTGACCGCGCCAGGTGCCATGGCGTGCAGCAGGCGGCTGTTCGCCAGTTCGTGGAAGAGCGACGGGATCGCGCAGAGAATCGGCACCACCGACAGCAGTTCGAGGATCAGCGCGCCGCTCCAGGTGCCGATCCGTGAGGAATGATCCGACCCCTCGTCGGCCGACTGGGCGCCGATGAACAGTCCGCCGACAATCGCCGCGATGCTCGACAGCATCAGCAGCTCGACCGAAATCCCGAAGCCGGAGGGTTCACCGGTCTTGATCAGCAGCAGGGCAAGAAAGCCCGGCGTGTAGAACATCACGCGCACCAGCCGCGCCCAGACACGCGCGTCGCGCTCGGGCGGCAGGACCGGCAGTGCAACGCCATTGGTGCCGATGGTTGCTCGTTCTTTCGACATTCGCGATTCTCCCGGGATCAGGCTGCAGGGACAGGGACAGCGCGCAAGATAGCACGAAAATCCATCCTTTTGCTGCCCGGCGGCGCTGTCTACGACCCCTCGGCGACAAAGCGGGCGACGATGCCGCCGTAGCGTGCCGGCCAGTCGCGCAGCGCCGACTCACCACCGCCGAAGACGCTGCGGAAGAAGGCCAGCGACAGCTCCCTGGTCGCAGCCTTCACCTTCAGGTTGAGTTCGACGCCGCCGCTCGCGGCACGGTCGGTGAAGATGCTGTGTGAACCGCCAGCGAACACGGCGAGGATCTTGCGTGGCCCGGAAATGCCCTCAAAGACCGCGATCCGGTCGTCGGCGCCGGAGTAGTAGCCCGGAATGCGAATCACGTCGTCGGTGGCGGTGACGTGCAGCGTCGGCACGTTGATGCCGGCGAGAATCCGCGCGGGATCACTCTCGCCGTAGAAGGGCGGTGCCGAAAGCAGGATTGCCGCCCGTAGACGCGGCTCGGCAAGGTCGATGACGCGGCCGTGACGCTCGACACGCGCGCCGAGTGCCAGCATGATCGTGTTGGCGCCGTAGGAGTGGCCGGCGCCGACGATTCGCCGGGGGTCGATCAGGCGCCCCAGTTGCGGGTGCTGCAGCACCTGGTCAAGCGCAAAGCGCAGGTCGCCGACGCGCGCAATCGCTTCGTCTTCCCGCGCTGCACCCTGCAGGCGCCCGACCAGGCTGAAGATGCTCCCGCTCCACAGCGAACGGTCACTGCCGACGTGCTGCAGATGCAGGCTCGCATAGCCCTGGCTCGCCCAGTAGGCGCCGAGGTAGCTGTAGCCCCGTCGCGAACCGCCGATGCCATGCGAGAAGACGATCAGCGGCAGCGTCTGCTCGGCATCCCGGGCCGCCGGCAGATACAGCCGTACGGGTACCGCTCGCTGACGCGCGGCGTCGAACCAGTCGTGATCCTCGGCGCTGACCGCGGCGGCGCCGGCAGCAGCGACGAAGTCGCTCGCCGTGACGCTGCCGGCACCCGGCAGGACTTCCTCAGCCGACGCCGGCAGCGGCGCCAGGGCGGCGAGCAGCGCCAGCAACACGGCGACGATGCCACTCCTCGCCCGCAGTGCGCACACCGGTACTGGCAAGCGCCTGCAGACCGGCAGCGAGCCGTCCGCGGGTTTGCCGATCGCTTTCATCTCGGAGCAGGTGCCTCGGGCACGGGGAATGATGAACTCAACCTGACCTCGTGCCGCGAGCGAAGTTCCGCCGGCAGCGACACGCGCGGCTCGCGGGTGGCGACGGGAGGCCACTGCAGCAGGCGGTGCCGGCGGTTCGACAAGCCTTTGGTGCTGCAGATATACTGCTGCGTGCGCAGTGGTTCCTGCCCCGCATCGTTGCCACGGCCGGCTGGCCACGGCAGTGCGGGGCGCCATTTCCGCGAGGCAGCACTCTCTTCGCCAGGAGCGACAGGTGGACAAGCTATCGAGCAAACTTCGGATCGGCGAAAAGATCGGTGTCGGCTTTGCTCTCGTCGGGTTACTGCTCGCCGGCGTCATCTGGCATTACCATCAGACGCTGCGCTCGGTGGTCGAGGATTACCAGCAACTGCAGCGAGTCTTCGAAGTTCGCAAGTCACTCGCGGTCGGGATCGAGATCGACATGGCGGCTGCGCGTGACGCCGAGAAGAGCTTCCTGTTGCTGCGCCAGGAACGCTTCGCCGCCGACGTCGATCGCCATCTGCAGGCGATGCGCGAGAAGGTGCGCGCACTGGCCGCAGTCGATCAACCGTCGCAGCAGACGGCGGAACAGTTGCAGGCGCTGATGGCCACCTACCAGGAGCGTTTCGCCGCCGTCGCCGAAGCGTGGCGAGCGATGGGCCTGGACGAGAACTCGGGAATCCAGGGCGCCTTCCGGCAGAAGATCCATCGCCTGCACGAGCTGTCCGCGCAGCACAACGTCGACCGCCTGCTCACCGTCCTGCTGCAGATTCGCCGCAACGAGAAGGACCTCGCGCTGCGCCAGGAGAGCGCTTACCGCGACCGCGTGCACCGGCTGCTGCTCGAGTTTCGCCAGCTCGTCGAAGCTTCGGAACTGCCGGAAGCGACGCGGCAGAAGCTGCTGGCCGAACTGGCAAGCTACTCCAAAAGCTTCGAAGCCTACGCCGCAAGCGCGCTCCGGCCGGGCTACAGCGGTGCCGGCAAGGGGCCGTTCCGCGACGCCGCGCAGCGCATCGAAGCGATTCTCCACGCCCACTACGTACCCAACCTGGAGACGAACATCCTCAAGCTGCGGCGCCGCGAGAAGGACTTCCTGCTGCGCGGCGACGAGTCCTACCCGCCGATGGTGGTGGAGATCGCGCGGACGATTCGCGCGCAGGTCAGCGAGTCGACGATCAGCGAGGCCGACAAGGCGCAACTGCTGGCCCTGCTGCGTGATTACCAGCGCAGCTTCCTGACGCTGGTATCACAGCGTGGCAGCATCGTCGCGCTGACGGCCGAGATGAATGCGGCCGCCGATCAGGTGGCGCCACTGATCGAGGCGAACGTCGCGCAGGCCAACGAGACCATGAGCAGGCGCGCCCGCGAAATCGACGAAGACGCGCAGGCCAGCGTTCGGCTGGGCCTGATCGTCACCGCCTCGACGCTGCTCCTCGCCGCCCTGCTGGCGCTCGGCATCACCGACCGCATCGTCCGCCCGGTACGCAGGATGGCCGGGCTGCTCGACGACCTGGCCTACGGCACGCCGACCGGGCGCGTCCCGACGGTACCCGGGGGGCGCAACGAGATCAACGCCATGGCCGAGTCGCTGAACGCGCTGCTCGATCATCGCGCCACTTTCCTCGGCTGGTGGAAGGCGTCGATGGATGAGCTGAACGCGCGTCGCGCGCTGCTCGGCAGCGCCGACGAGGCGGAGCGCGACGAAGCCATCACCGGGCTGCGCGCCGCCAGTATCGTCAAGGTGCAGAAGCTGAACGCGATCCGTGGCCGCCTGCTGCAGCACGCGCATGACTTGATCGCCGTCAGCCGGCGCCTGAGCGTTGCCGGCAGCCTGCCGGCAAGCGATGCCAAACAACTCGAGCACTCGGCGCAGGCGATCGAGTCGCTGCTCGACGTGCTGGCCGTCGAGGACGAGCCGCCGCGGACCGGAGACGACAGCCGCGAGGCGGCGAAGGACGCGCCCCCGCAGATGGACGGCGGCAGGTGAGCGGACAGGCAAGGCCAGCGACCGGCCGGGCAACCGACTGACTCGCCAGCGCTTGGTTGCCGGCCGTCGGCAACCATCGACGCTCAAGCCGACCGCTGTGGCTGCAGTTCGCGCCACTGCCCGTCGACAAATCCCTCGATCGGCCGGAAGCCTGCCTTGTACGCCATCTTCCGGCTGTCACGGATCCAGTAGCCGAGGTACAGATGAGGCAGCCGGTTGGCGGCACACTGGGCGATCTGCCAGATGATGTTGTAGGTGCCGAGGCTCGCCGACGGCAGTGCCGGATCGAAGAAGGTGTACACCGACGACAGTCCGTCGCTGAGCACATCGACGATGCTCACCATGCGCAGGACTCCGGCATCGGTGAACTCGATCAGGCGCGTGTCGACCCGGCTCTGCAGCAGGAAGTGGGTGTACTGCTCGTGACTGTCCTGGTCCATGCCACCGCCGGTGTGCCGCGCAGACTGATAACGCAGATAGAGCTGGTAGTGGTCGTCGCGAAAGGCCAGCGGCAGTTCGCGCGCCAGCAGACCGCCGTGCAGCCTGACGCTGCGCCTCTGGCTGCGCGAGGGCACGAAGCGGTCGACCGGCACCCGCACGGGGACACACGCCTGACAGTGGTCGCATTTCGGCCGGTAGGTAAAGACGCCGCTGCGGCGGAAACCGCCGCGCACGAGTTCGCCATAGACTTCGCTGCTGATCAGGTGACTGGGCGTCGCCACCTGCGACCGCGCCGATTCTCCTGGCAGGTAGCTGCAGGTGTACGGCGCCGTCGAGTAGAACTGCAGCAGCGAAAAAGGCAGGTTCGAGTCGTTGAGTCGCGACATTCGTCTAGGTCCACGGTTGGCTGGCGGCATCGCCGGGCCAGCGGCCGGGCTGCCACGCCTGACTCACCAGCACGCGCAGGCGCTCGACGAAGATCGCCCGCGGAATCTCGCGCGCGCCCAGTGAGGCCAGGTGCGGGGTGTTCATCTGGCAATCTATCATGCCGAATCGCTCTTCTTCAAGGAAACGGGCGAGGTGAGCGGCCGCCACCTTGGACGCGTCGGCGACGCGCGAGAACATCGACTCGCCGTAAAACATGCGACCAATGGCCAGGCCATAGAGGCCGCCGACCAGTTCGCCGTCGCGCCAGGTCTCGACCGAGTGGGCGATGCCGATCTGGAACAGCTTCCAGTACGCGTCCTGCATCGCCGGCGAGATCCAGGTACCGTCCTGCCCAACCCGCGGCACCTCGGCACAGGCGCGGATCACCGCCGGGAAATCGCTGTCCAGCCGCACCTGGAAACGACCCGAGCGCAGGCAGCGGCGCAGCGAGCGCGAGATGCGGAACTCGGCCGGCAGCAGGACCATCCGCGGGTCCGGACTCCACCAGAGGATCGGCTCGCCCGGTGAATACCAGGGAAAGATGCCATGCTGGTAGGCAGCGAGCAGCCGCGTCGGTGACAGGTCGCCGCCGGCACAGAGCAGCCCATTCGGTTCGCGCAGCGCCCGCTCCAGCGGCGGAAAGGGCGCTCCCCGCTCGAGCCACGGTATCATCTCTGGAAGCTGATCGGCTGCGAACCGCCGACCTGTTGCCGGGACGGGGTCTTGAAGGCGACGACATGGTCAACGTCGAGGCGGATGCCGATCCGCTCACCGATCGCGTGATTGTGATGCGACGGCACCAGCGACAGCACCTCGACGCCGCTGGCCAGACGCAGTGAGTACAGGATCTCGGCGCCGCGGAAGGCCTTGTGACGGACTTCCGCCAGCAGCCCCGCCTGGTCGTCGTGGATCACGTCGTCCGGACGCAGCAGCACCTCGACGCCGCAGCCCTTGCCGCAAGACGCGCAGCCTTGGCTGCATTCGAGCGGCAGACACGATTCGAGCAGACCGAGTTCGACGCGCACGCGGTTCTGGTCCACGACGACGCCCGGCAGGAAGACGCCCTGGCCAACGAAGTCTGCGACAAAGCGGTTCGCCGGCTGGTGATAGACGCGATACGGGCTGTCCCATTGCTCGATCCGCCCCTCGGCCATGACGCCGACCTCATCCGCCATGGCAAAGGCCTCGTGCTGATCATGCGTCACCAGGACGGCGGTCGTCGCCTCGCGCCTGAGGATCTCGCGTACTTCCAGCGACAGGTGTTCGCGCAGACCGACATCGAGGTTGGAGAACGGCTCGTCGAGCAGGATCAGCCGCGGTCGCGGCGCCAGCGCGCGCGCCAGCGCCACGCGCTGTTGCTGACCGCCTGAGAGTTCGTGCGGATAGCGCTGGCCCTGCCCCGCCAGGCCAACCGTCTCGAGCAGTTCATCGACCCGTTGCCGGCGCTGGCTGCCGGCGAGACCGGCAATGCCGAAGGCGACGTTGGCGGCGACCGTCAGATGCGGAAACAGCGCGTACTCCTGAAAGACCATGCCGATTCGCCGCTGTTCCGGTGGCAGACGCCGGCCGGCGCGGCTGAGGATCTCGCCGTCGACGCGAATCTCGCCGGCAGCGATGTCCTCGAAACCGGCAATGCAGCGCAGCAGCGTCGTCTTGCCGCAACCCGAAGGTCCGAGCAGGCAGGCGATGCTGCCCGACTCGACGCGGAAACTCACCGTATCGACAACGGTATGCGATCCGTAGCGCTGAACGACGCCTTGCAGTTCAAGCTGTGCCATCAGGACCTGCTCATCAGTTGACCGGGAACCGCCGGCCGGTTGCACGCTGCCAACGACAGCTGACCACCCGGAAATCCGGGCGCGTCAATTATAATTCTCATTCACTCACCCAGCCATGACCAGCCGCCACTTCAACCCCCTGCTCTGCGTTGCCTTCGCGATTGCTGCGCTGGTCGCCATGCCCGTCGTCAGCGTCCTGAGCAACGTCCTCAGCGGCGGCACCGGCGCCACCTGGTCGCACCTGGCAGCGACCGTGCTGCCGGATTACATCGCCAATACCCTGCTGCTCTGCCTCGCCGTCGGCGTCGGCGTCATCGTCGTCGGCGTCGCGACGGCGTGGCTGACGACGATGCATGACTTCCCCGGCCGGCGGGTCTTCGCCTGGGCGCTGGTCCTGCCGATGGCGATGCCGGCCTACGTGCTCGCCTACGTTTACACCGATTTCCTGCAGTTCGTCGGCCCGCTGCAGACCTTTCTCCGCGAGTCCTTCGGCTGGAACAAGGGCGACTACTGGTTCCCCGAGGTCCGCAGCCTCGGGGGTGCGGTGGCGATGTTCGTCTTCGTCCTCTATCCCTACGTCTACCTGCTGACCCGAACGGCCTTCATCGAACGCAGCAGCGGCATGCTCGAAGCCGCGCGCACCCTCGGTCTCGGACCCTGGCGGAGCTTCTTCCGCGTCTCGCTGCCACTGGCGAGACCAGCCGTCGTCGCCGGCGCGACGCTCGCCCTGATGGAGACGCTCGCCGATTACGGAACGGTCTCGTACTTCGGCGTCCAGACCTTCACCACCGGCATCTACCGCGCCTGGTTCTCGCTCGGTGACCGCATCGCCGCGGCCCAGCTGTCGGCCGCCCTGCTCGCCTTCGTCATCGTTTTGCTGCTGCTTGAGTGGCGGTCCCGCGGTCGTTCGCGCTTTCACAACACGACGGGCCGGCACCGTCATCTGGCCGAACGGCAGCTGTCCGGCTGGCGCGGCTGGCTGGCGACGGCTGGCTGCGCGTTGCCACTGTTCATCGGCTTCGTCCTGCCGGCCGCACTGCTCCTGCGACTGACGCTGGCCGAGAGCGAGGCCCCGCTCGGCCCGCAGTTCGTCACCCTGGCGCGCAACAGCTTCCTGCTCGCCGGGCTGACGGCAGGAATCGCACTGGCGCTGGCCGTCGTGCTCGCCTACGGCGCTCGCCTGACGAAAGGCGTCCTGGCGCCGGCGCTCAACCGCCTGGTCGGGCTCGGCTACGCCGTCCCCGGGTCGGTCATCGCCGTCGGCGTGCTGATCCCGGTAACCCGCCTCGACCACTGGCTGGCGGCGACCTGGCAGAGCTGGTCGGGCGAGAATCCGGGACTGCTGCTCACCGGCGGCATCGCGGCTCTGGTCTATGCCTACCTCGTCCGCTTCCTGGCGGTGGCGCTGCAATCGGTTGGCGCCAGCCTGGCCAAGATCACGCAGAGCATGGACGATGCCGCGCGCAGCCTCGGCCTCGGACAAGCGGCGACACTGCACCGGGTGCACCTGCCGATCCTCCGCAGCAGCCTATTCACCGCGGCCCTGCTGGTTTTCGTCGACGTCATGAAGGAACTGCCGGCAACCCTGGTGATGCGCCCTTTCGACTTCGACACGCTGGCGACGCAGGCCTACACGCTGGCGGCCGACGAGCGGCTGGCGGAAGCGGCAGCCGTCTCGCTGGCGATCGTCGCCGTCGGCCTGCTGCCACTGATCGTCCTCTCGCAGCAGATCTCACGTCGCCGCGGCTGACGCCGAGCGAGCATGCGCCGCCCGGGGGCCGCGATCAGCGGTATCCAACGCGATCGAAGATGAGTTGCGCCTTGGCGCGATAGGTTGCCAGCGATCCCACCGGCAACTTGTCGGCCTTGAACTTGCCGAGCGCCGCGAGCGCCGGGTTGCTGACCTTGACCCCCGCCACCACCGGCCACTCGTTGTTGCCATCGGCAAAGTAGCGCTGCGCCTCGTCGCTGGCGAGGTACTCGAGAAACCTGAGCGCCGCTTCCTTGTGGGGCGCCGTCTTCAGGATGCCGCCGCCGGAGACATTGACATGCGTCCCGTTGCCGTCCTGATCCGGCCAGACGACGCCGATCCGCTCCATGGTCTTGCGGTCCTCAGGCTTGTCGGAGCGCATCAGACGCGCCAGATAATAGGTGTTGGCGAGCGCGACGCCGCATTCGCCGGCAGCGACCGCACGAATCTGATCGGTATCGCCGCCCTTCGGTGCGCGGGCAAAGTTGGCTACCGCCCCGCGCGCCCACTCCTCGGCCTTCGCCTCGCCCTGATGGGCGATGATCGACGCCAGCAGCGACAGGTTGTAGGGGTGCGAGCCGGAGCGTGAACACAGCTTGCCGCGGAGTCGCGGACTGGCCAGATCGCTGTAGTTCTTCACCGCCTGCGGATCGACGACTCCCTTGGCGTAGACGATGACGCGAGCGCGCAGCGAAAAGGCGAACCAGTCGTCGGTGCGCAGGTGGGCCGGGATGCGCGTTTCGAGCAGCTTCGAGCGCACCGGCGCCAGCAGGCCCATCTCGTGCGCCACCGCCAGGCGGGCGGCATCGACCGTCAGCAGGACGTCGGCCGGACTGTTCGCGCCCTCGTTGCGAATCCGCTCGAGCAACTCGTCCTCCTTGCCCTCGATCCGTTTGACGGTGATCCCCGTCTGCCGCGTGAAACCGGTGTACAGCGCCTCGTCGGTCTGGTAGTGACGCGCCGAGTAGAGATTGACGACCTTTTCCTGAGCCTGCGCGCCGGCCAGCGAGGCGCTGGTCAAGGCGACGACGACGATGGAACGTAGGAGTGAGAGTTGCATGGTGCTGCCTCCGTGGTTGACGATGAGTATCCATTTCCTGCCGCCGATGATAGCAGCCGCCGTCGATTGTGTAAATGCGAATCGTTATTGATAACGGCGAAAAAAAAGCGACGCGAGCGTCGCCTTTCCGGCTCCGGTGATGGCCGGCTCAGCGTGTGAGCAGGCGGCGCGCGCCGTTGTAGCGCTGCACCCAGTAACTCTGGCGCATGTCGTCGACGCGGATCGAGGCACCGGTTCGCGGTGCGTGCAGGAAACGGTTGTCGCCAAGATAGATGCCGACGTGCGAGAAGGCATGCCGCATCGTATTGAAGAAGACGAGGTCGCCGGCCTTCAGTTCGTGACGGTCGATCACCGCGCCGATCTGGCTCTGCTCGCGCGCGCTGCGCGGCAGCAGGATACCCATGGCTTCCTTGAACACGATCTGCACGAAACCGCTGCAGTCGAGCCCGGTATCCGGATTCGTACCGCCAAACCGGTAGTTGATGCCGATCAGCTCGAAACCCTTCAGGATCAGATCCTGCGCGCTGCTGCTGTAGCGCTCGAGCAGCGAGGGTTCCTCGAGGACTCCCTGCGGTTCGCTGGCGTGGGCGGAGCCGACCCAGGTGATGCTGATCAGGGCGGCGCTCAAGAGGGGGCGGAGGAGATGTTTTCTGAGCATGGACCGGAATTTATGTGAAAAAAGTCACACTGTAAACCCCCTTTGGTCAAATGTCGGCCTGCCGGAGCACCTCGAAGATCCTCTGCCGAGCCGTCACTTGACTGCGGAAAGCGGCGTGCGGGCGGCCCGCTGGAGCCTTCGCAGGCAAGCGGCGATGCCGCGGCTGCCGCATCCGGCGCCGATGCCGCAACCTGTTTCGTCGCCCGGCCTGCGGCGCAGCGCAGCGACGGCGGCGCTTGATGCGGGAATGCACCGTGGTTTGTGTTTATAATCGCCGCTCGTTCGCGGCTTCGACGGCCCGTCGGCACCGACATTGTCTCAATCTGATCCACTGCAGGGAGTGCGCATGAGCCCCTTCAAGGCTTTTCTGATCGAGGACCGTGAGGGACGGA
>ERZ761603.562-NODE-562-length-30682-cov-15.522023_pt1 | contig 30682 bp, 22 predicted proteins | sample MGYA00511879_ERZ761603 | MGnify/ENA primary metagenome ERZ761603 (study PRJEB28899, sample SAMN02850040) | bioreactor sludge metagenome | biome: EBPR Sludge; feature: EBPR Bioreactor; material: flocular biomat | place: Australia: Thorneside Wastwater Treatment... | reverse complement strand
GTCGGACGCCCCGGCGATGGGGGCGAGCAGCCCCGCCGCCTTCTCGCACAGCCCCGCGAAGAGGGTGCGCTCCCGTTCGTAGCCCCGGGCCTGAGCGCCCATGACCTTGCCCTCGTACTCGCGGAGTTCGGGTGTGGTGAAACGCTCGGCGTTCTTGAGCGTCTGCTTGCGGATGAGCACGGCGGGGGCCGAGCGGGCCTGGGCCGCGGGCAGTTCGATGTAATAACCGAAGACGGAGTTGAAGGCGACCTTGAGGCTCGGCAGGTTGTGGGTGTTGATGAGCGTGCGCTGATACTCGGAGAGCCAGGCGCCGGCATCGCGCTGCAGGGCGCGGCACTCGTCGAGTTCGGCATCGAACCCGTCGCGGAAGATGCCCCCCTCGCGGGCGTGGTTGGGCGGGGCTTCGACACAGCCGGTCAGGACCAGCGTGGCGAGTTCGTCCGTCGCGGTCGTGGCGCGGATCAGGGCTTCCCGAGTGGGCGCCAGAGCCTTGACGCCTTCCAGCGTCGCGGCGATGGTCTGTGCGGCTCGGAGCGACCCGGCGAGTCCGACGATGTCGCGCGGGGTGCAGCGGCCCATGGCCACCCGCCCGGCGATGCGGGCCATGTCCTGCACCCGGCTCAGGGATTCTCCGAGTTCATCGGAGAGTCGGCGGTCTTCGACCAGCGCCGCGACGGCGTCCTGTCTGGCGATGATCTCGGCGCGATCGCGCAGCGGGTGGCAGAGGTACTCGCGCAGCAGCCGCTTGCCCATCGCGGTTCGCGCCACCCCCGACCCGCCGAGAAAGATGCCCAGGAGCGAGCCATCGGCGGAGTGGCCGCCGCGCATCGTGCGTTCGATTTCGAGAGAGCGCAGGCTGACGGCGTCAATGATGCACAGGCGCGACGGGTCCTCCCGTCGCGGCGGGCGGAGGTGCTTGATCGTCGCCCGCACGGCGATGAACCTGGCGACGGTGCGGGCGTCCTCTTCGCTGAGTGTCTGGGTTTCGATGAGGTAACGGACGACGGCCCCGGCGGCGCGGGCCGCAGGTTCATCATCGCGCAGGCCGAAGCCCTCGAGCGTGGCGATGCCGAAGTGATCGCGCAGGGCCGCGAGCGCCTCGGACTGTCTGAACTGCCACGAGGGCCGGGCCGTGCCGGCGATGCCAAGGCCTTTGAGAAGGCGCTCGACGCGGGGGGGTGCCTTGCCGTCGCCGGGGTCGGCGTAGAGAAGTTCGCGGACGCCGCGGCGTGCGAGTTCGTCGATGAGCGCGGGGCCGGGCACATCGGCGACGATGAAGTCGCCGGTCGAGACCTCGACGATGGCGACGGAAGCGGGTGACTCATCCCCCTCGCCGGTGAAGAGGACACAGGCCAGGGTGCTGACGGCCTCGCCTTCGAGGAGGGACTCATCGACGGCGGTGCCGGGGGTGACGACGCGGGTGACGCCTCGGGGGATGACGCCCTTGACCTGACTCGCATCGGCGAGTTGCTCGCAGATGGCCACGCGGAAGCCCGCGCCGATCAGTTTGCGCAGGTAGGCTTCGAGTTGATGGAACGGCAGGCCGCACATGGGCTGCCCTTCGGAGCGTGCGGTGAGTGTGAGGCCGATGGCGGCGCTGACCTTCACGGCGTCCTCGCCGAACATCTCGTAGAAATCGCCGATGCGGAACAAGAGGATGCAGCCGGGGTGCGCCCGCTTGAAGCGGTGGTATTGCTGCATCGCCGGGGTTTCACGGGATTCGGCCATCGGGGTAGGGTATGAAGGATGCACGATCAGGCTAAACAGGAGGGGTGTTGGATACTCAATTTGACGTCTTCGGAGGTCCTCGGCGTGAACGGGCACAGCTCAACGTTTCTATGAACCCATTTTGAGGTTGGCTCAGGCGTCTCCTCAGTTCGCTGAGTCCTACGCTGCCGTAGTCGAGTCTGTACAGGATCGTTTCTCGGAGCAAGACCATGCCCTGGGCCTTCCGCCGCGTGATGTGTGTGCTGGTTGTGGGATGCGGCGCGGCGTTGATGCCCTTCGAGCCGCGGCACGAGCCGGATCCGAGGCCCACCACGGTCATTGTCGTGCGACACGCGGAGAAAGCGGAGGGTTCGAGCGACCCGGTCTTGAGCGATCTGGGCAGGGCGCGGGCCGATCGTCTGTCCCGGGCGCTGCGGGATGCCCGCGTCGGCGTGGTGTACGTCAGCGATCGACGCCGCACGAAAGAAACAGCGCAACTCGCTGTGAGAGGGTGGATCAAGCCGCCCGTTGCGGTCAAGGAATACCCCGCCACGACACCCGTCTCCGGGCTGGCGGACATGATCCGTGCCGAAGCGCCCGGCACCACGATTCTCTGTGTCACACACTCGAACCTGATGGCAACGCTTCTGAAGGAACTGGGCGGTTGGGAAGTGGCCCCCGTTACGGAGTCGGAGTATGAGCACATCTATATCGCTCGGATCGGCGGAGAGGAGACCCCAACGCTGATCCGCACCGGCTACCCGCCGCCATGAGCGCGTGGCTCGCTACTTGGCTTTGAACGCGGCGAGGACTTCCTTCTCCTTCTCCGACGGCAGGGCACCCACCAGCCGTGCTCTCCGGTCTTCCGGAAGCGTCTTGAGCCAGTCGAGGGTTGCCTTGGCGGTGTCCGACACGGGGCGGGTCGTGAGGCCCGCGGCGAAAGCCTTCGCCGCGGAACGCGTGTGGAAGCCGATGTACTCGCCCTTGGGCGGGATCCAGATCGGCGGCTGCACACCCTGACTCTCCAGGAAGTCTGCATCGACCCAGATGAACTTCGCATCGCCGCTCACGCCCTTCTTGCAGCCGTCGAGCATCGCGCCCATATCAAGGGGTTGCTTCGGGCCAAGGGCGTTGAAGATACCCGTGGTGCGCTGCTCGATCAGGTGGATGATCCATTCGCCCAGGTCGCGGACATCGATGATCTGGACCGGATCCGTGGGCGTGCCGGGCGCGAGCATCTCGCCGCCCAGCGAAACGCGCCAGGGCCAATAGTTGAAGCGGGGGGTGGGGTCGCCGGGGCCGACGATGTACCCCGGTCGGACGATGCAGGCCCGCCCGGGCATCGCCTTCTCCACCTCGGCCTCGCAGAGGGCTTTGAGAGGGCCGTAGTTCTCGAACTGGGCACCCATCTCTTCGACCGTGGTGTCGGGGATCGTGCCGATCTCACCGCTCTCGTCCTGGTTCGGCTGGTCGTTGTGCTTGTAGACCGAGACGGTGGAGACGATCAGGTACTGCTTGACGTTCTTCGCCAACAGTTCGGCGGAGGCCTTGGCCATGCGGGGGTAGTAGGAAGAAGTGTCGATCACCGCATCCCATTCGCGGCCTTCGAGTGCTTTGAGGCCGTCGCCTTTGTTCGGGTCGCGGTCGCCTTGGAGTTTTTCGATCGTGGGGAACATCCCGCCCTTGCGCTTCTCGGTCAGTCCGCGGTTGAAGAGCGTCAGCGTGTGCCCCTTGGCCATCGCGGCATCGACGCAGGCCGGCCCGAGGAACCCGGTGCCGCCGAGGATCAGAATCCGCAGTTTCTCGCGGCGTGGGCGGGCGAGCGCCGCGGGAGCGAGCGACAGGGCCGCCGCTGCGGAGAGGGACGTGGAAAGGAACTCGCGGCGGGTGGTCTTTGGCATGAGATGGTTGGGTTGGCGGCGGACAACTCTGGGCTGGGAAGCGTGCGATCCGCTCGCTTCCGGCAACGATGTACCCACAGGATGCGCCCCGGGCGCGGACCCGTCATCGCACCGTACGGTTCCGTCATGGCCACCTTTCTATTCAAGACCGAACCGGGTGAGTATTCCTTCGCCGATCTTGTACGCGACAAGGTCACGGTCTGGACGGGCATCGCCAACGCCGCGGCACTGGCCCACCTGCGCACCGCTAGACGCGGCGATGATGTGCTGATCTACCACACCGGGGATGAGCGGGCGATTGTCGGGCTGGCGAAGATCGTCAAGGCCGCGTATGAAGACCCGGCCAGACCCGGCAAGACACCCAAGGGCGAACCAAAGAACGCGGTGGTGGACCTGAAGGCCGTTCGCGAGGCCACGACCCCGGTCACGCTCGCTGCGATCAAGGCGGACCCGAGGTTCTCGGCGTTGCCGCTCGTGACGCAGGGGCGGTTGAGCGTGATGCCGGTGGCGACTGAACACGCGGACGTGCTGAGAAAGATGACGGGTCTGGATTGATCCGGCCATGCGGAGAGCGGGGCCATGCTCAGGTGCCGAACGCCTGCTCCGCGACGGTGATCGCCCGGGCGAGCGCGGCGGCCTTGTTGACGGTCTCTAGGAACTCATCATCGGGATTTGAGTCCGCGACGATCCCCCCCGAGGCCTGGAGGTGATAGACCCAGGCATCGGCGGTCCGACGAGCGAACGGAACGACCATCGTTCGAAGCGCCAGGGCGATGTCCATCTGCCCGTCGAGGCCGGCGTAGCCCATGCCCCCGCCGTACGGGCCGCGGCGGATCGGCTCAAGTTGATCGATCACCTGCATCGCCCGGACCTTGGGCGCGCCGCTGATGGTGCCCACGGGCAGGGCGGCGCGCAGCGCATCCCAGCAGTCCAGCCCTTCGCGGAGTTCGCCGGTGACGGTGCTGCTGATGTGCATGACGTGGCTGTACCGCTCGACCTCCATGACGGCGGGCAGACGAACGGACCCAGGGCGTGCGACCACGCCCACGTCATTGCGGCCCAGGTCCACGAGCATGATGTGCTCGGCGCGCTCCTTCTGGTCCGCGAGGAGTTCGCGCTCAAGGGCCTGGTCCTCCTGGGGCGTGCCGCCGCGGCGGCGCGTGCCCGCGAGGGGGCGGTTGGTCACGATGAACGAATCTCCTTCGCGGCGAACGCGGCAGAGAATTTCCGGGCTGCTGGCCACGAGGATGCACCCTTCGCACTGCATGTAGACCATGTAGGGGCTGGGGTTGACCGCCCGCAGCGCCCGGTAGACATCGAAGGGGTCGGCGGCGCTGGTCCGCTCGAAGCGTTGCCCCAGCACAACCTGGAAGACATCACCGGCGCGGATGAACTCCGCGGCGTTGGCGAGCATCGCCCGGTGCTGCTCGCGGGTCATGTTGCTGGGCATCGGCCCCGGGGCGGCCTCCCTGGGCACGAGGCCCGAGGGGAGTGGCTTGCTGTGCCGCTCGATCATCGCGGTCCAGTAGCGGAGTTCATCGACCGTGGCGTCGTAGATCGCGCCGGGATCATCCCCCGGCCCCACGCTCGCCAGCCTCACCACGAAGACGATCTTGTCCACGTGGTCGAAGACGACGACGCCCTCGTAAAAACCGAAGTGCAGATCGGGAAGCCCACGATCGTCGGGCGGCGCGTATGAAAAAGGCAGTTTGGCCGGCTCAGCGTAGCGGACGCTGTCGTACGCCGCGTAGCCGAACCAGCCGCCGAGGACGCACGAGGGGAGTTCGTCCTTCACACCCCGGCGAGGAGGGCGGGCGAGGACGATGTGGCGGGTTCGGTGTCGGAGCAGCGTGAACGGGTCGCGGGTATCGAGTGGCGCGGTCCGGGCGGTAGGGGTCCGCGGTCGGTGGGTGTGAACAGTGAGCGGGAGTTCGCCCCGGGCGATGATCTCTTCCGACGGCTGCGCGCCGAGGATGGAGTAGCGTCCCTGGCGTTCGCCGCCTTCCACCGATTCGAGCAAGAATGAAGGGGCCGACCGGTCATCGCGTGCCACCAGACGGCGATAGGCCAACACCGGCGTCAGCTGGTCGCTCAACAGGCGCAGGCACATCGGCACCGCGATCGTTCGATCCGCGTGGAGACGGCGCTGCGCACCGACAAAGGACGCGAACTCATCGCGCGACAGGTTGGGCATGCGCGGACTGTACTCCCCCGACCACACCGATTCCGTCGAGGGTTGACGGTGATGGACAACCGCCCGCCCGGTTCGGCACCGGGCGGGCGGATTTGAAACGGAACACGTCACATTTGGTTCAGCAGCCGCCGGCCTCCCAGGCCGTGAAGAAGGCCTCGACATCGCCGCCGTCGACGCCGCCGTCCTGGTTCACATCACCACATCCGCCGCCGGATTCCCATGTCGTGAAGAAGGCCTCGACATCGCCGCCGTCGACGCCGCCATCCTCATTGAAGTCCGCCGCGCAGGGGGGGCAACCGCCGCCGGATCCCAGCGGGATGCGGATCAGGGCCTGGCCCCGGTCGGTGTCCGTCGCGTCGCACAGCGCCGAGGCCGCATCGCGCAGGCGCACAACCATGTAGAGCCAGTCGTCGGTCATGAAGATGCGGTCGTCGATGAAGGTGCGGATGTAAAGCCCGTCGTCGAAGACGCCGTTGTTGTCGAGATCCACGGGGTCGTTCTCGCGGGCGATGATCCGCTCGCCGTTGAGGACAACCGCGGCGTTGGAGATCGTCGGTCCCTCGAAGACGCCGCCGACGACGTAATCCCCCCGCGGGTTGCCGGCGGCGTAGAACCATGTCTGGGTGTAGAACGTGGCCCCCCAGACCTCGGAAGCGCCGGTGTGGATCGGTTCGCCGGTGGCGGCGATGACGCTGCCGTTGCGGACCACCCAGTCGCCGCCATCGGCGTTGCTGCCGTAGGCGAGCCAATCGCCGTTGCCCATCATCGCGTTCATGAGCGGCGCGGTGGACGCGACCGGGCTGGAGAAGGTGCTGTTGGGGAGCACGTAGCCTTCCTGGAACTTGACATCGTTGTCCACCACCAGCACGCGGTTCTCCGCGGCGGGAGCGCCCTGGAGTTCCATGACGGCGCACCAATGGTCGCCCGAACCGTCGAGCGAGAGTGAGAGGCCTTCGGTGGCGCCCGTCTGGAGCAGGCCCGCGAAGTACGTGGTGCCGCCGGCTTGGCCGGTGGGGGTGGTGACGCCTTCCTGCGTGAGGTACGTCGCGCCATCGTCGGTGACGTAGCAGGTGTCGGTGGTGGTGGTCGCGTTGAGGAGCGTGCTGTAGAACGAGACGGAACCGTCGTTCTGAATGCTCACGCTGTCGGAGGTGGCACCCCACAGGTACCCGCCGGTGGGGCCGCCCTGGTTCTCTCTCGCTACGGTGATCAGGATCTCGCCCGCGGACTTGATGATGACCTCGTCGTTGGTGGCGAGATCGGTGTTGGTCGCGAAGGCGTAGTCGCCCGAATCGTTGATGCCCACGACTTCATCGAGGATGCCGACGATGTCGGATTCGGGCGTTGGCGTGACACCTTCCTGCACCGCCACGGCGAAGGAGCCGGTGGTCGTACCCACGACGAGGACCTGGTCGGAGGTCGTCGGCAGGTCCGTGTCAACGATCACGGCGAAGTGCGAGCCGTTGGCGCTGACGAAGGGGCGCTGGATGCCGCCCGTCGAGGAGAATCTCGCTCCGCCCAGGTTCGGGACCAGACTCCCCGGATCGGTCGGGATGGTCGAGAAGACGCCCGTCGCCACGGCGCTGCTCGGCGGGGTCGCGATGGTCAGCGAGTGCCCGGCGGCGTTGTTGCCCGGGGCGGGGTCGGGCGTGCCGCTCGACGCGGCGGTGCCCATCACAACGGACGTCCCCGAGTCGACCCGGAAGTCCGCGCTGATGGAGCCCCCGCCGCCGTTGCCGATGGTGCCCAGGTCAAGCGTCAGAGTGTTGCCCACAGGGGTGAGGGGAGGCAGCGATGACAGAAAGGTGACGTTGTCCGGAAAAGTCACGGCGAGAACGGTGTTTTCCGAGGAATCGGGGCCGCGATTGTTCAGCGTGAACTGGTAGGTGGCAGTTTCACCGATATTGACCGAGCAGTTCGCCGGCGCGGTGATGACGGCCTGGAGGTCGGCCTGCGGATTGCGCACCGTGGTGGTGGCGGTGGCGCTGTTGTTCAGGCTGTTGGGGTCGCTGGTGGCCGATGACACCGAAGCGATGTTGGTGACCGTGCCGATGCCTGTCGGGTTGACGACCACCTGGAATGAAATCTGCTGCCCGGGCTGCATGGTTCCGAGGTTGGCGGTCACAATCCCGCCGGAATGCATGCCGGGCGGCTGCACGGACACGAACGTGGTATTGCCTGGCAGCGTGTTGGTCACCTGAACACTCTCCGCCTCGCTGGGCCCGCCGTTGGTTACGGTGATCGTGTACGTGATGTTGCTCCCTGGCGGGATAATGACCGGGTCGGGCGAGTCGGTCATGGCGATGGCCAGGTCCGCGCCCATGACGGGAGGAATCAGTCCCGGAGACCAGGCACCGGCTGAGTTGATGTTGCCGGCGGTGAACGGCAACGGTGCGATCGTGGCTTCGTACGCGCCTGAAGCGATATTCCAAACCTGCGCCCCTTGCGCCGCGGTGTCGTTCACGAGATAGACGCGCCCGCCTCCGACGGCCGTGCCGTCGATATCGGTGTCACTCGCGCCGTACGGTGCCAGGAGCGTAAAGGTGGGGGAGGACCAGGGTTTGTTGATCCGGTACAACCCCCGACTTGCAACTGTTGTCGAGTCGTTGCAGGCATAAAAGGCGTCTGTATCGGGGTCGTAATCGATCCCGCCATAATCCTCGGCGGTAAGTGCGATGGCGTGCAGAAGGGTACAGGCGCCGGTCGCGGGATTGACTTCGTAGAAGCCCTCCGCTCCGCCGGTCGCGTTGTTTTTGTAGGCCACAAGCATGTTCGCGACGGAGTCCCATGCGAGTCCGGAGAGCGTGACGCTCGTTCCGCCGATGTTCGTCGTGCCGATCAGCGTGGGCGTCAACTCACCAGTCGTGACAAAGGGTGCTCGCAGAAGTCGGTTCGGGCTGTCGATCCAATAGAGGATGCCCGCCGAGTTGTCCGCCGCGGCGGCTGTCACCTGATAATCCGTGCCGGTGCCCAACTGCCTGGTGTTTGCAGGGATGAGCAGATCAACCACCCAGAGTTGTCCGGTGGAGCTGTCGTTTCCGACAACCAGTTGGCCACTTGCCTGGCCGACCATCGCGGCGGCGAGGGCCATCAAGCCTGAACAAAGTCGATTTCGTAAGTGCACGGTCGTCCTCCTTAGAGACAATCACACCTTTTAAGCGAGAGTTCGCTCTGAATCTGCGGGTGTGTTGCAGCATGTTACCCCGGGGAAGAGTGGGTGGACACGAGAGTTACCGGAACCTGAACAGCAACTTCACACATGGTGACCTCCGCATTGAGGCGATCGGTCGAAACGGGGTGTGGTTCACACAAAGTCAAGCCCGCGGACACCGGGGGGATCGAGACTAGCTGTCCGAACTGCGTGCTTGTATCGAGTACCCGCTGTGTGCGGGCCGCGTGAACGGAGGCTTCGCGTACACGGCGTTCGTACCCGCGCGAGGTTCGTTGCCGCGGCGGCGTGGTTTCCTATGATCGGCCATGCCAACCGAAATCCGCTCACTGCTTGGAAAAGACGCCGATGCTCTGCTGAACTATGAATCAAAGACCGTGGCCAAGGGGCAAATTCACTTGCCCGGCCCGGACTTTGTCGATCGTGTCTTTGCTCAGACCGATCGTTCTCCCGTGGTGTTGCGGAACTTTCAGACCATCCTCAACACCGGCCGCCTGGCGGGGACGGGTTTCGTGAGCATCCTGCCTGTGGACCAGGGGATCGAGCACTCGGCGGGTGCGAGTTTCGCGCCCAACCCGGCCTATTTCGACCCTGAGAACATCGTCAAACTGGCCATCGAAGGGGGTTGCAACGCGGTGGCGAGCACGCTGGGCGTGCTGGGCGCTGTGTCGCGCAAGTACGCCCACAAGATCCCGTTCCTGGTCAAGTTCAATCACAACGAGATGCTGACGTACCCGAACACCTTCAAGCAGAGCTACTTCGGGAGCATCAAGCAGTGCTACGAGATGGGGGCGCTGGCCGTGGGGGCCACGATCTACTTCGGCAGCGACACGAGCCGCGAGGAGATTGCGTATGTCTCCGACATGTTTGATGAGGCTCACGAGTACGGCATGGTGACGGTGCTCTGGTGCTACACCCGCAACAACGCCTTCAAAGTGAAGGGCGCCGACGGCAAGAGCGTCGACTATCACGCCTCGGCCGACCTGACCGGCCAGGCCAACCACCTTGGCGCAACGATCAAGGCCGACATCATCAAGCAGAAACTGCCGACCAACAACGGCGGGTACGCGGCGATCAACAGCGGCGGCTCGGCCTATGGCAAGTGGGACAAGCGCGTGTACACGAACCTGTGCGGGAGCGACGAGGCGGGCAAGGGGGGCCATCCCATCGACCTGTGCCGCTATCAGGTGCTGAACAACTACATGGGCCGCGTGCCGCTGATCAACTCCGGCGGCGAGAGCAAGGGAGAGAGCGACCTCGCCGAGGCCGTGATGACCGCGGTCGTGAATAAACGCGCGGGGGGCATGGGCCTCATCTCCGGTCGCAAGGCTTTCCAGAAGCCGATGAAGGACGGCGCGGCTCTCCTGCACGCGGTGCAGGATGTGTACCTCGACAAGAGCGTGACGGTGGCATAAGCCCGCGAGACTCCACAGAGCGCTCAGTCTCGGCGGTGATGACCGGCTCAGAGGGTCACGAACCCGAGGTGGAGTTCCGCATGCCGCAGGTGAAAGAGCATCCACTCTTCAGGCATCAGCGCCCCGAAGAGAGGATGCCGCTTGTTCATGGCCGGGTTGGGCTTCCCGGGCCGGACCTCGGCACGATCGAGTTGGACCAGGTACATTCTGAGGCCGTCTTCGAACGTTGTATTCGGGTTCCATGCCGCGGCTTCGCCTTCGGCGTTCAACTTCACGCCCGGCTTGAGCGGGTGGTTGAGCACCCACGCTCTGGCCCGTCTCGCGCCGAAGCGAAAGAACCAGGGGAATCGGATGGCGGGAATCCCGTCTATTGAACCGCCGACGGCAAAACCCAGATGTTCGAGGATCGGGCCGGCGGGCCATCGACCCAGGTGGCCTAACGAGCCCCCGGCGTGGGCGGCTTCAACTCTCGCGAGATCAGAGCGGATGTCGTTCAGCGAAGAGAAACGCAGCCGGCGGCGCTGGGCGGTGGAAGGCGGGTTTGGCATCTGCCCCGAGGTTCGGCTGTGCGGTGCCGCGGATTTACAGGGAAACCACGGCCCGATCCGCTATGCTCAGCCATGACCGACGATGACCTGTGGCGTGCGTTCCATTCACGGTCACTCCCCGCCGCACTGTGGACGCACGAGGCGCACCTCCGCATCGCGTGGATGCACCTGCGCCGACACCCGCTGGACGATGCCCATATTCTGATGCGGGTGGGGATCATCCTGCTCAACGCCTCTCACGGGCTGATCGAGACGCCCGCGCGGGGCTATCACGAGACCATCACACGGGGTTTTCTCGTCATCATCGAAGGATTGGTGCGTGGCGATGCTGCGCAGGATTCCCGCGTATTTCTGGAACGGCACGCCGCGGCGCTCGCGAAGGATGCGCTGCTCGGGCATTACTCGCGGCCGCTGCTTGAATCCCCGCTGGCACGCGCGGTGTTCGTCGAGCCGGACCTGTCACCTCTTCCCGGTCGGGGTTAGGAGGCTCGGCCTTTGCGCTTGGGGCCACGCCGCACGAGCATCCGGTCCAGCACATCGCGGACGCTCCGGCCCCTGCGGTCTTCGCCCTGATTGGGCACGCGGAGCGCCTCCAGCACGCCGTAGCCCAGGCCGATGTCGATCAGGACCCAGGCGATGAGTTCGGCTGAGAACACACGGGCGAGTTTGCGTTCCTCCTGCGCTGCGGCGAGTTCCTTGGTAATGAACTTGTGCAGTTCGAAGAAGTGCCGGGCGACGGCCTTCTGCACCTCGGCATCGTCCACTTCGGTGATGGCCTGCATCAGGACGCGGTAGGCCTCTCGCCCCTGGTGGGTCATGGGGTTGTCGGCCAGGATCCGTCGGAGACGCTCGGGCGGGTCGGCGGCGTCGGCGAGGCGGTCCTCCCAGTGCTGGAGGGTGCGCTTGGCGGTGCGCGTGATGAGCGCGACAAAGAGGTCCCGCTTGCTGTCGAAGTGGCGGTAGATGATCGGCTCGGTCACGCCGGCCATCTTCGCGAGTTGGGCGGTGGTAGCCCGGGCGTAGCCGACGCGTGCGAAGAGTTCGAGGGCACAATCGAGGAGTTGTTCGCGGCGCTTGGCCGCGGGGAGGCGTTTCATGCTTGATGCTCCGTGTCGCCGCCGCTCTTCTGAAGTAAGCCGGGGCAAACTTGAGCACTAACTTTAGCACTAACTTGTACCGGCGTCACCTCGGCCAGCCAGAGGCGGCACAGGGTCGTACCCACCCTTGGCGAGGGGTTGACACCGGGCCAGCCTGCTCAGCGTCAGCCGCGTGCCCCGCCCGACGCCGTGCAGGCGGTACGCCTCGGCGGCGTAGTGAGAGCAGGACGGATAGAACCGGCAATGCCCGCCCACAAAAGGAGACAGCACCCACTGATACAGCCGGATCAAGGCGATGACGATGTGCCTCACGCGTTCCTCCGCTCGCGCTTCATCCAATCCCTGTGGAGCGAGGCGGCGAGTTCGTCGAGGATCCGCCGGTGTTCATCGAGCGTCAACTCATGGGCTTCGCGGACGCTCACCACCAGGTCATAGCCCGGTCCCACCGGCCAATCACAACGCGAGAGCCTGAACGCCTCGCGGATGAGACGCTTGGTCCGGTTGCGGGAGGGTGCGCTGCCGATGCGACGGGCCACCGACAGGCCCAGTCGGTACCGTCCAAGCCCGTTGGGGCGCGAGTAGACGATGAGGGGTCCTTGACCTTTCTTCATCCGTGCCGCGTAGACGGCCTTGTACTCGTTGTCCTTCGAGAGGCGATCCGCACGCGGCAGGGTGGCGCGAGGACGAGAAGGGAGAGACGGGCTCACGATCATCCCCTCTTCCGCGGAAGACACGCGGCGCAGTTGCCGAAGAGCATCAACTCGTGGCCGTCGAGTGAGAATCCGCGCGGGGTCAACTCCGAAAAATCACCGGGGCAACCGTCCACTTCATAGACCTTGCCGCAGGCCCGGCAGTAGAAGTGGTGGTGATGCCCCTTGCCTGTCAATTCGAAACGGGGGGACTCTCCCGGTACCTCGACCGTCTGCACCTCGCCCGCCTCCGCGAGCAGCTTGAGCGTGCGGTAGACAGTCGCGAGGCCCAGGCCGGTCACGCTCGACTGCGCTCTGGTCAGAATTTCACGCGGGGAGACCGGCGAACCCGCCTCGGCGATGGCGTCGCGGATGGCGGTGCGTTGACGGGTCCGGCGCTCGTTGGGCGAAGGGCCTGGCGTGTTGGAAGTGCGGCGCGAGGCGGGCATCACTCAACTGTAAGTCGCTCACCTTCCTCGGCCGCGGCGATGTCGGGCCGATCCGGCGGTGGGGGCAGCCGTGGGTTGCGGACCCTGGCCAGCAGACCCAGCGAGACCAGGCGAGTACCGGCGGACACGAGAAAGACCAGCGCGTACGCCCCCCAGTCCTTGCCCGCCCAACCCAGCAACCCCGCCCCGACCAGCGACCCACCCGTCTTTCCCGCCTCGTTCGAGAGCGTGTAATACGTGATCATCGCGATGCGCTCGTGGGGTGCGATAGACTCGTAGTTCATCAGAAAGAGGCCCAACTCCCAGACCGCAAGGGCCATACCCGTGGCGCACTGAAACAGCAGCAGAAAGGCGAAATGGTCGGACAACAGCCAGAACGCGGCCAGCGGCACCAGCCCCGCCCCGCCGATCCAGAGCAGCCGACGCGATCCCGCACGGGCGGCCAGCCGTCCCGCGGCGGGTAGAACACAGACGCGGCCCGCGTAGACCGCCGCCAGGAGCATGGTGTACGGAGCCTGGGCACCGAGGGTGCGGACGATCCATTCGTGCAGACCATCGGTGGGTCGCAGGACATCGAGCATGAAGGGGTTGGCGTAGGGATGTCCGATCTGGAGCGCGAAGCCGCCCGCGAGGGCGTAGAGAATGAAACGGCCTTCATTGCCGTGAGAAAAGCGCGCGGTGAACTCCCGCAGTGTGACGACCCGTTGATGCCGCGGCGACTGGGGCGGTTCGGAGTACCGCGACAAGTGCCAGGCCGAAACGGCCCTGGCCGCGGCGGCGAGCAGGAATGAGACCCCGCACGCGAGAAGGACCGGGTCAAACGCCGAGTCCCGGAGCGTTGTCGATGCCGCAAAGAGTCTCTCGACTCCCTGAGCGATCAGCCCGAAGGCGAGGAGACCGCCGAATGTGCCCGTCTGAAGGATGCGCGACCGCCGCGCAAAGTAGTTGGATCGGATCCTGGCCGGGAAGAGGTGCCCCGTGACGGTGACCCAGGCCGGACCCCCGCCGAGCGAACCGCAGAAATAGAGGGTGGTGCAGGCAAAGACCGACGCGGTGATGAGCCAGACAACGCCCGCGCTGCGCGCCCACTCCATGATGTGCGGGCCTGCCATGGCGATGGCGGCGAGAGGAAGGAGCATGAACGCCTGCAGCGCGGCCATGCCGCCCACGAACTTCGAGTACGAGTTGAGTTTCCGCAGAATCCATGCGCCGGGAATGCCCGATGCGGCGCCCAGGACCATCGGCACCGTGGCGATCAACCCCACCGCCAACGGCCCCAGGCCCAGGGCGAACACGAACTTGGCCAGGTACATCTCGGCCAGGCCCAGCATGACGCAATACGCGAACCCGTCGATGAGACAGTGGCGCAGATTCGCGCGGAGTTGGACCGCCCGGGGCAGTTGAGATCGGTGCGGACGGTGGCTCACACGCACGCCTCGTACGGCCGGTTCTCCGCGAGACAACGGGCCAGGTCCCGATAGACCGACTCGACTCGATCACGTGACGGCCCCGGCCCGCACGCCCGCATGATCCGTCTCGCCAGGCATCCGCGCGAGAGAATCACGTTCAACGCGGATTGGAACTCCGGGTAGCCCGGTTCCTTTGCCAGGGTCGTCTCGATCAGGGCCTGCCACACGTCCTTCGCACGGCACGCCTTGCCGGTAATGCCCAGCGCGCTCGCATACTCCTCGGGCACGATGGCCTCGTCCGCATCGCGGATGACCGAGAGCAGGATGGCGTGCAGCGGCTCCACCTGCCAGCGTCGGATCACCTCGAGATCGCTCAACCGACCCTCGACCATCGCGCGCAGCACGGCGGTGATGGCCGCGAGGATGGCGAGGTCGCTGGCCGGGCACTCCTGCACGTCGAGCACGCGGACTTCGATGGTGTTGCGTTCAAATCGCGCGATGGCCCCGCGGGCGTTGGCCCACTCGTGCCGGAGGATGCCCTGGGGATCGTGGGGAGACAGCCCGGCGTAGATGGCACCGAGAATCACCCGCTCGTACTCGGTCCGTGTAAAGACCGGTTCGGGCACCACCCGACCGGAGATGACTGGCAGTTTTCTCGCGTTGTGCCGGTAGACCTCGAGCCGATTGTCGAGCAGGCCCGTGGTGCGGCCGTCCATGATCGGCGAAGAGGCGGTGAGCGCCGGCATGATCGGCAGGAGGAACCGGATCGCCGCATGCAGGCGGCCGAACTCGCTCTCTTCGGCATCGTCATCGGCGAATGGGAGGTTCAGGTGCGCGGACTGGAGGTTCGCCCATCCGTGCCCGCGGCAGTCGAAGATTCGGTTGAACGCGCTGTACACATCGCTGTACCCGTGCGGCCAGAGGCGCATCTCACTATCGGGGTCCATGAGCGGGTGCATCCCACCGGGGAGGAGCGCCGCACCGCGCGGCGCGAGCAGATCGTTCGCCCGGCGAACGCTTTCATGAAACACGCCCGCCAAGCCCGGGAGAGACGATGCCGGTGCGCCGGTCTTGAACTCAACCACGTGGAGCGCCAGTTCGTTCGACCACGAAACAGGCCCAAGCCCGACCGATCCCGGATGGGTCGCATCCTCTTCTTCATCCAACTCGGCTCCCGGCAGCGTTGTGGCGGCCAGGAGCAGGTCGTCCGCGATCGGGGCGATGCGCAGCGTTTCTCGATCCACGATCATGTATTCGAGTTCCACGCCGTACGCCTGAAAAAGTGGGATGGGCATGGGGGCGAGTGTACGGGGTTCGGACGGCTCGGCTGAGTTGCCTCAAACTCAGGGTCAGCCGGGGAAGTGACCATTTCACATTGCCTCGCGATGAGCGGCCAAGGGTCGATCGGATCCACGCGGCAGTGCCGCGACACCTCACTCCCCAAGCCCGATACCCTCGACGATGCTCCTTGCCACTCTCGCCGTCGCGTGTCTTACGCTGGTTCCCGCCTTCGATCCGCCGACGGTGGCGGAGAAAACAGAGTTCCGCCAGACCGCTACCGCCGCGGACGTATCCGCGTTTCTCACCGAACTCGCGGCCAAGAGTTCGTTCGTCCGCATCACTGAACTGGGCACATCCGGCGAGGGGCGAACCATCCCGCTCGTCCTTGTGGCCGATCCGGCCGTTTCCAGCGCGGAAGAGGCGAGGAAATCGGGTAAGATCGTGATCGCTCTTCTGGGGAGCATCCACCCCGGCGAGTGCGACGGCAAGGAGGCCCTGCTCGCGCTGGCCAGGGATATCGCGCTTGCACGGGCGGCCAAAGCCGAGGGACCGGTGGCGGCGGACCTGCTCGATCACGCGGTGCTCGCGTTTATTCCCTTGTACAACCCGGATGGGAACGAGCGAGTGGACCCGGGGAATCGCCCCGGCCAGAACGGACCCGAGACGATGGGCCGGCGGGAGAACGCCGCGGGCCTGGACCTCAACCGTGATTTTGTCAAACTCGAAGCGCCGGAGACGCGCGCGTTGCTCCGGTTCATCCGCACCGCCGACCCCGCCATTTTGATCGATACTCATACGACCAACGGCTCATTCCACCGATTCCCGCTTACCTATGACACGATCAAAAATCCAGCCGGTGATGCCGCCCTGGTTGCATTCGCTCGGGGCACGCTGCTTCCCGCTATCGCCTCGGCGGCGAAGGAAAAGCACGCACTCGATACCTTCTGGTACGGCAACTTCGAGGACGGCCACAGCCGGTGGGAGAGTTATCCCGATGAACCCCGCTACATCGTGAACGGCATGGGGTTGAGGAACCGCATCGGCATCCTGACCGAGTCCTATTCCTACGCCCCGTACCGTGATCGGGTGAAGGCACAGGAAGCGTTTATCGCCGAGTGCCTGAATGCCACGCTCGCTCAACGAGAGGACATCCGCCGATTCATCCGCGAAGCCGATGAACGAGCCGCGAAGGCGGATGCCGATGATGACGCAGCGGGTGCCACACCCCGCCGTCCCGTGCGAGGAGGCAGAAACCGATCCGCCCCGGTCCCGCGCCCCGATCCTGTGCAAACACCCGCGAGCCAACCTGCACAACCCACGGACGACGATAGACCGCAGGCCCGGACCGACGAGGAGAAACGCACTGTGGTGCTCGCATCCACCATGAGCGCGGCGCCGGACAAGGCCACCATCCCAGGGTTTGTGGAGATCAGCGAAGAGGGCCGCGCACGTCCCACCGCGGAACCGAAGGAGTACACCGTCGATCTGTTCACGGTCTTTTCGCCCGCGAAGTCGATCGAACGCCCCTGGGCGTATGTTGTTCGTGCGCCCGCCTCTGCTGATGCGCCGGCATGGTTGACGGGAGTGATGGAGAATCTCCAGCGCCACGGCATCAAGGTGGATGAACTACGGGAAGACCTTGAGATCGAGGCTACGGAACTCATCGCCTCGAAACTGACGAAGTCCGTCCGACCGTTCCAGGGGCACACGTTGTCCATGATCGAAGCGAGTGATCGGGTGGGGGCTGTTCGATTGACCGCCGGTTCGCTCATCATCCGCACCGCGCAGCCCCTAGGCACGTTCGCGGCGTATCTGCTCGAACCCGCCGCGGCCGACGGTCTGACACTCTGGAACTTCTTTGATGCCGCGATCGCGGCGGATGCACCACACCCGGTCGTGCGCCTCGCCAAGCCGGTGCCGATGAACACGATCGTTTGCCCGCCTCTGCCGGAGGACCGAAAGCCGCCGCAACCCCTGACGTTCGCCGTAGCTCAGGAGGACGCCCCCAACCTCACGGGTTCGCCCGTGAGCATCGGCGCGTGGCTGGATGATGAGCACTTCCTGCAGAGCAAGGAGGGCAAACTCTGGAAGGTCCACGCCGCCACCGGGCGTGCGGAGCGGTTCTTCGATCCCAAGCCCGTGATCGCGGCCCTCGAACAACTGCCCACGATCAGCCAGAGGCAGGCCGCGGGCTTCGTGAACCGGACGAACTTCAACTGGGACAAGGGCCGGACTGGGTTCGTCTTTTCACACCAGAACGACCTGTACTACGCGCGATTTGACGGGACGCTCGCGGCGCGGCTGACATCCACGCCCGAGGAGGAGGAATGCGTCACGATCAGCCCGGACGGCGCGTTCGTCGCCTTTGTTCGCAGCAACGACCTCTGGGTGGTGGATGTCGCCACGCAGCGCGAGCGAGCCTTGACGACCGGCGGCACCGACACCTTACGGCGCGGCAAGGCCGATTGGGTGTACCACGAGGAGATCTTCAATCGTTCGTGGACCACGCACTGGTGGTCGCCCGACTCACGTCGGATCGCGTTCCTGGAGATCGATTCTTCCCCGGTGGATGTGTACACGCTGGTCAACGACATCCCCGAAGGGCTTCGCGTCGAGGCCGAGCGGTACCCCAAGGTCGGCCGGCCCAACCCGACGTTCAAGGTGTTCGCGTGCGAGGTCGCCGGGGGCACACCCGCGCCTGTGGACATTTCCGGCTACAACCCTCAGGACCTGCTCGCGTTCAACATCGCGTGGTGGCCCGATTCGAGCTCGTTCATGCTGCTGGCGGGCAACCGCGTGCAGACGTGGGCCGATGCGCTGCGCTGCCCCGCCGATGGCGGGACGCCCGCGAGACTCTTCCGCGAGACCACGGGCGCATGGGTCGAGCCGCCCGATCCGCCGCGGTTTCTGAAGGATGGGAGTTTTCTCTTTGCTTCGGAACGTACCGGGTGGAAGCACTACTACCACTATTTGAAGGACGGCTCGCTCATCGCCCCCCTCACTACCGGCGAGTGGGAGACGCGCGGCCTTCTCGAACTCGACGAGAAGAACGGGCACGCGTACATGAGCGCGACCCGGGATGCGCCCATCGCGGAGAACCTGTACCGGATAAGCCTGAAGCCCGGCTCTGGGGATGGTCGTTCGGCGGAGGAGGGAGAGCCTCCGTCAGATGTGACCACGACCGAACTGGTTCGACTGACCAACGCTCCAGGCCCGCACCGCTGCACCGTTTCACCCGGCGGCACGTACTTCACCGACGCGTGGTCAACGCCGGAGCAGCCGACGCGGGTAGTGCTCCGCAGGGTGGACGGTGGCGAGATCGTCCGAACGCTCGACACCAACCCGGTGCGTGACCTCTCCCGCTTCATGCTCGGCGCGTACGAGCGCGTTCAGATACCGATGAAAGACGGGTTTCTCGTCGAAGGCTCGATTTTGAAGCCCGTGATGTTCGACCCCTCGCGGCGCTACCCGGTCTGGTTCATGACCTACGCGGGCCCGCACGCGCCGACGATCACCGACGGCTGGTCCCGCCGCGTGATGGATGAGTATCTGGCGGATGCCGGATTCATCGTCTTCCGGGCCGACCCGCGTTCGGCCAGCGGCAAGGGCGCGATCTCGGCCTGGAGCGCCTACAAGCAACTGGGTATTCAGGAACTCGCCGACATCGAAGAGACCATGGCCTGGCTCATTGCACACCCCTGGGTGGACGCGGCGCGGATCGGCATGTCCGGCCATTCCTACGGCGGGTTCATGACCAGTTACGCGATGACACACAGCAAGACCTTCGCCGCGGGCATCGCGGGAGCGCCCGTGACCGACTGGAAGGATTACGACTCGATCTATACCGAGCGCTACATGCTCCTCCCCCAGGACAACACCGAGAACTACGAGAAAACCAGCGTCGTCGCGGCGGCGAAGAACCTGCACGGCCGTCTGCTGCTCCTGCACGGCATGATGGACGACAACGTGCACCCGCAGAACGCCACACGTCTTGTCCGGGCCTTGCAACGTGCCGACAAGCAGTTCGACCTCATGTTCTATCCGGAGAGCCGCCACGGTCTGGGCGGGAAACACTACCAACGCCTCGTTTTCGAGTTTATCACGCGCACGCTCGGCGGCACGACCGGTGAATCCTCCAGCCCGTCAACCCCGGCGGAACGCACCGGCCCGTAATATCACGTTCGAGGGACGTACTGTGTTGCCCGCCGGGCCTGCGTGCCTGCGAAAGGTGCTGGGAAACGGGCCGCACGTTCGCCGTACGTTGTACTCAGACGTTTTCGAACGGGTGCATCGCGTAGAACGTCCCTATCCTTGCCGCCCTTTTCCGGCGGCGTTGCCGGAAGCACCTGTGTGCCGCTGTACCCGCAATCGGTCGGGGCACGCTCCAAATGACCACTGCGCGGGGAGTTCCGATCCGCCGCGTTTTTCGATCATGCCCAAGCCAGTCAACACGACCCTCCGAATCGCCGTCCCACTCATCGCCTCGCTGCTCGGGCTTGGTGTAGTCTGGTCGGTATGGAAAGTTGGTCAGCCGCAACCAACCCCCTCCGCTGTACCTTCCCCTGCTGTCACGCCCGATCCCGCTCCGGGTGTTACACAAGCCTTGACTCCGGCCGAGAAGCAGCCCGAGAGCAATGATCCAACTTCCACGACAGCCGAACCGGACACGAAGCCCGTCGTACCGCCTCCGTCGGCCGCGTCGTCCGGGCCGCTGGCCGGGCTGACGGCACGCCAGTTCTCGGGTGATCCGCTCGCCACCTTCGACATGCCTATCGGGGGCCTCGATCCCAAGGGGCCGATGACGGCCCAGGTTCAGTTTTCGCCGCACGGCGCGGGCTGGTCCACGGCCACGTTCGCGGCGTTTTTCGATACGATCGAGCGCCGCAGCCATCTGGTGCTTCAGTCGGAGCATGTCGATGCGGCCAGCAGCGTGCTGACGCCGATGGCCGCGTTGGCGATCGAGGTACAACAGGCCGATGCGCCCGTGCAGGTGGTGGGACTGGTCGGCTCATCAGCGGCTCCGGTGTGGCGACGGATCACGGGACGACCCGGCGCGTTTGAGGCGGAGGTGGTAGACGGGTCTGGTGAACCTGTACTGCGGATTACTCGGGTGTTCTCTCTGGCGGCGACTTCGAGGATTGTTCGGGTTGAACAAGCCGTCGAGAATCTATCGGGCCGTCCGCTCACGGTGCGGTGGTTCCAGATCGCCAGTGTCGATCCGCCCAGCGATTCGGGCACGTACGGCGGGGACAAGCGGGTGGTGCGGTTCGGGTATCTTCTCTCGCCCGAGCGGGATCCCAGCCGGGCCGCGGTGCTCACCGGGTCGCACGACAAGGCCAGGGGGTCGATCATAGGTGAGCGCGTGGTTGAGACCGCGGCAGATGGTACTTCGTTCACAACCTTCCGGGATTGGAAACTCTGGCCGACGCCGGAGATTCTCGATAACCGGATCGAACTGAGTTGGATCGCGTACACCAACCGGTACTTCGGCATCGCGGTGCACCCGCTCTTTGACCCCGCCGCCGGGGGAGGGCGGAGCCTCCGCTGGCTGGGGAACGTGGACCGTGTGGTGCTCGACGGTGGACCCGGGAGTGAAACGTTGGGCCTCCGGCTGACGAGCGTGCCGCTGGTCCTTGGAGCATCGGGAACGCCCTCGGCCCGGGCTGATCTGACCCACGGGGTGTACATCGGCCCGCTCGAGAAGAAACTCATCCGATCCGAGGCGATCCTGCGCGCACTGCACCTTGACCGGATGGTGGTGTACAACTTCGGGGGTCCGTGCGGGTTCTGCACCTTTGACTGGCTGACGGGGCTGCTGCTGAGCGTGCTTCGGTTCCTGCACGACTCGATCTTCCGTGACTGGGCGCTGTCGATCATCTTCCTGGTGGTGATCGTGCGGACGTGCCTGCACCCGCTGACGCGCTGGACGCAGATCCGCATGGGCGTGTTCGGCAAGCAGATGGCGGGGATCGGACCCAAGCAGAAGCAGATCCAGGAACGGTTCAAGGACGATCCCGCGAAGATGCAGCAGGAGACGGCCAAACTCTGGCGCGAGGAGGGGATCAGCCCCGCCGGGTTCCTCGGTTGCCTGCCCGCCTTCGCGCAGACGCCTGTCTGGATCGCGCTCTCGGCGATTCTCTTCTTCGCGGTGGAGCTGCGTCACCAACCGGCCTTCTACGGCGTGTTCCAACGCATCCAGCCGCAGGGGTGGCCGACATGGTGGTTCCTGGGCGACCTTGCCGAACCCGACTCGATCATCCACTTCGGCAGAGCGATCGTGACCCTGCCCCTGCTGGGCCCGATCACATCGATCAACCTGCTGCCGCTGTTGCTGGGGATTGTTTTCTACATCCAGCAGAAGTACCTTCAGCCGCCGACCGCGACACAACTCACGCCCGAGCAGGAGATGCAGGCCAAAATGATGAAGTGGATGACGGTCTTCCTCTTCCCGCTGATGATGTACAACGCGCCCGCGGGGCTGGCCCTCTACTTCACCGTCAACTCCACGCTGGCGATCTTCGAGAGCAAGTGGATCCGCTCGCATATGGAGAAGCACGGGATGCTTGATCTCGACAAGATCAAAGCCGCCCGGGAGGCCCGCAAGCGAGCCAAGAGCACCGAGAGCGGCGGGTTCATGGCCCGTCTCCAGCAGATCGCCGAGCAGCAGCAGGAGGCGAAGAAGCGGTTCGGGCAGGAGAGAAAGAAGAAGTAGCACGGTTGGAGCGGGTTCGCCAATGGGGCATCGGACTACCGATCGTGTTGTATGATCCCCATGTTTTATGGGCGTAGTTCGTGCGAATCGATGAGACCATCATCGCTCGGGGTACAGCGCCGGGTCGGTCCGCGCGGGCGATGATCCGGATCAGCGGCCCGGCGACGCGGGAGCTGGTGCGGCGGATGACCGGGGCGCTGCCGCGGAACCGCACGCCGACCACAACCGCTCTCGCGCTCCCCGCGGGTTCGCTGCCCGTGTCTGTGTGTTACTTTGAAGGGCCGCGGTCTTACACCGGCGAGGATGTCGCGGAAGTACAACTCCCCGGCAATCCGCTGCTCGTGGAACGCGTGCTGAAAGCAATGGCCGCGGTTCCTTTCGTTCGTCCGGCGCGGCCGGGTGAGTTCACCGCCCGCGCGTTCCTGAACGGCAAACTGCCGCTGGAAGAGGCCGAAGCAATCGCCGCGAAGATCAACGCCGAGACGGACGATCAACTGCACGCCGCGGCAGCGCTCGCATCGGGCGAAACCGGCAGGGTTTATGCCGCGTGGACCGAGCGGGCGGCAACGCTGCTGGCCCTCGTCGAGGCCGGTATCGACTTCACCGATCAGGAGGATGTGATCGCCATCGCACCGGAGGAACTCTCCGATCGGCTCCGCCGGCTCATCGACGACATCGAGGACTACCTCGGCGGGCCGCACGCGGCTGAGGTGGAGAGCGCGGTCCCGACCGTTGCGTTGATCGGCGCACCCAACGCGGGAAAGTCCACGCTCTTCAACGCGCTGCTCGGACGGGCTCGCGCGGTGACCAGCCCCGAGCCGGGTACGACGAGGGATGTCATCGCCGAGACGCTCGATCTGTCGGGCGAGGTGCCCGGCGGCGGCCCGGTGGTGCTGCTCGATCTCGCCGGGTTGGATGCGGATCTCGCATCCCGAGGCCCGCTCGAAGCGCTCGGGCAGTCCGCAGCGCTCTCCGCAGCGGCGGGGGCCGATGCATGTGTCTGGTGCGACCCGACGGGAATGTTCGATACCGCCGGGCTTCCTGCCGGCTTGACCATCGGCGAGCGGTTCATCCGGGTTCGCACCTTCGGCGATCGCCCCGGGCCTGCGGAAGGTCTTTGCGTGTGTGCGCTGGACGGATGGAATCTCCGTGTGCTCAAGCACGCCATCGCGGATGCGGCGTTCGGCGGGGTCGGGGCATCGTTGGCGTGCCTGTTGCCCCGTCACCGTGCGGCGCTGCGGAATGCGGTCGGAGCCTTGCGGTCGGCACTCGCTTCGGCGGGTTCATCGCAGCGTCTGGGTCTACCCGAAGTGACAGCCGAACACCTCCGCGATGCTCTGTTACCGCTCGGTGAACTGACCGGGCGGATCGACCCTGACGAGATCATCGGGCGGGTCTTCGCCACGTTCTGCGTCGGCAAGTGAAGCCCTACGCCGCTTCGAGAAACGCGCCGAGATAGCGATCGGCAAAGAGCAACGAGGCCCGGGCGGTTCGCTCGGCATCGACGCCCCAGCAAGCCGCTCGCGGGGGAGCGCCTTCGAGGTCCCACTGGATCATGATCTCCCCATCGACCACCAGGGCCGGTTCAAGCCTCCGGACAAGTTCCGCCGTCAGGGCGTTGGCGCCCGGGCCGCCGATGCTGACCACCGGCGAATCGGCCAGTTCCGGGCGGTTCAGATACCACAGATCGGAACAGACCAGCACGCCCGATTCGGAAGCTTCACCCAGCTCGACCCCGATCCGGCCCCGCAAGGCATACGCCACCGGGCGATCATGGAGTTCCGCTCCGAGGCTGGAGCCGGTGACTAGCAACAGAATCTCGGAGGGCTTGAGTCGCATCGGAATGGTCGAAAGCGAAAGGGCGAGGGAATCCGCGCCCCGCAGGTGCAATAATCATCGACGATGTCAACGCCGCAGAACGAAAACAACCATCCACCCAGCCGCCCCGAATCGGGCACGGCGACACTCCCCCGCCCAACCTCGAGCCGTCCGGCGATGGATGAACTCCCCCCATTCAGGGTGCTGCTGCACAACGACAACCACAACACCTTCGAGTTCGTCATCGACAGCCTTGTGGAACTGACCTCGTTGAACCTGAGCCGTGCGGCGGAAGTCACGCTCGAAGCGGACAAGGCCGGCGTTGCGCTGATCCTGGTCACGCACCGCGAACGGGCGGAGTTGTACCAGGAACAGTTCACGTCGAAGGGCCTGACGGTTTCGATCGAGCCGGCCTCATAACTCCGCCGGCATTTCGCGGGCGAGTTTGTCAAGGAAATTCCGCCAACCCGGTGCTATTCGGACGCGCCGATCCCGAAGGTCAGTTTCGACTGGTTCACGCCGCGAGGTTTGACGGTGCCATCGCTCCATTTCCAGTCACGTGCTGGCGCGGTTCGTGCTTCGCTCCGATCCACTGCCCGCCGCGGGGCGGATTCTCTCCCCGCCGCGACAAGGAGCGTGGAGCATGGCGACGTTGCACCTGGGTGAGTTGCTGGTCCGGCAGGGTGTGCTGAGCGAATCGCAGCGGGATGAGATTCTCGCGGCGCAGAAGTCACGCGGCGGGCCGTTCGGCGTGATCGCCGAGGAGATGTTCGGTATTGACCCGGGCGCCATCGAGCGGGCCTGGTCGGAGCAGTACGCTTCGTTCGCGCCACGCCTCGATCCGCGTGTGCAGCACATCAACCCGCGGGCGCTCGAAACGATCACGCGCCGGCAGGCGTGGCAGTTCTGCATCCTGCCGATCGAACTGCACGGCGAGGATCTGCTCGCCTGCACGACACAGGAGCATCTCACACGCGCCCTGAAGTTCGCGGGGTGGCGGCTGGGGCACTCCTGCCAGTTCGTTCTTGCCGAGCCGCGGCACCTGGGCGAAGCGCTCTGCACACACTACCCCATGGCGGGCATGACACCCGAGACAGTTCTGCGTGGGATCGGGGCGGTGGTAGGGTCGTAGACGGCGCGGGTGTTCGCGCGGGGGTACGAAGGCCAGCGCGGCGGCGCTCAGGGGTGTCCCTCCGGAACTCCCCCCGGGTATTGAGCCGCACCCCGTCTGAGTCCAGATTATTCTGTAGGTGGCGTGTCACGAGATGGATGACGACGTCTCTTCGTGCAGGCGTGATCGAAGTATGAACGCTTGTGAGTGGTGGGAAGATACAGGGAGAATTGGGGTGAGCGTCCGCCCGGGTCATGACTCGCCGTGACCCGGGCGATCGTCATGATGCGTCAAGATCGCCGGTTCGACCGCGGATCTGACGGAAACCGGTCTTGAACCTATCCTTAGTTGTCATCGGCTTCTAAGGAACCCATATGCCTTCATACTCGCGTCGCGTCGTCACTGCACTGTTGGTTGCGGCTTGTCTCACCGGCGGCGTCCATGCCGAAGCCCCCGGGGTCGGCACGCAGCGGACCACGCCCGCGACCGCCGAGGCGCTGGCACCGGACATCGACCTGTACCGGCAGCACATCACGACCCTGAGCAATCCGTTTTTCGAGGGGCGTGCGCCTGGTACAACCGGCAACCGGCTCGCCGCGGATTACATCGAGTTCAATCTGCGAAACCTGGGGCTGGGGCCGGCCTTCCCTGTCGAGACGAAGGATGCCGACGGCACGGTCACGCACTCCGAGCCTCGCGCGACGTACCGGCAGGTCTTCACGGCCCCATTCTCTCCCCGGCCCGGCGATTCGGTGAAACTGCGTGAGCAGGAGGCGGGGTTCACGGCCTCGGGCGCCGCGACGATGTTCACTCCCGGCAAGGACTTCAACGTGCTGGGGTACTCCGGCAGCGGTGAACTCAACGCTCCCTTGGTGTTCGTGGGCTACGCGACGAGGAACACGGGCAAGGACTACGACGCGCTTCCCGAGGGCACGAACCTCGAGGGCAAGATCGCCGTCCTGATGCGTTTCGAGCCGATGGACGAGAACGGCAAGAGCAAGTGGGACGATGTGCGCTGGTCCCTGGCGGCGAACCTGGACACGAAACTCCGCACGGTCGAGCGGGCCGGCGCGGCGGGTATCATCCTCGTCAACGCGCCTGGGGCGAACGACGAACGCGTCGGGAAACTCGAGGACATCAGCCTCGGCACGGCCCGCGGCGGTGAAGGCAAACTCCCGGTCGTCATGGTGACCGAGGCCGCGGCTGACGCGATGGTGCGAGCGGGGGATGCCGAAGGCCGCTCGCTTCTGGACCTCCGCAAACTGGCGGACGAGAAGCCGGTAGCGATCGACCTGCCAAGGGCGACCGCGGCGGTGAAGGTGAAACTGGAACGCGTGCCGCTGCTGACCGACAATGTCGGGGCCATCCTGCCGGGCACAGGGAAACTCGCGGATGAGTTCATCGTGATCGGCAGCCATTACGACCATGTGGGATACGGCTACCTCGGGGCGCAGCCGGAGAATCGGGGGAAACTGCACCCCGGGGCGGACGACAACGCCAGCGGCACCAGCGGCAACCTGCTGATCGCGAAGAAACTGGCGGAGGCGTACAAGACGCTGCCCGAAGGGTCGGATGCGCGCTCGATCCTGTTCCTGTGGTTCAGCGCGGAGGAATCGGGGCTGGTGGGTTCGGCGCACTACGTCAAGAACCCGGTTGTGCCGATCGAGAAGCATGCGCTTATGCTGAACATGGACATGATCGGCCGACTGCGGGAGGGTCGCTTCGAGGTCGGCGGCATCGGCACCGCGCAGGGCATGCCCGAGTGGAGCCAGCCGTACTGGGACGAGTTCGGGATGAAGGTCAAGGCGACTCGCCTGGGCAGCCCCAACTCCGACCACTGGTCCTTTCACCAGAAGAAGATTCCCAATCTCTTCTTCTTCACCGGATTGCACGCTGAATACCACAAGCCGCAGGACGTGATCGAGACGATCAACATCGAAGGCGGCGCGCGGGTGGTGGACCTGGCGTACCGCATCGCCTTGGATGCAGCCCAGCGGCCCGAGCCGTTCGTGTTCACCGACGGCCGCCCCGCCGACCCCGCCAAGCCCGATGAGGCCGCGAACAACGATGCGCCTCGGACTCCCCGCACGGGCGTGCGCTTCGGCGTCATGCCCGACAGTTATGATGAGGATGCGGACGGGATCGTGCTTGGGGAGGTCTTCGACGGCACCCCCGCGGCGAAGGCGGGGCTCAAGACAGGCGACATCATGACCAAGTGGAACGACACCGAACTCAAGAACGTTGACGCGTGGATGCCCCTGTTGGGCAGCGCCAAGCCCGGCGACGTGGTCAAAGTGACGTTCAAACGCAAGGTAGACGGTGAACTCAAGGAAATGACTGCGGATGTGACGCTGGTGGCCCGTGGGCCTCGTTCCTGACAGGTCAATCCCTCGGCGTCGTGCACGGAGGCACATCGCAGAGCCGCAGGTGCTCTCGCGTGAGGCGACGTCCCGAAGCGACCAAGCTCCGGTAGACGGCCATGCCGCCGAGCATCAGCGCCATCGGCGTCACGTTGTCGTGCCAGCGGAGCCGCTTGTAGGTATGGAAGTGATCCGCCGCGGAAAAGGCGACGATGTCCCAGATTGTGTGGAGCGTCACGGCCACGGCGAGCCAGAGCGCGAAGGAGAGGCCGCCGCGGGGCTGGCGCGTGGCCCATAGCCCCGCGCCGTAGCCGCCGATGCCTCCCATGACGAGGTGCCCGGCGAGTCGGACAGGTTCCTGCGGCGGAAGGAATCCATGGGACGGGCCGTGAAGCAGGACGGCTACGGACTCCTCGAGCGCGGCCCCCAGACCGGTCATGGAACCGTAGATGAGGCCGTCGATGGGTTCGTCGAAGTGCTTGCGAGCACACAGGAAGATCACCAGCACGCCGAGCAGTTTGCCGATCTCTTCGGTGCTGCCCGCGATGAAGGCGTAGGTGGTATCGCTGACAAGCGTACCGCGGGATGTGATGGCGACGAGCAGGCCGACCTGCGTCCGGCCCGCCAGATACATGAACCCGGCGCCGAGCGCCACGGCCAGCAGGAGCAGCGGCCACGGCTCGACGCGGTAGAGGTCGTACTTCCACACAACCAAAGCCAAGATCAGCCCGCAGAGAGCGAGCGTGGAGTAGAGCAGGATGAGTGAGACGACCATGACGAGGCCCCCGATCCTTGTTCCCCGCGTGGGAACGCGAGCGAGGATAGCCGACCCCGCCGAGTTGGGGGGGCGTTGATGAACGCACGCGGGCCTGCCGAACAAGGTTCTCTGCTCCGTTGTGGCCGATAGTCAAGCCGTGATGTTGCATCGCACCGCGATGGTGGTTCAACCGGTGGAGCGGGCAGCGCACCCTTTTCGCCCGGGCAAGGAATAAGCTGTACACTGAAAGAAAGCAACCCGCATCTTCCGCGTTCCGCGTGTGTTCGGATATCTTCGCGTCACAGAGGGGACAGGTGTGGTCAGCCCATCGATCTCGTACATCATTCCGGCTTACAACGCGGCGGGAACGCTCCGCGATACGCTCACCAGCCTCGCGGCACAGTCCCGGCCCGATTGGGAAGCCGTGGTGGTGGATGACGGCAGCACCGATGATCCGGGCGAGGTTGTCACGGCGATCGGTGATCGACGCGTGCGGGTCATACGGCAGGAGAACGCGGGGCTTGCCGGAGCACGCAATACCGGGTGGAACGTTGCTGGGGCTCCGGCGGTGTGTTTTCTTGACGCCGACGACACCGTTGCCCCCAGGCACGCCGAGCGGCTGCTCACGCGCTTGTCGGGGCACGACGCGGCGGCGTGCGCCTCTCGCATGGTGGGACCGGGGTTGGAGGATCTTTCCTGGCTGTATGCGCCAGGGGATCACGACTTCACGCCCGAGCGTCTCCTGCGGTGCAATCCCGTGTGTGTCGGGGCGGTGGTGATCGATCGCGCAGCCCCGGCACGGCTGGGGCTGATCGAACCGCCGTTCGACGAGTCGATGCGCGTGGCCGAGGATTGGGACCTGTGGCTTCGGATGACGTTCGCGGGAGCGCGGTGGGCTTTGGTTGAATCCGAGCCGCTTTTTTCGTACAGGCTGCGGGCGGGGTCGCTGTACGGAGACATTCGCGCCATGTGGCGGGCGGGGCTGGGCCTGATCGGTCGCGCGGCCCGCGGCCCGGAGGGCCACCGTGCTGCGCGTGAGTGGGGGGTGCGATGCCTGGCGCGGGCGGCCGCGGCGGCTGAAGGCGTGATGCTGGTGCATGAACTTCGCACGTACCTGGGCCCGCTGCGCGATGAGGATGAGGGTGTGCTGCTCGGGGCGCTGCGGTGGGCGTTCTGCCGGGAGCACGTCAAGTCTCCAGACAATGTTGGAGACCTCGCGGCGTTGTGGAAGCGACGGATCGTTGAGCGGCTCGGGGATGATCCGGTCGCCGTGCGTGCGGCGGAACGCATCGGGTGGGGGGATGAACGTTGGAGTCGTTTGGCCGATGATGCCGCCGCGCGTGCCGCGCGTGGCGAGCGGATCGTGGTGTACGGCGCGGGCCGCAACGGCCGTCGCCTCCTCGAATTGCTGCGACAGCGCGGCGTGCAGGCCGGGTACATGGACGATCACCCGGGGGCGCGTGGAGATGGTCCGCGTGTTCGGATCTGTGACCTCACCAACGCCCACACGGTGCTCGTGACGCCCGATGAACGGGGTGACATCGTGCAACGCCTTCGCGGGTCTCCCGCGCTGGTGCTGCACCCCGAAAGCGTATCGGTTCAGGACTCCGTGTTGTCCCCGTAGAGCCTCCACACCTTGACGCCGCGGGCGCGGTGGGGTGCGCTCGACCGCCAGAGTGCCCCCTCGTGCCAATCGCTCGACAGGAGAACATGCGAGCCGGTGGGTAATGTCCCCGGGAGAGATGTCTCGATACCGCCGATGTCCGGCGCGTCGGCGCGGTCATCGACGATGCCGCGTATCTTCAGTCCCAGATCGGCGGCGTGGTGCAACACCCACCGCGTGTGAGCGCCCGCACCCCAGAGGAACAGTTCACTGGCGCCCGCAGCCGCGATGGCGGCACCGACTTCGCGTAGTCGGCTGCGGCGGCAGATCTCCATGGCGCCCGTCGCCGCGGCGGAGGTGCCGCGATGCGCGAGGAGATACATGAGCAGCCCGTCGCGGCTGGGGCCGTGGCGGTCGAGGTGGGATTCCGCGAGTTCCGCGGCATCGGGCGATCCCGCGTGG
>ERZ761603.561-NODE-561-length-30703-cov-40.136975_pt1 | contig 30703 bp, 27 predicted proteins | sample MGYA00511879_ERZ761603 | MGnify/ENA primary metagenome ERZ761603 (study PRJEB28899, sample SAMN02850040) | bioreactor sludge metagenome | biome: EBPR Sludge; feature: EBPR Bioreactor; material: flocular biomat | place: Australia: Thorneside Wastwater Treatment... | reverse complement strand
GGTCGAGCAACTTGCGACTCATCAAGCCTCCCGGAACATGAACGAGGTCAACACAAAGTCAAGCGCCAGGATCGCCAAAGCCGACTTGACGACGGTGCCCTTGATCGAGCTTGAAACGCCTTCCGCAGTAGGTACCGCATCGTAACCCTCGAAGACGGCGATCAGGGAAACGGCAATGCCGAAGACAAAACTCTTGACGATACCGCTCCAGATGTCATACCTGAAGTCGACCGAGGCCTGCATCTGAGACCAGAACGCCCCTTCATCGACGCCGATAAAGACGACACCGATCAGGTAACCGCCAAACACGCCGGTGGCGGAAAACAGTGCCGCCAGCAAAGGCATCGAAATCACGCCCCCCCAGAAACGTGGCGCCACGACGCGGGCAATCGGATTCACCGCCATCATGTCCATCGCGGTCAGTTGTTCGGTGGCCTTCATCAGGCCGATTTCAGCCGTGATCGACGAACCCGCGCGCGAGGCGAAAAGCAGGGCAGCGACCACCGGCCCGAGTTCCCGCACCAGCGACAGCGCGACCAGAACGCCCAGCGCATCGGCAGATCCATAGCGCTGCAGTGTTTCGTAGCCCTGCATGCCCAGCACCATGCCGATGAACAGTCCGGAAACCATGATGATCAGCAGGGACTGGAAACCCGAAAAATAAACCTCCCGAATTGTCAGGTTAAAGCGCCGGAAGGACTGCCCCGACCAGACCAGCAGCATCAGGAAAAAACGAGTGGCAAAACCCAGACGCAGCAACGCCTCGTTGACCCGGTGGCCCAGACCGGCGACCGCCGACACTATCGCTCCCGAATCCTGCCTATCCTCGGCCATGCGCGCCTTTCCCCAGCAGTTCCTGCGCGAGAGGACTAGCCGGATAGTGGAAAGGGACCGGGCCGTCAGCTTCGGCAAAGACGAACTGATGGACAAAGGGATGCTTCGAAGCGCGGATTTCATCCGGCGTTCCGAGCGCGACAATCTTCCCGTCAGACATGAAATAAATGAAATCGACGATCAGCAGGGACTCCTGAATATCGTGAGTAACCATGATCGTCGTCGCGCCCAGCGCATCATTGAGCTTGCGAATCAGCTGACCAATGACGCCCAGAGAAATCGGATCGAGACCGGCAAAGGGTTCATCATACATGATCAACATCGGGTCGAGCGCTATCGCCCGCGCCAGAGCCACCCGCCGGGCCATGCCGCCGGAAAGCTCGGCCGGCATCAGTTGATGCGCGCCCCGCAGGCCAACGGCATTGAGTTTCATGAGCACCATGTCGCGAATCAGTTCTTCCGTCAGATCAGTGTGCTCGCGCATCTGATAGGCGACGTTGTCAAACACCGAAATGTCAGTAAACAAGGCTCCAAACTGGAACAGCATGCCCATGCGCCGGCGCAGCGCGTACAACTCGTCATTCGCCAACTGCGGCACCGACTGACCATCGACCAGCACGTCGCCACGGCTCGGCCTGAGCTGCCCACCAATCAGCCGCAGCAGGGTAGTCTTGCCGCAACCGGAACCGCCCATAATGGCGACAACTTTTCCGCGCGGGATCTCCAGGCTGATGCCGTCGAGGATCGGTCGATCCTCGTAGGCAAAATCAAGATCCTTGATTTCAACAAGATTACCCGCAGGCACGGCAGCATCCATGGACAAAAGCGAGCGCGAATTATACCCGACCGACTTCCCGCTCGTTGTGAATTACTTGGCGTTAATATAATTGTGGAATAATGCCGGGAAGACCCTCCCCCGAGAGACGACAAGCTTTTCATGCACACCCTGCCCGGACCCTCCCTGCCCGAAAAGCCGCTTCTGCTCATCGTTGACGACGACGCTCTGATCTGTGACAGCCTGAGTTTTTCGATGACGCCGCTATTCGAAGTGGTTACCAGCCATTCTCGCCCGCACTGCCTGCAACTGCTTCGACAGTTGCGCAGAGCGCCGGAACTGGCGCTGGTTGACCTCGGATTGCCACCTGCGCCGCATCGCCCGGATGAGGGTTTTGCGCTGATTTCCGACCTGCTGAAAGTGGCGCCAGAGATTCGCATCGTTGTCCTCTCCGGCCAGAGCGATGACGGTAATGCGCGCCATGCCCGCACGCTCGGCGCCGCCGACTTTGTCGCCAAGCCCTGCGATCCCGGCGACCTGCAGCAGGTCCTCAAGGGCGCACTGGCCTTTCGTGCGCTGGACGAAAGGCACCGGGAAGGCGCTTCGCCCCTGATCGGCAACAGCCCGGCGATGCAGAAGCTCCGCGTGCAACTACGACAATATGCCGATTTGCCATTCCCGGTCCTGATCGAGGGCGAGTCAGGCAGCGGCAAGGAGATCATTGCCTCCGGTTGTCTGCATTACGAAACCCGACGCCGACTGCGGCCATTTCTGGCACTCAATTGTGCCGCGATATCGCCCAATCTGGTTGAAGCCACCTTGTTTGGCTATGCCAGGGGCGCGTTCACCGGCGCCATCACGACCAAAGCCGGCTACTTCGAAGATGCCGCTGACGGCACGCTTTTTCTCGACGAGATTGGCGAACTCGCCCTGGACCTGCAGGCGAAGCTGCTGCGAGTGCTGGAAAACGGCGAGTACCAGCGGGTAGGCGAAACCCAGAAGCGGGTCAGCCAGGCACGCATCATCGCCGCCACCAACCGCGACCTGCGCAAGGAGGTCAGGTCCGGCAACTTCCGCGCCGACCTCTATCACCGCCTGTCGGTCTGTTCGATTGCGGCCCCGTCCTTGCGCGAGATGGGCGACGACAGGCTGATCCTGCTCGACCACTTCCGGCGACACTATGCGGCACAGACGCAGCAGCAGCCGTTCCGGCTGTCCCCGGCAGCGGAAGCCCTTTTTCTCGGCTACGCTTTTCCCGGCAATGTTCGTGAGTTGCGCAACATCGTCATCCGCCTGACCACCAGGCACTCGGGCCAGCTGGTCGATAGCGCAGCGCTCGAGGCAGAACTCGATCTGCCTGATGACCTGCCGGGGGTCTCATCCAATTCAGCCACAGCCGACGAAGAGGCAAGCGGCGAGGCGATCATCGCTGCGGCCACTCATCGCCTGCGGCAACGAGAACCCTTCAGCCTCGATCGGCTGCTCGACGCCACCGAACGTGGCTACATCGAGGCCGCACTGAAACTGGCGCATGGCAACGTCAGTCAGGCAGCACGCCTGCTCGGCATCCACCGGACGACGCTCTACAACCGCATGGAAGCCACAGCACGCGAGCCATGATGTATCTCGATCATTTCGGCCTGCAGCAAGCGCCATTCCGCATCACGCCGCACACCGAGTTCTTCTTTGCCGGTGCCAACCGCGGCGCCACGCTCGAAGCACTGATCTACGCGATCACCCACGATGAGGGCATCGTCAAGGTCAGCGGCGAGGTCGGAAGCGGCAAGACCATGCTCTGCCGCATGCTGCTCGAAAGGCTCCCGGACAACGTTGAAACGGTCTATCTGGCCAACCCCATGCTCTCACGGGACGAGATCCTGTTGGCCATCGCCGCCGAACTGCGGCTGCCTCTGCCGGAAGAGCACGGGCATCTTCTGCTGCGCGCCTTGCAGGCACGTTTGCTCGAAATCTATGCTGCCGGCCGCCAGGTCCTCGCCTTGATCGACGAGGCGCACGCCATGCCCGCTGAGGCGCTGGAAGAGATCCGCCTGCTTTCGAACCTTGAATCGAGCCAGCACAAGCTGCTGCAGATCGTGCTATTCGGCCAGCCGGAACTCGACCAGCGTCTGGGTGAAAACGCCATGCGCCAGCTCAATGACCGCATCACGCACAATTTCAGGCTGGAGCCGCTGCACCGCCGGGACGTCGCGGTATACCTGATGTTCCGGCTGCGTGCGGCTGGCTACCGAGGGCCCGACCTGTTCAGCAGGCTGGCGATCGAGCTGATCAGCAAGGCCTCCGAAGGGCTTACCCGACGAATCAACATCCTCGCCGACAAGGCGCTGCTCGCCGCGTTCTCCGAAGGCGTGCACCAGGTCGACGGCAAGCAGGTTCGGGCGGCGATACGGGATGCGCAGTTCAGGCGAATCGATGGTCCCGCCGGAATCAGGTGGTGGATCGGAGCAGGCGCGGCCGTGACCCTCGCTACGATCGCCGGTCTGGCCTACCTGGCCGGCAGCTACAGCGCCGCCGGCCAGGCCAGGTCGGAGTCGACGATCAACGCCGCGCAAACCACCACGGCGCCGGTGGTGACGGCCCCGCAGCCGGCAACGCCACCCGTCCATGCGACCTCATCGCCGACTGCAGTCTTCGAACCTTCTACGGCACCGCCCAAGGTGACTGCGCCAGAAACGGCGACGGTCAGTGCGGCAAAGCCCCTCAGCCTTGACGCGCGAATTGCCGCCACCGAACAGTGGTTGAAGCAGACTCCGGACAGCCACCATTTCATCCAGTTGCTCGTGACGGATGCTGCCAGCCACGAGCAAGTGACTGCTTTCCTTGCCAATAACGCGGGAACGCTCGACTTGCGGCAGGTCCGGGTCTATCGTTCCAGTATTGGCGGCGGGATACGATTGGGCGTCATCTACGGTGACTACCCTTCCCGCGACCAGGCGAAGGCCGCGCTGGCGACGCTTGGCGAGATCAGCCCGTCGAGCAGGCCTTACGTGCGAGCAGTCGCCAGGTTGCGCTCGCCGGGGGCTGCCAAAGGAAGCTCGTAACACAATTAAAATCATGTACTTGTATCGACATCCTGGCGTGATATGATGACTTCTGCCTTTGACTGGATCGAGCCTGAGCGTGTCTCCGAGAACCCTTGACACCATTCTCCTTGTGCTGCTGCTTGCCGGCTGCACACCGACCACCCTGAGCACCGGGCCGTCTGCCGGACACCTGCAGGCCGATAATGTTGCCCGCCCGCAGGGGACGATTCCGCAGCCCGTTCGACAAAGTGTCACGGTACCTCGGCCAAGAACGACCGCCAAGACCGAAACCTACAGCGTCGTTGTCAATAACGTCGAGGTTCACAATCTACTGTTCGCGCTGGCGCGCGACGCCAAACTCAACGTGGACATCCATCCCGGGATCACCGGCATCGTGACGCTGAATGCCATTGACCAGACGCTGCCGCAACTGCTCACCCGTATCGCCAAACAGGTGGACATGCGCTTCGAGATGGACGGCCCAAATCTGGTCGTGATGCCCGACTCACCCTATCTCAAGAACTACAAGGTCGATTACGTCAATATCGCCCGCGAGGTTACCGGCACCGTATCAACCAACACGCAAATCTCGACCAGCAGCCTGGGTACGAGCGGGGGCGGGAGCGGGGGCTCCGGCAGCGCAAATACGTCGCGGCTACAGATCGAGAACAAGTCAAACAACCGCTTCTGGGGATCTCTCGAAAAGAACCTGAAGGATCTGCTGCACGAAACGGACAAGGTTTTCCCGGAAGGATCGACGGAGACGGTCACCGAGCAAAGCGCGTCACAAACCACAACCGGCACAGGTGCCCCAGCCCCAACAGGCACCCCTTCTCGCGCCAACCAGATGGTTCAGTCGCTGGCCGGTAGCCCCAATCCTGCGACGCTGCAAAACACGGGTGCGACGGTCGTCAAGCGAATGACCTTCCGCGAAGCTGCGTCGGTCATTGCCAACCCCGAAGCCGGGGTAATCACCGTCAGGGCCACTTCAAGACAACACGAAAAAGTCCAGGAGTTCCTCGATCGGGTGATGAGCAGCGCCCGGCGACAAGTGTTGATCGAAGCGACGATCGTCGAAGTCACACTATCCGACGGCTACCAGCAGGGAATCGAGTGGAATCGCCTGACGAGTGGTACCGACTACAGTGTGACCCGGCCAACATTAACGACGAACGTGCCCAACCCCGTCTCCCCTTACGTATTGAAGTACCGCGACATCAACCCGCTGAATCTGGTGGTAACACTGGAACTGCTGCGCTCCTTCGGTAGCGTCAAGGTGCTATCCAGCCCAAAGCTCGCCGTACTGAACAATCAGACGGCCACACTGAAGGTTTCCGAGGACTTCGTGTATTTCAACGTCTCCTCCAACACGACCACAACGGCCAACGTCGGCACAACGGTCGGCATTACGACCACCCCACAGTCGGTTTCCGTCGGCTTTTTCATGAGCTTGACCGCACAGATCAGCGATAGCGGGACGGTGACGCTCAACGTTCGCCCATCGATTTCGAGCATCTCGGAACTCAAGCGTGACCCTAACCCGATCATTCCAAACAACATTCCAAACTATGTACCGCAGATAAAAACTCGCGAAATTGAGTCATTGATGCGGATTGAGAGTGGCGACATTGCAGTCCTCGGCGGCCTCATGGTGGACACTGTCGACAACAAGGCAGGGCGATTCCCAGGCTTGGGCGACATTCCATTCCTCGGCGAAGTATTGAATACGCGGGCGAACTCGTCTGCAAAGACGGAACTTGTCGTTCTCCTGCGGCCGACAGTGATCAGGGATGGTTCGATCGAGGGCGACTTCAGCAGCTTCAGGGAGTCTCTGCCCGGCAAGGATTTCTTCCGGGCCGACCAGGTCTTCCAGCCTTTCTCGCTTCCCGAACGGCGTCCGGAGCCGCTGCAGTGAGTCTGCTGATGGATGCCCTGCGGCGGGCGGAGGAGGCCAAGCGGCTGGCCAACCCGAGCAGCCAGCCAGATCCCGTCACCTCGCCCGGCGACCTGACCCTGGCCCCGCTGGAAACCCCTCCGAGGCCACAAGGCCGGTCGCTGCCGCCGCTCGCCAAGCACCTCGATTCTGCCGACGCGGACCTGGCATCCGCAGCCACGACAGCGCCGCCTGGCCGGAGCGCGGCCAGGCCGGGAGCACCGCCAACAGATCCCGGCATGCGCGAAGCTGCCGAACGAACTGCGGCGAGAAATGTGTTTGCCGTCAAGCAGCCGCCCCGGTCGCGCACTGCGCTCTGGCTTTTCCTGGGACTGGGAGGCCTGTCGACGCTGGCGATCGGAGGCTACTTCTGGTGGCAGTTGCAGTCGCTCTCGAACGGCGCGCTGGTCGTGGCGCCGCCGCCGATGCTGCCAACAAGCCCGTCGCCTGCCCCGGCATTGGCTGCCAACGTGGCTGCCACGCGTGTGCCGACGACGCCAACCACGCCGCAGTCCCTTCCGACATCCCCGCCAGAGTCGCCGCAACTCCCGCCCCCGCCCAGGGCAGCGGCCCCCGTCTGGTCGCCTGCGCAGGCACGAAAGGAAACTCCCAGCACCCTGCCGCGGCAGGAGGCCGCCTTGTTCCGGGCGAGCAACAGCCGGGCTAGACCGGACCAGACGCTCAACCAGGCCTACGAAGCCTGGCAGGCAAACCGGCTGGACGACGCTCGTCGCGGCTACGAACAGGTTCTGCGCAGCGATGCCTGGAATACCGACGCGCTCCTCGGCCTGGCAGCGATCGCCGCTCGCCAGGGCCAGGCCGAGCGGGCGCAGGATCTGTACCTGCGGGTGCTCGAAGCCGACCCTGGCGACATCACTGCCCAGGCGGCGCTGATCAGCCTGCGTAGCCAAAGCGACACGGGCCCGTCGGAAAGCCGTTTGAAGATCTTGCTCGCCAGCCAGCCGGACGCTTCTGCACTGCATTTCGCCCTGGGCAATCTGTATGCCCGGCAGGGTCGCTGGAGTGAAGCGCAGCAGGCCTATTTTCAGGCCTACGCCCTGGAGCCGGACAACGGCGACTACCTGTTCAACGTCGCCGTCAGCCTCGATCATCTGCGCCAGAACAAGCTGGCGGCACAGTACTACCGGATGGCCTTGAGCGCTGCCGAGACTCGGCGCAGCGCCTTCAGCGCGGATGCCGCCGGAAAACGCATTCTCGAACTGCAGCCCTGATGCAGTCCGCGTGCAGCAATCCGCCGATCTGAGTTGCCTGCCAGGCCAATGATGAACACTCCTGCCCTGCATCCCCATCTGCGACTGCTGGGTCAGATCCTGATCACCAAGGGCATCCTCAGCGAGGATCAGCTGCGCATCGCCCTTCTGGAACAAATGAAGTCGAATCAGCCGATCGGGAAACTCCTGGTTGCGCTGGGCTTCGTTTCCGAGGCCACCCTGCGCGATGCCCTCTCGGAAAGTCTCGGCAAACAGAGCATTGACCTGTCGAATGCGATCATCGACCCGTCGGCGCTGAAAGTCGTCCCGCGAGATCTCGCCAAGCGCCACCACCTGCTGCCACTTGACTACGATGCCGCCAACCACGTCCTGACAGTGGCCATCGCCGACATCAACGACATCGTTGCCCTCGACCGAATCCGGGTTCTCGCTGGCGAGGACATCGAGATCGACACGCTTCTCGCCGGCGAGACGGAAATCGATCGTGCCATCGACCAGTGCTACGGCTATGAACTGTCGATTGATGGCATCCTGCACGAAATCGAAACCGGCGAGATCGACTTCCGCGGCCTGCAATCGTCCTCTGACGAGTACAGCCAGCCGGTCGTCCGCCTGATCGACTCGATCCTGACCGATGCCGTCAAGCGGGATTCGTCCGACATCCACTTCGAGCCGGAAGCAAGCTTCCTGCGCATCCGCTACCGCATCGACGGCATGCTGCGGCAGATTCGCTCCCTGCACAAGACTTACTGGCCAGCCATGGCGGTTCGAATCAAGGTGCTATCCGGCATGAACATCGCCGAAACCCGCGCGCCCCAGGACGGCCGCATCTCGCTCAACATGCGCGGGCGACAGGTTGATTTCCGGGTTTCGGCACAGCCGACGATTCATGGCGAAAACATCGTTCTGCGCATCCTCGACCGGCAAAAAGGAATCGTGCCGCTCGAAGGGCTGGGTCTTGCCGAGAAGCAGCTTGACCAGCTCAAACTGATGATCGCCCGTCCGGAAGGCATCGTTTTCGTCACCGGGCCAACCGGCAGCGGCAAGACGACCACGCTCTACTCGGTGCTCAACCACATCAACTCCGAGGGCGTCAATATCATGACGCTTGAAGACCCGGTCGAGTACCCGATGACCCTGGTCCGCCAGACTTCCGCTGCCGACTCGGTCAAGCTCGACTTCGCCAACGGCATCCGCTCGATGATGCGTCAGGACCCGGACATCATCCTGGTCGGCGAAGTGCGCGACGCGGAAACAGCCGAAATGGCGCTGCGCGCGGCGATGACCGGTCATCAGGTGTATTCGACGCTGCATACCAACTCGGCCATTGGCGCGATTCCCCGCCTGCTCGACATCGGCATCCTGCCGGACATCATGGCCGGCAACATCATCGGCATCATTGCCCAGAGGCTGGTTCGGCGCCTGTGCGTTCACTGCAAGGTGCCCTATCAGGCCGAAGCCCACGAGACGCGCCTGCTCGGCAACCTGGCTGATGGACTGCGGCCGGTGATCTACCGCCCCGGCGGCTGTGAGCGCTGCGAATTCCAGGGTTATGGCGGGCGCCTGGCAATCATGGAATTGTTGCGTATCAACGGCGACATGGACGAGTTGATCGCTCGTCGCAGCACGGCCCGGGAAATGCGCCAGCTGGCCGACCGCCAGGGCTTTACCACCCTGGCTGATGACGGTCTGCGGCGCGTTCTCGACGGCTCGACCTCGCTCGAGGAAGTCGGCCGCGTCGTCGACCTGACCGACCGGATGTAACGCCGGTGCCGCTCTACACCTACAAGGCGGTCAGTCCCGAGGGACGTATGGTTTTCGGCAGGATAGACGCCATCAACCTGGTCGACCTCGAGATGCGGCTGCGGCGCATGGAACTCGACCTGGTCAGCGGGGATCCGGTCAGCAACCGGAGCCTGCTGGGCAGTGGCAGCGTGCCGCGCCGGGAGATCATTCACTTCTGTTTTCATCTGCAACAACTGGTGCGCGCCGGCGTGCCCATTCTCGAAGGCTTGACGGACCTGCGCGACAGCCTCGAGCACCCGCGTTTTCGCGAGGTCGTGGCCAGCCTGATCGAGTCGATCGAGGGCGGCCAGACCCTGTCGCAGGCCATGGAGAGTCATGGCCGTGTCTTCAGCAAGGTCTTTGTCAGCCTCATTCGGGCGGGCGAAGCAACCGGCCGCTTGCCGGAAGTCCTGCACAGTCTGAACGAATCACTGAAATGGGAGGACGAACTCGCCTCGCAAACCAAAAAGATGATCGCCTACCCGGCATTCGTCGGGACGATCGTTGTTGCTGCAACCTGTTTCCTGATGGTCTACATGGTGCCGCAGCTCAAGCTCTTCGTTAAGAACATGGGGCAAACCCTGCCGCTGCAGACGCGCATCCTGTTCTTCATTTCCGACCTGATGGTCGCCTACTGGTACCTCCTGCTCTTGCTGCCCATAGTTGTCGCACTCGGGCTGCGGCTTTTGCTCAACAGTAATCCGCTCGCTCGCTTTCGCTTCGATGGCCTCAAGCTGAGGCTGCCGGTACTCGGCAGCATCCAGCGCAAGATCATTCTCTCGCGGTTCGCCAACACCTTTGCCCTGCTTTACTCTTCTGGCATTCCCATTCTCGAATCCATCCGGACGACCCAGGACGTCGTCGGCAACCTGGTCATTCGTCAGGGACTGGAGCGCGTCGAACAGCGGATCGTCGAGGGTCAGAACGTCACGGCGGCCTTTCACAGCACGGGTTTTTTCCCACCGCTGGTGATCCGTATGCTGCGCGTCGGCGAAAACACCGGCGCGCTCGATGAGGCGCTCCTGAATGTCAGTTATTTCTACAACCGTGACGTCCGTGAGTCGGTGCAGAAGATGCAGCAGTTGATTGAACCACTTCTCACCGTCGTCATGGGCGGCGTGCTCGGGTGGATCATGCTGTCCGTACTCGGGCCGGTGTACGACGTGATCAGCAAGCTCAAGACCTGACGCCATGTACGCCCGTCGCCTCATCTACCTCAGCGCGCATCAGATCACGGCTTTCAGCTGGCAAGTCGGCGTGCTGAGCGACGAGGGCTCCTTCGAGGCCACGGAGGCCGGCAAGCAGCGTTTCGCCAATTACCTCGCGCACCACTCGAAGAGCATCTTCTCGATCCTTGCCAACGTCTCCGACGAGAGTTTCCATATCGAAATGATTCCCTTCCTGCGCGGCGCGGATCGAAGCGCAATCATCGCACGCAAGCTCGGGCAACTCTTCTTCAACGCCACCCTGACGACATCGATCTCCCTCGGGCACGAGAAGTCACGACGCAAGAACGAGCGCATCATGCTCGCCGCCCTTACCAACAATGAGCTCTTCGCTCCCTGGCTGGATGCACTTGCCCGCGCTGGAGCAGCCCTCGCCGGCATTTATTCGCTGCCCCTGCTCGGCCCATTGCTGCTCAGAAAGCTCGGCGTCTCTGATGAACGCTGTCTGCTGCTGACCATTCAGGATCAGAGCATCCGCCAGAGTTACCTGGAGAAGGGCGAACTGCATTTCAGCCGGCTGGTGCCCCTGCAGAACAGGGGCATTGGCGGCATCGCTCAGACCTTCGCCGCGGAAGCGCGCAAACTGCAACAGTATCTCGTCAGTCAGCGTGTCATGGGTCGCCAGCAACCGATCAAGGCGTACCTTCTGGCGCACGCGTCCGCAAGACAAGCGGTCGAGGACAGTTGTGTCGACAGTGAATCCCTGTCGTTCGCCATTTTCGACGTCGAGGACTGCGCTCACCGCTGCGGCCTCAAGGCGCTTCCGCCGGATACCCGCTGCGAGGCCCTGTTTCTGCACCTCCTGGCCACTGCCCCCCCACGCACGCAGTTTGCCAGCGACCGACAACGCCACGACTACCATCTCTGGCTCGCGCGCTCGACACTGCACGGGGCCGGTGCTGTCGCGCTGTGCGCGTGCCTTCTGTGGGCCGGAAAGCAGTTGTACGGTACCTACCAGATCAACCGGGAAGTCGCGATCATCGGTTCGGAAGCCGGGCTGTCGCAACGGCGCTACGACGACATCGTCACGACTTTCCCGCCGATCCCGACCAGCAACGAGAGTCTCCGTCGGGTGATCGATCGCTACCACGAACTGGAACAGGGCAGCTCCTCGCCCGAGTATCTATGGCGTGAAATCAGTCTGGCGCTGCGTGACGCGGCGCCGGTCGAAATCGATGGTATCGAGTGGAAGGCCACTCCTGCACAGTCGTCGCGGATATCCACTGATACGGATGACGCCCGCCGCACACCACCTCCGGTTGCCAGCGAGACAGCCATCGTGCACGGCAAGCTGCGGCTTGGCCAGGAAAGCAACCCGCGACAGGTGCTGGCCGTTTTCAATCGCCTGGTTGAGGCGCTCAAACGCCACCCGAAACTGCAAGTTGAGGTGCTGCAACAGCCTTTTGACGTCGAGTCGGGGAAGTCACTCAAGGGGGGCGATGCGGTAGTCGAAGACCAGCAGCCGCGCTCATTCAAACTGCAAATCCGCAGAGCCATCGGATCATGAGGTTCAGCGCCGCGGATTTTCGCCAGCTGCAGGCCAGCGGCCTGGTTGCCGTGTCGATGATTGCGGTTGGTGTCGCTGCCCTGTATGTCTCGTACCAAGCCAGGGAGAGCGCAGAGTTGACCCGACTTGCCGTCGTCGCACAACGCAACGAGGCCAATGCCAAGCTGAAGCAGGTCCGCGCAGAGGAAAGCGAGATCAAGCAGAAATCAATCCTCTTCAACCAGCTGCAAGAGCGTGGCATCATTGGCGAAGAGCAGCGACTGGAATGGGTCGAGCTGCTCAAGGACATTCGTGACCAACGTCGCCTGATCGATCTAAGCTACGACATCTCACCTCAACGTCTGCTCGATGGCGGCCCGGTCGGCGATTTCGCTTTCCACGCCAGCTCAATGAAACTACAGTTGAAACTGCTGCACGAAGAGGACCTGACGCGGCTGCTTCGCGACTTGCAACAGCAAGCCAAGGCACTGATCCGGGTCAACAGCTGCAAGGTTGAGCGCCTGCCGCCGACTGCTGACGAGCGCGCCGACAGTCGCGCGAACTTGCTGGCCGATTGCGAAATCGACTGGCTCACGCTGCGTGACGCAGGCAGGAAGTAGACACCGAAAGGAGCAAGGGCAGGCAATGACTAGGGGCTCGGCTGTAAGGGAACGGAGCATCGCTCTGGCGCTTGGCGTTTGCTTCGTGCTGGTCACGCCATGCTCGGCTGCCGATGACCAGGAAGCACTCGATCGCCTCTTCTTCACCCCGGAGCGCAGGCAGCAGCTCGACCGCCAGCGAGAAATGAAGACGCTCGACAGTCAGCAGGTCGCCGCTGATCCGGTGCTCACTGTCGACGGGATCGTGACGCGCAGCAGCGGCAAGCGCACGGCATGGATCAACGGTAGCCCGCAGCATGAAGCGGATACCGGAACCGGGGTAGTCGTCAGAATGCAGCGCGAGCATCCAGGCAAGGTGATGGTCCATACCAACTCTGCGCCGGTCGCCAAAGCGCGGGTCGGTGAAACGGTGAACAGCAGCACGGGCCAAACGCAGGACCTGCTCAATGGGGGCACGCTCAGCGTCCATGCTAGACAAACGGGGGCCAAGTAACCGATGCAGCAGGGGGCCGGTAGGGTGGTCGGGAGGTTGCCCGTAAACTCACCGCAGCAGCAGGCCGGGGTCGCGCTGCTAGCACTGCTGACGCTACTCACGCTCTGGGGACTGTATCTGTTTGTCGGACAGCTGAACACGACGCAGTTCCAGATGGCGCGCAAGCAGGCGACGGCGGCAGCGCTTGCCGAGGCCAGGCAGGCACTGATCGGGCGCGCCGCTGCCGACGACAATCGGCCGGGCAGCCTACCGTGTCCGGCTCTTGACCAGAATGGCGTGGCGCCGCTGTTGGCCGGCAATCATTGTCCTGCCTATGTCGGCCGCCTGCCCTGGAAAACACTGGACGTGGGTGATCTGCGGGATGATGCCGGCGAGCAACTCTGGTATGCCCTTGCTGCGGCGTTGCGCGACGACAACTCTGCGCAGCCGATCAACTTCGCGACAACGCCGGAGCTGAGGCTCGACGGGACGTCGAACGTCGCGGCAATCGTCTTTTCACCGGGGGTGCCGCTCACCAACCAGAACGGCCGCCCCGGCAACTCGGTCGGAGACTATCTTGACGGCAGCAACAACGACGGTGATCAGGATTTCGTATCCGGACCACCGTCTGCGAGCTTCAACGACCGTGTGGTGGCCATCACTCGAGACCACCTCTTTCGTGCCGTCAATCAGCGAATCCTCGGCGAAGTTCGAGCGCATGCCGAAAGCGCAGCCCTTCCCAAGTATGGGTTGCTCGGTTACCATGCCTTCCACAGCGCCTTCCCCTGGGCTGACGGCGGCGCTGACGGGATCGGAGACTCAGGCACGACGGCAGGCCAACTGCCACACAACGATCTCTCACTCAGCCAGACCGCTCGCGATTGGCTGACCGCAAATGACTGGTGGCCGTTGATAAGCTACAGCCGAGTCAATAACTGCCTGGCAAGGATCGGCGTATTGGGCAGTACGACGACCATGGACGTGCAGGGAACGAGTCCACCCTGCCCTTGACCGCTGGCGGCAGGGCCAAGCGGGCCGTTCCTTCGCGCCGCCAGGACCCTCGTCCCGCATTTCGCCAGCCGCAACAGGTTCGGCGCGCGCTGTGGTTCGGTCAACTGGCGAGCAGCAATCACGCCCCTCAAGGCTCCTCGAACGGGCCTGCGCCTTCTCGCTCAGCGTACCGCTTGCCGTCTCCCGCAACGCCATGGAGCAGTCGGCTTGGCTCTGGCAGGCGCGGTGGTCGGGCAACAAGGGTTTTGTAATCGCAGGGATCGCCAGCTAGAGTGATAGACTTGTAAGCATGGCCGTCGAGACACCGCGCCGTGCTCGCCTGCCCTTATTGCTCCAGCGGCAACAAGGATTGCGCCGCTGCCGATCCGGTTTCAGACCTTGTGAGGTGCCCGCATGAACAGACCGCCTTATCGCGCCAAGCCGAGTCAGGGATTCACCTTAACCGAGTTGGCCGTTGTCCTCGTGATCACCGGGCTGGTCCTTGGTGGCCTGCTCGTGCCGCTGTCGGCACAAATGGACATGCGCGCGACCGCTGAAACCAGAAGGGCCCTGTCTGAAATCCGGGAGGCACTGCTGGGGTTCGCCGCCGTAAACGGCCGCTTGCCGTGCCCAGCCGTTGCCAGCACGGCAAGCGGTGTTGACGGCGCGGGAGTGGAAGCCACTCATGACGTGGCCGGTAATTGTCCCACCGAGTCGGGAGTTCTGCCATGGGTGACGCTTGGCGTTAGCGAGACCGACGCATGGGGACAACGCTATTCGTATCGAGTCACACCCGAATTCTCGCGCAAGACCTTGCCGCCGCAGAATGCGGCCTTCGATCTGACCACGCCAGGAAAGCTGGATGTTTGGTCTGCCGCTGCCGGAGCTACTAACCGAGCCATGATCGCCAGCAACCTGCCGGCCGTGATCGTATCGCACGGCGCCAATGGCCAAGGCGGATTTACCAGACAGGGAACACCGGTCCCTTCCGGCGAAGTAGCGGATGAGGTAGACAACCAGTTGACCAACAACGGCACAGCGATGGCCAACATGAACTTTGTCAGCAGAGAGCGGACCGCTGGCAGCGGCTTCGACGATGAAGTCGCATGGATTCCGCCTCCTGTCCTCATCAGTCGGATGATCACTGTTGGTAAAATTCCGTGATCGAGCTTGTACCAAGCCGGCAGCAAACTCAAGGACTAGGCCAGACCCTTACCCGATAGAGGCTGAATGCCGCAAGCGCGACGCAACCGGCCCCCTCTGCTTCTCTCATCTTGTCGAAGACATGCCGCGTACCAGCGTACCCTGGGGCTGCAAGCCTTCGCCCTCGTTCCGGCGTGAGTCGAACTGCGGTGAATTCTGACGGAACCTTCCTCGACGGGCTCCGCAACGCCGGCATCACGCCGACCGACTCGGAAGCCCTGCGCCTGCAGAAGTCGCTGCTGTTTTTTGCCACCGGGCTGATCTGCCTGGCCTCGATCGTCTGGCTGCTGATCTACTGGCAGCTTGGACCGCGCTTTTCCTCCAACCTTCCCTTTGCCTTGCAGTTGATGCTGGTCTGCAATCTGCTGGTTTACCTGAAAACGCTCAACTTCAATGTCTTCCGGCTGATCCAGCTTTCGCTGTTCCTGTTTACGCCTTTCGTCGCGCAATGGAGCATCGGCAGTTTCATCACGGCCAGTGGCATCAGCCTCTGGGCGTTGCTGGCGCCCATCGGCGCGGTGCTGTTCATCGGCCCGCGCGAGTCCGGGGCCTGGTTTTTTGCCTATGCTTTCCTCACGCTGCTCTCGGGTGGCTTCGACTACTACCTCGCCGACACGCTCGCCGCAGCACCGCACCAGGTGACGCCGCAGACTGCGGCCTTTTTCTTCGCCCTGAACTTCGCCTCAGTATCGACCATTGTTTACCTGTTGCTGCGCTACTCGGACTCCGAAAAGCACAAGGCGCAGGAACGTCTACGGGAAGCTCTCCGCCTGCTGCAAATCGAACAGGATCGTTCGGAGAGGCTGCTCCTGAACATTCTGCCCGGTCCGATAGCCAAACGCCTGAAAGACAGCAATCAGACCATCGCCGACGGCTTTGCCGAGGTTTCGGTCATGTTCGCCGACATCGTGAACTTCACCCGGGTTGCCGAAGGTCTGACACCGCAGCAGGTCTTCGCCATGCTGAACAAGATCTTCTCCTGCTTTGACGAATTGGCCGAAAAGTATGGCCTCGAGAAGATCAAGACCATCGGTGATGCCTACATGGTGGCTGCCGGTCTCAACGACGCCTGCCGTGATCCGACCGCGTCCCTGGCCGATATGGCGCTGGAAATGTGTCGCCTGCTGCACGACGATTTCAGCATCAACGAGATGCGCCTCGAACTGCGCATCGGCATCGGCACCGGACCGGTGGTCGCCGGTGTCGTCGGCAAGAAGAAGTTCATCTACGACCTCTGGGGCGATACGGTCAACATCGCCAGCCGGGTCACCACCGAAGGCGTTCCAGGCGTCGTGCAGGTCGATCAGAGGACCCACCAGCGCCTGCGCAATGGCTTCGATTTTCAGGAACCGCTGACGATTTACCTGAAGGGCAAGGGGAACATGGTGGTCCATCGCCTGATCGGCCGCCGAGCCGAAGCCACCGGCAGCGGCTAAATGGCTGGCGGGTTGCCCGGCTGGCACCGTCGCAGCTCGAAACACACCCGTCCCGGCGCGTTGCTTGCCAGCCGCAGTTCGTAGCCGCAGATCTCCGCCTGGCGCGCGGCGTGATAGAGGCCGATGCCGAGACCGCTCGCGGAGGGCACGGGTGCTCGCAGCAGGTCGCCCAGGACCTCGTCGCTGACCGCGCTCCCGGTATCGCAAACGCTCAACGACGATGCGTCGGCGGTCAACTCGACCCGGACCTGCAGACCGCTTTCCGCCTGCGCCTTGAGCAAGGCGTTTTGCAGCAGGTTGTCGGCGACGCTGTCGAACAGCGCGGTCGGCAACAGCACATCGGGATCGAGGTTTGCCGCGGCAAACGTGACCGGAGAACTGGCGTAGCGCTGTTGCTGGATGCGCCACCACATCTCGGCCGGCAGCACCCCTCCCGCTTCGCTGTGCGGCTTCTGAAGCTTGGCCAGCGTCTGCTGCAGGCGCTGGATGATCTGCGGCAACTGGCGCTGCAGCAGCAGATCGAGTCGGTCGCCGTCCTTGCCGTTCATCGTCTGCGCCAGATAGCACAGGTTGCTCAGCGATTGCAGCAGGTTCTTCACGTCATGCGTCAGGCGAGCACCGGTTTCGTGTATCGCGCGCAGGTAACTCACCTGCAGCAACTCGCGAGCGCGCAGCTTGGCGACATAGTGTTCATTGGCGAGTTGCGCCAGGAGATGGAAATGCCAGACCAGCGCCGGGCTCAGCTTGTGGCGGGTGTGCAGCGTAAGCTGCAACGGTTGCCCTGTAAAATCGTGGTGAAAGCGCGACCCGGTGCCAAAAGTGCCGCTTCGCGCGCCAGCAACCCAGCTGCCGCCGACCACCCAGGGCAGATCGAGCATTTCGGTGAGTGCCTGCGGCAGGAACTTCTCCGGATCACTTTCGCCAGCCGCCAGAATCGTCAGACGATGCAGCCATTTCTCGAATGGCAGGCCAATGGTCAATAGGTAGCGTGAGAAGAAGACGTCAATACCCGTGTAGCCAGGGCGCGTGTTCCACGTCCAGCCAATCAGCAACAGCAGCAGGGCAATCGAGATCAGCGCATAGAGTACGGCTTCGAAGTATCCCGACTGGCGCAGGAGCATGAAAGCCAGGCTGCCGAGTACCAGGACAGCAATCAGCAGAAAGATGAAGAGGCTATAGAACAGATCGACCATCGCGCCGCCGGGCCGATCGCTTTCGGGCGAGAGCGGCAGCAGCAGCATTACCAGCAGGAACGCGGGCATTCCCCAGGTGAACTCGCGCCCAAGCACCGGGCCGATCAGGAGGGCATCGGGTACCACCCGGGGTACCAGCCAGAACAACAGTGCCGCCAGCAGGTAGGCGAAGGCGATCAGGTAGAAAATGCGTGTCGGGCGATAATCGATGAACATCACCCGCCCGCCGACCAGGGCAGCCAACAGGATCACCCAGACGATCAGCAACCACCAGCCGTACCAAGCGGCACCGCAGGCCAGCATCAGCACAATCACCGCCAGCCCGCTGAAGTCGACTTTTCTTTCAGCGTAAATGAAGGGCTGCCAGAGGATGAACAGCCCGACATCAATCAGCCAATAGAGCAGACTAATCGTCGTACCGGCACCGGCCACGAGCGCCAGGTGCAGGACGGCGAGCAGGGAAATCAACAGCCAGCGCTGACGCTGCCGCAGGGCGATCCCCATACGCTGGAGCACGATCACGGCGCGCCCCAGGCAACCCACGGCAGCCTGTCCCGCAGACCCGCCACTAGTCCAACTCCGGGCAATCGTGTCGAAAAATCGACAGCCTCGCGAGCGATGAAGGACAAATCGGCAGGATTTGGCTGGCACGAAACATGCTTTTCTCCCATATCATCGTCGACACGGACTGGAAAACCAGATGAACCAGCTCAAGAAGCAACAGTCAGGCTTTACCCTGGTGGAGATCGCCATTGTACTCGTCATCATCGGGCTGCTGCTTGGCGGCGTCCTGAAGGGGCAGGAGCTGATCAACAGCGCCAAGGTCAAGAACATGATCGGCGATTTCCGCACGGTATCGAGCCTGGTCTATGCGTACCAGGATCGTTTCAAGGCCTTCCCCGGCGACCAGAATCAGAACCAGCTGAATGATGCTTTTGGTGCCAACGTGGCGACCGTCTGCGCACCTGCCGCTGCCGGACTGTGCGCGCAGAACAACGGGCGCACCGACGGGGCCTGGACTGCAGGCAACGCCACTGGCGCTGGTGTCGCGACGGACGAAAGCTCGATCTTCTGGCAGCACGTCCGCCTGGCCAACCTGGCGACCGGCCCGACTGCTCTGGCCGATACCAACTACCGGCCGCGCAACGCCGATGGTGGCTTCATCGGCATCGAAATGGCCGGAGCGGTAGCCCCCTATATAGCGGGGATGCGGGGTTCATTCTTCATCTGCTCGGCCGGTGTTCTAGGCCGCTACGTGAAGCAGATCGATACCACGATGGACGACGGCAACACCGCCGGCGGCTCGGTGCAAGCGGTAGCGACGGGTGCCGCCCGTGGCGCTGCTGCTGTCGCCACGGCGGCCATCGTTGACGGGACGCAGTACACGGTCTGCGCCTCCTACTGAGCAAACCGAGGCCGGGCGTCGATCCCGTCGTCAGGGAGCCCGCCTCCGGCGGGCTTCCCCTTCTTTCGTCTCCCTGAACGAAGCGCTCGCTGGTCGCCACCACCGGATCGTGGGCCCGGATATTGCGTCGACCATCGGTCGTCACTTCAGCGCCGTGACACCAGGGCAACACCCGAACGGTTGGCAGCATCTGCATCTGCGGTTGCCTTTGATCGTGTCATCTTTTCATGGGGCGCAGTTGGAGCGAGGTGCGAGAGCACGTGGGGCTTCTGCTATACTCGCGGCATGATCACCGTTGCGTCCTCATGAGCGAAATACTGCCCTCATCGAAAGCGCTCGACCTCGCCCGCCAGGTGCTGCGCATCGAAGCCGATGCCGTGCTGGTACTTGCCGATCGTATCGACGGTGACTTCCTGCAAGCGCTGGTGCTGATTCTGAATTGCCACGGCCGCGTAATCGTCAGCGGCATGGGCAAGTCCGGCCATGTCGGACGCAAGATCGCGTCGACGCTGGCCAGCACCGGAACACCTGCCTATTTCGTTCATCCGGCCGAGGCCAGCCACGGTGACCTCGGAATGATCACCCGCGATGATGTGTTGATTGCGCTTTCGTATTCCGGTGAGAGTGCCGAGTTGCTGACCATCGTGCCGATCATCAAGCGGCAGGGCGCCAAGCTGATCAGCATGACCGGTCATCCGCAGTCGTCGCTGGCCGTCGAGTCCGATGTGCACCTGGACGCCGCGGTGGCACAGGAAGCGTGCCCCCTCAATCTGGCGCCAACGGCCAGTACCACGGCAGCGCTGGCGCTGGGTGACGCGCTGGCGGTGGCCCTGCTCGATGCGCGCGGCTTTGGCCCCGAAGATTTTGCCCGTTCCCACCCTGGAGGTTCGCTCGGGCGTCGCCTGCTGACGCATGTGCGCGATGTGATGCGAGTGGGGCCGGCGATTCCGCAGGTCTTCGCTGCCACCAGCCTGCCTGACGCCATCCTCGAGATGTCGCGTGGAGGGATCGGCATGACCGCTGTGGTGACTCCCGAGCGTCAGGTCAAGGGCATTGTGACTGACGGCGACCTGCGTCGGGCCTTTGCTAGGAACCTGGACCTGCGGACGCTGTCCGTGACTGACATCATGGGGCAGCAGCCACGCTCGATCGGCCCTGATCGGCTCGCCGTCGAAGCGGTCGAGATGATGGAGCAGCACAAGATCAATCAGTTGCCGGTGGTCGACGAATCGGGCATTCTGGTCGGCGCGCTCAATATGCACGACCTGTTCAAGGCCAAGGTCATCTGATGTCAGACGTTCTCCAACAGGATCACGCGAGCGTGCGGGCGCGCCGGATCAGGCTGATGGCATTTGACGTCGACGGGGTGCTGACCGATGGTTCGCTTTACTACACCGATCAGGGAATCGAGATCAAGGCCTTCAATACCCTTGATGGCCAGGGTCTGAAGATGCTTGAGCAGGCAGGAATCACGGTTGCCATCATCACTGGCAGGAAATCCCGCTGCGTCGAATTGCGAGCGCAGAATCTGGGTATCCGCCATCTCTTTCAGGCGGTCGACAACAAACTCGAGGTAATGAATTCTCTGCTTGCCGAGCTCAATCTTGAACCCGATGATGCAGGTTACATGGGCGACGACGTGCCCGATCTGCCGGTGATGACGGCCTGCGGCTTTTCGGCCACAGCAAGCGACAGCCATTTCCTAGCACAAAGCCACGCTTTGTTCACCAGCAGACGCTGCGGCGGCCGGGGAGCGGTACGTGAAGTCTGCGAGTTCATTCTTGAGGCGCAAGGCAAGCTCGCCGAGACACTTGCCCCATACCTGACTATGGCCGGGCGATGAAAAAGTGGAGTACTGCGGTTTTGCCGCTGAGCATTCTGCTGGTTCTGGTTGCACTGACGGCCTGGTTGCGCTACTCGACCGAGGGTCCGGAACCGGGGAGAGATGGCAAGAATCGTCATGATCCGGACATCATCATCGGCGATGCCAAGGGACAGAAGCTCGATGCATCGGGAAGGCTTCTGTACACGCTGACGGCGGCGGAGATTCGTCACTACCCCGACGATGATACAACCGAGTTCCTCAAGCCGAAGCTGGTCTATCTCCATCCAACACGGCCATCGGTGACCATCAGTTCAGGATCTGGACGTTCAACCGCCAAAGGTGAGCGGGTGGATCTCACGGAACAGGTTGAGATACAGCGGGCCGCCTCACCCAGGAGCGAGCAACTCTCAGCCGAGATGTCCGAATTGACCGTCCTGACGGATGAAGAACGGGCTTTCACCAAGAGCCAGGTGCTGATCACCCAAGGCAAGTCCTGGGTACAAGGTGTCGGCATGCAGGTTGACAACAGGTTCCAGACCTACCTCCTGGAATCCAAGGTTACCGGACAAATCGAGAGTCATCTCGCCAGGAAGAAACCCTAGACATGAAGAATACCTACTGCCGCGCCGGCATGATCACTCTCCTGCTCACCCTGTCGATGACGGCGCTAGCCGAGAAGGCGGATCGAGACAAGCCGATCAATCTCGAAGGTGACCGGCTGAGCATAGATGACCTCAAGAAAGTTCAGATTCTCGAGGGTAACGCAGTGCTGATCCAGGGCACGATGGAACTTCGCACCAGTCGCCTGGTGGTTACGCAGGATGCTGATGGCTTCCAGACGGCGGTCGCCACCGGCGGTGCGAACGGCCTGGCACGTTTCCGACAGAAGCGGGAAGGCGTCGACGAATACATGGAGGGCGAGGCCGAGCGCATCGAGCACGATGCGCGAAGCGAAACAACCCAGTTCTTCAATCGCGCCTGGGTCCGGAACGGTCTTGACGAGGTGAAGGGACAGTACATTTCCTATGATGCATTGAACGAGAAGTTCCTGGTCAATACGGGGACTGGGGCAAGCAAGAGCGCCACGGGCGCAACCCAGGCGCGCGTGCGCGCGATCATCCAGCCAAAGTCCAGGAACGACAATACCGCTGACAAGAAAGGTGAGCCCCTTACCCTCAAGCCGGCGGCGAAGATCACCCCGCGAGTCGACTGAAACCGACCTTACTGGCGCAGGCGTCGTGCGAGCTGCCGTCGCGGTGGCTTCACAGGCAGACGCCCTTGAGCCTGCGCCGAATTGATTGGCACTAGTCCTTGGCTACCCACTTCCCGGTGGCAGCAGCCTCGACCGGCTTGCTGAACGATGCCGCAGGGCAGCAACTGCTCCATTTCCCCGTCAGCAGCCAGCACAACGGACAAATCGTCTTAAAACCATAGCGTTAGTTACTTTGGTGCGATGCAGCAAAAAACGCTTGACAAGACAAGCCGGAAGTTTATAATGCAGTCCATGGTGCAGTGCAACAAATGATCTGGCCGCCGAAAGGTGCGCCGATCGGTGAGTTAAACATTGCACATGTTGTGTTGTGCCCATATTTTTATTGAGGAGATTGACCATGTTTAATACCCCCGAACAGTTCGCCGCCGCAAACAAGGCTTCCGTTGATGCGATGTTGACGCTCGCTAACACCGCTTTGGCGAGCGCCGAGCGCATCGCTGCGCTCAACCTGAATACTGCTCGCTCGATGCTGGAGGACGGCGTTGCCAACGCCAAGGCGATGCTCGGCGCCAAAGACCCGCAAGAGTTCTTCGCCGTACAGGCCTCCCTTGCTCAGCCTGGGCTCGAAAAGGCTGTGGCCTACACCCGCAGTGTTTACGAAATCTCGGCTCAGTCAAAGGAAGAGATCTCCAAGCTGCTCGAAGCACAGTTCAACGACTTCCAGAAGCAGGTTCTCTCCCTGCTTGAAAAGGCGACCAAGAACGCGCCAGCCGGTTCCGACGTGGCGGTTTCCGCCGTCAAGTCGGCAATCGCCGCGGCCACCTCCGCTTTCGACAGCATGAACAAAGCTGCCAAGCAGGTTGCCGACATTGCCGAAGCCAACGTGGCCGCCGCCACCAACGCCACCGTCAAGGCCGTTGGTGCGACAGCCGCAACAGCCAAGAAGTAGGCTTGTTTCAAGCGACGGGGGCACGCGTCAGCGGACTGAAACAGACGCGGCTGAAGAGCCCCCGAGACGGTTCGGGGGCTTCTTTGTTCCCTGCTCTGTAGCCCGTGTTCAAGTACAACCGGAAGTCTGTACGCCCCACCAGAGCCGCACGAGCGTCTGCCCCAATAGCACTTACGCTTCTTCACGCATTCAGCACACGTCTTGCCACTGCCATTCACGGAGGTACCATGAACACCATCAATCTCGAACAACTCGCCCAGAGCCAGAAGGCCAACGCTCAAGTCATGATGACCCTGGTCCGCACCGCTTTCCACGGTCTGGAACAGTTATCCGCCCTCAACCTCGCCGCCAGCCGCGAATTGTTCAACACCAGTGCCAACGGCGCTCAACAACTGCTGGAGGTCAAGGATCCGAAAGAGCTGGGAAGCGTTGCCGGGGCGATGGCCCGACCCAGCGTCGACAAACTGATGGAATACTCCCGCAGCCTCTACGATCTGTCAGCCAACATGCAGCGTGAAATCACCTCGGTGATGGAAGAGCAGTACAGCAACATGCGGCACAACGCTGCTGGCTTGATCGACAAAACGGGCATTGCTTCCCCGATCGCCGGTGATGTGTTTGGCTCGGCAATGAAGCAGATGATGAACGCTTCGACCACAGCCTTCGAGAACATTTCACAGATGGCCAAGCAGATGACGGACATCGTCGACACGAATGTGAAGGCTGCTTCCAACGCCACCGCGCAAGCTGCTGCCGCGCTGACCCCGAAGAAGTGATCCGCGCGACTGACGCCTGATCTGCCCTCCAGGAAACCCCGGCCACAGCCGGGGTTTGCGCGTCTACTCAGGCGGTTCACGGCCGCCATTGCCAGTCGATTGCGCGCCGCTCAACCTCCTCGCGTATCGCCGCCATCGCCTGATCGACAAGTGCCGGCTCACCTTCGACCCCGAGTTCAAGGTGGCGCCGCTGTCCTTGGTCGGACATCGAAGGCAGGCTGAACAGCCTCAGACTCGGAAAATCGGCAACGATTCGTTCCATCAGATCAAGCAGCGCACTCTCGTAGCAATTCGCGCCGGTCAGCAGGAAGGCCTTTTCCACGATGGCCCGACGGTGGAACAGGTGGGCGTAGAAGGTGTCGAGTGCCCATTCGGCCATCGGGTGCGCCATCTGCGGAAAGCCCGGGAGGAAGTGATGATCGCCGACGCGAAAACCGGGAATGCGGTTGAAGGGATTGGGGATGATGTCCACGCCACGCGGAAAGGTGCCGAGCAGCAGGCGAACATCGGTTATCTCGGCACCAAAGCGGGCGCGGATCTCACGTTCGGCATCCGGATGCAGGACCAGGTCGACGCCAAGAGCTACCGCCGCCGCCTGTCGCGTGTGGTCGTCAGGCGTGTTTCCGATGCCACCGAAGCTGAAAACGATGTCCCCAGCAGCCAGACTTCGTTTCAGCGTTGCCGCAATACGCGACCGTTCGTCGCCGAGGTACTCGACCCAGGCCAAGCGCAAACCACGACTGGACAGCAGTTCGGCTACTTTCGCAAAATGCCGGTCGACGCGTTTTCCCGACAAGATCTCGTCACCGATGATGATCGCTCCGAAACTCATATGGCTTCCTTTACTGTTGGCAGCTCGCCAATCACCGTCACCACCGCCCCCTGCCGCAAGCCACGCAGCGCTTCCAGGCAATAATGGACATAGGCCAGTGCGGCCAGACTCGGCGTCAGCAGCCCAAGAACCGGAACATGTGTCAGCAGCGCCAGGGTGACGCCGAGCAGCAGCAGAGGGAGACTGTGCTGGCGACGTAACACGCGCCACTCATCGTCTGTGGCATGTACGGTCAGAGCGTCGTAGGCAAACGTCCGGCGTGTCAGCCAGGCCATCCAGAGAATTGGCAACAGCAGCGCAAATCCCGGGATAAGCCACAGGGGCAGGGTGAGCAACCAGCCGCCTGCGAATAGCAGTACCGCAGAAACGCTATTCCACACCGCCCCGCTCACGCTATCCTTTCCGAGGCGCGCCAGTTCCGGATAGTCGCTAGCCGCCAGATGTTCGATCAGCATCGGCATGACGAAAATCGCCGCCAGGAGCATCGCCGTGACAAAGGCCGCGGCGAGCACCAGCAGCCAGCCACCGAGGACTGCGGCGAGCTTGGCCAGCCAGAGCGCACCCCAACCGGCTAGCCAGGTCATTGGCGGCACTTCGACCAGGCTGGTAACCAACCATTCGAGCAGGAACAAGGCCAGGCCGACCCAGACCAGCAGGGCAACCGCCGCTGGCCAGAGCAGCAACACCCAGACTCGCCTTCGCCCAAGCGTCTTGACAGTGCACATCAGCGCCAGCCCGACCTCTGTCATTCTTCCGGTCCCCCTGTTGACGATCAGATGAAATGGATTGCCACATTCCCTGCAGGCACCTGCTCGACACCTGCATCGGCGTCCGCAGCTCCTGTGCGAACCAGTGGACTCGCGACAGTTCTTCGAGCAATCAGCGACACTCTGCTTGGCCAGCATACTGGCGCGTCGGTCGCAGCCTGTCCATCATAGTGTTCTGGACAGCTTCCGCAAGGCTCAACGCGCCGCGCTGAACAGCTGCCAGATTGGCGAAGCGCTGGGGCGCGAAAGGGCGTGGAACGTTCCACAGTCATGAGCGAGCGCACGCGAAAGAACGCCATTGAGGTTCGGCATCGCCTGGCGCGAACCGGGACCGTGATCCCTGCCGGCCGTGATGGGCACGCTGCCGCTTGCGCGTTCGCGTGACACCTTCACAACGCCAGGTTGTCCTCTGGCCGGTGGTTGCCGTGCCCGTACCAGTCCCGACTTACCAGGGCACGTGCGCACGTGCCGGCGATATCCTGGAAGATGTCTCCATGGCTCACAAGGCGGACGTCGTGCCCGTGCGCCATGCGGCACAGTGCGGGCAGACAACTTCCTTCCCTTCGCCCCAGCGCATATGGCGGGACAGGGCAAAAACGTCATCGTCACCCATGGCCAGGAGCCGAAGCGCGGACACGGTGCGGGCTTCGGCTTTCAGCCAGAAATGCAACCATCGCACTGGCTCATGAGGGTGAATCATGAGGATCAGTGCAGGGCACTGTACGCTCGCAGAGTGAGCCTGTCAGAAGACCCGCGATCTGACTGCCGCAGCGGCGAAAGCGCGGGCTTCTGGCAAGCGGGTCCGATTCCGCACGGTCATGCGTCAGGGCTGGGAAAATCTCGTCCCCCCTTGGAAATCGATCGAGACTATGGTTATAATGCGCGGCTAAACTGTATCTCGATATTTTTGAACCTGGGAAGAGTCAATGCCTGCTATTCGCGTGAAGGAAAATGAGCCGTTCGAAGTTGCGATTCGCCGTTTCAAACGCACCGTCGAGAAGACCGGTCTGCTGACCGAGCTGAGAGCTCGCGAGTTCTATGAAAAGCCCACCGCCGAGCGCAAGCGCAAGTTGGCAGCTGCGGTCAAGCGTCATCACAAGCGGATGCGCAGTCAGACCTTGCCACCAAAGCTTTACTAGAACGGGATTCCCTTTGTGTCTGCAGCCGCCCGTCTCCAGACAGGCGGCTTTTGCTGTTTGCGGAAACTGAACCTCGCGGTACCGTGTAGAGCAGCCTGACGCAGGAGGTGCGTGAATGGGGAAGGAGCCTCGCGATGACCCTCAAGCTCCCGTGAGGACCAGTGGACCGCTCCGGGATGCGCCGGGCTTTGCACAGGGGATGGAGGTACCTGCCGGGCACCTAAGCGCCTGCGAACGGAAGCCGGCCGAAAGTCCGAGGGACTCGAGTTGATTCCGGAGGCTTTCATCCAGGAGCTGCTGTACCGCATCGACCTGGTGGCACTGATTGACAGCCATGTGCCACTGAAGAAGACGGGTGCCAACTTTGCCGCCTGCTGCCCATTCCACAGCGAGAAGTCGCCGTCCTTCACGGTAAGCCCGAGCAAGCAGTTCTATCACTGCTTCGGCTGCGGTGTTCATGGGAACGCCATCGGTTTTCTCATGGAGTACTCTGGCATCGGCTTCGTTGACGCGATCAAGGAGCTGGCGGGCAGGGTTGGAATGAAGGTGCCTGACGATCAAGAGCATGCGCCGCAGCAAGGCCCAAAATTGCAGGCACTATCCGAAATAATGGCGCAGGCAGCAAAGTTCTACTACGACCAACTCAAGTGCTCGCCAAAGGCAGTCACCTACCTCAAGGAGCGGGGCGTCAGCGGTGAGATCGCCCGCAGGTTTGGCCTCGGTTATGCGCCCGATGGTGGCCACGCACTCGGTGTGGCCTTCGACGATTATGGCAGTCCCGAACTGCAAGTCGCGGGCCTGGTCATCAAGCACGAGCAAGGACGTCTCTATGACCGCTTTCGTGATCGGGTGATGTTTCCCATTGTCAATCACAAGGGTGAAGTGATTGCCTTTGGCGGCCGCGTGCTTGGGCAGGGCGAGCCAAAGTATCTGAACTCACCCGAAACGCCGCTCTTCGAAAAAGGGCGCGAGGTCTTCGGTTTGCCGCAGGCGCGCGCGGCCATCCGCCAGAGCAATGCTGTGATCGTCGTCGAGGGTTATCTCGATGTCGTGGCTCTGTCGCAGCACGGTCTCGGCAATGTCGTCGCCACCCTAGGCACGGCTACGACGGTCATGCACGTACAGAAGCTCTTGCGTCAGGCCGAGCGCATCGTCTTCTGCTTTGACGGTGACTCCGCCGGACGCAAGGCGGCGTGGCGGGCTCTGGAGAACAGCCTCGATGCACTCACTGAACAGAAGAGCATTGCCTTTGCTTTTCTCCCAGATGGCGATGACCCTGACAGCTTCGTGCGCAAACATGGTGGCGAGGCGTTTCAGCGCATGATCATCGAGGCGACACCGCTCTCCGATTTCCTGCTGAGGGAACTGTCGGCGCGCTGTGATCTGGCCAGCGCCGAAGGAAGGGCCAGGTTGGTCGCCGATGCCAAGCCGCTGCTTGGGCGTCTGCAATCGCCACTGCTGCGACTGCAACTTGTCAAGCGACTGGCCCAGATCAGCGGCTTTTCGCAAGCGGAGGTTGAACGTCTGTGCGATTTGAAAGCAACTGTCCGGCCCGCCCCGGCGCTGGTACCGCGACAGGCGCCTTCCCTTTTACGGCCCCTGTTGCGCCTGTTGCTACAGAAGCCGCAGTTGGCGCCACGCCTCCCGCTCGACTTGCTCCCTGACAGTTCGACAGAAGCCCGGGCGGTCCGGCTGTTATGCGAAACCATAGCCGCTGGTGGACAACAGGAGCTGGCCTATCCCGCTCTCATCGAACGGTTGAGGGGCAACGAATGCGAGCACATCCTGCGTACAGCAGCGGCTGAACTAATGCACCAGCCTTTTGCCGAAGAAGGCATCGACGCAGAGTTCGAGGGCGCCGTCAGACAGTTGCTTGAGGTCGACCACAAACGGGCTTTTGCCGTACTGCAGGAGAAAGTCCAGAAACTCGGGGTCAGTGGGTTATCAGCTGACGAAAAACGGCAATACCTGGCGGCGCTTGGCACCCGCGGTCTGCCGTCGGCAGCTCGCGAGGCGTGATACAATCAAAAGTTTTTCCAGTCTAACGCTATTCGGGAAATGGTCATGGTAAGGGAAAAGGCGGTAACTACGAAGGCGGCAAAAGCCAAGGCAGCGGCAGACCTACTGGCACAGGCTGGAAGCCAACCGGCACCGGTAGATGACGAGACGCGCAAGATGCGTCTGAAGACGCTGATTAAGCTTGGCAAGGAACGGGGCTTTCTGACCTACGCCGAAATCAACGATCACCTGCCTGACGATGTGGTTGATGCCGAGCAGATAGAAAGCATCATCAGCACCTTCAACGACATGGGGATCCAGGTTTACGACGAAGCTCCCGATGCGGAAACGTTGTTGATGTCGGATGCAACGCCCGCTGCTGGCGCAGACGATGCTGACGTTGAAGAACAGGCTGAACAGGCACTGTCGACCGTGGACTCCGAGTTTGGCCGCACCACTGACCCGGTGCGGATGTATATGCGCGAAATGGGTTCAGTTGAGTTGCTGACGCGCGAGGGCGAGATCGAGATTGCCAAGCGTATCGAAGACGGTCTCAAACACATGATCCAGGCGATTTCTGCCTGTCCGACAACGATCGCCGAGATACTCGGTTGCGCAGACAAGATCGCGCGCGATGAGATGCGTATCGATGAGTTGATCGACGGGTTGATCGACCCCGAGATCGACGGCTCACTCGAGCAGTTGGCAGCCGAGGTGAGCGTAGACGAAGAGGACGAGGAGGACGAGGAGGAGAGCGCGGAAGCGGTAGAGGGCGCGGCCGCTGCTGCTTCGCTGCTAAAGCTCAAGACGGACGGACTCGATCGTCTCGAGTTGATCAGGTCTCACTACAGCAAGGCGCATGCGCTATTGCCGAGGAGAGGCTCCCAGGACAAGGCTTACCTCAAGCTGCAGCAGCAGATCTCGGAAGAGATGATGGGCATTCGTTTCACGTCCAAGACCATTGAGCGTCTGTGCGACTCGGTGCGCGCGATGGTCGAGGAAGCTCGCGCCTGCGAGCGGAAAATCCAGAGAATCTGTGTAGACACCGTACGCATGCCGCGCGCGCACTTCATCAAGGTGTTCCCGGGCAACGAACTCAACATCGACTGGGTTGACGCCGAGATCGCATCTGCCGGCAAGACCTATGCCGCGATCCTGTCGCGCAACGCTCCGAACATCAAGGAGGAGCAGAGGAAACTGCTCGCCCTGCAGGACCGTATTGGTATTCCGCTGCGCGAATTGAAGGACATCAACAAGCAGATGTCTACCGGTGAGGCCAAGGCCCGTCGAGCCAAGCGGGAGATGACCGAAGCCAACCTGCGACTGGTGATTTCGATTGCCAAGAAGTACACCAATCGGGGACTGCAATTCCTGGATTTGATCCAGGAGGGCAACATCGGCCTGATGAAAGCTGTGGACAAATTCGAGTATCGGCGCGGCTACAAGTTCTCAACTTACGCTACGTGGTGGATCCGCCAGGCGATCACCCGTTCGATCGCCGACCAGGCCCGTACCATCCGCATTCCGGTGCACATGATCGAGACGATCAACAAGATGAACCGCATTTCCCGGC